>Ga0157369_10003965_pt1 | contig 17547 bp, 18 predicted proteins | sample C25metaG_FD_113461 | JGI IMG/M metagenome (GOLD analysis project Ga0157369, IMG submission 113461) | Corn rhizosphere microbial communities from Kellogg Biological Station, Michigan, USA - C2-5 metaG | ecosystem: Host-associated > Plants > Roots > Rhizosphere > Soil | place: USA: Michigan... | reverse complement strand
CCTGGCCTGCGGGTCGGGGCGCTTCTGGCCGGTGCTGGCCGAACACGTCAACCGGGTTATCCTGGCGTCGGACAACTCCCAGGACATGCTCGACCACGCGCTTACCCACCATCCGGCGGCATTGCTCAAGCGGGTCAAGACATTCCAGGGGTCGGCGTTTTCCATCGGTTTGTCGGCGAATGCGGTGGACTGCATTTTCTGCCTGGAATTGTTTCGCCATGTGCCCGGCAGTGAAGGGCGCCAGGCGTTGCTGCGCGAGTTTCATCGGGTCAGCCGCGACTCGGTGATTGTCTCTGTGCCTTCTCGTACCAGCGTTGAGGACGAGTTCCGCCAGGCCGGTTTCAAGGTCCTGAGCCATCACGAGTTCATGCCGGGCTCCAACCTGTGGCGGGTCTACGTTCTTCGTAAGAGAGGATAACTCCCGCCTGTCGGACTATTCTTCATCTCCTGTCTGAGTTTTCATGGTCGGCTGTGCACTGCGGATGCTCGCTAGCCCCTTTCGCGATATATACTGCGCGCCATTCTTCAAGGGAGAGCCGTGTGGCCATCGATATTCACTGGATCTGCGACAACGATAGCCTCGGCCAGCATTGCGCCGAATGCAGCAGTTGCCATTCGTCGCCCTCGACACCGAATTCATGCGGGTCGACACCTTTTACCCCATTGCCGGGCTGATCCAGATCGGTGATGGCGTGCGCGCTTACCTGATCGATCCCCTGACCATCGACAACTGGCAACCCCTGGCTGCGCTGCTGGAGAACCCGGCGGTGATCAAGGTGCTGCATGCCTGCAGCGAAGACCTCGAAGTGTTGCTTCGCCTGACCGGCAGCCTGCCCGCGCCGTTGTTCGACACCCAATTGGCGGCGGCTTACCTGAACCTCGGTTTCTCCATGGGCTACTCGCGCCTGGTGCAAGCCGTGCTGGACATCGAGCTGCCCAAGGGCGAGACCCGTTCGGACTGGCTGCAGCGGCCATTGTCCGAGACCCAGATCAGCTACGCCGCCGAAGACGCGGTGCATTTGGCCGAGGTCTATACGCGGCTGCGTCCGCAACTGTCCGACGACAAGTACGCCTGGGTCCTGGAAGACGGTGCCGAGCTGGTCGCCAACCTGCGCCGCGAAGTCGACCCGTACGAGGTGTACCGCGACGCCAAGCTGGCGTGGAAACTGTCCCGCGCCCAGCTCGCCGTGCTGCGTGAACTGTGTGCCTGGCGCGAGCAGCAAGCCCGCGCGCGTGACTTGCCGCGCAACCGCATCATTCGCGAACACTCGCTGTGGCCCCTGGCCAAATCCCAGCCGGATAACCTCGCCGCCCTGGGCAAGATCGAAGACATGCACCCGCGTACCGTGCGTCAGGACGGCCAGTTCCTGCTGGACCTGATCAAGCGTGCCGGCAGCGTGCCCATGGACCAATGGCCACCCGCCGTTGCCGAGCCTTTGCCAGTGGATGCCGCCGCACTGATCAAGCAACTGCGCGCCCTTGGCCAGGCTGAGGCCGAACGCCTGGACATGGCGCCGGAACTGATGCTGCGCAAGAAAACCCTCGAAGCCCTGGTCAAGAGTGGCTACCCCGATGGGCCTTACCAATTGCCAGACTCGCTGCGTGGCTGGCGCCGCGAGTTGATGGGCCAGGCGCTGCTCGACAGCCTGGCCACCGCCGGAGAACAGCCTTGAAACGTATTTGCTCCATCTACCGCAGCTCCAAACGCACCGGTATGTACCTCTATGTGCTCAAGAGCGATGCCCTTGAACGTGTGCCTGAAGCGCTGATCACGATTTTCGGCAAGCCGGCCCACGCGTTTGACCTGGTGCTGACGCCCGAGCGCAAGCTGCAACAGGAAGACATCGTGCAAGTCCTGGAAAACCTCGACAAACAGGGCTACCACCTGCAAATGCCACCGGCCGAGGACGAGTACATCGAACACTTGCCCGAAGAGCTGCTGCGCCGCAACGACCCGATGTGATCGACCGGTGCCCCCATCCGGGGCACTCGCTTCAATGGAATCGTATAAGTGGGCGGTGGCCGTAAGGATGCGGGCGGCCGTCCGTACTGTTTTTGAAAGGTTTTATGCATGCGTGTTCTGATTGCTGAACAGGATCACCCGCTCTACGCCCAATTGCTCGGCGAAGCGGCACCGGACCTTGAAGTGCTGACCAGCGGCGCCTCGGCCGAGCTGTCGCGCCTGGCCGCCGATTGCCCGGTATGGCTGGGCCAGCCGGACCTGTTGGCGACGCTGCTGCGCCAGGGCCATCACCCGCAATGGCTGCAATCGACCTGGGCCGGTATCACCCCGCTGCTGGCCGAGGGCCTGCCGCGGGATTATCGACTGACCCGTGCCGTGGGTATCTTTGGCCAGGTCATGGCTGAATTCGTGCTCACCTACATGCTCGGCCACGAGCGCGAAGTACTGGCGCGCCTGGTGAGCCAGGTCGAGCGCAAATGGGACAACCGCATGGGCCAGAGTCTGGCCGGGCGCAAGGCGTTGATTGTCGGCACCGGCGATATCGGCCAGAGTGTTGCCGAGTTTCTCGTGCCGTTTGGCGTGAAACTGTACGGTATCGCCAGTACTGCACGTGAGCAGGCGCCGTTTATCGAGGTGGCCGGGCTCGACCAGTTGGGTCGTCTGGTGGGCGAGGTGGACTACGTGATCAACCTGCTGCCCAACACGCCGAGCACCCACGACCTGTACGACGCGTCGCTGTTCAAGCAATTCAAGCCGACCGGGCTGTTTATCAACGTCGGACGCGGGGTGGCGGTGGTGGATGCCGACCTGGTCGAAGCCTTGAAGGAAGGGCACCTGGCCGGTGCGGTGATCGATGTGTGCCGCCAGGAGCCGTTGCCGCAGCGTCAGCCGTTCTGGACCGCCTGGGGGCTGTTGCTGACCGGGCACAGTTCCGCGCCGACCTCGCCGGAATTGATGGTGGAACTGTTTGTGCAAAACCTGCGGGCGTACCAGGCCAAGAACGCATTGCGTGGGGAAGTGGATTTCGACCGCGGTTACTGATCACGCTTCACCGTCCCGCTGGAACCGTTTTGCCAGGTTCCAGCACCAAGAGTGACTTCTTGGCCACGGACAGCTGAACATCATGACCGCTATCGACGCTGCTCACCGCGTTTCTGCCCCGCTTGTTCAAGCGGGCAATGTGAATACTCCCCTCCCGGCCGTCACCGGTCCAAGTGAAACAGCTGCGGCCGCACCGGCACCTGCTCCCGTACTGGGTAATTTCGGCGGAGCGCTCTCCTGGCCGGTTCCGCTGACTGAATCGCAGCGGCAAGCCATCCTCGACCTGATGCCGGACAGTCGCATATGCGTGCTGGGGGATTTGCTCAGCGGTAGCGCGGTGACCAACACCGACTTGAAAATCCTGGCACTTGCCCTGCAAAAACTGCTGGCTTCGCCCAAAGCTCAGGCACTGAAGCAGGTCATCCAGAGTGAACTCGGCGGTTTGCCGACAGACGCGCGCAACCAGGATTACGTGATCGCCGCTCTCCAGCTAGGGCTGGATCCGCTGAACTCGATCCACGGATTTATCCAGGGGCAAAGCGGCTACCGGGGGCAGCCGGCTTCAGTGGTGATCGAAGGCGTGGGTGCCCATCTGGTCGAACAAGGACGGGCAACGCCTCAAACCGCGACATTTGCGGCGCGCTTGCTCCTTGCCTTGAGGGCTCCCGAGTTTCTGGTCAAGGACATCCCCGCCAATGTGACTTACGGCAGCCTCATCTGGGTGCAACTGGCGATGGCGGTCGCCAGGGTCGAAGCCGATTCGCCTGGTGCCACGCCCACTATGAGTTATACCGAAGTCCTGGCGAAGGCCGGACAGACCGGTTCTGACCGCTTGGATAGCCAGCATGTGCAGCGTAAGGCGTTGACCGACTGGGCAGTGGCCAGTGGCGTGCTCGATGGCTCATCGACGTTGACCGACAGTGACCTGGAACGCGCGCGCATCGCCTACAACAGCCAATTGAGCACGCTGATGAAAGCCAGCGCCGCCGTGCAGACCGAGATTCCCAGTCGCCGGGCGATGGCCCTGGCCCGACTCCAGGAATGCTTCCCCGGTGTGGACCCGAGTGTGTTCGAGATCCGTGATATCCAGAAAGCCTGGCTGAGGCCGGGACGTCCTGGGCTCTTTCCGGGCATGCATTCCATGCTCGATATCGTGATGGAGGGTGCGCCGCTGGGCCACGAAGAGCATTGGATCTCCAAGAATCCCCGCATCCCGGTCAAACGGTTCTGCCACCTGTATGAAGGCGGTACCTTCAAGGTGGCCGAGGATTTCAAGCGCCAGTATGACCTGGCTATCCAAGCCCATGAAGACGGGCACAAGGGCCTGGCCAGTTACCTCGTTTCCACCTTGCCGCAGGAAGACAGGAACAACTTCAAGCACGGCAAGCTCGAGTTCTTCCATACCAACGAATACACCATGGCCATGGATTTCCTTACCCCGCTGGCCCTCAAGACGCGCGGGCATACCCTGCATGTCAAGACAACGCGGGGTGGGGAGGTCAACGTCTATGAGATTGATACGCGCAGCGGCACGATACAAAAACAGAATTACTTGAGGGGGCGCTATACGGAGCCTTACACCGCCAGGAATATGGAGTCCAGGACCGCGAACGTCGTCAGTAAAACCGTGCTCTTTGACACCTTGAGTCCGGCACAAGGGACCAGTGGCAGCCGAGTCGATGCCATCGGCGAAGTGTTCGCCAGGTCCCTGGACTTGAAAAACGAAGACGTGTTGGCGTATGCCAGAGGTGTCACCTCCTACGATGAAAACCGCGCCACCAACCAGGCTGTCGGGGAGTTCTTCTTGAACCTGATCCCGTTCAGGTCGGCCATCGTCAACTTCATCAAGGGTAACTATGGTGAGGGAGCCTTTGATCTGGCGCTGGATGTGGTCGGTCTGTTGACCTTGGGGGCCGGCAAGGCCGCGCAGGCCGGCAAAGCCTTTTCCAAGGGGGTGACCAGCATTCGCGGACTGTCGAAAGCGCTGCGTTTTGTTGGCCTGACAGCCATTGAAACCTTTAACCCGGCGGCGGGGCTTGGGGATCTGGTGGTGGGAAGCGGCTGGCTGTTGTACAAGGGCGGCCGCCTGGGATTACGGGGCCTCAATAAGCTTACGGGGCGCAGCGCAAGCTATGACGTGCTGAAGGCCGCGAGCCAACAGCATGGCGTGGCCGCCACCGGGACATTCAAGGTGGCCGGCCAGACAGTGGAAGGCGGCGCGGTGCTCAAGGACGGCAAGTGGTATAGCTTTGATGCGGACCGGATGCAGGCCTATGGCAGCCCGCTGGAAGACTTCGCCGCCAAAGCGCGCGCTGTGGACGGTGCTATTGCCACCGTTGAAGTTGCGCCTGGCCGTGAGCTGAGCAACACGCTGTTTCGCGAGTACAGGGTGTCTGAATCCAACCTTGCCGGGCGCACGCGCAACAGCCAGGGCGTGTATAGGGCGGCGGATGGGCACACCGCGCATATCCGGCATATCGACAGCAGTGGCCAGGCGGCGGTCTATGAAGTGCGTGAAGTCACCCGCACGCCTGAAGGCGTGGTCCAGGCGCGCATCTACAGTGCCAATCGGCAGACCCCGCTGCTGGTGCAGCATGTGCAGGGCGACCAGTGGATGCGCTTGGGGGCAAGGGGTGGGAACCCGCCCAGCGTTGCATCAGACCTGGGGCGGATGATGGGCGGGGGCTCCGAGAGCCGTCTTTATGAAAGTCTCGACGGCATTCATGTCTATAAGGAAACCCGGGAGCCGGGTCATGTAAAAGTGCCTGATTACTTCGAGCGGCAAGCGGCTTGCCTGAATGAGTATCACGGCGAAGGGTTTGCCATGACGCTGTTCGAAAACGGCCGCGGCTATATAAAAATGAAAAAGATCGACGGAGTCGCGCTGGATGCCATTGCGCCGCGCAGTTTGCCGAAAAAAGCACAGCAGGCACTCGATCAGATGTTGGCGGACCTGCAGAAGAAAGAGATGTTTCCCAACGATGTGCAGTTGTCCAACTTCATGTATTCGGCGAAGGAAAACAAAGTCTACCCGGTGGATTTCGACTTTCCGCCCAAGGATGTCCTGCACTTTGATGAGTCGACGTTTGCGATACACCGGGATGACTTCCTGCGTGACGCCGACAAGCTCAGGGCGCAGTTCCGTCAGCTGATCGCGTAGATCGCACAACTGCCCCCTCGGGGGCAGTGTTCACCGGGCGCTACAGGCTGAAGTCACCTTCGGACACCAACTCGCTCAGTGGCTTGCGTGGGCTTGGCGCTTCACGGCTTTGCAGGTACTCGGGCAAAGTCGATTTGTCCCCCAGCTTGCCAACCGCCACGGCGGCATGCAGCGCATAGCCCTCCGGGATCTTCAGCTCTTTGCGGGTCAGTTCCTGATCGAAGCCGGCCATGCCGTGGGTGTGCCAACCGCTGAGGCTGGCCTGCAGCGCCAGGTGGCCCCAGGCGGAACCGGTGTCGAAGGTGTGCCACAGCGCCGGGGTTTCCTCCGTGGCGCCGGGGGCGGTGAAGTCGGTTTTCGAGGCGATGATCACCAGGGCCGACGCATGTTGCGCCCAGCCACGGTTGAATTCATTCAGCAAACCCAGGAAGCGCTCCCAGTCCGGCGTGTCGCGGCGCGCATAGAGAAAACGCCAGGGTTGCGAGTTGTAGGCGGAAGGGGCCCAGCGTGCGGCTTCGAAGAAGCTCAGCAGGGTTTCCTTGGAGATGCTCTCGCCGGTGAAGGCGCGAGGCGACCAGCGGTCGGTGAACTGGGTGTGGATCGGATAGTCGGCAACACGTGTCATGGAGCAGTTCCTGATCGTCAATTCGGCCCTCAAAGCTACTGCGCAGCCACTAGACTGACAAGTGTTGTAACACCGCCAGTCGTAAGCGCTTGGATCCCGCAGCCGTGGGCACTAGACTGGCGGCCTTTTCACCTACCGATACTGATGTAGAGCCATGGCCGCCAAAGTCGAACCTTTCTGGATACGCAAAACCCTCGAACACCTCGACCAGGAGGAGTGGGAGTCGTTGTGCGACGGCTGTGGCCTGTGCTGCCTGCAAAAGCTTGAAGATGAAGACGACAACAGCGTCTATTACACGCGTATCGCCTGCAAACTGCTCGATCTCAAGACCTGCCAGTGCACCGACTACCCCAACCGTCGTGCATCGGTGCCCGATTGCATCCAGCTCACCCCGGGCCAGGCCGACCAGTTCAAATGGCTGCCACCCACCTGCGGTTACCGCCTGGTCAGCGAGCGCAAGGACTTGCCGTTGTGGCACCACTTGGTGTGCGGCGACCGTGATGCCGTGCACCATGAACGCATTTCCCAGTCCGGGCGCATGCTCAGCGAAGGCAGCGTGCCCGAGGACGACTGGGAGGATTACCTGATTTTCCGCGCGGGCTGAAAGGGGAGTGTGTATGAGGGTGCGAACCAAGCTGGCGGCGAGCCTGGTGTTGTTGGTACTGAGTCAGCCTGGATGGTGCGCGAAGAAAGTCGACCTGGATTATCACGTCAAACTGCTGCCCCAGAGCGATCAGGCCGAGGTACGCCTGAGCCTGTCCCAGGGCTCGGCGGTGCGCAGCCTGAACTTCGACCTGGGTCGCGACGGCGACTACAGCGACTTCAAGGCCGACGGCCAGTGGAGCGTCAAGGAACACCGTGGCCTGTGGCAACCCAGCGCCGACAAGGCCAGCCTGACCTACCGCGTGCGCCTCACCCACGCGCGCAAGCCGGGTATCTATGAAGCGCGGATGACACCAGGCTGGGCGCTGTTTCGCGGCGATGACCTGGTGCCGACGGCGCGGCTCGACCAGCAGGACGGCGTCGAGTTGGTCTCGCGCCTGGTGTTTGAACTGCCGCCCGGCTGGAAAAGCGTCGAAACCGCCTGGCCCCGAATCGGCAAGAACAAGTTCCGCATCGACAATGTGTCGCGCCTGTTCGACCGGCCCACCGGCTGGATGCTTGCCGGCAACCTTGGCAGTCGTCGCGTACGCCTGGGCGAAACCGACGTCACCGTGGCTTCGCCCAAGGGCCAGGCCATGCGCCGTATGGATGTGCTGACGTTGCTGACCTTCGTCTGGCCGCAGGTGGAAACGGCGTTCCCGCGTCACCCGGCCAAGCTACTGGTGGTCGGCGCCAGCGACCCGATGCGCCGTGGTGCGTTTTCGGCGCATGACTCGATCTACCTCAACAGCCGCACGCCGCTGGTCAGCGAAAACGGCGGCAGCCCGCTGATTCGTGAAGTGGTGCAGGCGGTAGGGCGTTTCAACGATCACGACACCAGTGATTGGATCAGCGAGGGCTTGGGCGAGTATTACGCCATCGAGCTGCTGCGCCGCGCCGGCGGCATCACCGATGAGCGTTACCAGGCGATACAGGCGCGCTTGGCGAAGGAAGGCAAGGACGTGACCAGCCTGCGTGGCGAGCACGTCAGCGGCGCGACAGTGTCACGGGCTGTGGTGGTGCTGCAGGAGCTGGATCGCGAGATCCGCGTGAAGACTCATAACAAGCGGTCGCTGGATGACCTGACGCAAGCGGTGATGCGGGCCAGCCGCATCACCACGGCGGAGTTTGTGCAGTTGGCTGAAAGCATCATCGGCGAGTCGTCGGTGGTGCTGGACAGCAAGCTGCTACGTTAGACGCTGGTTTTGGTGGCCTTCTCGGCCGCCACTTCGGCCTTGGTCTTCAAGTTCTTCAACTCTGCGCCGGCGCGCTCGATCTTCGTACGCACGGTGTTCATTTCCTGGCGGCCCTGCTCCAGCTTGTCTTTGAGCGAACTGTGCCCGGTGAAACCACGGGCCAGCGCCACGCCGCCAATCGCCACCTGGATCAGGCCGAAAATCCCGCCCCGCCGCAGGCCTTTGCCCACCATCATCACACCACCGGCCACCGAGCCGATGCGCTCCCAACCGTGCACGTTCTGCCTTGGCTGAGTCTCGAAGGGGGTGTGTTCGATGATAGGTCGCAAGGTTTTGCTGTCGCTCATGATCTGTCTCCAACAAGGGCTATTGATAATTAGCTGACTGCCCGCAGACGCCGGATGTTCCCGAAATATCAGTACTTGGGGCCTGAACGGGTGTTGTTGCCCTTGGCCAGGCGGTCGTAAAGGACCACGTTGACCGTGGCGGCGAGGTTCATGCAACCGGTGGTCGGGATGTAGACCACATCTTCGCACCAGTCGCGGATCTCTTTATCCAGCGAGCCGTCTTCGGGGCCGAAAATGTACAGCGCACGGTCGGGGTGGGTGTACTCAGGCAGCGGGCGGGCGCCTTCCACCAGCTCCACGGCGACGGGGATGCAACCCAGGGGCAGGATCTTTTTCAGGTCATCGATGCCGATCAGCGGAATGTCGTGATGGACCTTCTTGGTGTCGGTGATGAAGTCCCGGGCGCGCTCGTAGCGCACGCCGGTGTAGAACACCGAGGCCACGCCGTAGCAACCGGCGGCGCGCATGACCGAGCCGACGTTTTCGGGGGATTTGGGGTTGTACAGACCGATGCAGCTGTAGCGTTTATTGCCCACGGGGAAGGGTGCCTTGGAGAAAAACGGCGATTATACGGCCTTGGGGGGATGTGTTGCTTGGACGATCGCCATCGGGGGCACGCCCCCTCCCACACTAGGCCTGCGTACGCCGGTCAGAATGTGAGAGGGGGCTTGCCCCCGATGAGGCCGGTGCTAACAACAATGGACTATCAGTCGTCTTTCTTCATCAACCCCGCCAACGCCGCAAACGGGTTATGCGTGGCCTTGGCAATCGTCGGGCTGCTGGTGGAGCCTTCGCCGAAGTACTGCTGGTCGGTGTAGCGCGAGTGTTCGTTGTCGTGGCAGTACAGGCACAGCAATTCCCAGTTGGAACCGTCCTGGGGATTGTCATCATGATTGTGGTTGCGGTGGTGTACCGTCAGTTCGCTCAGGCGCTTGCCCGAGAACTCACGGGCGCAGCGGCCGCACACGTGGGGGTACATCTTCAACGCTTTGTCGCGGTAGCCCATTTCCCGATCGCGCTGGGCATCGGCAAGGATGCGGTCCAGCTTGGCGGTGTGGGAGGGCGGGTTGGTCGCGCTCATCATGGCTCCTGGCTATTTGGTGGTTCACGGATAGGGTTGATTCTAGCCGCTCGCGACGTAAATAACCGCTTCACTTTGCTCATAAGGATCTGAAACTCATGCGTCTGCATTCATGGACTGTTGCACTGTTGTTGTGTGGGGCAGTTGCCCACGCCCAAGCGTTCTCCACGCCAAAACCCGGACAAGTGATCGAGGTGGCCCTCGAACAACTGCACCCGACCCAGGCCGTGGTGGGCTTCGACCAGATTTACTACAGCCTGGGGCTGTTTGCGGACAAACCCGCCAAGGTCTTCGATGAATACTGCGAGACCAACGGCCAGGGCGAAGCCGACAAGGTGCCCAAGGGCGCGGACTTGCACCAGCCGTCGAGTTTTACCTGCCAGGACCCGGTCGGCACCCATCCCGACGACATGAAAACCGTGGTAGTCGGCCCCGGCGGCCAGTTGTACCTGACCGATGGTCACCATAGCTTCACCACCTTGTGGGAAGTCCCTGGTGGCGGCCCTCGCTTGAACATGTGGGTCAAGGTCACGGATGACTTCAGCAACAGCCCGGACATGAAGAGCTTCTGGCTGCGCATGCAAGCGGCGCGCAAGGTCTGGCTCAAGGACAACCAGGGCCAGACCCTGCCGCCCGAGCAGTTGCCGGCACATCTGGGTTTCAAGAACCTGCAGGACGACACGTTCCGCAGCCTGGTGTATTTCACCCGCAAGGCCGCCTATGGCAAACCTGAGGCTGGCGAGGTCGCACCGGAGTTCCTGGAGTTCTACTGGGGCAATTGGCTGCGCACTCAAATTGACTTGGGCAAGTACAACCTGAACAAGAAGGGCGGTTACAAGGACGCCATCGAAGCCGTCGCCAAGCGCATGGTCAGCCTGGCGCCCGGCTCACAGGTCGGCGACAGCGGTTTTACCGCCCATCAACTGGGCGGCATGACCAGGCTCGATCGTAACGAACTGGAAAAGACCTTCGACAAAAAAGTGCCGTACGTGATCGATTACCGCAATTCCCTGCGCTAGCCGATCACACCTTCTGTGCAATCCAGATGGTGTGCCGCGTGCCCTTGTTGCCATGGGCAAACACCTGGACTTACTCGGCCTTGAAACCGGCCTTGCGCAGTTTGTCGCTGAACAGCTTGTCGGCGCTCGCCGACCACACGGCCAGCACGCCCTTGGGGCGCAGGGCCTTGGCGCAGGCGGCCAGGCCACCGGCGGAGTAAAGCCAGCTGTTGGCCTTTTGCGTAAGGCCTTCGGGGCCGTTGTCCACGTCCAGCATGATCGCGTCAAAACCCTGGGGCTCGGCCTGCAGCACCTTGGCGACATCCTCCAGGCGGATCACCGTGCGTGGGTCCAGCAGTGGCCGGCCGGATTTTTCTCCCAGCGGCCCACGGTTCCATTCCACGACTCCCGGCACCAGTTCTGCCACGACCACCTCGGCGGTCTTGCCCAGGTGTTTGAGCGCCGAAGCCAGGGTGAACCCCATGCCCAGGCCACCGATCAGCACCCGCGAATCCGGACGCCCGGCAACTTTGCGGCAGGGAATTTCCGCCAGCGCATCTTCGGAACCGTGCATGCGCGTGTTCATCAATTGGCCGCCGTCACCGCCCTGGATCTTGATGACAAAATCTTCACCGTATTCGAACAGCCACAAGGCACCGCCGTTGTCGGGGAGCGCGGTGGTGTCGAGCAGAACGAAACGTTTAATGGAAATCTCATTGGGAAGGGCATTCTTGCGCGGTTGGGAGTAGCCTTGTGACATTCCGGTCAGGCCATGGAGCCATCGATGAAGTGCAGCATTCTAACGGTCATTGTGTTGAGCGCGCTCGCCTGTGGTGCGACGCAGGCTCAGGAGTTGCAAACCGTACCGGTCGCGCCCGCCCCGACGCCAGGCGCGCCGGGTACCCCGACGCCGACGTTGTACCCGCAAGTCACCCCGCCTGCCGTGCCCAAGACCAACGGTTCGCCACCACTGGTGCCTATCGTGCTGCCCACGCCGCCGAAGGACCAGACGGTGCCCGGCCTGTTGCAGAACGACAGCAAGCCGAAGTCGCCGGGCGGTTAGAACTGCTGGGACAGTAACTGCCCGTCGGCCATGCGCAGGCGCTTGGACAAGGCGATGGCTATCGCGCGGATGATCTTGGCGGCGATCCTGGGCGCTTCGTTGAGCATCTTTTCCAGGGACTCCCGGCCCAGGTTCAGCAGTACGCAGTCACTGGCCGCCACGCAACTGGCGGAACGCCGCTCGCCGTCAAGTACCGCCATTTCACCAAAGGCCCGGCCGCTGCGCAGGGTAGCGATGGTCAGGCGCTGGCCGTCATGATTGGTTTTCTGCACTGCCACCTGGCCACTGTGGATGATGCACATGAAGGTGCCGGCGTCCCCTTCGAGGAAGATCGCTTCGTCACGGGCAATGCTGCTGATGTTGAAGTAGCCGGCAGCGACGTAAAAGTCTTCCGGCAACAGCGGGTCGAACAGGCCGCAATCCATGAGCATGTCGCGGATTTCGGTATTCATTAATGTCGGTAGTGCCATGGCTGCAATCTTGATCCATCAATCAGTAGGCGGTCCTGTGGTCAGACAGGACCGCCCGGCTAAGTTCCTTAAACCAGCCCCAGCGCCTTGAACACAAATCCATATTCGAGCGCTACGTCACGTAATCCCTGGTAACGACCGCTCATGCCACCGTGGCCGGCGCCCAGTTCGGTCTTGAGCAGCAGCAGGTTGTCGTCGGTCTTGGTGTCGCGCAACTTGGCGACCCATTTGGCGGCCTCCCAGTATTGCACGCGGCTGTCGTTGTAGCCGGCGATCACCAGCAGGTGCGGGTACGCCTGGGCGCTGACGTTTTCGTAAGGCGCGTAGGCCTTGATGCGCTCATATACTTCGGGCTCTTGCGGATTGCCCCACTCGTCGTACTCGGTGATGGTCAGCGGCAGCTCGGGGTCGAGCATGGTGTTGAGCACGTCGACGAACGGCACTTCGGCAATCGCCGCCTGGAACAGCGCCGGGCGCTGGTTGAGCACGGCGCCGATCCACAGGCCGCCGGCGCTGCCGCCGCTGATCACCAGTTGCCTGGACGTTGTCAGGCCCTCGGCGATCAAGTGTTCGGCACAGGCGATAAAGTCGCTGAAGGTGTTTTGCTTGTGTTCCTGCTTGCCGTTGCGATACCAGGCCTCGCCCAGCTCGCCACCACCGCGCACGTGGGCGATGGCAAACGCTACGCCCCGGTCCAGCAGGCTCAGGCGGGCGTGGGAGAACCACGGGTCGAGGCTCGAACCGTAGGCGCCGTAGCCGTACAGGTACAGCGGTGTGGGCTTGCCGAGCTGGTCGCGCTTGACCACCAGGCTGATCGGCACCCGGGTGCCGTCCGCGGAGGTGGCCCACAGGCGCTGGCTCACGTAGTCGTCGGCGTTGAACACGCCCAGTACCGGGGTTTCCTTGAGCACCTGTTGTGCACCGTTGGCCAGCTCCAACTGGCGGACCTGGGCCGGGCGGTTCAGGGCTTCGTAGCGCAGGCGGATTTTGTCGCTGACAAACTCCAGGCTGTTCTGTACGTAGAGGCTATAGGCTGCGTCGGGCAATTCCACGCGATACACCGGCAAACCTTCCGGGTGCACCTCGATCACCGGCAGGCCGCCGATGCGCAGGCTCAGGGTCATGGCGCTGGTGTTGAGACTGACGCCGTCGAGCATCACGTCATCACGATGAGGGATCAGGTTCTGCCATTCGCCTTCGGTCGGCACGTCGCCAATGTCGGTGGCCACGAACAACGCGTAGTTGATGCCATCCCGGTTGCTGCGGATAAACCAGGTCCACGCGCCATTCAGCTGACCGTGATCGACATCGTACTCATGGTCCTCGACCCGTGGTGCCAGGCAGGTGAACGCCAGGTGCGGTTGGTCGGCGTCCAGCGCCCAGACTTCGCTGGTGGTCTTGCTGCCCAGCGACAGCAGCAACTGGCGTTCGGAGCTGGAGCGGTAGCAATGCAGGAAGAAACGCCCGTCGGGCTCGTGGAACACTTCCTGCGCCGCCGTGCCATCCAGGCGATAGCGATAGAGTTTGTGCGGGCGGTGCGTGTCGTCCAGTTCGCCGAAGAACAGCGTCAGGCTGTCATTGGCCCAGGTCATGCTGCCGTCGCAGTCTTCAAACTCCAGCTCGCTGACCTTGCCGGTGGCCAGTTCCTTCACGTACAGGGTGTAGATCTCTTCGCCACTGGTATCGAGGCTGTAGGCCAGGCGCTGGTGGTCGGGGCTGATGCTGAACGCGCCGAGGGAGAAGAAACCGCCATTGGCCAGTACGTTCGGGTCCAGCAACAGCTCTTCGCTGCTGTCATCCACCTGGTTGCTGTCATCCGCCGGGCGGCGGCAGCGGTAGTGGCGGGCGTACTCGTCACCGGCGGTGGTGCGGGTGTAATACAAGTACGGCCCCCACGGCGAGGGCAGGGACAGGTCGGTTTCGAGGATGCGGCCCTTGATCTCTTCGAACAGGCTGTCGCGCAGCGCCTTCTGGTCGGCGAGTTGCGCTTCCTGCCAGGCATTCTCGGCCTTGAGGTAATCGAGCACCTCGGCGCTGTCGCGCTCTTGCAGCCAGGCGTACGGATCGGGGCCTTGGGCCTTGCGGGCAATCGGAGCAGTCGATACAGGCATAGGATTGATCTCTATCTGGCAGACGGTGGCAGGCATTGCAGCCGCCACACGCAAAAGCCGTTATCATAGCCGCCTGTTTGCCAACCTTGCCATGGACACCATGACCGAGAACGACTATCTGACCGCTTGGGGCCTTTACGCCTTCGCCGCTTTGGGCTGCCTGTTGGTGTGGTGGCGCATGACCCGCTGGATCTGGCGCTGGTTGCGCGAGCCGCTGCAATTGCTGATGGCGGTGCTGCTGTTGAGCCCGACCATCGTCGACCCGGTCAAGACCCAGTTCGCGCCGGCGGTGGCCATCACCGCCCTCGATCTGGTGCTCAAGGTCGGCAATAACGCCTGGCGGGCCATCTCCGATCTGTTCATGTACACCATGATCGCCTTTGGCGTGTACCTGGTGTTCGTGTTGATCCGCTGGCCCATCGAGCGTGCCGCCAAGGCCCGTCGCGAGCGCAAGGCCGCCGCCGATGCGGCCCTGGCCGCCGAGCCGGATCAAGATGAAGACGACGTGCCCTTCCGCCGTCCTGCACCCGTGAGCGGTATGCGCGTCGAACCGCGCCTTTAACGTCGTCCGCCCTGCAGCGAGAGCCCTGGCATGTGTGAATTATTGGGCATGAGTGCCAACGTCCCACCGACATCGTGTTCAGCTTTACCGGGCTGATGCAGCGCGGTGGTCGCACCGGCCCCCACCGTGACGGTTGGGGCATCGCGTTCTACGAAGGCCGTGGCCTGCGTCTGTTCCAGGACCCGGCCGCCAGCAGTGAGTCGGAAGTCGCGCTGCTGGTGCAGCGTTATCCCATCAAAAGCGAAGTGGTCATCGGCCATATCCGCCAGGCCAATGTCGGCAAGGTCAGCCTGGCCAATACCCACCCGTTCGTGCGCGAACTGTGGGGCCGCAACTGGTGCTTCGCCCATAACGGCCAGTTGGCGGACTTCAATCCCCGCGCCACGTTCTACCGCCCGGTGGGCGACACCGACAGTGAAGCGGCCTTCTGCGACCTGCTCAACCGCGTGCGTGAAGCCTTCCCCGAGCCGGTGGACATCGAAAAAGTGCTGCCGGACCTCATCGCCGCCTGTGCCGAATACCGCAGCAAGGGCGTGTTCAACTGCCTGCTCAGCGATGGCGACTGGCTGTTCTGCTTCTGTTCGACCAAATTGGCACAGATCACAAGGCGTGCACCGTTCGGCCCGGCGCGCCTGAAAGATGTCGACGTGATCGTCGACTTTCAGGCCGAAACCACACCTAACGATGTGGTGACGGTGATTGCCACCGAACCTTTGACCGACAACGAAAACTGGACCCGCTACGAACCGGGCCAATGGAGCCTGTGGCGACGCGGTGAATGCGTCAGCCAGGGCATTACCGAGTAAGGATATCGCCCATGTTGCTCAGTTATCTGCGGTTGGTGCTGTTTGCAATTGGTCTGCTGATCGGCGTGCAAGTCCCGGGGTTTATCAACGACTATGCCAAGCGCGTCGAAGCGCACCTGATCGAGGCCCAGACCGGCCTCAGCGGGTTTGAAAACACCGCACGCCAGTTCTTCAACGGCGATTTGAAAGCGTTGGTGGCGCATTACCGCGCCAGTGATGACCCGGTGTTCCAGAGCGATGCCAACAGCCTGGGCGCCATGCTTGACCGCCAGGTGGCGTTGGACAAGCAATTCCAGGCCATGCAAGGCCCGTGGTACATCCGCGCCCTGCAGGTGGCGGTGGCGGCCGACCCGGATATCCGCCTGGAAACCTGGAACGGCTACAGCTACCAGATCCTGCTGACGCCCGAGGCCATGGGCTGGGGGCTGGGCGGGGCGATGCTGCTGTCGTTTGGCCTGGAATGCCTGTTCCGTCTGATCGACTGGGTGGTGCTGGGCGGCAAGCGCCTGCGCCAGAGCCGGCCGATCGAAGAGCGCGACCTCAAGGGCCTCTGAGACAAAATGTGGGGGGCTTGCCCCCTCCCACAGTTTTAATCCTGTGTCTTCAGTGAGGTTGTGTGCTCAGTAGCATCCGCTCTACGCCAACCTCTTCGGCATACCGTGCCACCACCTTCTGGCACAGCCCCACAATCTCTTCCACCAACTCCACCCCCACGCGCCACGACACCACCACCTGCAAGTTCGGCAGCTTCTGCGCCATCGGCAACATCACCAACTCCCCACGCGCCAGTTCCTCGCTGACCAGCACCGGCGGCAGTGCGCCGATGCCGAAGCCATCGCGCAGCAGGCGGGTGATGGCCGACACAGAGTTCACACAGTTCATGCGTGGCGCGGCCACGCCGTTGGCTTGCATCAGGCTGATCACGTCCTGGTGCGGGTGGGAGTTTTTCGAGTAGGTGATGATGCGCTCCTGGGCCAGTTCGGCGAGGGAAGCGTAGTCGCGGTTGTAGATCGACTGGCTGGCGACGATCCAGGCCATGGGGTGGCTGGCCAGTTCCAGGCTGCGCACGGTTTCCAGGCGCAGCAGGTCGGTTTGCAGAATCAGGTCGAGGAAGCCTTTTTGCAACTGATCGCTGAGGTTCAGTGCAGTATCGGCGACCAATTCGATTTCCACGAGGGGGAAGTGGTCCATCAATTCCGCCACCAAGGGGCTGAGCCAAGTATGGATCACCGTGTCCATCGCACCGATGCGGATGCGCCCGACCTTGCTGCTGGTGGTCTCCAGGGACTGCTTCAGGCCCTGCATGGTCAACATCATCTGCTCGGCGTAATCCAGCACCTTCAAGCCTTCCGGGGTCAGGCTCACGCCCCGTGAGTCACGCAGAAACAACTTCACCCCCAACTCGCTTTCCAGCACCGCGATGCGGCTGGAGATCGAGGCCTGGGTAGTGAACAGCTTCTCGGCGGTCAGGCGAAAACTCTT
>Ga0157369_10003962_pt1 | contig 17558 bp, 16 predicted proteins | sample C25metaG_FD_113461 | JGI IMG/M metagenome (GOLD analysis project Ga0157369, IMG submission 113461) | Corn rhizosphere microbial communities from Kellogg Biological Station, Michigan, USA - C2-5 metaG | ecosystem: Host-associated > Plants > Roots > Rhizosphere > Soil | place: USA: Michigan... | reverse complement strand
GGGCGTCGAGAACTCGAGTCCCATGTCCTCGACCGCGAGCGGCCAGAACCACGCCGGATCCTCGGCTGAGCGGCGCACCAGGTCGCGGTAGTCGCGCGCGCCCGCGCGCCGCACGAGCCGGGTCGCATTCGCCCGCTCGATCGCCGCTTCGTCCGGCCGCCATACGACTTCCACGCGGACAATCTAATGTCGCCGTGGTGGCGGCCCCCGTCGTCCGCGTTTCGGTGAAGGCGCTGCGCGCCGGCTTCGAGCAGGTCTTCGCAGACCTGGCGGCGCAGGGCGACGTCATCTGGGTGGAGGCGGGCAAGCAGCGGTTCCTGCTCGTGAACGGCGCCGAGCAGGTGCACGAGGTGCTCGTCGCGCGCAGCGGGGAGCTGGTGAAGCCCCGCTCGCAGGCGATCGACACCGGCCCGCCGCGGCCGGAGCGGCCGCCGTCCATGGACGTCGCGTCGTTCCGCCGCGCGCTCACCGCCGGGCTCGCCGCGCGCGACGATGCGGGCGCGGCTGCGCTTCGCGCGGCTGCCGCGACCGAGACGGCGACGTGGCGCGACGGCGCCGTCGTCGAGGTGATGCCGCTGTTGCGGCGCCTGTCGATCGCCGCAGCCGTGCGCGGCGCCTTCGCCAGCGACCTCGACGGTGTCTCTCGACAAAATCTCGAGCGCGTGCTGCGCTGGTTCGACGACGCGCCGCGGGTGCTGCCGGCCAGCCGCTTCAGCTCGTACAGCCTGCGCCGCGTGCAGATGCGCGCGCACCTCGAAAGCGTCGCCACGCAGCTGCTCGCGAACGCCGACCGCTCGCAGCTGAGCGAGCTCGACGCCGTCGACGGCAAGCCGCAGTTGGCGGCCGAGCTGCTGCTCGGCGCCGTCGGCCCGCTCGCGCAGACCGCGGGCTGGCTGCTCCACTCCTTCGTCACGGAACGTGACGAAGCGGCGCGGTTGCGCGCAGAGTGGCCCGACCTCACGCGCACGCTCGCGTTCGTGCGAGAGGTGACGCGTCTGTATCCGACGAACCCGCGCATCACGCGCGTCGCGGCCGTGGGCACCCGCGTTGCGGGGGAGCACGTGCCGGCGGCGACGCGCGTCGTCCTGAACGTGAACGCGATCAGCCGAAGCGCGCGCTTCTACGACGAGCCGGACCGCCTCGTCGCCGACCGCTGGCTCGGCACTCGGCCCGACAAGCTTGCGTATCTCTCCTTCGGGATCGGCCAGCGCCGCTGCCTGGGGGACACCTTCGCGCTCGCGACCCTCACGGCGCTGCTGCCGGCCCTGCTCGCCGGCTGGGAGCTGCGCCTGGACGCCTCCGCCACCACCGCGACCGGCCGCCACCAGCTGGCGGAAGGCACGCGTGGCACGGTTAGTGTCTGCTAAGTTAGCCCGCGCTAACTTCAGAGAGAGGGGACGGAACGGATGAGGCAGCGCCTGATTACAGACGAGAACAAGAAGTGGTGGACGCTCGCGGCCGTGGCGGTCGGGCTGTTCATGATCATGCTCGACAACACGGTGGTGAACGTGGCGCTGCCGTCGATGCAGCGCTCGCTGCATCTGAACCTCGCCGACCTCGAATGGGTGGTCGCGGGTTACGCGCTCACCTTCGCCGCGTTCATGCTCACCGGCGGGAAGCTCGCCGACCTGCTCGGCCGGCGGCTCATCTTCATGGTCGGCCTCGTCATCTTCACGGGCGCGTCACTCGCCTGCGGTCTCGCGACGAACGGCGGCTTCCTGATCGGCGCGCGCGTCGTGCAAGGTCTCGGTGGCGCGCTGATGAATCCTGCGACGTTGTCGATCATCACGGCGACGTTCGAGCCGCGTGAGCGAGGAAAAGCGATTGGGATTTGGGCGGGCGTGTCTGCGATGGCGCTCGCGATCGGCCCGCTCGTCGGCGGTCTGCTGACCGAGCACATCAACTGGCACTGGATCTTCTTCATCAACATCCCGATCGGCGTCGTCGGCCTGCTTACCGCGCCGCTGCTGATCGAGGAGTCGCGCGACCAGTCGCTGAACCAGCGGCCCGACATCCCTGGGCTCGCGACATCGGCCGTCGGCCTGTTCGCGCTCACCTACGGCTTCATCGAGGCGAACAACTACGGCTGGGGCTCGACGCGCATCCTCGCGGCGTTCGCGATCGCAGCGGTCGCGCTCGTGATCTTCTACTTCCTCGAGCGCAGCCAGCGTGCACCGATGCTCGACCTCTCGCTCTTCCGTAACCGCACGTTCAGCGGCGCGAACACGGCGATGCTCTTCGTCGGTCTCGCGATGTTCGGGACGTTCCTCTACCTGACGCTGTACATGCAGAACGTCGTGCACTACTCGCCGGTGAAGTCCGGCGCGACGTTCCTGCCGATGACGGTGCTGATCATCCTCGTCGCGCCGAACGCGGGCCGGCTGTCCGACCGGTTCGGCTCGCGGTGGTTCGTCGGCATCGGAATGGTGCTGCTGTCGGTGATGCTCTTCTACTACTCGAGCCTCGGCGCGCACACGACGTTCTGGCACCTGCTGCCGGGCCTGCTGATCGGCGGCTTCGGGATGGGCATCACGATGACGCCGGTGACCGCGGCCGCGATGAGCTCGGTCGCAGTCGACAAGGCGGGCGTCGGCTCCGCGGTGCTGAACTCGATGCGGCAGGTCGGCGGCTCGCTCGGGATTGCCGTGATGGGCGCGATCGTCGCGCACGTCTCCGCGAGCTCGATCGCGAACGGCGACTCGCGCTCGATCGCGTTCCTGCACGGCTTCCACGACAGCCTCCGGGTCGCGTCCGCGATCGCACTCGCCGGCGCGATCGTCGCCACGCTCGCGATCCGCACGCACGCGGGCCAGCATGCGACCGAGGCGAGCGGTCGGCTCGCGGAGGCTGCATGACGGCGACGAAGCGCCGACTCACCGCCGAAGAGCGCCGGCAGGACGTGTTGCTCGCGGCCTGCCGCGTCTTCGGCGAGCGCAGCTACCGCGGTTCCACCACCGCGGAGATCGCGCGGGCGTCGGGCATCTCCGAGCCGATCCTCTACCGCCACTTCGGCTCGAAGCGCGACCTCTACCTGGCGTGCCTCGACGAGTCGTGGCGGCGGCTGCGCGAGGTTGCCGAGCAGGCGGTCGCCGCCGACCCTCACAGCTGCCTCGGCGCGATCGCCGACGCGTACATGCGCTCGCAAGAGCGCATCCGGCTGGTCGACCTCTGGATCCAGGCGCTCTCCGTGGCGCCTGAAGACGAGGTGATCGCGGCGGCGCTGCGCGACCAGATCCGCCAGGTGCACGACTACTTCGCCGACATGATCCGCCGCGGGCAGGAGCTCGGCGACGTGCTCGCCGACCGCGACCCGGTCGCCGAGGCGTGGATCTTCGTCGCGAGCGGCCTGCTCGCCACTGTCGACCAGCGGCTCGGCGGGTTGCTCGGCGACGACCTCCAGCGCGTGCGCAGCGAGCGCCGGCGCTGGATGTTGGGAAAGGGCGACTAGCCCGCAACCGCCGGCGGTCACTTGGCCGCCGCCTCACTCGGTATGAACGCAGGAAGCAAGCAGGGCCGGCTGCGGCTCCGGCCCTGCTTCCCCCCTTGTGGAGTTCCGGCTGCGGCTCCCGGAACTCACCTTGGTCAGGCGGGGCGCCGGCTGGGCGCTTCCGGAAGGTGGCTCTGCGGCCCAGCTACTGCCTCCGGATTCGCGCCTCTGGCGCTCCCCCTACACAGACCTGGCGTCCGGCCGGTGCAAGGTGTCCGCACTGTACGGCCGTTTTCGGGCCTTGTCAAGTAGCTCGGTCAAGTGATTGCCGAATCCCGTACTTCACTCAAAAACCCGCTTGAACATGCCCCTTTCGGGTGAATGTCGCAAAGAGGCAATTGCAATCGGGTGAAGCATCGGGCAGACTTCTTCCGATGTCCGCTCACCTCGAACGGGTGCAGAAGGCGGTCGCCGCAACGCGCGCGCCGCGGCTCGGCGAGCGCGTGCGGCAGTTGCGCATCGCGGCTGCGCTCACCCAGTCCGAGCTTGCGGGCGATCGCTTCTCGAAGGAGTACATCTCGCAGATCGAGCGCGGCAAGACGCGCCCGACGCAGGAGACGATCGACTGGCTCGCCCTGCGGCTCGGCGTCGATGTCGGGTACCTCGCGAGCGGAGTCTCCACCGACGAGCGTGCGAAGGCGGAGGCCATCCTCGCCCGCGCGGATGCCCTCACCGGCGAGCATGCCTTCGACGAGGCGATCGAGGAGTACCGTCGCGCGCTGTCGGCGGTCCTTGCGACCGGCTCCGACCAGCTGCACGTGCGCGTCCTCGCCGGCGAGGCGATGGCGCTCGCACACCACGGCGACCCGCGCGGCGCGCTGGAGTTGCTCACACAGGCGCGTGCGCTCGTCGAAGGCGACGAGTTCAGCGACCTCGACCGCGCCGACGTTCTCTACCGCCTCGGTGTCTGCCGCTGGCTGCTCTCCAGTGTGTCGACCGCGATCGCGCTCTTCAACGAGGCGCTGACGCTCGGCGAGCGCTCGGGTCTCCCGTCCGACGAGCTCCGGCTCAACATCTTCAGCTGGCGTTCTCGCTGTTACCGCCGCCAGCGCGACTACGAGGCTGCGCGCGAGGACGTCGAGCGCGCGCTCGAGCTGGCCGAGGCGCTGCACGATCCGCGCGCGCTCGGTGAGGCGTATTTCCAGGCATCGGTGCTGGCCGAGCGCGACGGGCACTGGGTTCAGGCGCGCACGTACGCGGAGAAGGCGAAGGCGCAGTACGAGCAGCTCGCCGACCGCGGCAACGTCGGCCGGCTGCTCAACAACCTCGGCGGTCTCGAGTTCCTCCTCGGCAAGCCCGATCAGGCGATCGCGCACTTGAAGAGCGCGTTCGCGGTTGCGCTCGAGGTCGGCCGCGAGCACGACGCAGCGACCGCCGTGTCGTCACTCGCCCAGGTGCATTTGCGTACCGGCGACCCGCGCAAGGCCGAGGAGCAGGCGCTGCACGCGCTGCACATCGTCGGCGACCGCGAAGACATGCTCGACGAGATCGGCAACGCGCGCCTCGTGCTCGGCCGCGCGCTGCTCGAGCAGGGCCGGCTCGACGAATCGGAGGCTGCGCTCGCAGCCGCCGAAGACGCATTCAGCCAGCTGTCGTCGGCCTCGCACCGCGCTGCCGCGTGGATTGCGCAGGGCGACCTGGCGACCAAGCGGGGAGACGAACGTCGCGCTGCGGTCTTGTACCGCCGTGCGGCCGAAGCGCTCCAGGACTTCAGGTTCTAGGGAGGGAGGTGTTCTCTGTGGCAAGCAAGTTTGCATCGGCTCTGCGGCATCGTCGTGTGCTGCTGCTGGTCGTCAGCGCTGTGATGGCGCTCGTCTCGGCCAAGCAAGGCGGTATTCACACCGACGGTTTCTGGGACGGCCCCATCTAGGCCGCGTGGACGATGGTGCGCGCGGCTGCGGCAGGCGTCCGCGGCGCGCACCGGCGGCCTGGGGTACGGCCTTGACGCCGCTCTCGGCGGCTAGCCGACTTCGCCGTTGGATCCGACGCGTTCGATGATCACCTGCGGGATCCGCGCGTGTGGTGACAGGCGAATGCACATGCGTACGACCTCGGCACAGTCCTCGGGCTGGATCATCTCGTTGCCCGGGATGCCGGACCACTCGGCCATCGGCGTGTCGACGAACCCTGGGCAGAGGGCGATCGCGCGCACGCCGTCGCCGTCGAGCTCGGCGTTGAGTGTCTTGGTCGCGGCGATCACCGCGGCCTTCGTCGCGCCGTAGACGAGCAGCACCGGCGTCGGTTCGGTCCCGGCGATCGATGCGAGGTTGACGATCAAGCCGCGGGATTCTTTGAGCAGCGGCAGCGCCTCGCGCGTGACAAGCAAGAGCCCGCGGAGGTTCACGCCGAGCATCAAGTCCATGTGCTTCGCGTTCAGGCTCTCGGCCGAGCCGGCGATGCCGATACCGGCGGAGTTGACGAGCACGTCCATGCCTCCGAAGCGCTCGCGGTGCGCGGCGACAACGCGGATGCAGTCCTCTTCGTCCGCCATGTTCGCGGCGACCGCCTGCGCGCCGAGCTCTTCGGCGGCGGCCTCGATCTTCTCTTTCGTCCGCGAGGCGAGGGTCAGGTCGTAGCCCTCCTCGCGCAGCATGCGCGCGATCGCGAGCCCGATGCCCGACGAGCCGCCGGTGACGAGTGCGCTCGGCATGGCGCGAGCCTAAAGGAGTCCGGCGGTATGCGGAAGGAGTCGGGCGGTAGGTGGCGAATCGGCGCCCTCAGTACGTAGTTCCTCTCCCGGTGCGACGGCGGCCTCTGGCCGCCGTCGCCAGTTACGGTGCCGGTTGAGATGGAGACCATCCCGAAACTCACCGATCTGGCGACGGCCGGCGGCTGTGCGGCGAAGTACTCGCCGGCGCGGCTCGAGGAGTTGCTGCGCGGCTTCGTCCCCGCAGAGGCCGAGAGCCTGCTGGTTGGGCTCGACCCTGCGGATGACGCGGCTGTGTACAAGCTCGACGACGACCGTGCGATCGTGTTCACGATCGACTTCTTTCCGCCGATCGTCGACGACCCGAACGATTTCGGCGCGATCGCCGCGACGAACGCGCTGAACGACGTGTTCGCGATGGGCGGCACGCCGTTGCTCGCGTTGTCGGTCGCAGCGTTTCCCGAGGAGCTGCCGGTCGAGACGGTGCGCGCGGTGTTCGACGGCGCGAACGAGCAGGTCCGTGCGGCGGGCGCGCTGCTCGCCGGCGGGCACACGATTCGCGACGCGGAGCCGAAGTACGGGCTCGCCGTCGTCGGCACGGTGCATCCGGACGGCATCTGGCCGAAGGCCGGCGCGCGTGCCGGCGACGCGCTGTTCTTGACGAAGCCGCTCGGCACCGCCCTCGTGCTCGGCGGCGCGAAGCGCGGGCTCGCCGATCTGAACGATGCGATCGGCTGGATGCGCACGCTCAATCGCGACGCGGCCGATCTGATTCGCAAGATCGGCCCGAATGCCGTTACCGACGTCACCGGCTTCGGGCTGCTTGGTCACGCGCACGAGATGGCGACGCGTTCGGGCGTGCGCATCGAGCTCGACGCGAAGGCTCTCCCGGCGATCGACGGCGCGCTCGAAGCAGCGCGAGACGGTGTCTCGACGGCGGGCACCCGTGCGAACAAGGCATATGCGGAGGTCGAGATCGGCGACGTCGCCGCGGAGCTTGTCGAGCTCGCCTACGACCCGCAGACGGCGGGCGGGTTGCTCGTGTCGCTGCCGGCGGACAAGGGGCCGGCGTTGCAAGCGGAATTCGCACGCGCCGAGCTCTTCCTCGCGCGCGTCGGCTCGGTCGTCGCCGGCTCCGGCGTCTCTTTGAACTAGCCGGGGCTACAGTGCCCTTGATGGAGTCCAGCGCGCACCCGCTCGCACGCGCGCGGGAGCTCGTCCTGTCACCCGCGGGTCTGCGTCGCCTCGCGATCGCGAATGCGGGAATGCTGATCGTGATCATGGCCACCGGCGCGACCGTGCGTCTCACCGGCAGCGGCCTCGGCTGCGAGCACTGGCCCGGCTGCGCGGCGCAGCACTTCGAGCCGAAGAGCTTCCATTCGTACGTCGAGTTCGGCAACCGCGTCGTCGCGTTCATCACGATTTGCGTGACGCTCGCGACGTGGCTCGGCGCAATCGCCGCGCGCGCGCCGAAGAGCATCCGTCGCCTCGGCGTCGTCACCTTTGCCGGCACGCTCGCGCAGGCTCCGCTCGGTGCCATCACCATCCACTACGACCTCAACCCCTGGCTCGTGCTGTCGCACTTCCTGCTCTCGATCGTCGTGCTGACGCTCGGCGTCGTGCTCGCGGTCGAGGCGAGCCGCCTGGCGCGCGGGACGGCAACACGCGAGCCGCTGTGGACACGCGCGGGGTCGATCGTGGTTGCCGTGTCCGCGGCGGTGCTGCTCGGCTCCGGGATGCTCACGACCGCGTCGGGCAAGTACCCGGGAAGCTCGGGCAGCACGATCGTCCGCCGGCTGTGGTCGTTCGAAGGCGTCGTGTACTGGCACGTGCGCGCCACCGCCGTGTTCGGAATCTCGTTCGCGCTGCTGCTGATCTGGCTTGCGCGCACGCACAGCCGCCACGTCCGCGCCGCTCTGGTCGTGCTCGCCCTGCTCGCAGTGCAGATGACGGTGGGGGAGGTGCAGTACCGCACCGAGCTGCCGTGGTGGCTCGTGCTGATTCACGTGACGCTCGCCGCCACCGTCTGGGCGTCGGTCGTCGCGTTTGTCTATCGGCTCTGGCGGCCACCGGCGAGTACAGTGGCTTGATGGCGGACGAGCTTCACGTCGAAGCGCATCCCGAGCTCGAGAGACCCGTGTTGATCGCTGCGTTCCGCGGTTGGAACGACGGCGGGCAAGGCGCGTCGCTCGCGGGTGCGTATCTCGCGCGCGCGTGGGCGGCGCAGCCGTTCGCGTCGATCGACGCGGAGAGCTTCTACGACTTTCAAGCGACGCGGCCGATGGTCTCGCTCGAAGAGGGATACACGCGGCGCGTCGACTGGCCCGAGAACACGTTCCTGCACGCACCGATGCCGGGCGCGCACCGCGACGCGATCATCCTGCTCGGTGTCGAGCCGAACCTGCGCTGGCGCACGTTCAGCGAGCTGGTCACCGGCCTGGCAAGCGAGCTGAACACCGACCTCGTGATCACGCTTGGTTCGCTGCTCGCGGACGTCCCGCACACGCGTCCCGCGCCCGTCACCGGCAGCGCGACCGATCCGGAGCTGATCGACAAGCTCGGCCTGCAGGCCTCGCGCTATGAGGGACCGACCGGCATCGTCGGCGTGCTGCACGACGCGTGTGGCAGGGCCGGCATCCAGTCGGCGAGCCTCTGGGCGGCGGTGCCTCATTACGTCTCGCTGACGCCGTCACCGCGCGCGGCGAAGGCACTCGTCGACCGGCTCGCAAACCTGCTCGGCGCCGACATCGACACCGGCGAGCTCGACGAGGCCGCAGACGCGTATCAGCAACAGGTGAGCGAGGCCGTCGCATCCGACGCAGAGACATCGGCGTACGTCGAAGAGCTCGAGCATCGCGTCGACGAGCTTGCCGACGAGATGGACTTGCCGTCAGGCGACGCGCTTGCAGCAGAGCTGACGCGGTTCTTGCGCGAGCGCGAGAACGGCGCCGACGGCGACGACGTCGCGCGCGGTTAGCGCCGAGCCCACCCGGCCGCGATCCGCGCCTCGATCTCCGGCCACGGTGGGATGCCGTCCGAGCCCGACGACCGCTCGACGCTGCATGCGCCCACCGCATTCGCCGCCGTTGCTGCGGCCTCGAGATCGTCGCCGCGCAGCAGCGCTGCCAGGAAACCGGCGATCGTCGCGTCGCCGGATCCGGTCGTGCCTTCAACACGGCGCGGCACGAAGCACGGCGACTGCACTTCCTCGTCGGCGGTGCGCACATAGAGGCCGTCCGCGCCGAGCTTGACGCCGGCGATCGACACGCCCATGTCGAGCGCCCGCTGTGCAAGCTCCTGCGGTGTGCCGCCCCCGAGCATCAGCTGCAGCTCGCCCAAGGACGGAAGGAACACGTCGACGTAGGGGAGCGTGCGTTGCAGCATCGGCGCCCAGTCGAAGTCGTCGACCGGCTGCGCGAGATCAAGCGATGTTATGCAGCCCGCCTCCTTCGCGCGGGCGAACACGTCAGCGAGCTCGGTGCGCATGCGCCGCATCAGTGGCGGGTAGCCGAAGTGGAAGATGCGCGCCCTTTCGAGATGCTCGTCCGTCACGTCGTCGGCGCCGAACGCGTCGTTCGCGCCGGTGAAATGCAGGAAGCTGCGGTCGGCGCCGGGGCGGTTGACGACGATCGAGTAGCTGCCGGCGCCGGGATCGACGATCAGCTCGCGGCCGACGAGCTGCGCGGTCGCGTGCCCGAACAGGTCGTCACCGACCCGCGCGACGAGTTGCACGTCGACGCCGAGATGCTCCAGCGCGAGCCCGGCATTCGCGACGGCGCCACCGGCCGACAGCTCCGCGGCTCCGGATGCAAGCAGCGCGCCCGGCTCGATCGGCGCATCCGACTCCGGCGTGACGTGGATGTCGAGGCAGATATGACCCGCGACGACGACGTCTGGCATCAGAGCGTGACGGCGGAGCGCGTCGCCCTCGACTCGAGCGCCGCCGTGTAGATGCGGTGCGCGGCCAAGGCTTCCGCAGGTGTGACGCACGTGAACGGCTGGTGCAGCTCGCCGTGCAGCTCGTCGAGGAACGCTGCGAGCATCTGCTGCAGCCAGTCCGAGAACCCCGTCTCGAAGATCGCGCCTGTGATGCTCGGATACGCACCGACTGAGCCGAGGTCGAGCGACGACCACGCTTGCGGGGCTCCCGCCTTGTAGTCCAGCCGGCGCAGCGTCTTCGGGTATTTCGTCGAGTACGCGATCGAGCCTTCGGTGCCGTCGATCTCGATGCGCCACGTGTTCGTCTCGCCGGGCGCGATTCGCTTCGTCTCGACGATCAACGGCGTGCCATCCGTCAAAGAACAGGCGAGCACCGCGTTGTCCCACGTGTCGCATGCAGCGACGCCGCCGCGTCCGTCGGGCCGTTCCGCGAACACGTTCGACAGCAACGCGAAGACCGTGGTCGGCATCCAGCCCGCGCGCAGCGGGATATGCAGCGCGTGCATGCCGAGGTCGCCCATGCACCCGTAGAGGCCGTTGAACTGCGACTGGCGCTTCCAGTTGATCGGCTTCTCTGGATCGAGGTCGCTCGAGTGCAGGAAGCTCGCACGCACTTCGAGGAGCTCGCCGTACGCGCGGTCGGCGATCCACTTCCACACAGCCTGGCCGCCGGGCGAGAACGGGAACTCGGACGACACGCGCACGAGCTGCTGCGGCCGCGCGTCGACCTCGGCCATGATCGTGTTCGCCGCGGCCAGGTCGATGCCGAACGGCTTCTCTGCGAGCAGGTGCTTTCCGGCGCGCAGCACGTCGAGGTAGATCTGCTCATGCAGGTGATGCGGCACGGCGCAGTAGACGGCGTCGACGGCCGGATCGGCGAGCAGCGAGTGGTAGTCCGTGGAGAGCGTCGGCTGAGGCGCCGCCCTCTCGTACCAGCGCAACACCTCCGGATCGACGTCGCACACGTGCACGACGCGCGGCGTCACGCCGAGATCGTGGAGGTGGATCCAGCGGGCGACGGCGCTGGTGATCTCGCGGCCCATCAGGCCGCCGCCGATGACGCCGAGGCCGACCTCCTCAGCCACCGTGGACGATCGCCATCAGAGCCCAGATGATCTCTGCGGGACGCGGATGCTGGATCACGTTCCGCCCGTAGACGATGCCTGACGCGCCGACCGCGATCAGCTGCCGTGTGCGCTCGATGATCTCCTCGTCCGACACGCGGCCACCGCCGCGCACGAGTACCGGCCTGCTGCCTGCGACGGCGATCACTGCGCTGTACTCCTCGATCGCGTCGGTTGGATCCGCCTTGATCACGTCGGCGCCGAGCTCGACAGCCTGGCGTACGAGTGTGACGATCGTCTCCGTGTCGCCGTTCACGCCGTATCCGGAGTCGCCCGGCTTCATCGCGAGCGGCTCGACCATCAGCGGCATGTCGTAGCGGTCGCACGCTGCGCGCAGCGTCGCGATGTTGCGCACGCACTGCTCGTGGAGCTCGTACTGTCCGGGAAGCGCGAGCAGGTTGACGCAGACGCATGCGGCGTCGAGGCGTATGGCTTGCTCGACCGCATCTTCGACGGCATAGGAGAACAGGCGGTCGCGCTCGAGGGCCGCGCGGCCGTAGACGTTCGCGACGTCGGAGCGCATGACAAGCGCCGGTTTCGGCCCTGCCGCCTGCTGAAGAAGATGCGCCTGTCCGGGTGAGAGCTGGATTGCGTCGGGCGCGGCGTCGATCAACGTCGCGACGACGCTGCGCATGTCCTCGATGCCCGACAGGAACGACGGCTCGCCGAAGAAACCGTGGTCGACGGCGACGTCGAAGCAGCGCCCGTCGGCGCCGAACATCCTGTTGAGGCGGTAGCTCAGAACGGATCGAGGCTAGCCGAAGGTGAAGCTGTACGCGCGCACGCCGGGCGAGAAGCGCAGCTCGAGCAGCCCGTTGCGCGAGGCCTTTTCGGCGAGCACCGTGTAGAGGCGGTACGAGTCCACGCGCAGCGTGCCGGCGGGCTTGCCGTCGATCAGCGACTGCACGGTGCCGCGCCCGCCGAGCACGATGTAGACGTCGTCGGCCTGGAAGTGCAGCCGCAGCCGTGCGCCGTGACCGGCGGTGATGAACTCCGCCGCGACCGTCCAGCGCCCGGCGTACGAAAGATCGTTCAGCGGTAGCGACTTCGCGAACGCGTACGACGCCTCGTGGTTCGACTGAAGGCTCGAGCCTGCGTAGCGCTGCAAGCGGGCGTAGCCGAGGTAGCTCTCCGGCGTCTGGGGCTCGGTCGGCGTCAGGTTCGGGACAGGCTTCGCCTTCGCGCCGCCGTCGCCGAGCAGGTCGCGGATCGCGTTTTGCGTCTTGCCGTAATCGCCCTCGCCGAAGCTCGTGTAGCGCACGTCTCCGTTCTGGTCGATCAAGTACTCGGCCGGCCAGTACTCATTCGCGTAGCCGTCCCACGTGCGGTACTTGTTGTCCTGCACGACGGGATAACGGATGCCGAGTCGCTTCACCGCCGCCTCGACGTTCGAGGTCACGTGCTCGAACGCGAACTCCGGCGTGTGCACGCCGATGATGTCGAGCCCCTTCGCGTGATACGCGGCGTACCACGACTTGAGGTGCGGCAGCGTGCGCAGGCAGTTGATGCACGAGTACGTCCAGAAGTCGATCAGCACGACCTTGCCGTGCAGCTTCGACAGCTCGAGCGGCTGCGAGTTGATCCAGGCACCGTCGGCGACGATCGGCGGCGCGGCGCCGTAGTCGGGCAGGTTGCTGCCGATCACCTTCTTCTTGGGCGCGAGCGCCGCGCGCTCGCCGCTCACCTTGCGCTCCTGCTTGCGCGCCGACGTGCTCTTCTCGACGTGCGTCTGGATGTACGACGTCCACGGCAACGAGATCTGCGTCAGGTGATCGTCGAGATGGAAGACGAGGCCAAGCGCGACCGCCGTGACGAGGACGCCTGACACGTTGCGGACGAGCGCCGCATTGCGCCGGACGCGGGCCGCGATCTCGCGCCCGCCGAACGCGATCGCGAGCATCGGGATGCCGGCGCCGACGCCGTACGAGAAGGCAGCGACGAACGAGCGGAGGCCGAAGTGGTCGCGCGCCGCCGCGGTTGCGATCGCAGCCAGGAACGGCCCCGCGCACGGCACGAAGACCAGTCCCAGCGTGACGCCGAGCAGAAAGCCGCCGCTCGATCCGGCGGGGCGCAGGCGCGAGAACACCGCGAGCGCGCGTTCGATGAGCTGCGCGAGCGGCGGCAGCAGCAGCACGGCCGCCATCAGGAAGAGGAAGCCGATCGCGAGGTTGCGCAGGAAGTCCTGCGGCAGTCCGAGCTTGTCGAGCAGCCACGTCGCGAAGAGCGTGAACAGGCTGAACGACAGCACGAGACCGCCGACGATGCGCACGGGCTTGCGGCCGGTCGCTCCGCCCGCGAGCAGGATCGGCAGCACCGGCAGCACACACGGCGACAGCGCCGTTCCCACACCGGCGACCAGCCCAAAGACGATGAGAAGCAGCACGCCTGAGTACTACAGACGCGCGGGTCTACCGGTTGTTACGCGGGTCTTTTGCGAGCTACGCCGCGTCTTCCTTTGGCGTATCCGCTGCCGGAGCGGGCTTGCGGCGCCGCCGTCTGCGCGGTTTCGGCGCCTCGCCGGGCGGCGTCTCGGTCGCGACCGTCTCCGTCGCCGGAGTCTCGGCGCCCGCCGGCTTCTTCTTGCGGCGGCGCCTGCGTCTCGCACGAGACGGGCCGGTCTTCGGCTGCGGCAGGCTCTCGGCAATCCAGCCGGCGGTCTCCTGGATCGTGCCCAGCCGCTCGCGCGCCGCTTCGAGCAGCTGCGTCGCGCGCGGCGTGTAACCCTCGGCCGACGCGAGCAGCGCTGCGCCGACTTCGCGCGGCATCTCGAGCGCCGCGTTCACGAGCTTCGCCGCATTCTCCTCGTGCCGGTGGCCGCGCGAATTTGCGAGCGCACCGAGTAGCCGCTTCGCGTCGGGGTACTCCTGCGACGCCTTGCGGTCGAGCTGCTTGCGCACCGCGCGCGACAGGCGCCAGGTCCAGCGCGCGAGAATCTGATCCGGTGCGTCCGGTTTCGCTTCGGAGATCGCGCGGAGCATGATGCGAACGCCCGCGGCGCGGTCCTTCTCCCACGGCGGGGCCAGCGTCACGAGCGTGACGAGATCGTCGAAGTCGGCGCGCTCGACGCGCATCGACACGCGGTCGGCAAGCGCGATCAAACGCAGCCGCCGGTTCGGGTTCTGCGCGGCGGCGGTGGACAGGAACTTCTCCATCGCCTTCTTCGATGCGCCGCGCTGCGTGAGCTTCTCGACGAACGCGGCCCGCTCGTCGAAGCGAAGCTGGCGACCGGCGATCTCGCCCCAGAACTCCTGCTCGTCCTCGTCGAGGTACTTCGGGTCGACGCGCTGCCACTCGCGGCCGATCACGACACGGCGGCGGAGCACGTCGGGCGTCACCGGGACGAGCCACGACGCAGGCGTGAGCTTGCGGCGCGCGCGACGTTGCGCGCGGCGCCGCGGGGCGGGCGTGACGCGCGCGCCTTCGCGGTAGAAGTCGGCGTCGAGCAGCGAGTGCAGCGACACGACACGTTCGTTGTGCGTTGCCGCCTTCGGCGTGAAGTCGACGACGATGCCCGCTTCCTTGCGCGGGTGAATACGCATGATGCGGCCGATGCGCTGCTGGTAGATGCGCTTCGAGGCCGTCGGCGCGAGGTGCATGACGACGGTCGCGCGCGGCGAGTTCCAGCCCTCCGCGAGCAGCATCGCGTTGATCAGCACGTCGATCTCGCCGCGCTCGTAGGCGGCGAGGATCTCGGCCAGCTTCACGGGCGGCGTGCGGCCCGAGACGGCCTCCGCCTTGATGCCCGCGGCGCGGAACGCCGTCGCCAGGTTGTACGCGTGGTCGACGCCGGCGGCGTAGACGATGCCCGGCGTGTCGCCGAAACGGTCGCGGTAGAGCGTCGCGGCGGCCATGTTCAACGCTTCGTGGTCGAGGGCCTGCGCGAGGGCGCGCTCCTCGAAATCGCCGCCGACGATCGGCACCTGGTTGATCGCGGCAACCGGCGGCACGCGCAGGCAGCGCAATGGTGCGATCAGCCCGCGGCGCGCGGCATCTGCAAGCGGCAGGTCGTCGACGGAAGCCGGGAAGACGTCGGACACCTGCTTGGCGATCAGCTCTTCCGTCGCGGTCATGCCGACGTAGATCGGCTCGGCCAGCGAGCGAATCGCTGCAGACGTCTTCTCGCCGAGCGCCGTGTGCGCCTCGTCGCAGATGACCAGTTGGTACGCGTCACGCGCGAGCTCGCTGACGTGACGCGCGAACCATGCGTACGTCTGAATCGTGATCGGGCTCGTTGCGCGCTTCGCCGTGTGCTCGGAGAGGATTGCGTCGGTGAGCCGTTCGCCGTAGCCGTGGTCGGTGAGCTCGCGGCGGAACTGGTCGACGAGCAGGCGGCGGTGCGTGAGGATCAGCACGCCTTCGGTGCGCGCCGCTTCGACGAAGCCGGCTGCCGCGATCGTCTTGCCGGACGCGGTCGGGTGGCGGAACCGGTAGCGCCGCACCGCACCGGGGTCTTCCGCGACGGGAACGGGCTCGTCCTCGGCGACGTCGTCCGCGTCCTCCGACAGTCCGAGCTCGTCCTCCGGCTCGTCGTCCTCCGGTTCGAGCTCTTCGGCGTGACCGTTGCCGTTGCCGTTCTCGCCCTTCTGGGTCGCGGCGATCAGCTCGGTGAGCATGCCGGCGAGCGCGTCCACCTGGTGGCGGCGCAGCTCGGCGCCGTCGGCGAGGTGCGGCGGTTTCTCCGTCAGCACGCGTTCGAGGCCGAGCAGCAGCGCGTACTTGATCTGCCACTCCGACGAAGGCGCCGCAGCGCTTGCGTCGATCTCGCGCAGCGCGTCGTCGAGCGCGCGTCGGCGCGCCGTTCCGGCCGCGAGCACAACCGCCGGCTCCTCGCCGTCGTGCAGGAACGGTTCGCCCGCCCATGCAGCTGCCCGGAGGGCATCGGCTTCGATGGCCCCCGCCAACTCCGCGTTAGGAGAGTGCGTGATCGTCTCGTGCAATGCGCGCGGCACTTGCCTTGGTGTGCCGCTCCTCAAAGATTTGCGCCCGCCTATCAGGCGGCGCAAAATCAGCATAGCCGATCCGATCGGCCGTTACACAGCTTTTCTCGACTAAACGGGGCCGATGACGGCGAAGGGATGGCCCTGGAGGGCGTCCCAAACCTGCTCGCCGCCGGGCTCCACGCTTCCGTGCAGCCGTTCCGCCAGCGCGTCGGCATCTTCCTTGCTCGCGCAACCGGCGATCACGTACCGCCAGCGGCGCACGATTCCGTACCCCTCGGCTGCGAGCTGATCGGCAAGCTCGCGTGCGGCCCGATGGTCGGGACACGGGATGCGCACCTCCCACGGCGCGTAGCCCTCGGCGAGGATCTCTTCGTCCTCGCTCGGCCCGGGCGGGTCGTCGTCCCAGCGGTCTTCGTCGTCGAGCCAATGCTCGACGGAGATGCTGCGCGCCGTTTGTCCTTCGTCGGCGAGCTCACGCTCGATCAGCGCGCGTGCGCGGTCGAGCTCCTTTGCGGTGCGCGCATAGACGAACACGACTTCGTCGTCGTGCGTCACCGCGAGCTTGCTCTCGCGCAGCTCTTCGGCGAGCTCGTCCGCTTCGGACTCGATCAGCCCGAGCCGGTCGAGCAGGTTCGGCTTGTCGTCCTCGAGCTCGACGCGTAGGCGCCAGTCGTCGTCTGCCATGCGCGAAGCCTATGCGGCACGGGCGACGAGCGCGTCGACGCGGCCGCGCAACCACGGCAGCTCGCTGCGCTCCGCTTCGAGAACCTCGCCCGGCACCTGGATGATCACGCCGCCGTCTGCGGTCAGGTGATCGGCGGCCGACGCGAGCAGCCGGCGGTAGTGGTCGAACCCGTCGCCCGTCGAGAACACCGCACGCGCAGGCTCGCCCTCGTAGCCGGACGCCGTCGGCGCGAGGTAGGGCAAGTTGGCCACGATCAGGTCGAGGTCGCGCGGCATGCCTTCGAGCAGGTCGCCCTTCGCGAAGTGGACGACGGTGTCGAGCAGGTCGGCGTTCTGGCGCGCGAGTGTCAGCGCGTTCGCGCAGACGTCGTTCGCCCACACCTCGATCTGCGGCGCGAGGCGGGCAAGTGTGATCGCGATGACGCCGCTGCCGGTGCCGACGTCGGCGACGCGCGCGGGGCGGTTGCCGATGCGCTCGAGCGCGACGTCGACGAGCCGCTCTGTCGTCGGGCGCGGCGTGAAGACGAGGCCGGGCTCGGTCTCGAACGTCAGGTCATGGAAGGTTGTCTCCATCAAGGTCTTCTAACGTAGCGAGTGGTGGACTGGATTCCGTTCTTCGAGGAGAAGCAGGCGCGCTATGCCCGCGGCCAGGTGAGGCAGGGCAACGTCGCATATGCGGCCGGGCTGGCGCTGCAGATGGCAGGCGAGGACGGCCGGCCCTGGCTGCGCCGGGCGGC
>Ga0157369_10003961_pt1 | contig 17564 bp, 19 predicted proteins | sample C25metaG_FD_113461 | JGI IMG/M metagenome (GOLD analysis project Ga0157369, IMG submission 113461) | Corn rhizosphere microbial communities from Kellogg Biological Station, Michigan, USA - C2-5 metaG | ecosystem: Host-associated > Plants > Roots > Rhizosphere > Soil | place: USA: Michigan... | reverse complement strand
GTGCCTACCTCGTGAGTGTCCATTCACAGCGTGGTCGTGCCGATGGCCACTGTCGGTGTGCGTGTTGCGTACCGGGATTGGCGGTTGGGTATGCACGCAGGCGTGACGGGTGCCGTGTTGATCAGGCGGGTGTTGGCGGCGTGGCGGTGGTTGCGGCGTCGCAGGTGGCTGGATCACCTGGTTCGCGCCGGGGTCCGCTACGACGAGGCCGACGGTGGGCGCCTGGCGGCGGCGATCACCTATTACGCGTTCTTTGCCACGTTCGCCTTGACCCTGCTCGGCTTCGCGGTATTCGGGTTTGCGTTGGACAACCCGTCGGTGGCGGCCTCGGTGCAGCGTTACCTCACCCTGAACGTGCCGCGCCTGGACGTCGCGGCGTTGCGCCATGCCCGTGGCACGGTCGGGATCGTCGCATTCGTCGGGCTACCGGTCACCGGCTGGTTCTGGGTGGACGCATTGCGTTCATCGATCCGCAGAATCTGGCAGCTGCCCGAGTACCCCGGGGCCTTGCCGGCGCGGGTCGTCATCGACCTGCTCGTGCTGGTCGGGCTCGGGTTGCTGCTGGGCGCTTCGCTCGCGGTGGCGTTCGTGACCACAGCTGTAGCCGGCCGGCTGGTCACCACGGTCAGCGTGGATGCCGACCTGGCCCGGGGGCTGCTCGCCGCGGTCGGCGTCCTCGTGGGGGTCGCCGCGAACACGGTGCTGTCCATGGCGATGCTGACCGGGCTGCCGCGGCTTCGCATGCCGGTTCGCCGGGTGTTGGGTCCGGCGCTGCTGGTCGCGCTGGGGCTGGAGTTGCTCAAGACTCTGGGCCGGCTCTACGTGCAGCACACCGAGGCCAACCCGACCTACCAGGTCGTGGCCGGCGCCGTCGGGCTGCTGGTGTTCCTCAACGTGGTCAACCAGCTCGTCCTGTTCGCCGCCGCGCTGACCGCGACCAGTCACACCGGCCAGGTCAACGACCTCGCCGACCGGGCCACCCGCACCACCGGTCACCCACCTTCACCACAACTCCCACCGTCGAGTAGCCAGGACGGGTACCTGCCGACCACGGATCCGGGACAGCACACCACCCTGCCAGACGGTGTTACAGGTCGGCCGCTCGATCCGGCACTCGACCGCGGCCCGCGCCAGTAGGCCCATGCCGCCGGGCACGATCACGACCGCCCGGCCGCCGGTGACGGCTGACATCGCGATCCGCGACCCGCCCCCGAGGCGGCGACGAAAGTCGTCGACGCCACCGTCAACCAGGCGCGCGGCTTGCCGCTGTCGGCCAGGCGCCAGGCGACGCCCACGGCGAACACGATGGCGGCCAACACGAGCACGACCGGCGCCAGTCGAGAGACGGCGTTGGTGTGAGGGTTCGGAAGACGCCTGATAAAACGGTTCCGGGACATGTCTGACGCTCGTTGAGCCGCCCGTAACCGTCGTGGCTGTGCGCGAGGACGCTGACCCGTCGTGGCGGATCGAGCATCGGTACCGGACCGTGCTGGAGGCGTTGTCCGACGAATCGATGACGGGGCGGTGGCGGCCAAATATGGGGCGTCGAGCCGGCACTCTGTGAACTGGACATGCTGGTACCCGCGAGCGGCACGCTGTCCCTGGCCGGCAACCATCAGGTGTGGCTGGGGCCGGCCCTGTCTGGACGCACCGTCACAGTGTGGGCCGACCGGCACTCCGTCCGTGACAGTCTCGACGACGCCTGGATCAAGACCGTGCCTACCCGCCTGTAGGCCCTCCAACAAAATGTGGCGCCGCGGCTACGTCGAGGTCACCGGCTACCTCGACCACCGTGCACTCGCGACCTGGCCGGACCGAGAACCGCACGTCCACGAGTTTCTCCCCGCCTCAACGACCCGGTCCTACCCTAAACAGGCCGCCAAGATCCCGCCCGCCACCAACCACCGCCCGGGCAGTGTTTGCGCCTACCCCGCAATAGATAGCCGACGGTCATCGTGAGCAGACTCGAGCGCGGGCGCCGGCGGGCGGTCACAGCCCAGGAGAGTGCGCGGGTGATGCGGGTGGCCATGACAATGTCGCTACCCTGGTCAGCGACGCCTGCACGTAGGCAAACCATTCGGTATACCGACGCGCTGATGCCCGTTACAGCACAGCGCCGCGAGGTGCCACTTCCATGGCGGCGATGCCCCGGCCGTAGAGCACCACAAGCCGATCACCGTGTTTGGTTCGCAACACGCCCGAATCGTTGGCAAGCGTTGAAATGACCTGCTCGACGAGTTGGTCTTCATCGAGGACATCGGGTTCGTCGTACGTGAGGTCCATTCGCTCGCCGCCGATGAGCCGCACCCGCAGCACGATAGTCGCCATGCCGTAGAACCTAGACGAGGTGACTCGGCGGCCGCCATGACACGGCATCCCGATCTTGGAAATTCCGGAGTGGCCGTACATCAGATTGAATCGCCCTGTAATCTTGGAGACTCGGATTATTGCTCTCCGGCCGGGCCGCCAGGGCGTTGTGCTAATGGTAGTGGATGGCCTCGTACTCGGCCGGCGGTCGGTAACCGCAGGCCGAGTGGAGCCGGCATAATTGAACCAGTCGATGTATTCGAGGGTGGCCTCGACTGCCGGATCCACGCGGCAGGCCTCGAACGCACCGCTGACATCTTCCTCGCCGACCCGTCGAACGCGACCGTGCTCGTGCTGCGCTGCCAATGGAGGGCCACCGAAGACGAGTCCCCCGCGCGTACCGCCGGTCGACAAGTCGCCGGAGCCACGATCGCGGCTCTCGCCACCGGAAACGTGGTGACCGAATCGGCATCCTCGCCAAGGACCTGGCCACTCTCGCCACCGAACTGGACCGCTTGCGCCGCGCCGAATCCGTCCCCCGCGTCGACGCGGAAGCCGTTCGCGTCGTCCCGGTGGCGCAGGTGCGCTCCATTCGGTACCTGCCCGGCGACCAGCGTCTCGACGCGGCAATCACCGATCCCGTTGGCGGTACCGCGACGGTGTCGTCCGTCTACTCTGCGGCCAGCCCGGGCGCACTGGACGCTCGCCGATGCCTTGCCCGATGCACGCTACGTCTGCGGCGTAATACGCCGGGGCCGCGGCGGACTCGTCATCGCTCCCCTCGTCCTGGTCACCAGTCAGCACATAATGGTGCCCGTTCGCAATCACCCACCCGAGCGAGCCCAACTACCTGGCCCTGTTCTCCGGCTCGACCCAGGGCATCACCGACGACTCGTGCCCGCACACATTCTCCGGACAGAACCTGGGCCACCAACTCGCCAACGCGGCAAGTCATTCAAGGGCTACTCCGAGAGCATGCCATCCGACGGGTACAGCGGCTGCACCTCAGGCAACTATGCGCGCAAGCACAACCCGTGGGTCAACTTCAGCAACGTGCCCGCATCGAGCAACCTGCGCTCCGCCGACTCCCCCACCAACCTTCGGCAACCTGCCCACGGTGTCGATCGTCGTACCGAACCTGTGCGACATGCATGACTGCAGTGTCTCGACGGGTGACACGTGGCTGAAGAACCATCTCAGCGCGTACGCCACGTGGGCAAAGGCCAACAACAGTCTGCTTGTGGTCACGTTCGACGAGGACGACCACAGCGCGAGCAACCGCATCGCGACCGTGTTCTACGGCGCCCACGTGGCGACCGGAAGCTACAGCGAACACATCACGCACTACACGGTGCTGCGCACCCTGGAAACCCTCAACGGACTGGACTGCACCAGCAACTCCTGCTCGGTCAGCGCCATCTCGGACATCTGGAACTGATCGCGGTCTCCGCGGCACATCAGAGAAGCCGAGGACCGTCAGCATCTCGGCGAACCCGCGGCAGCCAGCAACCGTAACCGCCAACGGCTGAATCCGCCTGATCCTTCCTCAACTCCCTGGCCGGACAGTGCGGCCTGGCCACCAACTACAGTGCCCTCGCCGATGCCGCGCATGTCGTTCCCCACGCCGGTTGACCTTGCCAGCTCAACCTACTTGAGGGCCAAGCCGTCGCACCACACGCCTTGGCGAGGCGCCAGCCTAGTCGGGCAGTCGTACTTGATCATATGAGTCTGCCTCGATGGTGGTACCTGCGGGCGCGGGCCTCGGTCAGTGCCGGCGCGGCCGGGGCGCGACCAGGCCGTGGTCGAATGCGAAGACCACCGCGGCGGCGCGGTCACGCAGGGCCAGCTTGGCGAAGACGTGGCTGATGTGGGTCTTGACGGTACCCTCGCCGAGCACCAGGGTCGCCGCGATCTCGGCATTCGTCAGTCCCTGCCCGACCAGTTCCAGTACCTGACGTTCCCGCCCGGTCAACACGTCCAGCGCGGGATGCGGCGCGGCGGGCGGCTGGGCGCCCCGGTAGGTCGACAGCACCCGGCCGGTGACCGCCGGATCGAGCCAGGCGCCGCCCTCGGCGACCGTCCGCACGGCCCGCTGCAGGTCCTCCACCGGTACCCCCTTGAGCAGGAAGCCGCTCGCCCCGGCCCGCAGCGCGGCGGCCAGGATCTCGTCGTCGTCGAAGGTGGTGAGCACGAGTACCGGCGGCGCGTCCGGGTGGCGGCGCAGCTCGGCGGTGGCGCTCACCCCGTCGACCCCCGGCATCCGCACGTCCATCACCACCACGTCCGGGGCTAGCCGGCGGGCCTCCGCGGCCACCCCGCGCCCGTCGGCGCACTCGCCGACGATCTCGAAGCCGAACCGGGCCCGGAGGATCCCGCGCAGCCCGGCGCGGATGAGTTCCTGGTCGTCCACCAGTAGTACCCGGATCATCGGCCGGCCGCCCCGGCGCGCGCACCGGTCAGTGCGGAGGTGGGCAGCTCGGCGCGTACCCGCCAGCCGCCGCCACACGGGCCGGCAGCGCAGTTGCCGCCCAGCATCTCGGCCCGTTCCCGCATGCTCATCAGGCCCCCGCCGGTACCCGAGCCGGGCGGCCCGCCGCTGTCCACCACGAGTACCGTGCCCGCCTCGGACACCGACAGCGCGGCCCGTACCGGCGCCCCGGGCGCGTGCCGGGCGGCGTTGGTCAGCGCCTCCTGCAGGATCCGGTGCACAGCGAGGCCGGCGCCGGCAGTCAGCCGGGCCGGGTCGCCGGCGACCGTGAGGCTGACCTCCGCGCCGGCCGACCGGAACCGCTCCACCAGCGGGCCGAGCTGATCGGCACCGGGTAGCGGCGCGGCGATGCCGCCCCCGTCGTCGCGCAGCAGCCCGACCACCTGGCGCACCTCGGCGAGGCACTCCCGTCCGAGCCGCTCGGCGTCGGCCAGTGCCTGCACCGCGCCGGCCGGATTCTCCTCGACGGCCAACCGGGCGCTGGACACGTGCAGCAGCGAGACGGTCAGCGAGTGCGCGAGGACGTCGTGCAGCTCGCGGGCGATCCGGTTGCGCTCCTCGGCGCGTACCCGCTCGGCCAGCCCGGCCTGCGCGATCCGCAGCCGCTGCGCGAGATCCCGCTCCCGCCGGGCGAGCAGGCAGCAGAAGGTGGCGAAGGTGGTACCCGCGATCCACGCCGCCCAGCCGTGGTCGTCTACGGTCAGCAGCCACTCAAGCCCGAACCCGACCAGGGCCGCGGCGCAGAATGCCAGAGTCGTCCCGGTACCGGTGACAAGCGCGCACCAGCCGGCCAGCACGCAGATCGCGAACCAGCCGACGTCGGCGGGTCTGCCGCTGGCGATCATCCCGGTCCCGATCGCGGACAGCGCGGCGAAGACCGGCAGCAGCGCGGGGCGGTCCGGCGGCGCGACCAGCGCGGCCCCGGCGGCCATCAGCAGCCCGCCGGCCAGTACCCAGGGCGGCCGGTCGCCGGCCTGCAGCACGCCCATGACAGCGAACAGCGCGACCAGGCCCGGCGCCGCCCACCGCGTGAGGCGAGTGGGCGGCGCGGCGGCTGTCGCGGGACTACCGGGCATCCTGCGAGTCTGCCCCACGATCGCGTCCCGTCACAGCCTGGCCCGGCGCGCGGCGGCGACACCGGCCACAATGGACAGTCCGACGACGGCCATCAGCGTACCGGTCGCGTTGCTTAGGCCCAGCCACGGTTCGCGGATCGAGTTGGTCACCAGGGTCAGCGGCAGCACGTCGGCGATGTGCCGCAGCACCGAACCCATCACGTTCGGCGGTGGCCCACCGGCACCGAGCAGGAACGAGGGGAAGAACAGCAGGAGCCCTACGGCCTGCGCCGACCGCGCCGAGGGCAGCACCGAGCCGAGCAGCACACCGGCGCTGACGAAGCCGACCGAGCCGGCGAGCAACCCGAGCGCCACCCGCCAACCGTCGGCCACGTCCGGTACCCCGTAGACGGGGGCGGCCACCGCGAGCAGCAGGGCGCCGGCCAGCACGATCATCGCCAGGCCGAGGGCGAGTTGGGCGATGGCGAACGACCAGCGCGGGAAGCCGGCCGCGGCGAACCGGCGCAGCACGCCACGCTCCCGGTACGCGGCCATGTGTACCGGCAGCATGACCAGGCCGGTGGCCGCGATGACCACCGTCAGGTACGAGGCGACGTACCAGTGCGCCGGGTTCAGGTTCTCGAAGGCCGGATCGGGGTCGGTACCGAAGGACCCGCCGATGATCAGCATGGTGACGATCGGGAAGGCGAAGACAAACGTCAATGTCAACGGATCGCGGACCATCAGCAGCAGCTCGGCGCGGATCAGCCGGGCGACCGTGGAGCGCGGCCGCCAGCCGGTACGCCGGCGGTTCGTCTGGGTGGCCGTGGCAGTGGTCGTGGTCGTGCTCATCGGGCAGCTCCGCTCAGCTCACGGTCGGTGGTCGGATCGGTGGGGTCGGCGGTCGGGCCGGCGGTGGGTTCGGCCGCGGCGAGCAGGCCGAGCAGGGCGGACTCCAGGTTCGGCAGCGTGACGGTCAGGTCGTCCGGGATCTCGCCGCTGCGCACCAGTTCCGCACCGACCTGGGCGATGACCTGCCGCGCCCCGTGTACCCGCAGGCGGCCGCCGGCGTAGGACACGTCCTGCACGCCCGGCAGCCCCCGCAGGTCGGCGATGGCCTGCTCGACCTGGGCGGCCGGCCAGCCGAACTCCACCGTCGCCCAGCCGGCGTGCCGGGCGACGAGGAGGGCGGGCGGGCCCCCGTCCAGTACCCGCCCGCCCCGCATCGCGACAACCCGGTCGCACAGCGCCTCGGCCTCGTCCATCTCGTGGGTTACCAGCAGCACGGTGGTACCCGCGTCGCGGAGTTGACCGATGGCGGTCCATACATCCCGACGAGCGGCCGGATCCAGGCCCTGGGTCAGCTCGTCCAGGATCACCAGCCGGGGCCGGTTGAGCAGTGCGAGCACCAGGAACAGCCGCTGCCGCTCGCCGCCGCTGAGCCCCCCGAACGCGGACCGGCGCCGCTGCGCCAGGCCGAACTGGGCCAGCAGCTCGTCGCCGTCCCGGGCGCCGCGCCGAGCGAACAGGGCGATCGCCTCGCCGACCCGCAGCCGGTCGGGCAGCGCCGAGTCCTGCAGCTGGCTGCCCAGGCGAGGGCGCAGCTGGTCGGCCTGGCGCACCGGGTCCAGCCCCAGCACCCGCACCGTCCCGCCGTCGGGCCGGCGAAGGCCCTGGATGCACTCCACCGTGGTGGTCTTGCCGGCGCCGTTGGCGCCGATCAGGCCGACCACCTCGCCGGCCGGCACGTCCAGGTCCAACCCGTCGACCACCACCCGGTCGCCGTACACCTTGCGCAGTCGGCGCACTGTCACCACATCGGGTTCGCTCATGCCGCAATGCTGTCCCGCGAGCGGTACCCGGCACATCCGGCCACGGTCAGAACTTGTCCTGTACCCGTGGGGAGAGCCGACCGCCACCGAAATCTATCCGTCCGCGGTTGTCCCCCGGGTGAGTTCCGTTGCGGCACCACACCGGGGGATCGGCGCCGAGGGCGCACGGCCAGGTGCCGAAGGGGGCGCACGAAATAAGGGACCCCGTCGGCGCCGAGGCCGTGCTAGCCGGGCCCCGCTTCCCTTGCAGTGTGGGCAACGCCGGGGGCACGTGTCGGTTCGACTCCTGCCGGCGACCCACGGGCAACCGCGGGCAACCTCCGCCAACGCTACTTGCCAATCGACGATCGCACACAGGGTGGAAGGGTCCCGGCCCCGCCGCTCGGCGAGGCCGGGTGCTGCGGCGCCGTGGTGGAAGCCTTCGACCGGTCGGCGCGGACCCGGCGCCGCTGGCCACGGTGCGGGACGCGTTGGCCGGCACCACCAGCGACTGACCGCGGCATTGAGCCTGCGCTCAGTCCGCCCGCGAACCGGGCGTCACCAGCCCGGTCTCGTACGCCACGACGATCGCCTGCGCCCGGTCCCGTAGGCGCAACTTGCTGAGGATTCGGGCCACATGCGTCTTCACCGTGGCGTCGCTGAGCCGCAGCCGTTCGGCCAGTTCCGCGTTGCTCAGCCCGCGCGCCAGCATCCGCAGCACCTCCAGTTCCCGGGGGGTGAGCGTGGACAGCTCCCGATGAAGCGCCGCGGTCTGCCCGTCGCGGGCCGCGTACCGCTCGATGAGCCGGCGGGTGATGGCCGGCGCCAGCAGCGCGTCGCCGGCGCGCACGAGGCGGACCGCGCCGACGAGGTGCTCGGGGCTGACGTCCTTGAGCAGGAAGCCACTCGCGCCGGCAGACAGCGCGGCGTACACGTACCGGTCGAGATCGAACGTGGTCAGGATGATGATGCGGGCGGTACAGGCGCCGTCGGTGAGGATCCGGCGGGTAGCCTCCAGCCCGTCCAGCTCCGGCATCCGGACATCCATGAGGACCACGTCCGGCGCTGTACGCCGTACCGCCTCGATGGCCTGGGTACCGGTGGCCGCCTCGCCGACGACCTCGATGCCGTCCGCGGTCAGGATCAACCGGAAGCCGGTACGGACCAGTGCCTGGTCGTCGGCGATGACCACGCGCAGCGGGTCGGTCAACTCTGGCCCCCGATCGGCAGGACGGCGGTGAGCCGGTAGCCCCCGGTGGGCCGCGGTCCGGCGGTCAACGTCCCACCGTAGACCGTCAGCCGCTCCCGCAGCCCGATCAGACCTCGGCCACCGCCCGGCGCGGCGGTCCGGGCACCGCCGGTATCGGTGACCTCCACCCGGACCTGGTCCGGTCCCCGCTCGATGGTGACGGCCACCCGGGCGCCGGCCGCGTGCTTCATGGCGTTGGTCAGCGCCTCCTGCACCACCCGGTACGCCGCGAGGTCTACTCCGACCGGCAGCTGCGCCGCCGGGCCGGTCATGGTCAGCTCCACCGGCACGCCGGCCTCCCGGACGCGGGCGGTCAACGCCGGTAGCTGACCCAGGCCCGGCGCCGGCGTCAAGTCGGCGGTCGCGGCGGGATCGTCGCCGTCACTGTCGATGGTCAGCAGGCCGATCACATGGCGAAGTTCGGCCATCGCCGCCCGGCCGCCGGCCTCGACCGCCAGCAGCGCCTCACGGGCCTCCTCGGGCGCCCTGTCGAGAATCTTGCGGGCGGCGCCGGCCTGCACCACCATGACGCTGACGTTGTGGCCGACGATGTCGTGCAACTCGCGGGCCAGCCGCGCTCGTTCGGAGTCCACGGCCAGTCGCGTCGCCGCCTCCTGCTCGCGCTCCAGCGTCTGTGCCCGTTGCTTCCAGGTGTGTATCGCGTTGGCGGCCAGCCCGACCGTGGCGATGAGCACGATCGTGATGAAGCTCGGGTTGCGCGCCGGCGCGTCGCGGGACTGGTCGCTGATCAGCGAGGCGGCCGTGATCACGACGCTCACCACGGCCAGACCGCGGTACCGGCTGTACATCGTCGCGCTGTATGCCGCGATGACGCACGAGGCGAAGACCGGGTTGAGGTCGTAGCCCGGGTGGCTGAAGTACACCTGACTGGCCACGAGGACAAGCCAGAGCGACACCAGGGGGTACCGCCGGCGGGTCGCCAACGGCAGCGCGGTGAGCGCGGCGAGGATGGGCAGCCACCAGCTGACGTGCAGCGACGTGCCGAAGTGTGGCGCGACCGGCTCGATCGAAGGCATCGCCGGCACCGGCGGGATCGGTGGCCCACCCGCCGAGGACTGCGGCAGCGGGTATGCACGGGGCGGGGAGTCCGGGCTGTCGAGCACGCTGACCGTGATGACCACCAGGACGAACGCCAGGATGATGTCCGCGGTCCACGCCCACCGGGTCAGCCGGGACGGCGGCCCGGTCGCTCGCCACAGGTTCGCCACCGCACTGCGCAGCCGTCCGGTCAGGTCTGCTCTGTCCACCCCATCAGTGTGGCAACTGGCGGGCCACCGCCACGTCCGCCGCGATGACCAACGCGGGGCGCCGCGCGGCGTACATCTCAGTGATGACACCGCGGCTAGTCGTTCCGGCGGGCGAGAGAAGACCGCTACCGAGGGCGACGCGCCCGACCGCCTCCCGCCCCTAGCGTCGGGTGCCGATCGAACACCACACACGGCACCGACGGTGGGAGGAACCATGAACACGCCAATCATTGAAATCCGCGATGCACGCAAGCAGTACGACGACGGTCCACCCGCGCTGGCCGGCTTGACGCTGACCGTGCGGGCCGGCGAGGCGCTGGCCGTGCTCGGGCCCTCCGGCAGCGGCAAGTCCACGCTGCTGAACCTGATTGCTGGACTGGACCGGCCGACCGAAGGCACCGTCACCGTCGACGGTGTGCGGGTCGACCGGCTCAGCGAGACCGCCTCCGCCCGCTATCGCCGGGAGCGGATCGGCATGGTGTTCCAATTCTTCAACCTGCTCGACGACCTGACCGTCACCGACAACGTGCTGCTGCCGGCGCAGTTGACCGGGATGGCGCGGGCGAAGGCGCGACGGCGGGCGGCCGAACTGCTGTCGTACCTCGGCATCCAACGGCACGCGCAGGCGTATCCGGGTCGGCTCTCCGGCGGCGAACGGCAGCGGGTCGCGGTCGCCCGGGCGCTGATGAACCGCCCGCGACTGTTGCTGGCCGATGAGCCGACCGGCGCGCTGGACACCGCCACCGGCCAAGGGGTCCGGAAACTGTTCAGCGAGCTCAACCGCGACGGGCAGACGATCGTTCTGGTCACCCACGACACGACGCTCGCCGAGTCCTGCGCCAGCCGTACCATCGAGCTGGTCGACGGTCGGCTGGCCCGCGACGCGCAGGTGGTGCGCTCATGAGCGCGCTGGGCAAGGTGGTCCGATCCGGCGTGGGGCGCCGGCGGGTGCAGACCGCCGTTATGGCATTGACGACCATGCTCGCGGTGACCGCCTCCGTGCTCGCTGTCGGTCTGCTGGTGGCGTCCCAGGCACCGTTCCAGCGCGCATTCGACCGCCAGCGCGGCCCGCACCTGTCCGCGATGTTCGACGGGACGAAGGCCACCGAGGAGCAGGCCGCCGCCACTGCCAACGCGGTCGGGGTCACCGCCTCCGCCGGACCGTTCACCGCCCTCACCTTGGCGCCGACGGTCAGGCCGCACCCGGGACCTGGCATGGACATCCCGTCCGACGCTCCGCCGCTCAAGCTACCGCCGTCCCTGGTGGTCGGAAGGGCGAGCCCGGGTGGCAGTCTCGACCAGCTCGAGCTCGTCGGCGGGCGGTGGGCCACAGGCCCCGGCGAGATCGTCTGGTCGTACGGCAGCATGCGGCTCGTGCTCGGGGACAAGATCACCTACGAGGACGCGCCGGGAAGGCCGACGCTCACCATTGTCGGGTTGGCCCGGTCGATCTCGGCGACCGCGGACGCCTGGGTCACGCCGGAGCAGCTTGCCGCCCTCGCCATGCCCGGCGCGGGCGTGAGCTATCAGATGCTGTATCGCTTCCAGCGCGCGGATTCCGACGCCGAGCTGTCCGCTGACCGCGCCGCCGTGCAGGCCGCGGCGCCGCCCGAATCGCTCTCCGGGACCGCGTCGTACCTGCAAGCCAAGCTGCACGTCGAGCGGGCAGCGGCCCCGTTCACCCCGTTCCTGATCGCATTCGGCGTACTCGGGCTGGTGATGTCCATGCTCATCATCGGCATCGTGGTCAGCGGTGCCGTGAGCGCTGGTACCCGCAGGATCGGCATCCTCAAGTCGCTGGGCTTCACCCCGCCACAGGTTATCCGGGCGTACGTCGCCCAGGCGCTTATCCCGGCGGCCGTCGGCACCGCGATCGGCGTCGTGCTGGGCAACCTTGGCGCCATCCCGGTGCTGCACGAAGAAGGCGAGGTATACGGCACCGCCGCCGAGACGATCGCGCCGTGGATCGACCTGGCGGTGCCCGCCGCCGCGTTGCTCGCGGTGACCGTCGCCGCGCTGCTGCCGGCGATCCGCGCTGGCCGCCTGCGCACCGTGGACGCCATCGCGGTCGGCCGCACCCCGCGGGTGGGGCGCGGGCGTGCCGCTCGGCGGCTGCTGGGCCGGTTGCCGCTGCCTCGTCCAGTCAGCCTGGGCATGGCGAACCTGTTCACCCGGCCGGCGCGCTCCGCGACGATCGCTCTGGCGGTACTGCTCGGCGCGCTCGGCGTCACGTTCGGCGCCGGCCTTGCGATCTCGGTATCGAGCGTGCAGGCCGGGCTGAACCAGCGCGACGCGGGCGACGTCATCGTCACCGGCGACGCGCCGCGCCCCGGCACGACGAACAACCGCCCGGCCAGCGAGGAGGAGCTCACCGCGATGGTGGCCAAGCAGGCCGGCACCGCACGGTACTTCACCACCAGCGAGGCGCAGGTCGGTGTTGCCGGGCTCGCCGGTACCGCCACCGTCATCGCGTTCCACGGCGACTCCTCGTGGGGCACCTTCCAGATGATCTCCGGTCGCTGGTTCTCCGCACCCGGTGAGGCGGTCGTCGCCAGTGGTTTCCTGCGCACGACCGGCACGCATCTCGGCGACACGGTCACGCTCGCCAGCGGCGGCCGGTGGGCACAGGTCCGCATCGTCGGCGAGGCGCTGGACTTCCACCAGGACGGCCAGATCGTGCTCACCGACGCCGCGTCGCTGGATCCGCTGGGTGCGATAGAGCGCCAGGGATTGCAGGTACACATCGACCTGCGCCCTGGTGTGGACCGCAACGTCTACGTCGCCGCGCTCGGCATCGCGCTGGAACCGCTCGGTGCGATCGCGGAGGTGAACACCGGCGAGGTGAGCAGCGTGGTCGTGGCGGTGGACAGTCTCGCGGGCATGCTGACCCTGATGCTGGTGGTGGTCGCCGGACTCGGGGTGCTGAACACCATCGTGCTCGACACCCGGGAGCGAGTTCATGACCTCGGCGTGATGAAGGCGCTCGGGATGGCACCCCGGCAGACGGTCGCGATGGTGCTCACCTCCGTCACCGCGCTCGGTGTGGTCGCCAGCCTGCTCGGCGTACCGGCCGGGATCGTGCTGCACCACGCCGTGCTGCCGGCGATGGCCCGGGCCGCCGGCACCCGGTTCCCGGCGGCGGATATCGACGTGTACGGACCGGCGCTGCTGCTGCCGGTGGCGTTCGGCGGGCTGGTCATCGCGGTGCTCGGCGCGCTCCTGCCGGCGGGCTGGGCTGCCCGTACCCGCACCAACGTGGCGCTTCGCGCGGAGTAGCACCCGGCTGCCCCGGCCGCCGAATTGGCGACCGGGGTCCGGGTAGCCTGGGGCATCAGGCCTTGGCCATGGTTGACCATCGGCTGGTAGCCGCACGGATAACGTTCGCAATCAGGTCCGAGGTAGGCCAGCCCGCACAGCGGGACGGCCTGCCTTCGGTGGTGGTCTTCGTCTACTGATCCGCCAGCCGCTGCAAGCCGACAAACGCGCCGCCCTCGGCCGCCTGGTTGAACAGGATCTCCCATCCGCACCAGGCGTCTTAGCGAACCCGAACAGCGTCGGCGAGGACTCATGCCTTGGCGATTGAACCGGATGTGGCTGCCGTGAGGCGAAGCGGTGGCTGGTTGCAGTACGTGCCCTCCGGCTAGGCTGGGGACCGGTGTGCCGGGAAGTCTGGTCGGCTGTCCCTCGAGCCTGTCCGGAGCCGCCATGCCTCGCCGCGCACGCGACGTCCTCATCCGATCATTCGACTATGAGTGACGTTGTCCGGTTCGGCCTGATCACCGGCCTGGTCGCCGCCGCCGCCATGGCCGCAGTGCTGTCCAACCGCGTCAGCGAACGGATCCGGGTGCCGGCGCCAGCGATCTTCCTGATTCTGTCCGCCGTCGCGTCCGACGTAGTGCCGGGGCTGGCGTCATTGTCGGTGGGCACCGTGCAGCGGGTGGTCACGCTCGCCCTGATCCCGATCCTGTTCGACGGCGGGATGCACATCGGTTGGCGGCGATTCCGGTCGGCCGCGGGCGCCGTGGTGTGGATCGGGACCGCTGGTACCTTCGTGACCGCGGCGGCGGTTGCCGTGCTGGCTCATCTGGTCTTCGGGTTCGACTGGCTGACCGCGATGCTGGTCGGGACGGCGCTCGCGCCGACCGACCCGGCGGTGGTGTTCTCGGTGCTCGGCCGGCGGGAGGTCACCGGCCGGTCCGGCGTCGTCCTGGAGGGCGAGTCGGGCGCCAACGACCCGGTCGGCATCGCGCTGATGGCCAGCCTGCTCGCCGCGGCGGGAAGTGGTGGGCTGGCCGGGGCGGTGGGTACCGGGGTCGAGGAGTTCCTGCTGCAGATGGTGGTGGGCGCCGCGATCGGGGTGGCCGGTGGGTTCGGCCTGCTGGCCCTGACCCGGCGGGTACCGCTGCCCAACGGCGCGCTGTACCCGCTGCGGACCCTGGCCGGCGCGACCATCATCTACGGGACCGCAAGCATCGCCCACGGCTCCGGGTTCCTGGCGGTGTTCATCGCCGGGATCCTGGTCGGGGACGCCACCGTACCGTTCAAGGCGGAGATCGAGCGGTTCCACGCGTCGCTGGCCAGCCTCGGCGAGATCGTGGCTTTCGTGATGCTCGGTCTGACCATCCAGCTACACGCCCTGCCGGACGGCCGGGCCTGGCTCATCGGGCTGGTCCTGGCCGTACTGCTGGCGTTCGTGATCCGGCCGGTACTGGTCGGGTTGCTGTTGTGGCCGGTCCGACTGACCCGTGGCGAGCGTGGCTTCGTGCTGTGGGCCGGTCTCAAAGGGGCGGTGCCGATCCTGCTCGGCACCTTCCTCATCACCGCACACCAGGCCGACGCCGACCGCGTGTACCACATCATCTTCGTGGTGGTCGCCTTCTCCGTCATCGTCCAGGGCGGCCTCGTCCCGGCCGTCGCGGGGCGGCTCGGGGTGCCGATGCGTATCGTCGAGCCCGAACCTTTCGCGGCCGGCATCCGCCTGCGCCACGAACCGCGCGGCGTCTACCGGTACCGGATTGTGGCCGGTTCCGTCGCTGACGGCGCGGTCCTCGCCGACCTGCCGCTGGGCGACGCCTGGGTCAGCCTGCTCGCCCGCGACGGGCACCTCCTACCCGTCGGCTCCGGCCTCGTGCTGCGGGCCGGCGACGAACTACTCATCCAGGCCGGTGAGGACGACAGCGACCCCGAGCCACTGTTCAGCCCGCCGGCTTAGCCAGTGTCGACCGGGGCTACACCAACAACGGCAGGGTCAGCAGGTAGGCGCCGAGCAGCAACCCCGCCTCCGGCCGGCTGACCCGGTACCCCCGGAAAAGCACCAGCCATGCCAGCAGGTTCACGCCTACCATGACCGCCACCACCGGGTACCCGACACGGAAGGCGCCGCCCCCGTGCGCGGCCAGACCGACCACCGCGCCGCCCGCCAGGCTGTTGAACAGGTTGCTGCCCAACACATTGCCGACCAGCAGGTCCGACTCCCCGCGCCGCTGCGCCTGGACCGCGGTCACCAGTTCCGGCAGCGACGTACCCAGCGCCACCACGGTCACCCCGATGACCACGTCCGGTACGCCCCACCGGTGCGCCACCCCATCGGCGGACACCACCACCAACTGGGCGGCGCCCAGCGTTCCAGCCAGACCGAGCAACACCCGCACCACTTCCCTGGCGGGAGAGCACGTTGGCGCGCCGATCCGTTCGGCGACCTCACCGGGCAACGGATCCCGTGGGCCGACCCGGGCAACGCGGAGCAGCAGCACGACCGCCACCACCAGCAGACCGGCCAGCACGAGCCCGGCCGGCAACCGCAGCCCCCACCACGCGAACCCACCGAACACGATGACCGCGAGCAACGTCAACGGCGCCTCGCGCGCCGGAACCGAGGACCGCACGACCACGGGCGCCATCAGCCCCGCGACCCCGAGAATCAGGGTCACGTTGACAATGTTCGAACCAATCAGGTTGCCCAGCGCCAGACCGCCGCGGCCGGACCCGGCGGCCAGGCCGGAGACGAGGAACTCCGGGACACTGGTACCCAGGCCGATCACCACCACGCCGACCACCACCGGCGAGATCCTCAGCACGGCAGCCAACCGGCCCGCACCGAGCACCATCTGGTCCGCGGCCACCGGCAGCACCGCAAGCCCAACGATTCCCAGACCCACCAGCAGGATGGTCGGCACTACGAGCACCTTCTCCCCGACGACAGTCGTCCGGTCCTATGGCAACCCCCGGTCGCGTCGATCACCCGGGAACCGAGCACGTTACCGCCACTGCCGTCGTGGGTGAAGCCCGCAACGAGTCGTTCAGGCGGGCCGGTCGCGGCCGGCGAGGATCAGGTTCACCTCGGCGATAGGGCCGTACCCGGCGACCGCTGCCGCGTCCAGCAGCCGCAGCCCGGCGCCGGCCAATCCCATCACCAGTGTTTTCGGCAGCCGCGCCGGCCCGTGCCGCCGGACCGGCCACTGCTGTGCTCGCGGTGGTAGCAGGACCGCGAGCCGAAGGTACCGCCGCTGGCCAGGACGCGCCCGATCTCCGCCAGGCCGGCGGCCTGATCGTGCCAGTGGCGGTAGGTGAAGGTGGCGGTCACCGCGTCGAACGCGGAGTCGGCGAACGGCGGGTGTTCGGCCTCGGCCAGCACGATCCGGGCGGCCGTCACAGCGGCGGCGATGTCGAGCATCGCCGGGCTCGGGTCGACGCCGACCAGCGCGGTATACGGGAACCGGTCGGCGGCCGCGCGTAGGAGTTGTCCGGTGCCACAGCCCGCGTCGAGGATGCGCGCCGGCCGCGTAGTCATCGCGCCGAGGCGTCGCAGCACGGCACGATGGATCGCGTGGTACAGCACCGGTTGCAGCGCACCCTCGTCATAGCCGCGGGCCCAGGCGTCGAACCGGGAAGCCAATGGTGGTCCGCTGTCAGTGCAGGTCGCGGCGGCCCGGACGGGGCAGGCCAGCGGCGACCAAGACGGCGGTGGCGACCAGCGGTGGCAGCCATGCCTGCCAGGTCAGGCCGTGGCGGATCGGGTCGCTGGCCAGCAGCCAGTGCCACGGGTTCACCGGGCGGGTGGGGTGCAGCGCCGGGATCTGCTGGGCAAGCCCCTCCAGCACGTAGCCGACCACAGCCAGCGCGGCCGCAGCGCCGGCTGCCGCCGGGCGGTTGCCGGTGGCCGCGCCGATCGCGAACGCGATGGCGGCGAACGTCAACGCGAGCAGGGTCGCCCCGATGGTGGCGGCGGCCATCCGCGCCGCGGTCAGACCATTGTTGAGCCCGGTGGAGGGGGCGAGGGCGGCCAGGGCCAGGACGCACACCGCGGCCAACACGGCGAGCAGGCAGACCAGGGCGACGAACCGGGCGGGCCCGCTTCCGCGTCGAACTCCCACCGGACACGCCGTG
>Ga0157369_10003959_pt1 | contig 17565 bp, 18 predicted proteins | sample C25metaG_FD_113461 | JGI IMG/M metagenome (GOLD analysis project Ga0157369, IMG submission 113461) | Corn rhizosphere microbial communities from Kellogg Biological Station, Michigan, USA - C2-5 metaG | ecosystem: Host-associated > Plants > Roots > Rhizosphere > Soil | place: USA: Michigan... | reverse complement strand
GAAAAACGTCAACGATAACGCGTGTTTCCTGAATCAACGCGGCGCCTGTGAGTTTTTCGCGAGCAAGCTCGCTCCTACAAAAAAGCCTTAACTGAACGGCATTAGGGCAAGCCCGCTCGCCACCACAAGCCCGCTTGCCCCGCGTTACTCGGCCAGCCGGCGATTCAGTTGGTGCCGCCAACGCACATACAGCAGCGCCGTACAAAACAGCGCCAGGCTCGCCAGCATTTCCAGAACGCCGAACCACTGGCGGTTCGGGTCATACGCCGCCAGCGCGCCCTTGATGAAATACAAATTCACCACGAAGCACATCCACGAATGCCCGCGAGCGCTGCCGATGAGCATTCCCGGCGCCAGTACCAGCAGCGGCACCAGTTCGATCAGCAGGATCACCCATGGGCGTGCGCCATGCAGGTCGGCCACGAACAGGTAGTAAATGCACAGCAACCCCACCAACCCGAAAAACGCCAACAGGCTCAGGGCGCGCGCGACCTTGACCCGCGGTTCGAGCCACGCCTGTGGGGGCAGGACCTTAGACTTCCTGGCCACGGCCGTTCTCCAACAGTGCCGCGGTTTTTGCCAGGCGCAGGCCAAGGGCCTTGCACAGCGCAATTTCATGGGGGTCGAGCAGGCGCTTGCCGTCGGGCCCGGCGTGGTGGCTGGCGCCATAAGGCGTACCGCCGCCCTGGGTGTCGAGCAGTGCCTGTTCGCTGTAAGGCAGGCCGGTGATCAGCATGCCGTGGTGCAGCAGCGGTAGCAGCATCGACATCAGCGTGGTCTCCTGGCCACCGTGCAGGCTGGCGGTGGAGGTGAATACACCCGCCGGCTTGCCGACCAGGGCGCCGGTGAGCCACAGGTTGCTGGTGCTGTCGATAAAGTATTTCAACGGTGCGGCCATGTTGCCGAAGCGTGTCGGGCTGCCCAGCGCCAGGCCCGAGCAGTGCTTGAGGTCATCCAGGCTCGCATAAAGTGCGCCTTCATCGGGAATGCTCGGCGCCACGGCTTCGCATTCGGTGGAGATGGCCGGCACGGTGCGCAAGCGCGCTTCCAGTCCGCCCAACTCGATGCCTCGGGCAATATGCCGGGCCATTTCGCTGACCGAGCCATTGCGGCTGTAATACAACACCAGCACATACGGCGCCGTCACGGCAGGATCTCCAGCACGTTCTCTGGCGGGCGGCCGATGATGGCCTTGTCGGCGGTTTCCAGGATCGGGCGCTCCATCAACTTTGGATGCGCGGCAATGGCGGCGATCAACTGGGCTTCAGTCAGGCTGGCATCCGCCAGGTTCAGGGCCTTGTATTCATCTTCGCCGGTGCGCAGCAATTGACGTGCGCTGACGCCCAGCTTGGCCAGCAGGGCCTTCAATTGTGTGGCGTCCAGCGGGGTTTCGAGGTAGCGCACGACGGTGGGGGCAAGGCCGCGCGCTTCGAGCAGTTCGAGCGCACCGCGGGATTTCGAGCAGCGCGGGTTGTGATAAAGCGTCAGATCGGTCATGTGCGGGTCGCATCTTGCGTAAGGTGGCGGGTATTCTACCTGCGCTGCGGCCCGTCCTTAAACCGTAAGAGGCGATAGGTCGCAGTGAACGTTCATTTTTGCGAAGGATTACCCCATGACAAGGCGACTGATCGGTGCATTGGCGATCATCACAACCCTGCTGCTCAGCGGCTGCGGCAATGACTATGGCGTTGACCAGTACGGCCAGAAGGTTGCGGCCGAGCGCCTGGACAAGCAATGGTTGGTGGTCAATTACTGGGCGGAATGGTGTGGCCCTTGCCGTACTGAAATTCCGGAGCTCAACGCCTTGTCAGAACAATTGAAAGGGCAGAACGTCGGCGTGTTCGGGGTCAATTTCGACAATGTGCAGGGTGCGGAACTGAAGGAAGCCAGTGACAAGCTGGGCATCAAGTTCACGGTGCTGGCGCAGAACCCGGATGGGATCTTCGATATTCCGCGCAGCGAGGCGTTGCCGGTGACGTACATCATCGATGACAAGGGCAAGGTGCGTGAGCAGTTGATGGGCGAGCAGACGGCGGAAGGGGTGCTCGCCAAACTTAAGGCCCTGCGCGGTTAAAGCAACACTTCAAATCAAATGTGGAAGGGGGCAGGCCCGAACGCCAGTCAGTTAAGCCTACATCGCCTTCTGTAGGAGCGAGGGGGACGCCTAGTTCTTGCTCGCGAAAAACGTCAACGATAACGCGTGTTTCCTGAATGAACGCGGCGTTTGTGAGTTTTTCGCGAGCAAGCTCGCTCCTACAAAAAGCCTTAACTGACTGGCGTTCGGGCTTCCCCCCCCTCCCACATTTGGATCCCATCAATCCATAGATTGGGGGTTCAACCCTCTTCGAGCCACAGGCGAATGGGCTTGCCTTCGGCCGGCCAGAAGCGGGTCTGTTCGATCGGCGAGATATCCCAGCGCTCGACGCCTTGCAGGGCCTGGAAGAAGCGGTGTTCCTGCTCCATCAATGCCTCGGCGCAGAGTTTGCGGGTGCTGCCGAGCTTGCCGAAGCTGAGCTTGTCGCCCTTGACGGTGTACGGCGCGAACCAATGGTTGCAGCCGCCGTTGCCATAGGCACGGCCGTCAGATCCCAGGGTGACGGTGAGGTGGGCGTAATCCATCAGCGGCCGCTCGCCAATCCATTCCACCACGTAGCTGTGATCCTGCTTGAGCTTGGCCGTGTCGCCGGCGCAGCCTGTCAATGCCGTACCGAGGACGGCGAGCAGAAGCGGGCCTTTCATTGCGCAGCCTGCTGGCATTTCGGGCAGCGGTGTTTGTCGCCTTCGTGGGTCCAGCCTAACTCGGCAATGCGCGCGTTGGCGGCCGGCTGCAGCGGCTCCTTGGTCAGCTTGGTTTCCACCGCGAATTCAAACTCCAGCACAGCGTCGCAGCTGTCGCAGTTGACCTTCCAGGTGTGAATCTCCAGCTCGCCGAATTTCGGCCCCTGGGCCATGGCAACCCATTGGCCCGCCGGGCGGATGGAGTAGCGCGCATCACCTTCGACGGTGAGGCGCATCGACAGGGTTTTACTGCCGCGCAGGGTGACGATCAGTACGTCGCCATGCTTGATCGAGCCCCCGTTGCCGGTGACCTGGTAACGGCCCGGCACCAAGGCGCGGCATTCGATCAGGGTGTGTTGCGGGCTCAGCAAGCTGAAGCGGAAATCGTGTTCGGCCATGGATCCTCCAAATAGGCGCGGCATCCTATCACGGGTGCCGCTCGATCATGAGCCGGGTATGTGACCGCTGATCATCCCTCGACCAGGTTTTGTGCCCGGCCGTCGGCCCATGCCGCGATATTGGCCAGGGTGGTGCCGGCGATCGCCGCCAGCGCTTCACGGGTGAGGAAGGCCTGGTGCGCGGTGATGATTACATTGGGGAAGGTCAGCAGGCGGGCGAGGACGTCGTCCTGCAAGGGCAGGTCCGAGCGGTCCTCGAAAAACAGTTGGGCTTCTTCCTCGTACACGTCCAGCCCCAGATAGCCGAGTTGGCCCTCCTTGAGCGCTTCGATCAGCGCCGGGGTGTCCACCAGGCCGCCTCGTCCGGTATTGATCAGCATCGCACCGGGTTGCATCTGCGCCAGGGAACGGGCGTTGATCAGGTGTTTGCTGTCGGCTGTCAGCGGGCAATGCAGGCTGATGATCTGCGCCTGGGCCAGCAGCTCGGGCAGGCTCACATAGCGAGCGCCAAGAGCCAGGACGTGGGGGTTAGGGAAGGGGTCGTAGGCCAGCAGTGTGCAGCCGAAACCGGCCATGATTTTGGCGAACGTCGCGCCGATCTGCCCGGTGCCGACCACGCCCACCGTCTTGCCCACCAGATCGAAGCCCGTCAGGCCGTGCAGGCTGAAATCGCCGTCGCGGGTGCGGTTGTAAGCGCGGTGCAGGCGGCGGTTGAGGGCAAGGATCAATGCCACGGCGTGTTCGGCCACGGCGTGAGGCGAGTAGGCGGGGACGCGCACGATGGTCAGCCCCAGGCGTTTGGCGGCGGCCAGGTCGACATGGTTATAGCCGGCCGAACGCAGGGCGATCAGGCGCGTGCCGCCGCGGGCCAAGTGTTCCAGCACCGGGGCGCTGAGATCGTCGTTGATGAAGGCGCAGACCACTTCGTGGTGTTCGGCCAGGGCGACGGTGTCGAGGTTGAGGCGGGCCGGCTGGAATTGCAGTTCCAGGCCCGCGGGCAAGGGCTCACCGAGAAAACTGTCGCGGTCGTAGGCCTGGCTGCTGAAAAGGATGATGCGCATTGAATAGCTCCCTGCATTAAGGTGGATCAGACACTGACCCGCGCTTCACTGGCCAGTCGTGCAATGGCCATGTCCAGTTCGTCCAGCGCGGCCACGGCCTTGGCATCGTCCTGCTTGAGCAGGGTTTCGGCACGTTGGCAGGCAGCACGCAGTTGCGGCACGCCGCAGTAGCGCGTGGCGCCATGCAGGCGGTGGACGCGCTCGATCAAGGCATGGTTGTCGTTGGCCTCGCGGGCAACGGTGATGGCCAGGCGGTCGGCTTCCAGGGATGCCAGCAGCATCGCGAGCATGTCCGCCGCCAAGTCAGTCTTGCCGGCGGCCAGGCGCAAGCCTTCCTCGTGATCGAGCACCAGCAGTTGCACGCCGGGCCCCAGATTGTCGGACGAGCGCTCCGGCCCCTGGTTGCGCAGGGCCAGGCCGGTCCACTTCAACACCACCTGGGCCAGTTGCCGCTCGCTGATCGGCTTGGTCAGGTAGTCGTCCATGCCGCTTTGCAGCAGGGCGCGTTTTTCATTGGCCATGGCGTGGGCCGTGAGGGCCACCACCGGCAGGGGCGTGCCATTGCGCTCGCTTTCCCATTGGCGAATCGCCTCGGTGCTCTGGCGACCATCCATGCCCGGCATTTGGACGTCCATCAATACCAGGTCGAAGGTTTCCTGCTTGACCGCCTCGATGGCCGCGTAACCGCTTTCTACCGCCTGGACCTTGGCACCCATGTCTTCCAGCAGGGTTTGCACCAGCAACAGGTTGGCCGGATTGTCGTCCACGCATAACACACGAGGTGCGCGGCTGGACAACGGCTCGCCCGGCTCGCTACGCGATGGGCGCGGGCTGATCAGGTCGGCCAGCGCGCGGCGCAGCTTGCGCGTACAGGCCGGCTTGGCCTGCAACTGGCTGTTAGGGTTGGGCACCGACTGGTTGAATAGCATTTGCTCGGTGGTCGGGCACAGCACCAGGACTTTGCAGCCCAGATGTTCAAGGTCCCACAGGTGCTGGTTGAGACGCTCGGGCGGAATGTCATTGGCGGTGACGCCGAGCACGGCGAGGTCGATCGCCTGTTCGGTCTGGTGGGCGCTGGTGATGCCGTTGGTCAAGCTTTCCAGGGTATTGAACGGGGTGACTTCCAGGCCGCAGTCTTCCAATTGATGTTGCAGGGCCTGGCGCGCCAGTTCGTGGTTTTCCAGGACCGCCACGCGATGGCCGAGCAACGGCGCACAGGGCAGGTCTTCGACGTCATCGCGGGTCTTGGGCAGGTTCAGGCTGATCCAGAACTCCGAGCCTTCGCCCGGTGTGCTGTCGACGCCGATTTCACCGCCCATCTGCTCGATCAGGCGCTTGGAGATCACCAGGCCCAGGCCGGTGCCGCCGGGCTGGCGCGACAGTGAGTTGTCCGCCTGGCTGAACGCCTGGAACAGTGCGCGCACATCCTGGTTGGACAAGCCAATACCGGTGTCCTGCACGCTGATGCGCAGTTGTACGCTGTCTTCCTGTTCGTCCTCGATCATCGCGCGGGCAACGATGGTGCCTTCACGGGTGAACTTGATCGCATTGCTGATCAGGTTGGTCAGGATCTGCTTGAGGCGCAGCGGGTCGCCGACCAGCGCCAGCGGGGTGTCGCGGTACACCAGGCTCACCAATTCCAACTGCTTGGCATGGGCGGCAGGGGCGAGGATGGTCAGGGTGTCTTGCAGCAGGTCGCGCAGGTTGAAGGGCACGCTGTCGAGGACCAGCTTGCCGGCCTCGATTTTCGAGAAGTCGAGGATTTCGTTGATGATGCCCAACAGGTTGTCGGCAGATTTTTCGATGGTGCCCAGGTAGTCCAACTGGCGTGGGGTCAGTTCGCTTTTTTGCAGCAGGTGGGTGAAACCGAGTATGCCGTTGAGCGGGGTACGGATTTCATGGCTCATATTGGCCAGGAACTCCGACTTGATACGGCTGGCCTCCAGGGCTTCCTTGCGTGCCAGGTCCAGCTCGATGTTCTGGATCTCGATGGTTTCCAGGTTTTGGCGCACGTCTTCGGTCGCCTGGTCGATGCTGTGCTGCAATTCTTCCTGGGCGTTCTGCAGGGTCTCGGCCATGCGGTTGATGCCTGAGGCGAGCTGGTCCAGCTCCTGGCTGCCCAGCGGCGGCAGGCGCGTTTCCAGGATGCCGTCCTTGAGCTGGGCGACGGCTTGCTTGATCTGGCCAATCGGCGAGTTGATGGTACGACTGATACGCAGCGCCAGGGCGGCAGTGCAGATCAAGCCGATAGCGATCAACAGCAGGCTGGCGAACAGGCTGCGATAGCCACGCAGCAACATGCCGTTGTGGGACAGTTCCACCTCGACCCAGCCCAGCAGGCGGTCGGATTCATCGGGGATCAGGTCGCCCGCCAGGTTGCGATGACGGCCAAACACCGGCAGCAGATAGCGGGTGGCGTCGTTGCCGGTGCGCTGCAACAGGTGGGAACTGTTGCCGGTCGGCGGCTGGTTGAGCATGGTCGGGCCGGCGTGGGCCAGGGACACGCGATCCGGCGCTAAGAAGGACACGGCGCGTACGTCGGGCTGTTCCAGGGATTGGGTGGCGATGCGTTCCAGCAGGTCGGTGTTCTTGTTGCTCAGGGCCGGCGCGACCAGCGGTGCCAACTGTTCGGCGATCATTTCGCCGCGTTGCAGTAATTGGGTTTGCAGCTCAGAAAGTTGCATCCAGGTGAAATAGCCCCCCAGCAACAAGGCCATCAGGCTGGTCGGTAACAAGGTCAGCAACAGTACGCGGCCTTTTATCCCCATTCTTCTAAGCACGCCACTCTCCTGCTTCCACACTGAAATCAATTGTCCCGCGCGGGCATCCGGCCCGCGCCACGTGCGCAGTGTAGCCATTTGCGCGGCCTGGAATCTTGCAAATTAATGATACATCGCAGTCTTCAGGTCATTTCGCGCCGCTCGGCGATTGCCTGGGGCGGGGTAATCTTGAATAATTAGTATTTGAGAATGACTTGCAGACGCTAATGAATCCCGCGGCAGTTAGCCTACCCAATATCCTGACCATCGAAGATGACCCTGTGCTCGGTGCCTACGTCCACGAGCATTTGGGGCGCTGCGGGTTTCAGGTCACTTGGTGCCAGAACGGCCAGCAAGGCTTGCAACTGGCGCGTAGCCAAGTGTTCGACGTGGTGTTGATGGATATTTTGCTGCCGGGGCTGGATGGCTTGTCGATCCTCACGCACTTGCGCCAGCATCACGCGACGCCGGTCATCCTGATGTCTGCCTTGGGCGCCGAGGCTGACCGCATCAACGGCTTTCGCCTGGGCGCGGACGATTACCTGCCCAAGCCGTTCAGCATGATTGAACTGCGGGTGCGCATCGAAGCCATCCTGCGCCGCGTGGCCTTGGACCGTCGGCCGTTGCCGACGCAGCAAGCGATGCGCGACGACGCACGCACCCTGCGCTTTGATGATGAGCTGTGCGATGTCGTCTATCAGGCGCAGTGGGCCGGACTGACCCGCAGTGAATACCGTCTGTTGGAAACCCTGCACCGCAACGGGGAAGAGGTCCTGAGCAAGGCCTTCCTTTATCAACATGTGTTGCAGCGCGGCTATGCACCCCACGACCGCAGCCTCGATATGCACATCAGCCAGATGCGTCGCAAGCTCAAGGCCATCGGCTACAGCGAGCGCGAAGTGCGCACGGTGTGGGGCAAGGGTTATGTACTGAGCGGTCACGATGACGCTGTTTGAGCGGCCATTGCAGCGGCTTCCGGGCAAGCATTCGATATTCTGGAAGCTGGCGTGCCTGCTGATTGCTTTCTGCTTGCTGATGATCTGGCTCAGTTGGTCGTGGGGCCGGTACATGGAGGAGCAGAACGCCTTCCTGGCGGACAAGTCCCGCGAGATTCTCAGGGGCTACGCGGCGGGTGCCGAGTTGGCCTTCAGCACCCAGGGGCGTGCCGGCGTGGATGCTTGGCTGCAATTGATGGCAACGCGTGAAAGCACTTGGGTCGGCGTGATCGGCAATGACCTGCAGTCACTCAGCAGCGCGCCACTGAACGATAAGGAAAGCCAGCGCCTGACTTTTTTGCGCGGCCTGGATTGGCCGGTCAGCCGCCATGTCAAAGGCTTGCCCTGGATGAAGGTGCCGTTTCCCGTCGACCCCAGCGTCGGCTCGCTGGTCATCGAACTGCCCCAACGCTTTATGCCGGGGCAATACCAGCTGTTCTGGCGGGTGGTGACCAATGGCATGATCCCAGGCCTGTTTACCCTGTTGCTGTGCATCGGCCTTTATCGGCTGCTGATCATGCCTCTCAACCAGCTGCGCGAGCAGGCCAACGCCTGGCGTGCCGATCAATTGAATACCCGTCTTTCCCACGATGCCACCAGTCGCCAGGATGAACTCGGCGAATTGGGGCGCGCCTTTGACCAGATGTCCGAGCGCCTGCAAGGCACAGTGGTGGTGCAACGGCAACTGCTGCGGGACATGTCCCATGAACTGCGCACGCCGTTAAGCCGTTTGCGGGTGGCCTGTGACAGTGAGCGAGACCTGACGCAACTGCGTGAGCGGCTGGGACGGGAGATCGATGCCATGCAGCGCCTGGTGGATGACAGCCTGCAACTGGCCTGGCTGGATACCGAGCGGGCGCCGCTGCCTGTGGAAAACATCCAGGTGCAAGCGCTGTGGGACATGCTCAGCGAGAACGCCTGTTTTGAAAGCGACTGGCCAGCCACGCGCCTGCCGTGCGTGGTCGGGGCTGATTGCTGGGTGCGCGGCAACCTGAATGCCTTGGCCCAGGCGCTGGAAAATATCCTGCGCAACGCCATACGACATTCCCCTGTGGGCGGGATTGTGTGGCTTGATGGACGCCGTGATGGCGAGTACTGGCACCTGTGGCTGGAAGATCAGGGCGGGGGAATTGATGAGGGCGATCTGGAACGGATCTTTGCGCCGTTCACCCGGCTGGAGGGTTCACGCCCCGGCGACGGCGGCTTCGGACTGGGCTTGAGCATCGCGCGCAATGCCGTGCAACGCCAGGGCGGTAGCCTCTGGGCGGAAAACGCCGGGCAGGGCTTGCGCGTGCACCTGCGGTTGCCGGCCCGCGCGGATTAACCGCGGCGCTGTTTGCGTTTCTTCCATTGGTGCGCGACCCACCAGCGCCAGTAAATCATGGTCAGGCAATAGGCCAGCGCACCCAATACCAGGCCCAACACCACCGAACCCAGCAGGAACGGCTGCCACAGCGTGCTCAGCTGACCGCTGATCCATTCCCAGGTCAGGTCATCGGGCAGGCTGCGCGGCGGCACATTCATCAGCCACGCGCCGGTCATGTAGGTACAAAAGAACACCACCGGCATGGTGATCGGGTTGGTCAGCCACACCAGGCTGATGGCAATGGGCATATTGCCGCGCACCGCGATTGCCAGCACCGCAGCCAGCAGCATCTGCAAGGGGATCGGGATAAACGCCGCGAACAAGCCCACGGCCATGGCACGCGCCACCGAGTGTCGGTTCAGGTGCCAGAGGTTCGGGTCATGCAGCAAGGTGCCAAGAAACTGTAATGACTTGTGTTCCCTGAACTGGTGGGGTCGGGCATGTACCGTTTGAATAAGCGCCGGGGCATAAGGGGTCCAGGTCAGTTCGAGGGGCAAGTATGCCCGCATTCTATAAACAGAAAATTCAGACTTTGTGACAAAACATCATAGGCGTTGCTCGGTGTCCGGCTAAGACTGAGTGGATCACTTGGAAGGGATGATTCATGAAGACAGGGATGTTCGCGCTCGCGCTGGGGCTGCTCGCCTTGCGTTTTTTACCCGCGTTGCCGCCTGCCGCGGGGGTGTTGGCCATGTGCGTGCTGGCGTTGATGCTGCTGCCGTTTCGCAGCCACCCACTGGCGTTCTTTCTGCTGGGCTTGAGTTGGGCGTGCATCAGCGCGCAGTGGGCGCTGGATGACCGCCTGCAACCGGCGCTCGATGGCCAGACGCGCTGGGTGGAGGGCCGGGTGACCGGGTTGCCGCAGCAGACCAGCACGGGCGTGCGTTTCGAACTGACCGACGGCCGGTCCCCCAAGGCGCGTTTACCCAAGCGTATTCGCGTGGCCTGGCATGGCGGGCCACCGGTGCGCAGTGGGGAGCGCTGGCGCTTGGCCGTGACGCTCAAACGGCCATCCGGCGTGCTCAACTTCCATGGCTTTGATCATGAGGCCTGGCTGTTGGCCCAGCGCATCGGTGCCACCGGCTCGGTGAAAGACGGTGAGCGTTTGGCGCCGGCGCGCAACGCTTGGCGCGACGCGGTCCGCCAACGACTGATGGCGGTGGATGCCCAAGGCCGCGAGGCCGGGCTGGCCGCCTTGGTGCTGGGCGATGGCTCGGGGCTGGCCGCCGAGGATTGGCGTGTGTTGCAGGACACCGGTACGGTGCACCTGCTGGTGATATCCGGCCAGCATATTGGCTTGCTGGCGGGGTTGATCTATGGGCTGGTCACACTGCTGGCGCGCTACGGTTGCTGGCCCCCCGCCTGGCCGTGGCTGCCTTGGGCGTGTGGCCTGGCATTTGCTGCCGCGCTGGGCTACGGCCTGCTTGCGGGGTTCGGAGTGCCGGTGCAAAGGGCCTGCGTGATGGTGGGGCTGGTATTGCTGTGGCGTTTGCGTTTTCGCCATTTGGGCGCCTGGTGGCCATTGTTACTGGCATTTAATGGCGTGCTGATCCTTGAGCCTTTGGCCAGCCTGCAGCCGGGGTTCTGGTTGTCGTTCGCGGCTGTCGCGGTATTGGTGCTGGCATTCGGTGGGCGTTTGGGGCGGTGGAGCGCCTGGCAAGCCTGGACCCGTCCCCAGTGGTTGATCGCGATCGGCCTGTTTCCGCTGTTGCTGGTGCTGGGGTTGCCCATCAGTCTCAGCGCGCCGTTGGCTAACCTGTTTGCCGTGCCATGGATCAGCCTGGTGGTGTTGCCCTTGGCATTGTTGGGCACTGTGCTGGTGGCGGTGCCCTTTGTGGGGGAGGGGCTGTTATGGCTGGCGGGTGGGGCGCTGGATGGGTTGTTCCGCGCCTTGGCGTTGCTGGCCGGGCACCTGCCGGCATGGATACCGGCCGAGGTGCCGATGGGCTATTGGCTGGTGAGCGTCGCGGGTGCAGTGTTACTGCTGTTGCCCAGGGGCGTACCGTTACGACCGATGGGGTGGCCGATGCTGTTGTTGGCGGTGTTTCCGCCGCGGGAGCCGGTGCCCCATGGGCAGGTTGAGGTGGTGCAACTGGATGTCGGTCAGGGGCAGGCGCTGGTGCTGCGCACCCGTCATCACACCTTGCTCTACGATGCGGGTCCGCGCTCGGGGGAAGTCGATCTTGGCGCGCGCGTGGTATTGCCATCATTGAGAAAACTCGGGGTGGAGGTATTGGACATGATGCTGCTCAGCCACGCCGACGCCGACCATGCCGGCGGTGCGGCGGCTATTGCCCGTGGGCTGCCGATCAGACGGGTAGTCGGAGGCGAAACACGAGGCTTGCCGGCGTTTCTCGGCACTGAACCCTGTGTCAGCGGTGAACAGTGGGAGTGGGATGGGGTGTCATTTGAACTGTGGCAGTGGCCAGATGCTATTAGTGGTAACCCGAAATCCTGTGTATTACAGGTCCAGGCCAAGGGTGAGCGCATGTTGCTCACGGGGGATATTGATCGCGCCGCCGAGCGGGCTTTTCTTGCCTCGCCCTTGGCTGTGCGGACCGATTGGTTGCAGGCGCCCCATCATGGCAGCCGCAGTTCTTCGTCCTGGCCCTTTGTGCAGCGGCTGGCGCCCACGGCGGTGCTGATTTCCAGGGGGCGAGGCAACGCGTTCGGCCACCCCCACCCCCAGGTGATGGAACGCTACCGGGCACTGGGTACCCAGGTTTATGACAGTGCTGAACAAGGGGCTGTGCGTGTGCAATTGGGGGCGTTCCTGCCACCGACTGTTGCGCGCAGTCAACGCCGTTTCTGGCGCGAAGCGTTACCGTAATCCTGCGTTACCAAAGACCGGAGCCCGTGAGAGGCGGGTCCATGGCCGACGAACCCTGCTGCCGAACCTATATGGTAAAGTGGCGCACTTTTTCGAGGGGACATTCACTGTGTGGGAATTGGTCAAATCCGGCGGCTGGATGATGTTGCCGATCATCATGAGTTCCATCGCCGCACTCGGCATCGTTGCCGAACGCCTGTGGACCCTGCGCGCCAGTCGCGTCACCCCGGAGCATCTGCTGGGGCAGGTCTGGGGCTGGATCAAGAGCAAGCAACTGGACAAGCAAAAGCTCAAGGAGCTGCGCGCCCATTCACCGCTGGGTGAAATTCTCGCCGCCGGCCTGGCCAACTCCAAGCATGGTCGCGAGATCATGAAGGAGTGCATTGAAGAAGCGGCTGCCCGCGTCATCCATGAGCTGGAGCGCTACATCAACGCCCTGGGCACCATCGCGGCCATGGCGCCGTTGCTCGGCCTGCTGGGCACGGTGTTGGGCATGATCGATATTTTCAGCGCCTTCACGGGCTCCGGCATGACCACCAACGCTGCCGTGCTGGCCGGCGGTATTTCCAAGGCATTGATCACCACGGCCGCGGGCCTGATGGTCGGTATTCCCTCGGTGTTCTTCCATCGCTTCCTGCAGCGCCGCATCGATGAACTGGTGGTTGGCATGGAACAGGAGGCTATCAAGCTGGTGGAAGTGGTGCAGGGCGACCGTGATGTGGACCTGGTCGAGGGCAAAGCGTGAAATTTCGCCGCAAGCAACGGGAAAATGTCGATATCAACCTCGCGTCGCTGATTGACGTGGTGTTTATCCTGCTGCTGTTTTTTGTCGTCACCACCACCTTCACCCGACAGACCGAGCTGCGCGTCGACTTGCCGGAAGCAGTGAGCGGGTCGCCGGCCGAGGACCAGGAGGTCAAGCAACTGGACATCGCCATCAGCGCCGAGGGGGTGTTTTCGGTTAACAACCAGTTGCTGGAAAAAAACGACCTCAATAGCCTGATGGAGGCCTTGCAGAAGGAATCCGGTGGCGACACCAAGATGCCCCTGTCCATCAGTGCCGATGGCAAGACCCAGCATCAAGCCGTGATCACCGCGATGGATGCCGCCGGCAAGCTGGGTTTCAGCCATCTGCGCATGTCCACGGTCGAGGCGGCGAGCCAACCCTGATGGCCATGTCCGATCGTTTGCTCAAGGCTTGGTACGAAGGTCATCCGGCGCTCACGCTGTTGCGGCCGCTGGAGTGTCTGTATCGCCGGGTGGTGCAGCGCAAGCGTGCGCGTTTCGTGGCGGGCGAGGGCGACATCTATCAATCGCCGGTGCCTGTGGTTGTGGTCGGTAATATCACCGTAGGAGGCACTGGCAAGACGCCGTTGATCCTATGGTTGATCGAGCATTGCCGGCGCAGTGGCTTGCGTGTGGGGGTGGTCAGTCGTGGGTATGGCGCCAAGCCGCCGCAGTTGCCATGGCGCGTCGAGGCCGACCAAAGCGCCGCAGTGGCCGGCGACGAGCCCTTGCTGATCGTGCAGCGCAGCGGTGTAGCACTGATGATCGATCCCGATCGCAGTCGCGCAGTGAAGGCCTTGCTGGCCAGTGACAACCTCGACCTGATCCTCTCTGACGACGGCCTGCAGCACTACCGCCTGGCCCGCGATCTTGAACTGGTGCTGATTGACGCCGCGCGCGGCTTGGGCAATCGCCGTTGCCTGCCGGCCGGGCCATTGCGCGAGCCGGTGGAGCGCCTGCAGAGCGTTGATGCGCTGCTCTACAATGGTGCCACTACGGACCGCGAAGACGGTTTTGCCTTTCGTCTGCTGCCCACCACGTTGGTCAATCTGCACAGCGGCGAGCACCAGCCGGTCGATCATTTCCCGATGGACCAGCAGGTGCATGCGGTCGCTGGCATCGGCAACCCGCAACGTTTCTTCAACACCCTCGAGACGCTACACTGGCGTCCAATACCCCATGCTTTCGCCGACCACGCGCCCTACAGCGCCGAAGTCCTGAATTTCACGCCGTCATTACCACTGGTCATGACCGAGAAGGACGCGGTGAAGTGCCGCGCCTTTGCCCGGCCAGACTGGTGGTACCTTGCGGTGGATGCGGTACCGTCGCCGGCGTTTGTCGCTTGGTTCGACACGCAGTTGATGCGCCTGTTACCCGACCGCCTCTTGCCTTAAAACGCTTCTTTCCAGGAAACACTCATGGACACCAAACTGCTCGATATCCTCGCTTGCCCGATCTGCAAAGGCCCGCTCAAGCTCAGCGCCGACAAAACCGAGCTGATCAGCAAGGGCGCTGGCCTGGCTTATCCCATCCGTGATGGCATTCCGGTCATGCTGGAAAGCGAAGCTCGCACCCTGACTACCGATGAGCGCCTGGATAAATGACCACCGCCTTTACCGTTGTCATTCCCTCGCGATATGCCTCGACGCGCTTGCCGGGCAAGCCGCTGCAACTGATCGGCGACAAGCCGATGATCCAACTGGTGTGGGAGCAGGCCTGCAAGAGCAGCGCCGAGCGAGTCGTGGTGGCGACCGATGACCCGCGGATCATCGAAGCCTGCAAAGGGTTTGGTGCCGAAGCGGTGCTGACCCGCGAAGACCATAATTCCGGTACCGACCGCCTGGCCGAAGTGGCCACCAAGCTTGGCCTGGCGCCCGATGCGATCGTGGTCAACGTGCAAGGCGACGAGCCGTTGATTCCACCGCGCGTGATTGACCAGGTGGCCGCCAATCTGGCGGCCCATGGCGAAGCGCGCATGGCGACCCTGGCCGAGCCGATCGAGGACATTGACACGCTGTTCAACCCGAACGTGGTCAAGGTGGTGAGCGATATCAACGGTCTGGCCCTGACATTCAGCCGTTCGACCTTGCCTTGGGCGCGGGACGCGTTCGCCCAGAGTCGCGACGTGTTGCCGGAGGGCGTCCCGTATCGTCGCCATATCGGTATCTACGCCTACCGCGCCGGCTTCCTGCACGACTTCGTCAGTTGGGGCCCGTGCTGGTTGGAAAATACCGAATCCCTGGAGCAATTGCGTGCCTTGTGGCATGGCGTGCGCATCCATGTAGGCGATGCCCTGGAAGCTCCTCCTGCGGGCGTTGACACCCAGGAAGACCTCGAGCGCGTCCGTCGCCTGCTGGGGGCCTGATGGAGGTCCTGTTTGTCTGCCTGGGCAATATCTGCCGCTCGCCCACCGCAGAAGGCGTACTGCGCCATAAGTTGCGCGAAGCCGGGTTGGCCGACCAGGTCGACGTGGCATCTGCGGGGACCGGTGAGTGGCATGTCGGCAACCCGCCGGACCAGCGCAGTCAGCGTGCAGCGCTGCTGCGCGGTTATGACCTGTCGGCCCAGCGCGCCCAGCAGGTCTCTCGCGCCGACTTTGCACGTTACGACCTGATCCTGGCCATGGATCACAGCAACCTGCGCAACCTCAAAGCGCTGCAGCCAGTGCAGGGCAAGGCGGAGCTGGACTTGTTCCTGCGTCGCTACGACGCCGAGGTGGACGAGGTGCCAGACCCTTATTACGAAGGTGAACAAGGCTTTGAACGGGTCCTGGACCTGATCGAGCGAGCCTGTGACTTATTGGTGATCGAATTGAAGGGGCGGTTATGACCTTGCACGTGCTTGCGCAGGTGTCGCTCAAGCCATTCAACAGCTTTGGCATCGATGTGCGCGCCCAATTGTTCGCCGAGGCCCATAGCGACGACGATGTCCGTGAAGCGCTGGCCTACGCTGCTATGCATGCGTTACCGCTGCTGGTGATCGGCGGGGGCAGCAATTTGCTGCTGACCCAGGACATCCCGGCCTTGGTATTGCGCATGGCAACCCAGGGCATTCGCGTGCTGCACGATGATGGCCTGCACGTGGTGGTTGAGGCCGAAGCGGGCGAAGCCTGGCACCCGTTTGTGCTGTGGACCCTCGAACACGGCTTTTGCGGCCTGGAAAACCTCAGCCTGATCCCCGGCACCGTCGGTGCGGCACCGATGCAGAACATCGGCGCCTACGGCGTGGAGATCAAGGATGTGTTTGCCGGCCTCACGGCCCTGGATCGCCAGACCGGCGAGCTGCGGGATTTCAGCCTGCAAGAATGCCAGTTCGCCTACCGCGACAGCCTGTTCAAGCATGAGACCGGGCGCTGGCTGATTCTACGGGTGCGTTTTGCCCTCAGCCGCGCCAGCCATCTGAAACTAGACTACGGTCCAGTGCAGCAGCGCCTGGCCGGGCAGGGGATCACCGAGGCAACCCCGAGCGATGTCAGTCGGGCGATTTGCAGCATTCGTCGGGAAAAACTGCCGGATCCGGCGGAGCTGGGCAATGCGGGTAGTTTCTTCAAGAACCCATTGGTTTCCCAGGCGCTGGCCGAAGAGCTACGGGGCCTTTACCCGGACCTGGTGGCCTACCCCCAGGCGGACGGGCAGATGAAGCTCGCCGCCGGTTGGCTGATCGATAAGGCTGGCTGGAAGGGCTTTCGGGATGGCGACGCAGGTGTACATAAAATGCAGGCGTTGGTGCTGATCAACTATGGCGGCGCCACAGGGCACGATATAGCGAACCTGGCGCTGCGTATCCAGCGCGATATCGCCGAACGCTTTAACGTCGAGCTGGAAATGGAGCCGAACCAGTACTGAGCATCCACGCCAAGCGCTGGAAACAAAAATGCCCCGCATCTTTCGATACGGGGCATTTTTTATTGCGGGATGAATCAGTCGTCGCGGCTCATGATGCCGAAGATCTGCAACAGGCTGATAAACAGGTTGTAGATCGACACATACAGGCTGATGGTCGCCATGATGTAGTTGCGTTCACCGCCGTGGATGATGGCGCTGGTCTGGAACAGGATGCACACCGACGAGAACAGCACGAACCCTGCGCTGATTGCCAGTTGCAGGCCACTGATCTGGAAGAACATGCCCGCGACCACCGCGGCCAGCAACACGAAGAAGCCCGCGGTGATGAAGCCACCCAGGAAGCTCATGTCCTTGCGGGTAATCAGCACGTAGGCCGACAGACCACCAAATACCAGGGCGGTCATGGCAAACGCCGAGCTGACCACTTCCGCACCGCCGGCCATGCCCAGGTAACGGTTAAGGATCGGGCCGAGGATAAAGCCCATGAAACCGGTCAACGCAAAGGCCGACACCAGGCCCCAGGCCGAGTCACGCAGCTTGTTGGTCAGGAAGAACAGGCCATAGAAACCGATCAACACGACAAAGATATTCGGATAGCCAACACGCATCTGCTGGGCCACGAACGCCATTACGCCGCTGAATGCGAGGGTAAGGGCGAGCAAGCCGTACGTGTTGCGCAAGACGCGGCTGACTTCAAGCTGCTCAGCCTGCGCGTTACCATTCACTGCGTAATTCTGTTCGCGCATG
>Ga0157369_10003958_pt1 | contig 17566 bp, 18 predicted proteins | sample C25metaG_FD_113461 | JGI IMG/M metagenome (GOLD analysis project Ga0157369, IMG submission 113461) | Corn rhizosphere microbial communities from Kellogg Biological Station, Michigan, USA - C2-5 metaG | ecosystem: Host-associated > Plants > Roots > Rhizosphere > Soil | place: USA: Michigan... | reverse complement strand
GTAAGCAATGGTTCGCATTAAAGCCAAAAATATACTTTTGGTATCACCGCGTATGCTGTCAGAGCATGCGTTAATGGCGTGTAAAAGTATAAAACATGTAACTGATAAAAATCAGATTTTCCCGGCGTTGTTCGAGGTAAAACCCGACCTTATTATTTTTGACGTTGATTTCATTAGTGAAGACACTAATAAAATCATCAGAAGAATCAGGACGAACTCCTTTTATGATCGAACGAAGATTTGTTGTTATAAAAGCAACTTTAAAATAAGCGAGGAAGGTTTATTAAAAAGCCTTGGTGTAGACGATCTGGTCAACGTTCGCGAGATTGAAGAGCAGAAGAATGATAATTTTGCCCTCGCCGTTCATCAGCTTTTTAACCAGGCTGCCAATCGGCTTGCTGTTTAGGAGTGCGGTGTCCCCACCACCTGCCTCATAACCAAAGAAAAATGAGGCTGACCATGTTCATGATCAGCCTGAGGTAATTGTTATTTTATCCATTCAAACCGTGTGTACGGAACCAGTACATCTGGTATCCTGATGCCATCTTCGGTTTGGTTATTTTCCAATAACGTTGCAACAATACGCGGTAAAGCCAGTGCACTGCCGTTTAAAGTATGTGCCAGTTGGGTTTTACCTTCGGCATTACGGAAACGCAGTTTGAGGCGGTTTGCCTGGAAGGTTTCAAAATTTGATACAGATGAAACTTCGAGCCAGCGTTGTTGTGCAGCGCTCCAGGTTTCCATGTCGTATGTTAATGCTGAGGTAAAACTCATGTCGCCTCCGCATAAACGCAACACCCGGTAAGGCAATCCCAATTTTTGAAGTAAGCCTTGCACATGGGCGCTCATTTCCTCCAATATGTTATAAGACTCATCCGGATGAGCAATTTGCACCAGTTCAACCTTATCAAACTGATGCAGGCGATTTAAACCTCTTACATGCGCTCCATAAGAACCAGCCTCTCTCCTGAAACAGGGCGTATAACCGCAATTTTTAACCGGCAATTCTTCTGCCTTTAAAATAACATCCCGGTACAAGTTGGTAATAGGCACCTCTGCAGTTGGTATAAGATACAAATTATCCTGGCCAACAAAGTACATCTGTCCTTCTTTATCAGGTAACTGACCTGTACCAAAACCAGATGCCTCATTGATCATCAACGGCACCATCATTTCATTATAACCTGCTTTCTCAGCTTCATCTAAGAAGAAACTGATCAAGGCACGCTGTAATTTGGCCCCTTTGCCTTTATAAACCGGAAAGCCGGCTCCGGTTATCTTAACGCCTAATTCAAAGTCTATCAGATTGTGTTTGGCAGCCAGCTCCCAATGCGGAAGTGCGTTGGCCGGTAATGTAGGCTTAGCACCGTTCTCTAAAACAACTTCGTTGTCTTCGGCGCTAACTCCTTTAGGTACACTGTTATGAGGCAGGTTAGGTAATTGAACAAGCTTTTGTTGCAGTTCTTCTTCGGCTTTATTCAATTGTTCGCCCAACTGTTTAGCTTCTTCTTTCCATGCGCCTGTTTTGGCTTTGATGGCTTCGGCTTCTTCTTTTTTGCCGTTGCGCATTAATTCGCCGATCTGCTTGGCAGCCGAGTTGGATTGTGCAAGTGTGTTGTCCAGCTGGTTCTGCGTCTGACGGCGCTTTTCATCCAGTTGGATAATTTCGTCAATGAGTTCGGGCTGTTTAAAGTTTTTTACAGCCAAACGCTCTAAAACATTTTCCCGGTTTTCACGGATATAACTAACTTGCAGCATTTAATTCAAATTTTTGGCAAAGATAATTAAAGGTAACAGTTGTACACATTTATTTGCCTGTTGTCTTTAAGGCTCAACCGCTGTTACAATAAAAAATATGAGTGGTAAACTATACCTGGTACCCACGCCCATCGGCAATCTTGAAGATATAACTTTCAGAGCCCTGCGTGTTTTGAAAGAAGTGGATCTGATACTGGCGGAAGATACCCGCACATCTGCCCCCCTGTTAAAGCACTTCGACATCAACAAAAAGGTGTTTGCACATCATCAGCATAATGAGCACCAGGCTTCGACAGAGATTGTGCGGTTTCTGAAAGAAGGCAAAAATATTGCGCTGATCTCTGATGCCGGTACGCCTGCCATTTCTGATCCGGGGTTTTACCTGGTTAGAGAGGCGCTTAAAAATGAGCTGGAGGTGGAGTGTTTGCCGGGAGCCACTGCTTTTGTACCGGCCCTGGTTAACTCAGGCTTCCCCACAGATCGCTTTTGCTTCGAAGGTTTTTTGCCACTAAAAAAAGGACGTCAAACGCGTTATAAGGAACTGGCAGAAGAAGAGCGGACCATCATCCTGTATGAGTCGCCGCATAGGTTACTGAAAACACTGGAAGAAATGGCCACCTATTTTGGCCCCGACCGCCAGGTATCAGTTTCCCGCGAATTGACCAAGATGTTTGAAGAAACCGTTCGTGGTAGTGTAGCCGAAGTGAAGCTGCATTTTGAAAGTCATCCCGTAAAAGGCGAGTTTGTTATCTGTATAGCCGGAAAGTCCTGATTATCTATGAAGAAGAGTATCCTATTATCCATATTGGCCGGATTGTTACTTTGGGCAGCCTGGCCGCCCGCTCATTATACCACCTTTTTGCTTTTCTTAGGGCTGGCACCTATGCTGCTTGCGGTAGAGAATATTATCCAGTCAACGTACCAGCATAAAGGTAAAAAGGTATTTGGTGTGGTATTTTTAGGTTTTTTTATCTGGAATACGCTGTCCATTTACTGGGTTTATAATTCACTTAAAACCATTGGGGCCTTGGTGGCCTTGCCTATTAGTTTAATACCTTATTCGTTGGGGCCGCTTTTAATGGCCGCAGCCTGGTGGTTTTATTACCGGTTAAGACTTACTACGTCGCGCGGCTTTAGTTTAGCTGCGCTGGTTTGTTTTTGGATAGGGTATGAATACCTGCACCAAACCTGGGAGCTGGCTTTTCCGTGGATGACTTTAGGGAACGGTTTTGCCATTAGCCACCAATGGGTGCAATGGTACGAGTATACCGGTGTTTATGGGGGTACTGTGTGGATATGGGTTTTAAATATACTGGCCTTTTTAATTTACATCGGATTACGGGAGGCCCAGAAAAAGTCTACGCGAATTTACCTTATCCTAGCCTTTGTACTGGCGTTTGCGCTGCCCTTGGGTTTCTCGCTATACCGTTACAATGATTATCAGGAACAGCCTGATCCGTCTAACGTGGTAGTGGTGCAGCCCAATGTTGATCCTTACGCTAAAGAGTTTTCCATACCGGTTTATCAGCAGATCCAAACGCTTAAGCACCTGTCTGACTCAGTTGCCCAAAATAATACTGAGTTTTTTATCTGGCCCGAAACAGCTATTCCGGATCAGAACCTGGTAGAGAATACTATCGCTTCCAGCCCGGATATTCAGCAGGTGCAAAGCTTTTTGCATAAATACAAAAATGCCAATGTGATAACGGGTGCCGAAACCTTTAAAATATACAATACGCCGGAGACCCCTACCGCCCAACCCTACAATGGCGGACAATATGTTGATGCCTTTAATGCGGCGCTGAGCATCGAGAACTCGGGAAACGTTCAGTTTTACCATAAATCCAAACTGGTGCCCGGTGCGGAGATGATTCCTTTTAGTTCGCTCTCTTTTTTGAAGCCGGCTTTTGAGCATCTGGGCGGTGCAACAGGAAGTTATGGCAGCCAAAAGGAAGCAGGGGTATTTTATACGCAAAGTGGTATCGGGGTTGACCCGGTTATTTGCTATGAATCTATCTGGGGCGAGTATATCGCGCAGTCGGTAAGAAAGGGAGCGCAGTTTATTGCCATTATTACCAATGATGGCTGGTGGGAAAATACCTCGGGTAAAGATCAGCACCTTGATTATGCCAAACTACGCGCTATCGAAACCAGACGATGGGTATGTCGTTCGGCTAATACCGGTATTTCTGCCTTTATTAATGAGCGCGGCGATATAGTGCAGCATACGCAGTGGTGGACAAAAACCGCCATTAAGCAAAATATCAATCTAAACAGCGATTTAACCTTCTACGTTAAGCATGGAGATTACATTGCCCGGTTTGGCAGCCTGCTTGCCGTTTTAGGTATGGTATGGGTATTAATAAGGATAAGACTGAAACCTAAACTTAGTTGACCTAAAGCTCATTTTGGTGCTGAATAAATAGCATCAGTTCGTCAATCGGGTGTTTCATGATCTTGCCTACGTGGATCTCGTTTTCGGCACAAAGCGCTCTCAGTTCGTCCTCAAAAAAGGCCGCGATGGCGCCCACAAAATGGCACTTGTATTTATGGAACTGCGGGTACGACTTAATGTTGGAATTGATAAAAGCCTGTAGCCCTTTGTTGATCAAGGCCTGCCCGTAGGGCGTTGACCGAAAGTTGTCCAAAAAACGGGCGAAAGAAGCGAGGTAGGTGCCTACATTGCTGCAGAGGTACACTTTTCTCAATATCTCTTCTTTAGTAAGCTTGTATTGTTTTTTGAAGGCATTGTGTACAACATCAGGCATGTTGCCGTACATATAATCAGTGATGAGCGCCTTTCCAAACCACGATCCTGAGCCTTCATCGCCCAATACATAGCCCAGCCCATGCTTCCCAGCATGTATCTCTTCACCATCAAAGTAAGAAATATTTGAACCGGTACCCAGTACGCAGCATAAACCCTTTTCGTGCCCGCAGGTGGCGTAGGCAATACCTAAAAGGTCGTCATCAACGCTAATAAAAGAAGTGCTGAAAAGGTGGCTCAATGCATTGGACACAATCTCGCGCCGGTCTGGACTTGAGCAGCCCGCTCCAAAGAAATAAATTTCGCGGATGGCCGATCCCTGTGCGATCATGTCGGGAGCTTGCTCCTGTATTATTTTAACTATTTCCTTTTCTGTTAAAAAATACGGATTGATGCCCGTGGTTCTGAATTTTTTGTTTTCCTGGCTGGGCGCAGCCAGCAACCAGTCTGTTTTGGATGAGCCGCTGTCTGCAACTAATATCATGCACAAATTTCTTCCAGTATTTTATGAGTTAGAGGCTTGTGAATAAACTGCGTGATATATTTGTTTTCGGCTGATTTTTTATAGTCGACAGGGTCAAGTGACGACGATAGCATGAAGATCTTGGTTTGTTCTTTGCGGTCAATATCCAGTTTATCGAATTCCGTCAGAAATTCAAAGCCATCCATGGAAGGCATTCTCAGGTCCAGAAATATAACATCCGGACTGATCGTTCCTTCGCGTAATGAATCAATAGCTTCTGTGGCCGACTGACGTACAATAATATGCTGAGCAAAGTTGCCGCTTTCAAGAATTTTCCGCGTGACAAAGTTGTCGATATAGTTGTCGTCAATCAATAAGCACGTTTGGTATGTGACTGACATTCAAATTCAAAAATATGTTTTTTTATAATTATATAAAAAAATGTAAAACACTAATTTTTCATGACAAATTCATGAACTGATTTCCAGATGTCTACGCGTTGGTGGATAAAAAGTTATGCCTTTTCTATAACTTTTTTGTTATAGAGTTGGCCAGTCCGATTTTTCTGAAATGTTCATTTTTTTACATCAACATCTTTGTGTGCTATAATCTTTAATTTGCCTTATGAAACAGCATCGTTTACCCTGTTATCTATATATTATTATATTTTTTCTGATGAATGGATTTACCAGTTATGCCGCACCTGATGTGAACATCAGTTATACCGTTACCTTCCCCGAAGCCCAGGCTCATTATGCCGATATTGAAATGGATATTAAGGGGCTCAACCAAAGTTATGTTGATCTTAAGATGCCCGTATGGACGCCTGGTTCATACCTCATCCGTGAATTTTCTAAAAACGTAGAGGGCTTTGTGGCCGACGCCGGTGGCAAGCAGCTACCGGTTGTTAAAGTGCGGAAGAATATCTGGCGCGTAACGCTTGCAGGCAATACCAGCGTGAAAGTGTGTTACCGCCTTTATGCCTTTGAGAAATCGGTGCGGACAAGCTTTATTGACGAGAGTCATGCTTTTTTAGGAACCTCGGGCATGTTCCTGTATCCTGAGGGGATGATCAATGAGCCATCAACCATACACATTGTTCCTTATAAGGGATGGAGCAAAGTTTCAACGAGTTTGGAAAGCGTAAACAACGATCCCTTTACCCTGTATGCCCCAAATTACGATATCCTCTTTGATTCGCCGGTTGAAGTAGGTAATCAGGACGTCTTCAGCTTTGAGGCCGTGGGTGTACATTATGAAGTATGCATGTACGGAGGCGACAGCTATGACCGTGAACGGCTGAAAAAGGATATGAAACGTATTGTAGAGGAAGAAACGGCTATTTATGGTGAAAACCCCAATAAGCGATATGTTTTTATAATTCATAATTACTCAAAAGGCGGGGGCGGTCTGGAGCATTTAAGTTCAACCGTACTCGGCGTGGCCAGAAATGCCTATGCATCAGAAGGCGGTTACCAGGGTTTTTTGGGGCTGGTAGCACACGAACATTTTCACCTGTGGAACGTAAAGCGCCTGAGACCCATTGCGCTTGGTCCGTTTGATTACGACAATGAAAACTATACAACTGATCTGTGGATAGCCGAGGGCTTTACCGCGTATTTTGATAATCTGGTGATCCACCGCACCGGTTTGTACACCGCCGAAAATTATTTGGGCATATTAGGCGCGGATATTAATATGGTGGAGAACCAGCCGGGTAAAAAGATACAGCCTCTGGCTCAGGCCAGTTATGATGCGTGGATCAAGGCTTACCGTCCTGATGAGAATACAGTAAACACTACAATCTCGTACTATAACAAAGGATCTATAATAGCGATGTTACTTGATCTGGAGATAATCAACGACAGCAAAGGCCAGAAATCACTGGATGATGTAATGCGCTACATGTATAACGACTATTACAAAACCAAAAAGAGAGGGTATACCGACGTGGAGTTTAAACAGGCGCTTGAGCAGTTTGCCGGTAAAAACCTTGACGACTTCTACCAGAAATACGTGTACGGAGTGGCGCCTATCGACTACAATAAATACCTCGGCTATGCTGGCTACCGGGTAACAGATCAGCTGGCGGGTATAGATAATCCTTCATTAGGCATCAAAATAACCACAATAGACGGCAGAATCTTCGTTAATACCGTATTAAGAGACGGAGCAGGCTGGAAAGGCGGTATCAATGTAAATGATGAAATCAGTTCCATTGACGGGCAGCTGCTAGGCGATGCCGGCAACTTACTGGCGGGAAAAAGAACAGGCGACAAAGTGGTTATAGGCGTAGTGCGCGATGGCTTACCAGTAACATTAAATGTTACCCTGCAGCGCGATGATACCGTTAAATTTAAAATAGAAAGTGTTTCTGCTCCCACCCATCAACAGTTGCTGGTAAGAAGGAAATGGCTCGGTGTGTGAAAATAAATTTCAGATAGGTTAAATAATTGGCACTACCATTGCTTGTATGTAGTAGTATATAATTAATTTGATTGTTAACTTAAATTAATGTAAAATGAGATCGCTACTGTATATTATAGCCGTAATCCTGATCATAGGATGGGCTTTAGGAGTATTCGTGTATTCAGCAACTGGTATAATCCACGTGTTGCTCGTAATCGCAATCATAGCATTGATACTGGGCCTTATCCGAGGCGGTACCACTACGGTTGTATAACTTAAACATAAGTAAAAACTCACCCGGTCCTGGTTTCAGGACCGGGTTTTTTATGTGGTTAATGGTCGGTTCTGGTGCCTACGGATGTAGTATCATGTTTGGCTGTGGCCGTGTCCTTTGGTTGGTTTGATGGACCTCCAAAAGTGTTATGAGGATTTTCATGGCAGGCAGCTATACATGCCAGTAAAGCCGCAACGGTAAAATAGCTGATAAATCTTTTCATATACAGTGGTTGACAATTTAGGGCACCCATTGTTTCCGCACTTCTTCTTTTTGTTAACCATTGCGAAATAAATAAAATCTAAACCATCCTTTAGTGTGCTTGTTAAGCAGAATATGGATCATAATGTATTCTTATTGGCAACCGATCCTCATGATGCTTGCAGAGACGTAATTCATTCCCGCGATACAGAATTGAAGGTAAAAGTTTTTTGCCTTGACCATGAGAAGTTCGTCCCCAATGTTAATGAGATTCAATTGTATGGCTACGCCAACAATAAACTATATGCCTTTGAAACCATCAATATAACGCCCGAGGATGCACTGGATGTAGTGAGCGCGATACAATGGTATGCAAATTATATCGATTGTCCTGGTATGGAGATCCTGCCCGAGGACCCGCGGATGAATCATGACCTTGCTGTTTGATCCCGCTTCTATATATAATAGCAGTCTTTTATTACTTTTGGATTTAACTCCATTTTAAAAAATGAGATATAAGCTACTAAGTTTATCCGTTGCCGCATTGGCAACGGCCTGTATATGCGCGTGCAATACCAAAGAGAAAAACCCATCGGGAGGCCCGGTATCTGCAGAGATTATTAAAGAGCATATTGCCGCGCTGGCCAATGATTCTATGCAGGGTCGCAAGCCTTTTACCGCCGGCGAAACCAAAGCCATCAATTACATAGCCGCACAATTTAAAAAATTGGGCTTGGAGCCAGGCAATCATGGCAGCTATTTTCAGGAGGTGCCAATGGTTGAAGTAACGAGTACCCCCACTTCAACCATGGATATTACCGGGGCAAAAGAAGCGTTTCATCTCCATGCCGGTACTGATTTTGTGGCATCAACCCGCCGGGAACAGGAGAGCATTCAGCTGAAAAATTCTCCACTCGTATTTGCAGGTTACGGCGTAGTAGCGCCCGAATATCATTGGAACGACTATGCGGGGCTGGACGTTAAAGGCAAAACGGTAGTTGTACTGGTTAATGACCCCGGTTTTAAATCCGGCGACCATACCCTGTTTCACGGCGATACCATGACCTACTACGGCCGCTGGACCTACAAATTTGAAGAAGCTGCCCGCCAGGGCGCTGCTGGTGTGTTGATCGTTCATCAGACACAGCCCGCCAGTTACGGCTGGGCGGTGGTGAACAACAGTAATTCGGGCGCGAAACTTTATCTACAGCAGGCCGATAAACACATGAACCGTTGCAAGGTGGAGGGTTGGATAACCGAAGATGCAGCGAAAAAAATGTTAGCAGCTGCCGGTATCACAGGCGATATACGTGCCTATGCACGCAAGCGGAGTTTTAAGCCGGTGCCGTTGAACCTGAATGTTAGTCTGAACCTCAGCGTTAAACTTAAATATTCAACATCGCACAATGTGATTGCTGTACTGAAAGGAACAACGCGCCCGGAAGAATCTATTATTTATACCGCGCACTGGGATCACCTGGGCATAGGTAAGCCGGATGCCAAAGGCGACAGCATTTACAATGGCGCGGTAGATAATGCCAGCGGAACGGCTGCATTGCTTGCCGTGGCCAAGGCATTTACGCAGGTAAAAGAGAAGCCCCAACGCTCTATCATCTTCCTTTCTGTTACGGCCGAAGAGCAGGGACTACTGGGTTCTGAATATTATGCAACGCACCCTATTTACCCGCTCAAAAAAACCCTGGCCGATTTAAATATGGACGCGCTCGGTAGTTATGGTGAAACCAAAGATTTTGACATAACCGGTAAGGGACAAAATGAACTTGAGGACTACGTGGACCGCTTTGCCAAAGAACAGGGCTATTATACCCAAGGTGACAAAAATCCGGGTGCAGGAGGTTATTACCGTTCTGACCATTTTAATTTTGCCAAGGTAGGGGTGCCCGCCATCGACATGAATAACGGAGCCGAAAGCGTAGAACACGGTGCGGCCTGGGGCAAACAACAGCAAAAGATATATAATGATCAGCACTACCATCAGCCTTCTGATAACTATTCGGCAGATATGAATACCGAAGGTATGGCGCAAATGGCTAATCTTTTGTTTAAGGTAGGTTATCAGTTGAGCAATGAAACTACCTTCCCCGGCTGGAAAAAAGGATCTGAATTTAAGGCGATAAGAGAAAAATCGATGGGAAAATAAAAAGCGTCGAACTAAAATAAACAGCCCCTGTAGTGTGTTCTGCCGGGGCTGTTTATTTAAATCAAATGTGAATTTAATTGATGAATTTGCCGGTATAGTCAACCCAGCGTGCAAACGGATTGAGATATTTATTGGCCAACACGGCAAATTCGCGGCGGGTAACTGGTCTTTTCAGGTCAAAGGCCTTTTCAAATTTGAAAGTGGTTTTCCATTGTTTCTCTAAATTAAGCTCAAGAGGTTTCGGATCGCTCAGCGTCATTTCGCTGATCAATGAAACCATATTTCCAACGGTAAACACCTCGGCAGGTTTCTCTTTCCTGAACCATAAAAAGCCCCTGGTATACATTGCATCGAACACCGGTTTAATTTCAGCAGTTTTTACAACAGAATCTGGCTCAAATTGCATAGGAGCAGTTTTTATCTTATCAACGTAGTGGACCTTAAGCAACCCGGTAGCGCATACCTGTTGAATGGCCCTGAAATCGTGATCACTGTGTGCGATGTCAACAATAGGCAGTAGATAACCTTTAAAGTCGAGTAGTTCACCTTGTATGGTCCTTACGGCCTTTGCGTTAAAATTACGGGTACTGGTTTTAAAGAATGCACAGTAGGCGGCAACACAACCCGCACCCTGGCCCACCACCATTTGAACAGATGGATACATGGAGCTGGCGTTAACCAGGTGCGAAACCGACATCCCTTTTTCAGTAACGATCAAGTTGTCATACCCTTTCACCACAACAGCGCCCATTGGTATAAAATATCCTGGGAACGGCCCATAAGTTACCTTTGGTGCTTCTGGCTCAGTATAGTGCTGGCCGGGGGTAGCGTCGGCTACAGCGATAGAAGTACGGTATAGCTTTGTGGGCCTGTCATAAGGCGAATAAATATCACTCAGTGTCAGGTTAACCAGGCCTTTGATTCGGGTGTTTTCACGGATGTAAGGAATAAACGGCAGGTGATCGGCAGTACCAAATTCGTCATCCAGTCCTAAATTTTTGAATCCCTTTTCAGTCTGCAGATAATAAACCAGACCGAGCACCTGATTCTTAACATTTTTATAATACTTATCGCGGTTAGCAGGTTTAAAATCATTTACAGATGCACCATAAGTATTACCGCACTCAATCCATTTAATCAGGTATTTCTCGTTCATCAACCGGCCGCCGTTCAGCATTTTCTGAATGTCTTTGTCCTTCAGGCAGGCATAAGTGGCAGCGTTATAGCTTTCGGGCTTGCTGATTGTTTTATCAGCATCCTTTCCAAAATCCTTCAAAATAAAGCACCAGGTGATATTTTCAATTACAGGAACAGCTTTTTCAGGCGCAATGCTTTCACCAGTTTCTGCTTTGCTTTCAAAGCCGCTAACCATCGGAACGCCTATTTTGGCTGCTGCGTCAGCCAGTTCGGTTGCATCAACCAAAACACGTGTTTTTATGGTTTCAATTTTGCCATTCACTTTAATGGTTACTTCCCAGCCGGTACCATCTTTTACAATGGTTTCAAAAGGCGTGTTTAGCTTAACGGCGAGGTTCTTCACCGTGTCCGTCATTTTTTTAAGGATAGCAGCGCCTACAGCGGGCTCAAATTTAAGGGGGGCGTTTGCGGTAGTGTCAAATCCCGCAGTGTGGCGATAGAACTCCCGAACATGGCTGCGAAACTCGCCCCAAACGCCAGACGGCAGATCGCGGTTGCCATCCAGTATACACATGGCGCCGGCAGTCATGCTTCCGCCAAGCCAGGGGCCCGGTTCAACAAGCAAAGTCTTAACCTTGCTGCGTGCACATTGAATGGCGGTTGAAACACCACTCGCGCTTCCGCCAATGACCAGCACGTCTGTTTTTATGGTTTCTGCAAAAACAGTACTAACGTTAAAAAGAATAAAAAATAATAATAACTTCTTTAACAGGCTCATAATAAGAATAGTACAAATTGGTAAATCAGCTCAAATTGATTGCTTAAAATGAAAATAGAAAACGCTAAAGTATGGTACTATTTTTATAATAAGCGGATTAAGTTTTGTTCTTGATGTCTTTGTAACAAGAAAGTTGGAAAATGAGCAGATAGAAAGGGTTCGATGTCTTCATTACGGCGACAAGTATTACCTTTATGGAGCACCAATCCAGTAACTTTAATAAAAAAACATCTATTGTTAAATTTTTTGAAACGATGAAAACCGAAGAACAATTACGATTTCCGATTGGAAAATTTCAAGCGCCGGCCTCTTATACCCAAGCCGACCTGCGCGATTGGATAGAACAGATCAGAACCCTGCCGGTCAGACTGCGTCAGGCAGTAATTGGCTTAACTGAGGAACAATTAAATACACCATACCGCCCCGGCGGCTGGACGTTGAAGCAAGTGGTCCATCACGTAGCAGACAGCCATATGAATTCCTTGTTACGTTTTAAATTGGCTTTGACTGAAGAAAACCCTACCATAAAACCATATCAACAAGCAGATTGGGCACTTTTGCCCGACTATCGTCTGCCGGTTGAGTCGTCACTGAAAATGCTGGAGGGAATTCATCAGCATATGGTGGCGCTTTTTGAAACATTTACCGAAAAGGAGTGCGACAAAACATACCGCCATCCGGAAGCCAAAGATGACGTGCCGTTAAAAAGAGCGATTGCGATGTATGCCTGGCACGGGAACCATCACCTGGCACATATTACCGAAACTACCAGGCAGTTTTAACTCATATTTATCATCACCTGATTTTTTGACAACTTGCATCTATATATACTGGCAGGGTAACAGAAGTGTTGCACTTGCCAAGGTATTGAAGCTGAAGTTATTTTGTTATTTTTAGCTTTCCTAAACTTTATTACATAGATGCAAGTTTGTTTTCTCGGTCTCTCCAACTCACTGACCATTTCAAATTCTTTTAAAAACTTTTACAAAGCAGGCTTGGCGCTTGTATTAGTCATGTTTGTTTTTACCGGTGCTTACGCTCAGTTCAATACTGACGATGTTGGTTTTGGCGAACCCGTTTCTGATTACGGCATCAAGTTCAGCGTAGGTGCTGATGCGCCTTTAGGCAACCTCAAGGGTTTTTATAGAGCAGGTTCCGTTTTTGATGTTAGCGTAGTAAGAAACATGGGCAACTTTGTTTTTGGGGCAGGGCTCGGTTATCGTGAATTTCCGGCTTTGGACCACTTGCAAAGTTATGTGGTTGATGACGGTTCCGGCAGTACTGCTGCTGTGGCCACTGCTACCTATCAAACCTATTCTTCCATTATTCTTATGGCCAGCGGAACCTATAATTTTCCGTTGAACCGAAGGTCCGCACTGTCTTTAGGCCTCAATGCCGGCCGGTATTTTTCGAGCTATGGCTATAGTATAACCTCTTCTGACGCTACCTATAGCGAAGAAGGTTCTGTAAGAGGTGAAGCGCTGAGCTACGTTGCACCCAAAGCAGGAGTAGCATTTAACATGGCCAATAACGTGCAGCTCGGCATAGAGGCGCGGTATAACGTATTTTTTACGCCATTCAGCATCAGTTACAGTACGCAGGGTGGTGCCACCAGTACCTCTGGCACCGCTTACAGCTCTTTTGCCACAAGTGTTTCTCTGACTTATCGTTTTCCATAGGGGGCGAAGAGCGGACTAAAGTGCGGGCAGTGTCTGGCGTCCAAGCCCGTGGCGCGCGCGCTTCGAGTTGCTCACCGTGACAGATGTCGAAAATAGGTCGTCCGAACTTGTTTTGAGATCCCACAGGACAAGTTACTTTGCATGTAGGGTGCCGATCCGCCTGGCCATAGCCGTTAACGTAAGGAATATTATAAAAGGACTTCCTCCCGTTGTAGGTGTCCCCACCTACAACTATCGGAGTAGATTTTGAATGGAATACGAAACAAGGAATGTCCAAAATGCTTAAATAGTAGTTGTAGGTGGGGACACCTACAACGGGGACACCTACAACGGCGATTGAAGTTAAGTTAGCGGATATAGCCAGCTGGCGGACGGCATGACGTAGCATTTTATTTAGTTAGATCGCTGTCATTTCACCTTCAGAGGCCCCGGATTTTATAACTCAGCCTGACAGTCCCGTTAAATATTCCGCAGTCAGTATCGCCCTCAATACTAAAAGCATATTATAAAGCCTTTTTTGTTACTTTTGCTGCCGCCGGCCACGACCTGAAAACTGACCGCGGAGAAAATAATTTTTAGATGAAAAACACGGCTTTAACCCAAAAACATATTGCACTGGGCGCCAAAATGGTGCCTTTTGCCGGTTATAATATGCCTGTACAATATGCAGGTATTAATGTTGAACATGACACGGTTAGAAAGGGCGTAGGCGTGTTCGATGTAAGCCACATGGGCGAATTCATCCTGAAAGGTGATCACACACTGGATCTGATTCAGCGAGTAACCAGCAACGATGCTTCTAAACTAATTGACGGCAAAGTACAATACTCCTGCCTGCCTAATGAAAACGGCGGCATTGTTGACGACCTGTTGGTTTACCGTATAGATGCCAAAACTTATATGCTGGTTGTAAATGCCTCTAACATTGAGAAGGACTGGAACTGGATAAGTAAGTTCAACACTTTTGGGGTTGATATGAAAGATATTTCAGACCGTACTTCCTTACTGGCTGTGCAAGGGCCTAAAGCTGCTGATGCACTGCAGAGCCTTACTGATATTGATCTGGCCTCTATGGAATACTATAGCTTTAAAAAGGGCCGTTTTGCAGGGATCGATAATGTTCTGGTATCAGCAACGGGTTATACCGGTGCAGGAGGTTTCGAAATTTATTTCGATAATCAATATGCAGAACAAATCTGGGATGCCATCTTCAAAGCGGGTGAACCATACGGTATCAAACCGATCGGCCTTGGTGCCCGCGATACCCTACGACTCGAAATGGGTTTCTGCCTCTATGGTAATGACATAGATGACACCACCTCGCCATTGGAGGCCGGTTTAGGCTGGATCACCAAATTCAATAAGGAATTCACTAACTCAGCCGCCCTGCAGGAGCAGAAAAGACAAGGCGTTAAGCGCAAACTTGTAGGTTTTGAAATGATTGACCGCGGCATTCCACGTCATGATTATGAGATTGTTGATGCTGAGGGCAACGTAGTCGGTAAAGTAACGTCAGGCACCCAATCACCTTCCCTGCAAAAAGCCATTGGGATGGGTTATGTAAATACCCCATTTGCAAAAGAGGATAGCGAGATTTTCATCAAGATCAGAGACAATAAAGTAAAGGCTAAAGTAGTAAAGCCTCCATTCTATAAATAATACACTGTTGAACCAAAGAAAACTTGAAGTCTGCTTAACGCCGGCTCTCATTCCGCTCTACAAGGTAGAAGACTATATCGTGGTGATCATCGATATTTTCAGAGCCACGTCATCCATCTGTTATGGTATTGAAAACGGTGCCGAGGCGATTATACCGGTAGCGGAAGTAGCCGAGTGTGCAGCCTATCGCGAAAAAGGCAGTGAATTTCTGCTTGCTGCAGAACGCAACGGCGAAGTTGTTGAAGGATTTGATTTTGGCAACTCTCCGTTTTCCTACACGCCCGAAAAGGTTGGCGGTAAAACCGTGGTGTTGACCACCACTAACGGCACCCATGCATTGCATTTGTCGCGCGCAGCAAAAAAAGTAGTGATCGGTTCATTCCTTAATCTTAGTGCGCTGTCTGCATGGTTGGGTGATCAGCAAGAAGACATCCTGCTGGTTTGCGCAGGCTGGAAAAACAATTTCAATCTGGAAGACTCCTTATTTGCCGGGGCGGTGGTTGAAAAGCTGAAAGATGCGGGCTATAAACTCGACGACTCTGCCATAGGGGCCAATGACCTTTACCTGGCTGGTCGCGATGATATTAATGGGTATTTAAAAAAAAGCTCGCATAGCGAAAGGCTTAAAAAGTTAGGTATCGAGGCCGACGTTGCTTTCTGTCTCCAGGTGGATCAAATAACCGCTATCCCCGTGCTTGAGGGCGACAAGCTGGTTAAGCTGAAGTAATTACTTGCAGTATCTGGCGAGGTAAGTATCGGCCTTATCACTGCCTATGTTGCGGATAAATGTCCAATCGTGACAGGCGCCTTCTTTGTCGCCCTGTTGCAATTTGGCATTCGCTTCGTCGAGCAGGTCGCTGATAAAAGTATCGTCAAAGCCCAACTGCTGCTTCAGCCGAAGTATATCGGGCTCTTTGGCCGGATCGGCCTTGCCCTCATATTTGTTTTTATAATAGTTGGTTATGGCGTCCTCCAGTGCCTGGCGATTTTTATAGGCTGTAATGGCCTGGTCGCGGTTCGTTTCTGCCGTCTGGCAACGGGAATAATCGGGGGCGAAATTGATGGGTAAGATAATGGTGTTGCCAGTATTATAATTTGCCGGCACAAGCCACTGTCCGCTTGTTAGTTTTACTACGCGCACCGCTTCATCATCCAGGTCTATTCCCAATCCCTGCTGTACGTTAACATTGCTTACGTTACCTTTCTGATCGACCTTAAAGGCCACCTTTATGGCGGCTCCTATGCAGTTCTGCCTCGAGTATTCGGGATATACAATATGATTGGCAATAAACGCGTCGAGCGCATTTGGGCCGCCTTTAAAAGCCACCTGGGCTTTAAGGGATAGAACTCCAAAAAGGGAGACAATCAATGCAATGCATGCCTTCAACATAACCAGACCGTATTTATAACGCTAACAATCCGCCTTGATTATAGTTGCTTTTTTAAATTGAAGTATCAGTTCAGGATCGGGGATATTGGCTTGATACCGTGCTCGATCACTGAAGGCACACACGCCAGGATAATCGCCCTCGTTTCCTTCCATGTCAAACATCAGTTGAAAATGCAGATGCGGCGGCCAGGAGCCATTTTCGTCCATATTACCCAGTTCGCCTATCTTGTCGCCTTTTTGCACAGTTTGCCCTGCCCTGAGGCCATTTAAACTGCCGCGGGTCAAATGGCCGTAGAGGCTAAAAAGCGTTAGGTTATCCAGATGATGCATGAGGATAATGGTGGGGCCGTAATCGCCAAAATGATTATTGTCCCGAAAACTATGGATAATGCCATTCAATGGTGCGTATACAGAAGTGCCTGCGGGAGCCCAGATATCAACGCCAAGATGAAGACGGCGTGGTTCCTCGCCGGCATTGAACAATTCGCTTCTCCCATAAAGCGTACGATGCTCCATATAGCCACCTATACCATAGCGGCAGGAACAATCCCTTAGCCTTGCAGTAATCCACCGGTCAAATTTCTCAGTGTCGGCAATATCTTTCGGGCTCAGCTCCTTGTTGGATGCAGTGAAATCAAACTGGTAAAGGCGATCGGTCGTATAATTAATATCAACAACCACGCCTGAGGCGTCTTGATGGGCGTTGAGGTATTTTACAAGCTCATCGTGCCTATCCATACTGCTGCTATTCGTCGTCTTGCTGGCGTTCTTCCTTGCTGATCTTATCGAAGATCTTGTCCATGCGCTCTACATACTCGTTGGTATCATCCACAAAAAACTCCAGTTGTGGAATAATACGCACCTGGTCTTTGATACGGGCTCCAAGTTTG
>Ga0157369_10003957_pt1 | contig 17568 bp, 20 predicted proteins | sample C25metaG_FD_113461 | JGI IMG/M metagenome (GOLD analysis project Ga0157369, IMG submission 113461) | Corn rhizosphere microbial communities from Kellogg Biological Station, Michigan, USA - C2-5 metaG | ecosystem: Host-associated > Plants > Roots > Rhizosphere > Soil | place: USA: Michigan... | reverse complement strand
GTGGACGAACTCGGTTTCGATGCCGCCATCGATTATCAGGCCGAAAATCTGGACAAGGCGCTCAAGGACGCATGCCCGAACGGGCTCGATGTCTATTTCGACAACACCGGTGGCGACGTCCTCGCCGCAGCGCTTCGGCGTATGAACCTGTTCGGACGCGTTTCATGCTGTGGCGCCGTCTCGCAGTACAACACATCGACACCCGCGCCGGGACCTTTCGGGGTGCCGGGTTTCCTCGTGACGAAGCGCATCCGCATGGAAGGTTTTGTGGTGATGGATTTCTACAACCGTCGCAGCCAGGCCGAAGCCGCGCTCGGCCGCTGGCTCGACGAAGGCACGTTGAAGGCGCCTGTCGACATCGTCGAAGGCTTCGAGCAGATGCCAGCCGCGCTGGCGGGGATGTTTGCGGGAAAGAACCGTGGCAAGCTGATGGTGCGCGTCTGACAGGGTTCAACGGATGAGTATTGTCCGCGACAACGCCAAGCAAAGCCGGTTCGAGATCGAGGAGAATGGGTTTACCGCATTCGCCAACTACCGGCGCGACGGCAACACCGTGATGATCCCCCATGTCGAGGCAGCGCCGGAACTTCGGGGCAAAGGAGCCGCCGGGCGGTTGATGGAGGGAATTGCCGTCCTCGCCCGCGAAGGCGGCCTCAAGATCGTGCCCAGATGCTCCTATGCGGTGGCGTGGTTCCGTCGTCATCCCGAAGACGGCGACGTTCTGGCTTGATGGGGACACGTTTGCCGCGGGTGTAAATTCCGCTTAAACTCCGATTTCCATCGCTTGAGCGGTTTTGTGCGGTCCAACTCCTCGATCCTGTCCATCGCGCGCCTCGCCGTCACGCTGTTCGCGCTGCTGGCGTTCACGCTGCAGTCCTACGCGATGCAGGTGCACGTGCATGGCGCGAGTATCACGGCTTCGCAGAAGCTTGATGGGACACAGAAGCCGAACGACACCGCCCACTGCCCGATCTGCCAGGAAATCCTTCATTTCGGCCATTATGTAACGCCGTCCGCCGGCACGTGGTCGCCCACGCTCCTGGTCGTGCCATTCGTTGCACCATTTGCAGAACGGATTGGCGGCAACTCATTGCCAACACGCGGCTGGAACAGCCGAGCCCCACCCTCCGCCTAACTCCAGAAAATCTGAAGACGACGCCGCCGGCGCATGGAAGGCCCATGCGCGCCGCTGCTCATTCTCTTCATGGAGACAGGCCATGTACCGACTTCTACCGATTTCCATTGCCGCAATATTATTTGCTGCAGCTCCTGTGGCGGCTGACGAAGCTTCCGACCTCGCCGCGATCAAGACGCAACTCGGCGCGATGCAGCGTGAATACGACAGCAAGATCCACTCTCTTGAGGTAAGGCTCGCAAAAGCCGAGGCCGACGCAAAAGCAGCCCGGCTCGTCGCGGCACGCGCTGCAAAGCCGGTTGCCGTTGCAGAAGCAAGCCACACAAAGCCGTTACAGGAAACGGCACAAGCCCAGCCCGCGACACAGCCGGTCACAGGCGATCAAACGCCAGAGGCCGCGCCACAGCCCGTCGCCGATAACACACCGCCACCACCCGCCGCGCCGGCATCCAACAATGCTTTCAATCCGGGGATCGCTGCGGTGTTGAACGGCTTCTACGTTGCCGCAAGCCGCGATACGAAGAAGCAACAGATCAGTGGGTTCGCCATCGGTGACGAGGCCGGGTTGCCGCCACGCGGGTTCTCGCTCGGAGAATCCGAAGTGTCGCTCGCTGCGAACATCGATCCGCATCTCTCCGGTTTTCTCGATTTCTCCATGCAGGACGACAACAGCCTCTCGGTCGAGGAAGCGTATATCCAGACCAAGGACCTCCCCTGGGGACTCTCTCTTAAGGCTGGCCGCTTCCTGTCGGGGATCGGCTATCTCAACGAGCGTCACGCACACGACTGGTCGTTCTCCGACGCGCCACTGCCGTATCGGGCATTCCTGAATTCGCAGTACGGCGACGATGGATTGCAGGTGCGCTGGCTCGCACCGACCGATCAGTTCCTGGAGTTCGGCGCCGAGATTTTCCGTGGCGATGCCTACCCCGCCGCCGGCGCATCACATACCGGCCAGGGAACGATTTCGGCGTTCGTGCATACCGGCGACGACATCAACGACAGCAGCTCCTATCTCGCGGCGCTGTCCTATCTCCACACGCGCGCCGAAAACCGCGACGGCGATGGTAACGGCCCTCTCTTCACCGGCAACGATGACCTCGGTATCGCGAGCTTCGTCTACAAATGGGCGCCGGGCGGCAACCCCACGGTCAATAGTCTCACGCTCTCGACCGAACTGTTCTACGGCCGCGAGGCTGGGTTCTATGACGGCATCGGAGAATCTCAGGACCGCCTGGGCTGGTACGCGCAAGGCGTCTACCAGTTCATGCCGCAATGGAGCCTCGGGTTGCGTTATTCGGGTTTGAGCAGCTCCGACCCGGGCCCCGCGCTGTCAGGCAGCCTGCTCGACGATTTCGGCCATTCGCCAAGCGCCGAAACCGCACTGCTCGAATACGACACCAGCGAGTTCGGCCGCTTCCGTGTGCAGTACACGCACGACCAAAGCGACCTGAAACCCAACGACGAAATCCTCTTCCAATACACGGTCATCTACGGGCCCCACGGCGCCCATCGCTACTGAGGAGAATACGATGCGTAATATTCTGTTCGGCGCAGCTTTTGCCGGCCTCGCCTTCGCAACGCCTGCCAGCGCAAATCTGAGCATCTTCGCCTGCGAGCCCGAATGGGGCGCGCTGTCGAGCGAACTCGGCGGCGACAAGGTCAGCGTCTACAACGCCACGACCGGCGCGCAGGACCCGCACCAGATCCAGGCGCGACCTAGCCTGATCGCGAAAGCCCGCACGGCTGACATTACCGTCTGCGACGGCGCGGAACTCGAGATCGGCTGGCTGCCGATGATCCTGCAGCAGGCGGGCAACGGAAAGATCGCCGTCGGTCAGCCGGGCGCGTTCGATGCGACGAACTACGTCCGCCTGCTCGAACAGCCCTCCCGCCTGGACCGCGCCGAAGGCGACATCCACGCGGCCGGCAATCCGCACATCCAGACCGATCCCCGGATGATGCTGCCGGTTGCCAAAGCCCTTGCGGCACGCTTCGCCCAGATCGATAGCGCAAACGCCCCCTACTACGCCGCGCGCGAAGCCGATTTCGAAAAGCGCTGGACGGCTGCGGTCGCAAAATGGACGGCGCAGGCTGCCCCGTTGAAGGGTGTGAACATCGCCGTTCAGCATCACGCCTGGATCTATATGGAGAACTGGCTCGGCCTGCATGAAGTCGTGCCGCTGGAGCCGAAGCCCGGCGTTCCGCCGTCAAGCGGCTATCTTGCTGAAGTGCTGCAGAAGCTTCAGGCGACGCCGGCCAAGTTCACCATTCGCGCCGCCTATGAGGACGACAGGCCATCCGCGTTCATCTCCGAACACGCCAACATCCCGGCCGTGGTGCTTCCCTTCACCGTCGGCGGCACGGACGGCGCCAAAGACCTGTTCTCGCTCTACCAAGACACCATCAACCGCCTGCTCGCTGGACTGAAAAAATGAGCATTGGAAATCTTGAACTCTCTATTCTCCTGCCGGCATTCCTCGCCGGCCTTCTCGTGCTGGCGACGCACGTCCCATTGGGCCAGCAGGTTCTCAATCGCGGGATCGTCTTTATCGATCTCGCGATCGCGCAGGTCGCGGGCCTTGGTGTCACGGCCGCCGATGCCTTCGGCTTCGAGCCCGAGGGCTGGCGCGTGCAGGTCGCGGCGGTGGGCGCGGCGCTGATCGGCGCGCTTGTGTTGACATGGACCGAGAAGAAATGGCCCGAAGTGCAGGAAGCACTCATTGGCGTGCTCTTCGTCGTCGCGGCATGTGTCGAGCTTTTGATCCTCGCGAACAATCCCCATGGCGGCGAGCATCTCAAGGACCTTCTTGTTGGTCAGATCCTGTGGGTCTCGGTCAAAAGCCTTCTGCCGATCGCCGTGCTCTATGCATTGGCGCTGGTGGCATGGTTCGGATTGCGGGCGCGACTAGGGCACGCAGGCTTCTATCTCCTGTTTGCCCTGGTGGTGACGCAATCGGTGCAACTCGTTGGAATCTATCTGGTTTTCACGAGTCTGATCGTGCCGGCGCTGGCAGCCAAACGGTTCGCCGAACGCTACCGCCTCGCCATAGGATACGCCGTCGGGCTGGTGGGCTATGTGCTCGGTCTGGTGGCGTCTTCGCTGTTCGACCTTCCGACAGGCGCGGTCATCGTGGTGACGCTGCTCGTGACGTTCATCGCAGCCGTCATCGCGTCGCTCGCCGTGCCAGTTGGCTGGCGCGCGGCGACGGCGTGAACGATCAAGGGAAAACCGCGCGAGATATCCACGCACTGGCAAACGCCGCGAGACCGGTGACGAAGCTGCCCCATGCGATGTCTATCGCGAGCAGCTTGACCGTCCATGCCCGCAACGTCGCCATGTTCGTCATGTCGTAGGTCATATAGGCCATGAAGCCGAACAGAAGGCCGAACACGGCTGCGGCAGCAAGCGATTTGCCACGGAGTGCGGGATCAACGGCGAAGACGACAACGCCTATCGCATAGAGAAGATAGAAGAGGAAAACAGGCGTCCATAACAGGTTCTCGCGCATCGTGGTCCCAAGGGCGGGCCGGACCACGGCCTGCCCAAACCAGCCGAGCCATAGAGCATCACCGATCACCAGAACAGTGAGTGCAGCACCATATCGGACGACGTAGGAGGCCATGGTCAGTAGAGGTTGCCCGTGACCGCCTGGACCATGCGCGCAATGCGTCCATGCAGAAGCATCGGTGCGTCGGCGCTGATGACACAAAGGCATTCCGACTGCGCCGCCGGCGCGTGAGAAAGACTGCCGTCGGCTTCCTCGAAATCGCCCTCAGCGAACGTTCCCGTGTCATCGCTATAGCTGCCGCAGAGCACGGAAGTGTACTCGCGTCCGCGATGCGTGTGCTCCGGAAGCACGGTGTTCTCTTTTCCGTAGACCAGATAAGTGCGGCTCTGAGACTCCTCCGAAAAGCGCACAGGCGCGAACCAGATGCTCGGCGTCAGCCATAGCTGCGAGCCGATGTCCTTGTCATGCAACGCTGGCGGAACGGGAAAGCGCTTCAGAAACTCGGGCAGATTCTTCGCCGGCCGTGGCGCAGCCTCGGTGCCGCCCTCGATCCGCGCCAGAGCCCTCGTCAGCGCGTCGTCCGCAAGCGCCACGGGCGCAGCGGCGAGCAGCAAAGCGCCCCCGGTATTTTCCCATATCGCGACCTCGCGACGGCAAAAATCGCAGCCGTGAAGATGGCAGGAAACGACCAGCTTCAGGCCGGCCGGCAGCGCTCCGCGCGCATAGTCCGACAATACCTCGGGTGAAGGATGATGGCGGATCATTTCAGCTCCTCCACCAATCCCCGAAGGCGGTTCATTGCCAGACGGATTCTCGACTTCACGGTTCCCAGCGGGATGTTCAGGGCGTCTGCAATCTCCACATGCGGCCTGTCTTCGAAGAAGGAAAGACGGATCACGTCGGCCTGGTCCTGTGGAAGAGATTTCAACGCCATGTTCACCCTAGACTCGATTTCTGTAGAAAGAACGTGATCGCTTGGCAGCGGTTGCGCCGGTCCAGCGTAATACTCTTCCAGCAATTGCGGGTCGCGCTGCCGGCGTTTCATATCGATCCGGAGATTGCGCGCAATCGTAAATATCCACGTCGCCGCCGATGCGCGCGAGGGATCGAACAATCCGGCTTTGCGCCACACGATCAGCATCGCATCCTGGGCGAGGTCTTCGGCCTCTGCGGCCGGCGCGCCGTTGCGCATATAGAATCCCTTCAGGCGTGGCGCAAAGTGGCCAAACAGATCGCCAAAACGCGCCCGGTCCTGCGCGCGCGCGATGGCGACAATGCAGCCGGACCAGTCCGGTTCAACGCTGCTTTTGCCCCCCACGACCACGGTTAAACCGTTACGGTGATGGCGCCAACCGCGGCGCAAAACAGGCGCAAAACGCGGAAGGGCATGGTTCAGAAGCGGTCTCATGGCGCCGGGATTGTACGCACCCGGCAAGGATTTGGATCATCGGCCTTCCCCAAGGTAGCCGGACTCTACCCCAGCGCGCGGCCTCGCGCGACGGGGCCGTGATCCGGTTCCCGGACGCCCTCGTATTGTCGGCATGGCAAGGATCGCGATCATCGGCACGGGGATTTCCGGACTCTCCGCCGCCTATCTTCTCAACCGGCACCACGACATCACAGTCTATGAAAAAGAACCAAGGGCCGGCGGCCATACGCGAACTTTGCGCGTCCAGCACGGTGACCGCACGATCCCGGTCGATACCGGGTTCATTGTCTATAACGAGCGGAACTACCCGAACCTGACAAGGCTCTTCCGGCATCTCGGCGTCAAATCCCAGAAGAGCGACATGAGCTTCGCGCTGACCATCGGCGACGGCTGGCTGGAATGGGGGGCGCGTAATCTCAATTCGATCTTCGGTCAGCGGCACAATCTGTTTCGTCCAAGCTTCCTGCACCTGCTCCACGAAGTCATGCGCTTTAACGCAAGGGCGCTGAGAATGCTGGACGATCATCCCGGCCTCACACTGGGCGAATTTACCGGCCGCCTGGGCATGAGCGATCGGTTCCGGCAGCACTATCTCCTGCCAATGGCCGGTGCGATCTGGAGCTGTCCGCCGCGGCAGATGCTGTCGTTCCCTGCCGAGACCTTCATCCGCTTCTTCGCCAATCACGGACTCCTGGCAAACTCAGGCCAGCCGCAGTGGTACACCGTGAGCGGCGGGTCGCAGAATTACGTCGACCGGCTCACAACGGCGTTCGTCCCGCGCATTCGCACCGGCTGTGCCGCGGTCCAGGTCACGCGATCACACGGCGGTGCTGAGGTTCTCGATCAGCGCGGCAATCGCGAGCATTACGACCACGTGGTGCTAGCTTCGCATTCCAACGAGTCTTTGAAGTTGTTGGCGGATGCAAGCTGGGCGGAGCGCGCCGCGCTGTCGGCCATCGGCTATCAGCGCAATCGCGTCGTTCTTCACAGCAGCCCGCAATTCATGCCCAAGCGCCGGCGCTGCTGGGCGAGCTGGAATTATCACTCTAGCGGCTCGGGCGACGAGACTGCGATTTCCGTAACCTACTGGATGAACCGGCTTCAATCGATCGACGAGCGCTATCCCCTCTTCGTCACGCTCAATCCCACGAACGAAATTCCGGCCGACCAGGTATTTGACGAGCACGATTTCGATCATCCCGTCTTCGATGCGAATGCTTTATCCGCGCAGTCGCAGCTCAAAGCGCTACAAGGCGTCAACAACATCTGGTTCTGCGGCGCGTATATGGGACATGGCTTCCATGAAGACGGTTTGGTGAGCGCTATGAATGTGGCGGCAGGGTTGAAGGCGCCCGTTCCGTGGCTCGACCAGACGACGATCGCATGGCCGAAGCAAAAGACGCCGCAGGCAAGCGAAGTTCCGGCGCTGGCCTCCTCTGCAGGGATCTGATCATGCAGCTCGTGCCGATGCGGATTTTCCACGCGCGCGCCCGACCCAAGAAGAACGCGTTCGCATACAACCTCTGCTATGCGATGATTTCCGATGACGAATTCTGCGGGGGCAAAAAGAGCGCCCTGTTCTCCGTGGATCGCGCCAATGTCTTCAGCCTCAGGTCCAAAGACTACGGCGACCGCAGCACCGAGCCCGCAGCATGGATCCGCGACACGCTGCGCCGCCTCCAGATCCACGCTGCGGATGGCCGCATTACCCTTCTGACGCTACCGCGCATCTTTGGATATGCGTTCAACCCCGTCAGCTTCTGGTTCTGCCACGACCGCGACAACGGATTGCGGGCTGTCGTCGCCGAGGTCAACAACACCTTCGGCGAGAGGCACTTTTATCTGTGCTGTCATCCCGATCAGCGCGCCATCGAATGTCGCGACCGGTTGAGGGTTCGAAAGATTTTCTACGTCTCGCCGTTTCTGGACATCGCCGGTGAGTACGATTTTGGCTTCGACTGCAAAGCCCCCGGAATATCGGTCAATATCAACCTGATCGATGAAAGCGGCATCGCGCTGGCGACGTCGATGAGCGGCGCGCCGCGACCGCTATCCGACCTGCGGCTGCTGACGATCCTCACACGGTTCCCGCTGCAAATGGTCAAGGTTATCGGCCTGATCCACTGGCAGGCGCTGAAGCTCTATCTCAAAGGCGTGCAGCGTCATGTGAAACCGGCACCGCCTGCGGTGCCGGTTTCCTAAAACCTCAAGGTGCGGACGCGGTTCGCTGCTTGGCCTTTTCGGGCGGCAGGACGCGGATGATCGCCATCATCCCCGCGTCCTCGTGATCGAGGATGTGGCAGTGATAAACGAAGTCGCCCACGTCGGGTCCGCGGAAATCGAGCTTCACCGTGATGCTCGGATAGGGATGCTGCGAATCGCCGTCCCAATAGCCGACCTGATGGATGTCGTAGAGTTGCTGCTTCTTGGGTGGAATCGGAACGTCATTTATTGCCGTAACGAGGAAATGGATCTGATGCATGTGGAATTCATGCACCTCCTGCGTCCGGTTCTCGATACGCCATTCCTCCACAGCCCCCTTGGTGGTGATGATTGCGGGGGGGTTGTTGGGATCGAACAGCGTCTCTTTCTGGCCATCGACGGTGATGAAGAAGTCGACCTTTTCCAGATCGTGACCAAAGCTCCTGAAATATTCGGAGAAAAAGAGGTCGCGATGCGCCGTAACGGCGGCTTTTGCGAGATCGTTGAATCGTATCTTCCGGGCAGGACCGGTCTGCGCCAGACGCGGCAGTTTGGTCGGCGCTGCCGTGGCCTGGATATCGGCCAGTGTACGACCAGGATTGTTGTCGGCAGCCGCGCCGCCGTCGATGCCTTGCGTGATGAGCTGCGCTTTTTGAACGGAATCAGACGGCGAGGCGACGATGAATTCCGCGCGGGACGATGGCGCCAGCAGGATATCGGTCTGAGTGATAAGCGTGCCTTGCTGTCTTCCGTCCTTCGATCCTGTCGGTACGCCGTCGAACGCGGCAATCTGCAGAGGCTGTGGCACGCCGTCATAGACGACCTGGATGTCCATGATCGTGTTGGCGCCGGCGTTCACGACACGCCAGAACTCCTGCGTGCCTTTCTGCATCTTGATTATGGCAGGCGCATAGGACGGGAAATTGATCGGAACGTAGTTCACCGACACGTCCCAGTTCGGCGGCGCTGTCGTGGTCGGCGTAGCCCAGGCCATCTGCTGATCGCGCAGGACGAGATAACGCTGCGGCAATCCGGCGACGGCCGGCTGAACGTTCGCGATTCCTTCGACCTCGATCGCGCCGGTCGCTCCGCCCTGCACCATCACGGAAGACGTGCCGTGAACATGCGGATGATACCAGTAGAGGCCCGGGGGCTCGTCCTTCGGAATGTGAAGCGTGTACTGGAACGTCTCGCCCGAGTTCACCAGCGTGTGGATCACCTCATCGCTGTGGCAGCGCGGCGATGTGTTCGTCCCGTGGAAGTGCATGTTGACGGAAGCCGCCGTCATCTTGGTGCTGCCGCAGGCCGCGTCGGGCGTGAACATGGTCTCCGAGGGCGCGCCCGGGACGTTCTGGACCATGTTGGTCAGCGTGATATTGATCGTATCGCCCGGATTGACGTGCAGCGTGGGCGATTCAACGCCATCCGAGGTGACGAAACAGAACAGCGTCCGTCCGGAATCGTCCACGGACGTCAGGTAATTGAATTGGACATTGATCGCGCCATTGGTGCTGTAGATGTCCGGGGGCGGCGTTACCTCGCTCTGCGGAGCAGGCCGTGGGCAGACGCCACCGTCAGCCAGTGCTGCAGACGGCAAGAGGGAACACAGGCATAGTGCGAATAGGGCGGCGGCTTGAAAGACAACTCTCGTCACGACGGATTCCCCCGTTTGGTATCTGCGTCCTGAAATGTGCCTAGGGATTGAAAATGACACTAATTAGCAGTCCAAGGGAAGAGACTCTTTCTTTTATTTTACTCGTCGTTTTCGTGTCGGTTGTTGCTGGGTTTCTGGCAGCCCTCGCCGTCCGCAAATTGATTCAATCCAGCAAGATTCCCTTTGCCATCGTGATCGGTGCGACTTTGGCCCTGAACGTTTGGGCTGCCCTGGTTATTCCTCACGGATTGCTTCTGGCGGCGACCTGCGCGCTCGCATGGGCGCTGCTGGTGCTCTCGGCCGTCGATGCGGCCATATTCCGTTTGCCCGACATTGTGACATTGCCGCTTCTGGCGCTGGGGCTGGCGGTGTCATGGCTCCTGCCTGACAAGGATCTTACCGGACACACGATTGGCGCGTTGTGCGGAGCGGGCGCTTTTTATCTCATCGCGGAAATCTATCGCAGGACCCGCGGCCGCGAGGGTTTGGGACTGGGCGACGTGAAACTCGCTGGCGCCGCCGGCGCATGGCTCGGCTGGCAGGCGCTTCCCTCTACGGTGTTGTTGGCCTGCTGCGCGGGGCTGGTTTGGGTGGGCGTCGGCGTACTCAGGCGCGGCAAAGCCGTTCTTGAAGAACGCATACCCTTCGGCGTTGCGCTCTGCTTCGGTATCTGGATCGTCTGGCTTTATGGACCGCTGGAGATTTTTGGACCGTTGAACTGATCAGTCCAGGTAGCGGAACCAGTAAGGATCGGCGGCATTGCCCGTCAGTTCGACGATCGCCGTGCGTTTCAGATAGGCCCCGTTGGCGCGGGCCTCTACCCGCACAGTGAGTGTTCGGCCCGTCAGGTTTGCCTTCGCAAGGGTTTGCGGAACCGGAGCGGCCCCCGCCAACTGCGCTCGGCGCGCGGTCACCTCCGGTGAGTTCGGGGACACCTCACCCAGAACTTCGAGCGCCAGTACCTGCGAGGTGGATTCGCTGAAGCCGCCACTTTCGCCAAAGAATACGGTCAATGAGGGGGCGACTTGCGCGTACAGCGCATCGTCCATCCCCCGGATCATGCGCAGCTCACTCACCGTCCGGTAACCGCCGTTGCGCGGCTTGTAGCCGGACTGGGCATAGGCGGGCGCCTCCGCACCGTTTGGACGAGCCGAATTGTCCGTGTCTTCCCAGTCTTCGAACGAGTCGGTCAAAGTATCGAGTCTGCTTCCGGAGACACCGGCGGACGCAAAAAGCTGCCGGGCCTCCTCCTCGATGATTCCGTTGATCGGTATTTTGCCCCGCTCGTCCTCTATCGTGATCGTGAGACCGATGCCGTTGAATTGGGCCACGCGGGGGCGCCCGTCGATGCCCCAACGTTGGGTTACGTCGGCGGTGCCAAGACCGGCGATTGCAACGGCAAGCCCGGCGTTGCACGCGGCCGTGAGCTTTGCCCGTTCGGCCTCGCCGCGCACCTCCGCGAGCACACCGCGGTTCTGCGCCAGCAGCTCGAACGCTATGAAGCCGAACGCGGCGATGCCGATGACCGCCGCGATCATGGCATAGCCACGCTCGCGGCTTCTTCTCAATGGATCATGCCCCGTGGAGGCGCCGGCGGAGCGACGGTGCCGATCTTCTCCTTGAGCTCCTCGGTAATCGATGTTGCATCCTGCGCATTGCGGATCACGCGCGGGGTGAGCAACACCAGAAGCTCGGTGCGATTGTCATTGTTATCGGTCGAACCGAAGAGGGCGCCAAGATACGGGATCTGCGACAGATAGGGTATGCCATCGCGGCCGTGGCTGTTGGTGTCCTTGATCAGGCCGCCCAGCGCGATGGTCTGGCCATCATGCACGGCAATGGAGCTGGTGAATTTCCGGTCCTCGATCGTCGGCGTGGTGTTGCTGCTGCCGCCCGATCCGGGCTTTACGTCGCTGACCTCCTGCATGATATCGAGAAGCACAAGGCCGCTATCGTTGACCCGAGGCGTAACGGTCAGGATTACACCGGTCGGCAGATATTGGATCGACTCCGCCACCGAGGGATCGCCAACGCCGCTGGAGGTCAAGGACCCGGTCGAGACCGGTACCTGGTCGCCGACCTGCAGCGATGCCGTATGGTTGTTCAGCACCAGGACCTTTGGCGCCGAGATGACCTTGACCGTCGTGATCGTCTGCAACGCGTTCAGTGTCGCGGTGATTTCGTTTCCACTGCTCACAATATAGTTGAACCCGGGAAACACGGGTTTTGGCGCGGCAGCCGTCGTATTTTCGGTGAAGCCCACCGAACCGATGCCGGTGTTGAGCAGCCACTGCACGCCGAATTGCAATTCTTTCGTCAGCGACACTTCTGTGATGGCGGCTTCCAGAACGACTTGCAGCGGCGCTGCATCGAGCTTGTGAAGCGCGTCCGCGATGACGCCGTATTGGCGCGGCGTGCCGTACACGACGATGGCGTTGTTGGTCTCATCGGAGCTCACGCTGATCGGCGAACCGCCGCCTGCGAGCTGAATGGTCTGCGAAACGTTTTGAGGCTGCGAAGACGGGCTGCCGGGCATGTTGCTGCCGGGGCCGAAACCCTCGCTCGACTGCGAGTTCTGCGTTCCCGAAGCCTGATAGCCGCCCTGGCCGAAGCTGCTGCCGCCAATCCCACCGCTGGTGCCGCCAAAGCCGCCACTGCCCAAACCCGACTGGCCCTGGGATGTCCCCTGGAACGACGACTGCATGGAGCCGATCTGCGATGCCTGGCCCGTGGCGCCGAGATTCGGCGCGGTGGGATGTGCGGTCGCACCGGACGCCGAGCCGCCGCCGCCAAAGGCATTGATCAGCACCGTCGCCAGATCGGAGGCCCTGCCGTTCTGCACATGGTAGACGAACAACTTGCGCTCGTTATCTCCGCCTTCGCGGTCGAGCACACGCATCCACTTCTTCAGATCTTCGAGATATTGCGGTTGCGGGGAGATCGCGAGAATGCCGTTCAGCCGGTCGATGACGACGAGCTTCACCAACCCCTGTGTCGGCGAACCCTGTGTGTTCACGATGGCATCGAGTTCCGGCTGCAGCATATGCACGTCGGTGCGCTCAGGCACGAGAACCGCAAACGACATACCGCGCAGCCAATTGACGTCGAACTGCTTGATAAGGTCGCGCATCGCATTGCGCTGGTCGGCCGTGCCGGTGATCAGGACGATATTGCGGCCCGGATCCGCCTGGGAAATCGAATTCTCCGGCACCAGCGGATCGAGCAGCTTCTTCAGCTCGACGGCGTTCACGTAGCGCAGCGTGATGGCTTCGCTTCCGTAACCCGGCTCGCTGGCGTTCAGCAATTGCGGCTGACGCTTGGCCTTGTCGATCGGTATGATCGTGTAGACGCTGCCCTTGTGGATGAGGCCAAGATGGGCGGCACTCAGCGATTCTTCGAGGATCGGCAGCACATCGGCCCTCGCAACAGGCTCAGCGGTCTGCACGGTGACAGAACCGGTCGCCGAAGGATCGACCGCGTAGTTCAGCCCCAATATGTCGCCGAGAATGGCCTTTGCGACTTCATGCACGTCGGCGTTCGGAAAATTGAGCGTGACATCATTGGGCTGCGTACTTCCCGTCGAAGCACGATGCGGCGCCGTGAACAACTGTGTCCCGGGATACACGGCAGACGTATCGGCTGCTGGCGTAGCTGCCGGCGGCGGTCCATCCGCCAAAGCGGAATCCGTTAGCAAAAGCGCGAAGAGCGCGGCGACAATCAAGCGGCGATTCATCTGTCTCTCACTCGTCGTCGTCGTCGCTGTCGTCGCTATCACTCTGCGCGTTGGAGCCGTTGGCAGTGCCCAACTTCGTGGTGCCCACGGCCTGCTTCGGCGCAGTGATGTCAACAGTTAACGAACGACGTTCCCCATTACGATCGAAGGTCAGCTCCGTCGGAGCGATGGATACAAGCTTCCACCCATCTATATCCTCGCCCACCTTCAGGCGCGAGATCGTCCCGCCGGAATCGCGCAACAGCGCAGCCGCGGCGACCTTTCCCCGGATCGCCGTACCGAGCACCTCAACGCCGCTTAGATTGCCGGCGGCATCTGCCTCGGCCGGCGGAGGAGCGCGATCCGGCGCAAAAATGGGATGGGCCATCACGGCCGGATAGGTCTTTGCGGCAACTGGAGTGGCGTCGGCCTCTTCAACAGGGTGGGCTGCGGCAACCTTGGGCCGTTCCGGCAGGGCCGAGCTGGAGGGCACCGCGAATTGCAGCACTGCGGTCAAAACCAGCACGGTCACGGCCATCGCGGGTACCAACTCCGGATTACGATGACTGGCTTGTCCGGACGGGAGCCGAAATTTCAAGCCGGACATCCATCGTCGCGAGGTGTCCAGTTTGAACGGCCCGGTCGGCCACGACCGAAACGTATCCAACAACGACATAAGGCGCCTCATTTTCGAGCCGGTTCAGGCTCTTGTAAAGTTGACTCATTGTAAGCTGCAGATCGACACGGACGCGAACCCAGCCCTCGGAGGGTTGCGCCGGCAGTTCGGATATCGCCTGCACCGTTCCGCCGACAGTGGCAATCGTTCTGTTCAGGCGCTGTTTGAGGTTCTCGACCGCCAGCACCTTGGTGGGAGCGACAATCGCATACTGCGCCTGGGTATCCTTTTGTTCATCCGCCTTGGTACGCCAGACCGAAATGCCCGTAAGCACACGCTCGTTGCGCTGGTAGGCTGCCAGAAGATCGCTGCGCTCCTCTGCCCGAGAGATGAAACCGCCGATAATTGGCTGCACCAGGCCGAACCAGCCGATCGCGATGATGAGGATGAGAATTCCCACGGCGACGATCTGCCTCTCGCGTGGCTGAAGCGTTCTCATTTTTGCCCGCCCATCTCGCGATCCGCGGTGAGATCGAACGGCTGCGTCACGGCTGTGGGATCGTTGCGCGTGGTCGTGTTCAGCGAATGCGCGTTGCGCAGGACCGGCGAGGCTTCGAGCCGCGCGATGATGTCGGTCGAGGTCTTGCGCGAACCGGTTATATGCACGCTCCGGCCGTTCCATTCGAACCGGCGAACCCATGCATCCTGCGGCATCGCCTGCGTCACCGCATCGAGCACCGGCAGCGGCGCGCTTTCAGCTTTGCTTTTGAGAAGGACGGCGCGGCGGGCCGCTTCGCGATCGACCTTTTCGCGTGTCCGGAGCGCGACGCCAACCGGGCCCTGCTGCGTTTCCACGGTTTGCCGAAGCTGATCGAGGTTGCTGGAGTCGCGGTATGTCAGAAAAGCAAGATTGACGATGAGAAGTACGGCGGCGCCAATCCACCAATAGAGCGACCGGCGCTGCGCAGCGTCTCCGCCATTGGCTTCACGCATCGCGGAGAGAAAATCGAAATCATGTACGCCACCGCGCGAAGCCACTCCGACGGCGGCAGGCTGCAGATTGTTCGCATGCAGCCTATCTACGAAATCGGTGACCGCGGCGCGCAGCACGACACCGAGCGCCACCTGCTGACGGCCACTATCGGGATTGCGCGCAACGATCTCGGCATCGAAAACAACCTGCTCCGGCTGGAACGGCGTCAGCCGGTCGAGGTCGAGCGCGATCATTCGCTTCACGTCGCTCATGGGCAGCAGCGGCAGATCCATTTCCCGTACCAGAACTTGGTCGGAAGGCATCAGCGCCTTGATCGCGCCACGCGGCTTGGTCTGAAGGAACTGACCGCTCTCCTCGTCGCGATAAACGAGGGCACCGCCCCTGAACTCCGCGACATTGTGGCTGCGCCGGGTGACACGTTCGCGCCACTCCGGCGGCAGCATGGCCAGGAGCTCGTTGATCCACCACCGCCAGCCGCGCAGCAACAGCTGCACGGCCTGCTCCATATCCATGTTCAGGAGCTCTTTGGCGTTCATGCCCGCCCCCGGCATTTGCCCGTCATAACCGTAAGCACGCACATGGAATCGACCGTCGCAAAAGGTTTAACAACGAGTTCCGGCCAAGCGCGAGGATCGTCGGGCGGGAATTGTACACGGACGCGGATTAACAACGGTAAAAGGGCCCTTCCCCCCCACTGGTCATGCCAGCTCGGGGCCTTATCCGGCGGTACCACACCGTAATAGGCAATGTCGAGTTGCTGCACATTGTGCAGCAGGACCAGCTGCTCGACCCCGTTTTGAGGATCGGCCGCAAGATCGCTCGTGGAACTCAGGACGAGATCGCCGTTCGAGGCCAAAGCCAGCACATATCGCATCAAGCCCTGTGGCGCGTGGATATCGCGGGGAGGCGAAAGGAAATTGACGGCTTCGGCGGTGCCAGCGAAATCCGCGTAAGTCGGGATCTTGTCGTATCGCGTCGCTGGAAAGGCACGTTCGAGCCGGTCGCGGAGTAACATTTGAGCCCCCGAGAGGGACTCTCCGGCGAGATTGGCCGCGTCGGCATGTTCCCAGACGCGCCGGCCGGTGTTGAGGCCCGAAAGCATAAGGGTACTTATGAATCCCACGATGATGAGGCTGGCCAGCATCTCGATGAGCGTATATCCCGCCGTCCGTGCAGACCCGCTCATGTGCCCCTCGCAAGCGTGAGCGACGTGAGCGTAGCAAGCGGTGCGCGGCGTGCATCTGCCACCACAACAACGACTTTGCACAATTGTCCGACGATGCTCGGAGGGATGCCGGCGTCAAAAGGCTGGATATCGACTCGCCAGTAGTAATCGCCTTCCGTGCCTTCCGTCACACCCGGTGCCGGCGGGATCAGCGGCCCAACAGCAGCGAGTTCGGATTGCGCGATCATCATCGCGGTGCGGCGCTGCTCGGCCATGCGGTTGCGCGCAGCGCTGTCGGAGATCGCGCTGAACATCGCGGCAAGTGTCATGGCGATGATGGCGGAGCCGATCATGGCATCGACCAGTGCCTGGCCAGCGTCACCCCGGAGGCTATTCATCGCGAGCCCACCGCCACGGCGCCCGTGGCCGGATCCACGATGATCGGATACTCCCTGCGGCCCGACGACATCGTGATCGGGGTGCTTTGCACCGAACCATCCGGATAGACCACAAGCGGCCTCGACATCTTCAATACGATCGATGGCGGGAGGAAGCGCGAACCGCCAATCCAGTCATATTCATGGCCGTGGTTGGTCGCCTCCAGATCCACTTTCTGTCCGGTGCGGATCGCGGTTTCGCGTGCGACGCGGAGATCGGCCTGCAATATGCGCGTCGTCTCCTGCAGCGTCAGGATGTCGAGCGCCTGCACCATGTTGGGTACGACGATGGCCGCAATGAGCGCGGTGATTGCCAACGCAACCAGCGCTTCAAGCAGGGTGAAGCCATAGCTACCAGCTTCCGACATCCTGTGCCTCGCCGGTCCCCCCGGGCGCTTTGTCCGAACCAAGCGTGAAGACATCGACTTCGCCATGCTGCCCGGGAATTTGGTATGCGTAGGGCTCGCCCCAGGGATCTTTGAGCGCGCTTTCCTTCTTCAGATAGGGCCCGTTCCAGTTCTGCGCAGTTGCGGGTGCCGCGACCAAGGCTTGCAGGCCTTCCTGTGCCGTCGGAAATCGCCCGACGTCGAGCCGGAACAGTTCCAGGGCCGCTACGACGTTCTGGATCTGGACATGGGCAGTCTGCGTACGCGACGTACCGAGATATCGAATCACCTGCGGCGCGATGATCGCCGCAAGCATGCCCATGATC
>Ga0157369_10003956_pt1 | contig 17570 bp, 18 predicted proteins | sample C25metaG_FD_113461 | JGI IMG/M metagenome (GOLD analysis project Ga0157369, IMG submission 113461) | Corn rhizosphere microbial communities from Kellogg Biological Station, Michigan, USA - C2-5 metaG | ecosystem: Host-associated > Plants > Roots > Rhizosphere > Soil | place: USA: Michigan... | reverse complement strand
TGACCGAGCTCGAAGCGTCGCTTGGGGTGCGCCTGCTGCAGCGATCCACGCGCAAGCTGGCGCTGACCGAAGCGGGACAACTGTTCTATCAGCATTGTCAGGCGATGCTGAGCGAGGCGCAGGCGGCCGTCAACGTCGTTCAGCAACTGCGCTCATCGCCGCGCGGCACAGTGCGCGTCAGCGTCCCGGTCACGATTTCGCAGACGATTCTGTCGCAGATCCTGCCTGAGTTCATGCATCGCTATCCGGAAGTGCGTGTGGTCATGCGCGTGACGAACCGCGTGATCGATCTGTTCGAGGATTCGATCGACGTCGCGCTGCGGGTGCGCTCCGATCCGCCGGAGAACGCCAACATCGTAGTGCGGCCGCTGTGGCGCACGCAGCAGATGCTGGTCGGCGCGCCGAGCCTGTTGCAACAGAATGCGCCGCCGTTGCTGCCGGCCGATCTGAATCGCTTCGAAACGCTCGACGTGCCGACCGGCGATGGACGCCACGTCTACAACCTGATCGCGCCAGACGGCACGCGGCACGCGCACGAACATGAGCCGCGCCTCGTCACCGCGGATCTGATGACGATTCGCGAAGCGGTGCTCGGTGGTGTCGGTATCGCCGCGTTGCCGGAGATGATGTATGGCGCCGCGTTGCGAGCGGGGCAATTGTCGCCGGTCATGCCGGGTTGGACCTTCCCGACGCCGCAGTTGTACGCCGTATTCGTGTCGCGGCAGGGGATGGTGCCGGCGGTGCGTGCGTTTGTCGATTATCTGGTCGAGATGCTCGATCCCGACGACGGCAAGCACATCATGGGCGAGTGTCCCGCGCGCGAGGAAAAAGCCGCTGCAGCGCTGTCTTCGTTCGCGATTTCTCCATAGCACTTCTCACACGCGACAACATCGCTTTTAGCATTTAAGCGCGGCCTGTCATGAGTACTTTCAATGGCCGTTTGCTTGAATGCGCGCGTTCCCGGGCCTATAGTGAAATCCCTTCGCTAAGGAGTCTCTTATGCGAAAACTCATGGCCGCTATCATAGCGGGCCTGATAGGGCTGACCGCGCTGTCCGTGTCGATCACGGCTGTCGCATGCGGTGATTCAGGTAGCTATCAATCTTCGACCGATGGCAAATGATCCCGCCGCCCGAAGGCGCCGAGTGCGCACAAAAAAAGGCCTTCATCTGACGATGAAGGCCTTTTACTTTTCAGCCCTTTTTTAAAGGGCTTTTATCGCATTACTTCGCTTTCGGTTGGGTCACGAAGCCGATCTTGGTCAGGCCGCCGGCCTGTGCCGCCGACATCACTTCCGCCACTTTTTCGTACGGAACCTTGCGGTCCGCGTCGAGATGCAGCTCGGGTTGCGGGTTCGCTTGCGCGGCCTCTGCAATTTTCGCGCGCAGTGCGGTGTCGTCGACCTTTTTGTCGTCCCACATGACGTTGCCGTCGGCGTCGACCGCGACGGTCACCTGTGCAGGCTTGGTGTCTTCCTTCTGGCTGCTTGCATGCGGCAGATCGATCTTGACCGCGTGACGAATCACCGGAATCGTCACCATGAAGACGATCAGGAGAACCAACATCACGTCGACGAGCGGCGTCATGTTGATTTCGTTCATCAGGCCGTCGTCATCGTCGGCGGCGAAGGGGCTCATTGCCATTGGATTGCCTCGCTGATCAGTTCGTGCGCGTGGCGAGCCGCAGGCCGTCGCCGCGCTTGGACGACGACAGTCGCGCGCCCGTCACGAAGAATGCGTGCAGACCGTGCGCAAAGCGGCTGAGTTTGGCCACCACCGCCTTGTTGGCGCGCGTCAGTGCGTTGTAGCCGAGCACCGCCGGAATCGCGACGAAAAGGCCGAACGCGGTCATGATCAACGCTTCGCCAACCGGGCCGGCGACCTGATCGATCGACGACTGGCCACTCGCGCCAATCGCCAGCAGCGCGTGATAGATGCCCCACACCGTGCCGAACAGACCGACGAACGGCGCCGTGCTGCCGATCGACGCGAGAATCGCGAGACCGCTCTGCATGCGGGCGACGCTTTCGTCCATCGTGTCCTTCAGGCAGCGCGTGATCCAATCCGACACGTCCATGCGGTCGTGCAGATGCGGCTGTGTCTGATGATGGTGATCGGCCGCTTCCTGACCCGACAGCGCCAGTGCGAGGAACGGATTGTCCTGCGGGGTCGACGAACCGGCGCCGAGTTTCTTGACGCCGTCGGCGAGATCGTCCGAGTGCCAGAACGCCTGTTCGGCGTTCTTCGTGAGGCGCTTCAGGCGCATCACATTCCAGCCCTTGATCACGATCACGCTCCACGACATGACCGACATGATCAGCAGCGCGAGCGCGATGCCGCGCGTCACGAAATCCCCTTGCGCCCAGACGTGCGCCAGTCCGTAGTTTTGCATTGCAATTCCTTTTTTTTGAAATCTGCTTCAGTCGCTCAGACTGAAGTTGTAAGGCCGGGTGTAAGCGGCTCGAATTGGCTGGCCGTTCTCGAGAAATGGCTTGCAGGTAGTCGCGTGCACGGCGGCGAGCGCAGCGTCGTCAAGACGGCTGAAGCCGCTGCTCTGTTGTAGCTGGATGTCTTCCAGCTTGCCCGTCAGGCCGACCACGAACCGCACGGTGGCGGTGCCGGTTTCACCACGCCGCCTGGATAGCGGTGGGTAATCAGGCTTCACCAGTTCGCAATCAAGGTGCGAGACGTTCTTGGGCGCGCTGACCTCCATCGTCTGATGGCTAACGGCCGGCGCGGCAGGAGCGGGCGGGGCGGCAGGTGCGGCCGGCGCGGGCGGCGCGGGAGCGGGTGCGGCGACGGGCGTCGGCGAGGGCGCGGCGGCCACCGGTAAAGGCGTTGGTGTCGGCTTGGGCGTTGGAGCCGGCTTCGGCTGAACTTTCGGCTTGGTGTGAACCGGCGGCGTCGGCGTGGGCGGCGGCGGTGCAATCGACTGTATCGCGACGGGCGTGGCAACCGGCGCCGGCGGCAGCAACTGCGCGGTCATCACGCGCGATTCGAGGACCGGTTGAACAGGGTCGTGCCGCAAGGTCATCACCACGGCCAGCAACGCGACGTGAATCGCTGCAACCAGTGCGGTCGCTGTCAGGACGCGGGAGTTCGGTCGGGTGGACGAAGCCGGCGTGGCGCCGGCCGAAACGGTATGCGAGGCCGGCATATCAGCGTGGCGGCGCGCAGTGCACGCAGCGCGTCAGACAAGACGTCGTCATGTTCGAAAAATCAGAGGCAAAATGAACAAAGTAGTCACGAAACCAATCAGCAATTCCATCTCGAGCTCCTGTGAGGGGTGAGCGGGTAGCTGGCTGGTACGAATACTGGCTTGCTGACGGCAGTGGGATAACGCTTGAACAGCGAAGAACGGCGGTGGGCGGCAGGCACCCGAAGCGCGGCGTCAGCCGCGCCTTGATACTCGGTCTCAGGCGGCCTTGCGTTCGTAGAACGTCAGCGGGACAGCCTGGGGATTATGCTCGAAACCACAGCGGCTCGCGCATACGCCGCTCTGCATCATGACGTCGCGGACGGACTCCGCGCATTTTCCACAGCAGGAAGCGACGCCGAGCTCGAACTGCAACTCGTCGAACGAATCGACGCCTTCCGCGATCGAGGCACGGATCTTTCGGTCAGAAACGGACTTGCAGACACAGACAATCATGGCAGGCGTCATAGCTAACGTTAATGCGAATTATTATCATTATGTTTGAGCCGTTTGGCAAGCGTCCTGGCCAATTTTTTGTAACAAAACCAGACTCTTAGAAGGGTTTCGTCTAGTGGACGAAGTCTGGAGGCGGGTGACCTTTGGGGCGAAAAGGCGGCCTCAAGGCGTCGCAAAGGCATCCCAAAGGCATCCAAAGGCATCCCAACGGCGCTCCTGAGGCGCCGCTCCAAGCGTCCCCAAAAGGTGTCCCATATGGCGTTCCCAAAGCCATTGGAAAGGCGCGCGGGAGTTCGCAGCGCTCCTGTAAAAGCGCGTGTCGGCGCGGCAAAAAACCGCGTGGGTCAGGCGTTCAGGCGGCTTGGGAGTTCGGAGTTGCGGTGCGCCGCGAGGGAATCGACACCTGTTCGACCGTCGCGTCGATATGTAGCAGGCTGGCTGCCAGTTGCTGCTGATGCGAGCCGTCCCCGGTGGAATAAAAGCGGGGCAGAACAGCGCCCGCGCTTTCCGGCGCCGCGCGCAGGCCGTGTTGGTCCAGCACCCGTTCCAACTGGCGCGCAATCGCGACGCTCGTGTCGATCAACACCAGCCGGTCGCCGACGATGTCGCGAATCGCCGCGTCGAGGAACGGGTAGTGCGTGCAGCCGAGCACCAGCGTGTCCGCGCCCGCGTCGAGCATAGGCTGCAGGTAGCCGCGCAGCAGTTCGCGCAGTTCGGCGGAGCCGACGTCGCAGCGTTCCACGGCCTGCACCAGTCCGTGGCCCGGCTGGCAAAGAAAGCGGCAATCGGCCGCGTAGCGTTCGAGCAGCGCCTGGAAGCGCGCGCTGCGCAGCGTCACCTGGGTGGCGAGCACGCCCGCGACGCGAGTTTTCGACTGCAATGCAGCGGGTTTGATACCGGGTTCGACGCCGACCAGCGGAATAGGCAGCTTCTCGCGAACCATCGCGATTGATTGCGCGGTTGCGGTGTTGCAGGCGACCACCAAGGCCTTCGCGCCTTGCTTGACCAGCCATTCGCCGATTGCGAGCGTGCGGTCGGCGATGAAATCGTCGTCGCGCTCGCCGTAGGGGGCGTAGAGCGAGTCGGCGGCGTACAGGATCGCCTCGTCAGGCAGTTGTGCGCGCACCGCCCGCAATACCGACAAGCCGCCGAGACCCGAATCGAAAATGCCGACCGGTGCGCGCGATCCGGCGCCAGACGTGAACATCTCTGTTGTCGTAGACGGTGATTCTGCGGGCATAGGCGAAGAGGATGCGTGCGGCACGGCGCTCAAGGAAAGCCTGGGAAGGTGCGAAAGTATAGCGCCCGCGCGGCGTGCCCTAGTGGGACTTGCCGTGCGGCGCCTCCCGGGGAGGAGTTCGTGCAGAACTCCCCATTAGAGACGCTGTTCGGCGCGCTTTCCGGAAGCACTTCGTCAGGACATCCCACGGGGACGTCATTCAGGGCGCCTCCCCAGAGCACTTCCGCCGGGCGTCCACCAAGCGCACCGCCGCCAGTACCCGCTCCGTTGCGAACGGGCCGACCCATGAACGGGGCGCGTGCGGGATGTGGGCGGCTGCGCCGTAGCGCGATCAGGACTCGACCGAGCCCATTGCGGATTGCTGATAGTTCTGGATCCCGACCTTGTCGATCAGGTCGATCTGGGTTTCGAGCCAGTCGATATGTTCTTCGGTGTCGTCGAGAATTTTCGTGAAGATTTCGCGCGAGATGAAGTCACGAACCGACTCACAGTACACGATCGCTTCCTTGCAGGTGCTCTGCGAAATCTGTTCGAGCTTCAGATCGCATTCGAGGATCTCTTTCGTTTCCTCACCGATCAGCAGCTTGTGCAGGTCTTGCAGGTTCGGCAGACCGTCGAGCATGAAAATGCGCTCGATCAGCCAGTCGGCATGCTTCATTTCGCCGATCGATTCGTCGTATTCATGCTTGCCGAGTTTCTCGAGGCCCCAGTGCTTATACATCCGCGCGTGCAGAAAGTACTGGATGATCGCAGTCAGTTCGTTCTTCAGTTGCGAGTTCAGGTACTCGATAACTTTCTTGTCGCCTTGCATGGTATTTCCTTTGTGGGACTTTGAATTTTCAACAACAATAAACGCCATACCTGAAAAAGCCAAGGGAACAGACATATCTTTTGACATTGTTTCAGGTGTCGCGTGTCGCGTTGCGCGCGGCAACAAAAAAGCCGGGACCGCAGTCCCGGCTCTTCGACATACGTGACAGGCGTTAGCGGCGAATCAAACCGTCGCGACCGGAATCTTGCCGATTTTGGCTTGCCATTCCTTCGGGCCGGTCTGGTGCACGGAGGTGCCGTTCGAATCGACGGCCACCGTGACCGGCATATCCTGCACGTCGAACTCGTAGATCGCTTCCATGCCGAGGTCTTCGAACGCGAGCACCTTCGCGCTGCGAATCGCCTTCGACACGAGGTACGCTGCGCCGCCCACGGCCATCAGGTAAGCGGCCTTGTGCTTCTTGATCGCTTCGATCGCGACCGGGCCGCGCTCGGCTTTGCCGATCATCGAAATCAGGCCGGTTTGCGCCAGCATCGTCTCGGTAAACTTGTCCATGCGCGTTGCCGTGGTCGGGCCTGCGGGGCCGACGGCTTCATCGCGCACCGGATCGACCGGGCCGACGTAGTAAATCACGCGGTTCGTGAAGTCGACGGGCAGCTTTTCGCCCTTAGCCAGCATGTCGGCAATGCGCTTGTGGGCGGCGTCGCGGCCCGTCAACATCTTGCCCGACAGGAGCAGCGTCTGGCCCGGCGTCCACGCGGCGACTTCTTCCGGCGTGAGCGTGTTCAGGTCGACGCGCTTGCTCTTCTCCGTGTCCGGCTGCCAATGCACGTTCGGCCATGCGTCGAGCGACGGCGCTTCGAGTTTGGCCGCGCCGGAGCCGTCCAGCGTGAAATGCGCGTGACGGGTGGCTGCGCAGTTCGGGATGATCGCGATCGGCTTGGACGCGGCGTGCGTCGGCGCGGCCATGATCTTCACGTCGAGCACGGTGGCGAGACCGCCGAGACCCTGTGCGCCGATACCGAGCGCGTTGACCTTCTCGTGCAGTTCCACGCGCAATTCTTCGATCCAGTCCTTCGGGCCGCGTGCGATCACGTCCTGAATGTCGATCGGATCCATCAGCGATTCCTTCGCCATCACCATCGCTTTCTCAGCGGTGCCGCCAATGCCGATGCCGAGCATGCCCGGCGGGCACCAGCCCGCGCCCATGGTCGGCACGGTCTTCAAAATCCAGTCGACGATCGAGTCCGACGGATTCAGCATCGCGAACTTCGACTTGTTTTCCGAGCCGCCGCCCTTGGCCGCGACCTGCACGTCGACCTTGTCGCCCGGCACGATCTCGTAGTGGATCACGGCCGGCGTGTTGTCTTTCGTGTTCTTGCGGCCGCCTTCGGGCGGGCTCACGATCGACGCGCGCAGCACGTTGTCCGGGTTCAGATAACCGCGGCGCACGCCTTCGTTGATCATGTCGGTGACGCCCATCGTCGCGCCGTCCCAACGCACGTCCATGCCGACCTTCACGAACACCGTGACGATGCCGGTGTCCTGGCAGATCGGGCGCTTGCCTTCGGCGCACATGCGGCTGTTGGTGAGAATCTGCGCAATGGCGTCTTTCGCCGCCGGGCTCTGTTCGAGCTCGTAGGCGCGGCCCAAGGCCTGGATGTAGTCGAGCGGATGGTAATAGCTGATGTACTGAAGCGAATCAGCAATGCTCTGAATCAGATCTTCCTGTTTGATGACGGTCATGGCTAGCTCAGTGGAGACAGGGGCGCTTGTTGTCGGACACGCCGGGCGGGGCGGATCAGTCGTGCGCCTTCAGGGGAGTGGAACCTTTAGCGGCACCCACGGCGTGCAGCACCGTGGGCTCTTCGAAATGCTTGGGATGCGTATGCGTGGTGAGGCGGTCGACCAGCGCCATCACGACTGCGGAGACGAGGAACGCCACGTGGATGATCACCTGCCACATGATCGTATGCGTCGAATTCTGGTCGGGGCTGATGAAGGTCTTCAGCAGATGGATCGACGAGATGCTGATCAGCGCCATCGACAATTTGACTTTGAGCACGCCCGCGTTCACATGGTCGAGCCATTCCGGTTCGTCCGGATGACCCTCCACGCCGAGGCGCGACACGAATGTTTCATACCCGCCGATGATCACCATGATCAGCAGGTTCGAGATCATGACCACGTCGATCAGGCCGAGCACGACCAGCATGATGTTGGTTTCGTCGAGCGTCAGGGATGCCGTGACGAGGTGCCAGACTTCCTTGAGGAAGAGGACGACGTAGACGGCTTGCGCGACGATCAGGCCCAGATAAAGCGGCACCTGCAGCCAGCGGCTCATGAAGATGATGGCGGGCAGCGGGCGCATGGGGCGGCGCTGTTGGGCGGAGTCGGTTCGCGGAGCGGACATGGGCAAGAGTCGGATGAGACGCAGGTGACGGAACACGGACCAAAATGCGCCGGGCCGGCAGGCGCAATACGCGATATGCACGCCAGTCAGGCAAGCAAACCCGGCAAGCAAACCCGGCATGGACGGCGCACACGGCGCGATGCACAGCCAGCCGAGGCCTTGGGAGCCTCGCGTCAGGCGCGCTATTGTAACGCGTCGGCTAAATTTGCTGCATCGCGGCGGGCAGTCCTCACGAGGCCACCGTCGGCAGTCGCTTGAGCTTCAGGCTCGCAAGCCCGATCCCCGTGACCACGCAGGCGAGCGCGATGCCGTGCGCGAAGCTGGGCCGCTCGCCCAGAAACAGGATGCCGTAAACCGCCGCCGCCACCGGCAGCACGGCGCTGAACACGCCCGCGAGACTGCCCGGGACATGGCGGATGCCCTTCATCCATAACCAGAACGAAAAGATGCTGGCGGACAGTCCGTACCACAACACCAGCATCCAGACGCTGAACGGCACTGCGCGAAAATCGAATTCGAGCCATGCGCCGGCGCCGAGCGGAAGCATCAGCAGCAGGCCGAAGAGATGCGTGTAGGCGCAGATGTCGACCGGCGCGAGCGTCTGCGTGAGGCGGCGCGACAGGATGATGTAGAGCGACTCGCAGCATACGGCGCCGAGGACCATCAGGTTGCCGGCGAGCGAGCTCTCGCCGTCCGCGTTGTGATCCACGTGCGCCAGATTGATGACCAGCACGCCAACAATGGCGAGCGCGATCGACGCAAGCGCCCGGCCGTTCGGTCGCTCTTTCAGAATCAGCCACGAGAGCAAGGCGACGACAGCCGGGATCGTGCTCGTAATGACGCCGGCCGCGACGGCGCTGGTGCGCTGCACGCCGCCGAGCATCAGCAGGGTAAAGCCGAACGTGCCGAATAAGGCCTGCAGGAACAGGTTGAGCCATTCATCGCGCTTCACGCGGCGCAGTTTGGCCACGCGCAGAAGCGGCCACAGCACCGCCATTGCGATCACGAAGCGCAGCAGCGCGAAGAGGGGGACGGGGACGAACTCGACGATTGATTTACCGATGCCGACATTGGTGCCGACCAACAGCATCGAGGTAATGAGGAGCAGGGCGTAACGATTCAAGCTGGAATCCGGGGAGGGCGGGCGTGGGGCGCGTAGTTTACCGGACGGCGCCGGGGAGTCCGTCAAGTGGCGTTGTCTTTGTCATTGCCGGACGCGACGCTTGCTATGCGGGGAGCGGAGGCGGCTTTGCCGGAGCGTGGATTGCATTGAAAGTCGCGCGGGCGCGCGCGTGCAAATGGCGGGTGGCAGCCGGCCGCCGGGAGCGTCCACGGCGATACGTTGACGGGGTGGCGGCGGCCGGCTGCGTTCAGCGCTGCGTCAAGCGGTGCCGGTTCCGCCTGTACCGAGCTTACCCAGCATCGGCGAGAGCATGCCCATCAGGGGCGAGAGCATGCCGAGCGCCTGCCCCGCGCCCGGGATGACGGCGGAAAGAAGTCCCTGAAGGCCCTTCATGACGGTCTGGAAGAACTCGCCGATAGCATTCGACGCTCCGTTCTGTGCTCCGTCGGCGGCGCCGGCCGGCGCCGTTGCCTGAGGTTGTTGCGGGGCCATGTTGTCGGCGCCGTTCTGTGATGCGTCGGTGACGCCTGGTGGCGCCGCCATTGTCTGCTGTCGTGCGATTGCGTCGCGTGCCGCATCCTCGGAAGCCCGCCCCGCAGCCATCTCGGCGTCGCGCGACATAGGGTGGTGGGCACCGTTCGCGTGATGATGGCCACCGTTCGCGTGGTCCGCGCGCATAGGGCGGCGCATACCCATCATGTCGTCCTGCCGCACAGGCCCGTGGCCACCCTCGGTGTGCTCCGTGGAAAACATCTGGACCGAACTGGAACGGGTGCGGCCGGCCGCCCCGGCATCCAGCGCTTGCGCCATTGAACTCAGATCGAACTGCCGAGTGTTGCTGATATTGTTGATCGCTTCCATCACAGAATCCTTAAATCGAATAAAAGGAAATAGATAAACCGGACAGCTGTGTTGTGTGGAATTTATGCGCCCGCTTCCGGATCGCTGGTGCGCAAAAGTGCATAAATTAAATCTGGCTGTTTTCTATTGACCTCCTCTGGTTTATCCGGGTTAACCAACTGACACATCCGGGTCGATCAAATCCAAATTGATCGGATGTTTTCTATCCAGCAACTGGGTGACGCAGATTATTCTGACAAAGCCGGTGAAATTGCGGATGGCTTCCTGGGTAAGATCAATTTCCAGTGCCCATCTGGAAATCAGTTTTCCCACCGTCACCGCTTCCTGGCGCGCAATCTCTTCGATGATTCGCCAATACACCTCCTCGAGCCGAAGACAGGTGGCCAGCCCGTTGATTCTGACGGAGCGCTGCCGCGGCTTGGCAAGCTGCGGGGTGAAGTTGCAATACTGGGTCATCCGCATGTGCGTGCGCGTATAGGAGTACGAGAAGGCGGAGCCTCCATGACGGCGGTAAATGTCCTGATGCATTTCAAGATGGCTATGCATCTGCGATGTAACTCGCGCGGGTTGTTTCTCATGTTCGGATGAATTCAAGTGACGGCTAGTCAATCTTCTCCCCGCAATATTCCCACTGGGTCATAAAGATGTACGACGTTTATCTGAAGTTCCGTCCTATTTTCAAGATATGCAGCCCGGATAAGATCAATTGAAAGGCCATGAGCGGAGCGATCCGGATTTGCGCACACTCAATAAAAAGCGGTTGGAATGGCGGTATTTGAAATAGGCAGATGAAGTCATGCATATATATGACCATCCGTGATGCCGGAGCTATTAAATTTCACTGGCGTAATCAATACAACGTAGCCAGGAATTTTCGATGCTTATCACGAGCCGCAATGATTCGCCCATTAAGAAGGGCGGTGGTGGACCGCAGTCCGCGCCATCGTGCGTGACCGGCGCTGCCATGTTTCAAATGGCTGGCCGGCTCGCGGTGGTGTGGGCGGTGCTGCAGGTCTCCCAGGCTCAGGCCGTCACGCCTGCGTGGCACGGCGCGCCGATTCACTACGCGGCGAACGGTACGCCGTTGCCGGACATGCTGCGTGACGTGCTGGCGGTGGAAGGACTGTCCGCGAATATTGCCCGCGACGTGAAGGGCGCGGTCAACGGCCGTTTCGACGACACGCCCGGCAACGTGTTCATGCAGCTGGTCGAGGCCTACGGCCTGGTCTGGTATTTCGACGGCAAGTCGATGCATGTCGCAACCGCTGCCGGCGTGCGTAGCCGGGTGATTCCGTTTGCGCCGATGACCCGCGAAGCGGTTGCGGCGTTGCTGCGCAACCTCGATCTGGACGACCCGCGCCTGCCGATCAGATACTCGGCGACGACCGCGAAGGTTGCGGGCCCGTCGGCTTTTGTGGAAGCGGTGGCCGATGCGATCGACAAGGCGCAGCAGCAGAGCACCGCTGAGCCGTCGTTCGATCAGACCGAAATCCGCATTTTCCCGCTGCGCTACGCGCAGGCGCAGGACATGCACTATTCGGTGGGCTCGCAGGACCAGGTGGTGCCCGGGGTGGCCTCGCTGTTGCGGCGGGTCATGATCGACAGTTGGCAAGCTACCGCGCCGCGCGCAGTCCGCTCGCGCGCCGAGGCTCGCGCCGACGCCCGCAGCGCGCGCGGCGGTCCGCCGCCGTTGCCGAGCCTGCGCGGCCTGGGTCTGGCCGGCGGCGCGCCTTCCGATGGCGACAGCTTGCCACCACCGCTGCCCGATACGGCAACGACTGAGACGAGCCGGACCGATCAGCCCAGCGTGACGCCCGCGCGACGCAACATCATTGCCGACCCGCGCACCAACTCGGTGGTGATCAACGACCTCGCGTCGATGATGCCGAACTACGAGCGCGCCATCGCGATGCTCGACCAGCCGCAGGAGCTGGTCGAGATCGACGCTGTCGTGATCGACGTGTCGTCGAGCGCGGCGCGTTCGCTCGGCGTGGCATGGGGCGGTTCGAACGGGCGTATCAGCGGGTCCTCCGGCACCATCAACGCGCCGTTGAGCTTCGGAGCGCCGGCGCTTGCAACAGCGGCGGGCGTGGCGTCCGGACTGAATCTCGCCACTCTGGTTGGCAACTCGGCGCAGTACCTGTTCGCGCAGATTCACGCGCTGGAAGACGCCGGCCAGGCACGCGTGCTGTCGAGCCCGCAAGTCCTCACGCTGAACAACATGGAAGCGGTGCTGACTTCGCACAGCTCGGTCTATGTGCGGGTGGCGGGCAACCAGGACGTCGATCTGTACAACATCGATACCGGTCTCACGCTGAAGGTAACGCCGAGCGTCGAATCGGCCGCTGATCCGCGCCGCAATATCCGGCTCAACATCCAGATCGATGACGGCGCGTTCAATACATCGATGTCGGTCGACGGCATTCCGAAGGTCGACAACCACTCGATCGTCACTCAGGCGATCGTGCGCGACGGCGAGAGTCTTCTGGTCGGCGGGTATCAATACGAGCACAGCGAAAGCAGCACGTCGAAAGTGCCGGTGCTCGGCGACGTGCCCTACGTCGGCGCGCTGTTTCGCGACACCCAGACGACCCGGCAGCGTCTCGAACGCTTGATCCTGATCACGCCGCGCCTCAAGCGTGCGGCCGGCACCGGCGAGGCGGCGGGCGGGGCGGTCATGGCGGGGCCGGCTATGGCGCCCGCAGGAGTGGGGGCGGTCTGTGCACCGGGCTCCGGTGTGCCCGGCGTCGCGAGTGTCGAAGCGGGTTCGCTTGCGCAAGGGGCACAAGGGGCACAAGCGGCACAAGCGGCACAAGCGGCACAAGCGGCACAAGCGGCACAAGCGAGGATGCCCCCGCTCCCGGCGGCCACCAATATCCCGCCGGCGGTCGCTGCCGCGCTGCGGTCGCCGTCGCGCGGTGCTGCTTCGACCGCGCCTCCGCCAGTCACGCCGTTGCCATTGCCGCCGCCTCTGCCCGCATGGCAATCGACACGCAAGATGCCTTGGGAGGACCGCAATGACCGCTGACGCAATGATCCTCGTGAAAGACGGCGTGCATACCGGTGCCAGCATCGCGCTGCCCGACGATAGGCCGCTGCGGATCGGCAGCGGCGGCGACGCCGATCTGATGGTGATCGACGAGGGGGTCGAGCGGCTGCACGCCACCATCGAGTTGCGCGGCGCGGCGCTCGGGCTGGTCGCGCACCAGCCGGGCGTGACGGTGTTCGGCCGGCGACTGGCGCCGGGACGGCGCGTGCTGTTGGGGCGCGGCGCGTGGTTTTCGGCTGGCGCGGTCACCTTCCAGTTCGGCGGCCGCGATGCGCCGACTCCGACGATGGCGGGCCACGCCGAGCGCGCCTATTTATTGCGCCATGCGCCGCTCGCCTATTGCGCGAAACGCTGGTCCGGCGCGTCGCCCGTTGCGAAGGCGACGGTCTTTGCGGCGCCGGTTGCCTTCGTGCTGCTTGCGTGGATCACGTCGAACCCGATGACGGGCAGGCCGCACGCTCCTCGCATCGACGACACGTTCCGGCTGGTGAAGACGCATCCCGATCCGAAGTCCGGCGCGCTCGTCTACGAGGGCTACGTGCAGACGCCTGCCGATCTGTCCGCGCTGACCGCGCGGGCGTGGTCACGGCAGCGGGCGCCGGTCATGCGCGTGATCGTGCTTTCGCAATTGCAGGAGCAGGTCGGCGATTTTCTCGCGCGCTATTACCGCGGCGCCGAGGTGCGGGCCGCCGAACCCGGTGCGTTCACTGTGGTACTGCCCGGCGCGCCGGGGTTCGTGTCGCCTGAGTCGTGGGACTACGCACGTGTCACGAGGCTGGCGCGCGCTGAGATCGACGGGCTGCGCGAGCTCACCTTCCCCGGCCATGCGCAGGAGGGTAGAAAGGTGCGCGTGCCTCTCGAGGCACTAGGGATGAATCTTCTCGCCGGCAGTCACGCGGCCTGGCTGACCGATGCACAAGGTCAGCGCTATTTCGTCGGTGCGCGATTGCCTGTCGGGCGAATCACGCGGATCTCGGCCTGTGCGGCGGAGGTGACGCTCGACGATGGTTCGATCTACGAATTTTTTATGAGTGCCGCGCATGACACAGAAAGATGCCGCTAGAAGTACGCGTGGCTCATTCGGCGAGCTATCTCTCGAGGAGAAGCTTGCTCAACCCGGAGGGACCGGTCGAGAAGAAATCGTCGCCCGCCTGACGCATGAGATCGGCTGCCTGAACAGCGCATTGCCCACTGCTTCACGGGAATTGCAAAAAGAAATGGTTTTGCTTGTCGAGTGTTTGCGCGCGGCTCGGCAGGTTGTGGGGCGAAGTGTGAACTTCGCAAATGCGCGCGACAACCTTAAGGAAGAGAAATCATGAATGGTGTAAATCCGCTGGTCCACCAGAACCCGGGTATCAATCCCCACGCCGCAGGCGATGGTGGCGTCAATTCGGTATTTAACCGTAATGGCGGTGGTGGGGACGGTTCCTTTAGCGGCGACTTTAAGGTCGATAGCGTTAAAGACCTTGTCAAGGAGCTTTATCTGAAGTCGGTCGATAAATTTAATTCGGCGGCGAACGCGGCTAAAGCCGACTCGCAACAAGCGACGCAGGCGGGCGGGCAGGGCGCGCAAGGTGGACAAGGCGCGCAAGGCGGACAAGGCGGCGCTCCGGGTCCTGCCTCCATGATGGACGCGCAGGCGGCATTGTCGGACGTCCAGACAACTCATTCGCTGGCTATCAACATGATCTCGGACGCTGGTCACGTGGCAACTGAGGCCGCGGGCGCACTTAAGACCTCCTAAAAAAAAGCGGTGCGAAGACGCCCTCGCGGCGTCTTCCGGAGCTATTGCAGATGCAGGACGACACCTTGCAACTACTCATTTCGATTGGCCACTATGCCTGTGCTCATCGATGTTTCGACGAGGCGCGCTTTCTGTTCGGGCGGTTGGGATTGTTGTATCCGCAGCGCGCCTTCCCGTATATCGGGCTTGGCTTGGTGGAACTCAATCGGGCGAACTATCGCGCTGCCTCCCGGCTGCTCGGTCGGGCGGTGGATCTCGAGCCAGACAGCTCGGCGGCATGCGCATGGCTGGGTGCGTGCCAGTTGGCCGAAGGTCATTACGCGCTCGGCACACGAACGCTGATGGCAGTGCCAAACGACGACGATCCCAGCGCATTTTCGATGGCGACGGCATTGCTAAATCTACCCGAATGCGCGCCTTATACCTGTGCCGTGCGCGCTGCACAGACGACGCACCGCGCGGCTTTGTTTTCAACGATTGAACGACTAACTATTCGCGGCCATTGACATGACTACCTATTCTTTTACTCCGTTGCCGGCGCCAGTCGATGCATGGTCCGCCATGCCTTCCGCCACTCCCCAGTTCACTCTCGGATCGGGCGACGCACACCCGATGTACGAGCGTTTGCTCAGCGACGTGCAGAACGGCTACGACGCATCGAAGTATGAGGTGGCCAAACATCTGCATCACCGCGCATCCGGCAGCTTATCGACCCTGCAGATGCTGGACTTGCAGGCCGACATGATTAATTTTAGCGTGCGGGTGCAATTCACGACGAACGTCGCGGAGAAGATCAGCCACGCGATCGACAATCTGACGCAAAAATGATGCGCCGCGCCCTGATCCTGCTGCCGGTGCTGCTGCTCCTCGTCGGCTGCAGAACCTCGCTTTTCGAAGGCCTGGACGAGGACCAGGCGAACCACATCGTCGCCGCGCTGAGCCATCACGGCATCAACGGCTACAAGGAGCGCAACCCGGACCGCACGTGGAACATCTCGGTCGACGACGCCGATGCCGTGGTCGCCACCGAACTGGCGAGCGCTTATGCGCTGCCGCGCGGCGGCCACCCGAATCTCGGTGAACTGTTCAGCCGCCAGGGGCTCATTTCGAGCCCTGAGGAAGACCGCGTCCGCTACGTGTACGGGCTCTCGCAGGAAATCTCCGAGACGCTCGAAAAAATGGACGGCGTGCTGCTGGCGCGCGTGCATATCGTGCTACCGGAAAAGGATCCCATGGACCCGGCGCAGGACACGCTGCCGTCGGCGTCCGTGATGATGCGCTATCGCAGCGACTACAACCTCGAACCGATGCGCGACCGGATTCGCGCGCTGGTCGCGGGCGGTGTCGAAGGGCTGACGCCGGCACGCGTATCGCTGACGTTCGTCGCGGTCACGCCGGTGCTGACCTTTCCCGCCGACTGCGCGGCGGATGACGGCGTCGCCAGTGCAGCGGGCGCGGTCGCCGCGACGACTTGCGCGCAGAGCGCCGGCTATACGCCGTCGCGTGCCACGGCGATGCTGGGCGTGCTGGCCTTGCTGGTGGCGCTGATGAGCGGCTCAATCTGGCTGTGGCGCTCGGGAAGGCGCACATGGTTCAAGCCGAAGAAGGGCGCCGAAGTGTCGGACACAAGTGCGCGTTCGGAGCGCGCCAAGCACGCCGGAGGCGAGGCATGAGGCGCGCCTACACCTGTGCGCCGGCCTATTGGGCGCATCACAGCTGGCTCGAACACGGCAAGCCGATCCGCGACGAACGTACCGCGCGCATCGCGCATGCGTTTCTGTTTGGAAGCTATCCGCAACTGGTTCAGGTGGCGCTGGCCGACGTGCCGCCCGCGCTGCCGATCTGGCCGCGGCCGGCTTGCGCGCGGCTGTGCCGGATCGTCGCCGCGCTTGCGTTCGCGCCTTCGCTGCGCCGCGTGGTCGCCGCGCAGGCTCGTGCCGCCTTTGCGGCGGGGATTGCGCCGCGCCTGCTCGGTGCGATTCAGCGGCACCCGCGTGCGCAGACTGCCGATCTGCTCGTCGAACCGGCGCCGTCGCTATTCAGCCGGCGCGACATGACGGCAGTCGGCCTCGCACTCGCGCTCGAAGCCACCGCCGACTCGCGCTATGCATTCTGGTGGAGCCTGCGCTTGCCGCGCGAGATGTCGGAAACCGCGTCGCGTTATCGCGTGAGCAATTTATCTTCCGCCGAAGCGCGTGAACTGGTCGCCGAGGCGCGCCGTCTGATGGGAGCCCATCCATGCTGATATGTCGACTGGGTGCCTGGCGCATCGAATCGGACGGACATCTGAGCGCGCATGAACTGGCGTCGCTCGACGGCCTGCGCGCGGTCGATGCCGACCGTGCAGCGGACGCGGCACACGAGCGCCGCCGCCTCGGCACGCGGGTGCGCGAACTCAAGCGCCGCGCGTGGCGTCATGGCCACGCGGCCGGCACGGCGGCAGCGCTGCGCGAACATGTCGGACGCACGAGCGCGGTGGCATTCGCCGCCCATCGTCTCGAAGAGAGGCTCACGCAGATCGTGCTCGGCGCGGTGAGCGACATTGTCGGCGAACTGCCGCCGTCGGCCGCGTTGAAGCGTCAATTGCGCCGCTCGATTACGGTCGCGCAGTCGCAGCGGCTCGTGTCGGTCCGCGTGGCACCGGCCGAGTTCGATGACGCGGTGCGCCTGATCGCCGCCCTCGAGCAGGACCTCGGCGCGCCGCTATGCAGCGTGCTC
>Ga0157369_10003954_pt1 | contig 17572 bp, 15 predicted proteins | sample C25metaG_FD_113461 | JGI IMG/M metagenome (GOLD analysis project Ga0157369, IMG submission 113461) | Corn rhizosphere microbial communities from Kellogg Biological Station, Michigan, USA - C2-5 metaG | ecosystem: Host-associated > Plants > Roots > Rhizosphere > Soil | place: USA: Michigan... | reverse complement strand
GTCATGAGCAACGCCGCGTCGAGCGCGGTCTCCAGCCGCGGCGCCCCCGCGACCCGGGCCGCCGACGTGCGACCGGTGTCGAGGACGAGCACGACGTGCCGGTCGCGCTCGGGCCGCCAGGTGCGCACGACGACGTCGGCCCGCCGAGCGGTCGCCCGCCAGTCGATCGAGCGCGGATCGTCGCCGACGACGTACTCCCGCAATGAGTCGAACTCGGTGCCTTGGCCGCGCACCGGCGCGACGACTTCGCCGTCGAGTTGCCGGAGCCGATTGAGCTTCTCCGGCAACAACTTCCGGCTGGTGAACGCGGGCAGCACCCGGATCTTTGCGGGACAGTCGCGCGAGCGCTGCCGGGCCGCGAGCCCCAGTGGCCCGAGCAGCCGCAACGTCACCTTTCGGCTCTGCGTTTCGCCACGGCGTTGTGGCGTGAGCTGGATCACGACGCGTTGCCGCTCGAACGGGCGGACGTCGAGAACCGCGGCACGCGGTCGCGCGTCCGCGCTCGGCGGCCAGCCGTCGCGTAACCGGCCGCGCGCTCGCCGGCGGCCGCGATTGTGCACGACGATCACCGACTCGACCGTCTCGCCGAGCCGGGTGCTCAATTCGGCCGGGCGGTGCAGCGTCATCGTCCGCGGTGACGCCGCGAGCACCAGGTCGGCGATGACGCCGCACGCCAACGCGGCCGCGACCCAGCCGACCGTGCGGCCGCCGTCGGGTTCGCTCCAGACGAGCAGGGTCGCGACCAGCGCGAGCAGACCGACGCGTCCGGTGATGGCCACGTCAGCGCGGCACGGGTGCCGCGGCGAGCACGCCGTCGAGCACACCGTCGGTCGACGCGCCTTCCAGCTCGGCTTCCGGTCGCAATTGGACCCGATGCCGGAGCACTGGCCGGGCGAGTGCCTTGACGTCGTCCGGAGTGAGGAAGTCGCGGCCGGACAGCCACGCCCACGCCTTCGCCGCGGCGAGCAGGTAGGTCGCGCCGCGCGGCGAGACGCCGAGAGACAACGACGGCGCGGATCGGGTGGCCCGGCAGATGTCGACGACGTAACCGAGCACGTCGGGGGTCACGGTGACGGCGTTCGCGGCAAGCCGGCCGGCGTCGAGTTCCGCCGGTCCGGCGACGGCCTCGACGCCGGCGCCGGCAAGGTCGCGCGGATCGAAACCCTCGTGGTGCCGGCGCAAGATGTCGATCTCGCTGTCGCGATCGGGCAGCGGGACGACGAGCTTCATCAGGAACCGGTCGAGCTGCGCTTCGGGCAACCGGTAGGTGCCTTCGTATTCGACCGGATTTTGTGTCGCCGCAACGAGAAACGGTTCCGGCAGCGGCCGCGGCGCGCCCTCGACGGTGACCTGGCGCTCCTCCATCGCTTCGAGCAGCGCGGCCTGGGTTTTCGGCGGCGTCCGGTTGATCTCGTCGGCCAGCAGCAGGTTGGTGAACACCGGGCCGTCGTGAAACTCGAACCGCGCCGTGCGGGCGTCGTACACCAGTGATCCGGTGACGTCGCCGGGCATCAGGTCGGGAGTGAACTGCACGCGCTTGGTGTCGAGCGCGAGCGTCGCCGACAGCGCGCGGACGAGCAAGGTCTTCGCGACGCCGGGAACGCCTTCGAGCAACACGTGACCGCGGCAGAGCAAGGCGATGACGAGGCCGGTGACGACAGCGTCTTGCCCGACGACGGCTTTGCCGACTTCGGCGCGGACCGCGGTCAGCGCCGCGTGCGCGTCGTCGCTGCTGGGGAGCTGAGTGCTCGTACGGCGAGCTGCTGTCACTGTCGGCGCATCTCCTCTTCCAGCCGGTCCAGCGCGGTCGCGAGGGCGACGAATCCGCGGTCGTCGACCGGGGACGAACCGTACAGCAGGTCGGTCACCGCGTCGGTGCCGCGCCCGGTCCGCGCGACGACGCGATCGACGAGCGCCGCTTGGTCAGGCGCCGGCCCGAGCCCGAGGCGCGAACCGAGCCGGCGCCGGGCCGCCGACTGCAATGCCTCCGCGCCGGATCGCCGCGCGCGGGCGCCGCGGAGCAACCGCGCGCGGCCTTCGACCGTCTCGGTGGCGCGCACGACGACGGGCAACGGCTCCGTGACGAGCGGGCCGAGGCGGCGACCACGACTGAAGGCGAACAGCAACAACGCCACCGTGACTTCGAGGAGCGCCCACCCGAGCCGGCCGGGCAGCAAGTCGAACAACCCGCGCCGTTCGGTGCCAGTGGCAGCAGTCGGCGCGACGGGGACCAGCCAGTCGAGCTTGCGGTGATCGGTGAGCAAGCCGAGTGCAAGCGCGGCGTTGCCGTCCTTGTCGAGCGAGTGGTTGGCGAAGACCGCGCGTGGCCCGACGACCGTGATGGTCCGGCCCGTCATCGTCGTTGCCGCGACGACGGCATAACCACCGTCGAGCGGGTAACAGCGCAGGGTGTCGCCAGTCGTCTCGTAGACCGATCCGTCGACCGTGATGGTCCCCGCGGCCGTCGCCGCGGGCAGGCCGCACCGCGGCTTGACCCGGTCGGTCGACGCGACCTCGCCGCTGTCTTCGACCGGAATTCCCAGCAATCCCAACGCTTCGTCGTCCGGCGTGACGATGACGAGCTCGCTCGAGTTGGTCGCCACGCTGGCGAGTTCGCGCCGCCCGAGCACATCCGGCAACGAGACGACGACAGTGGTGTCGCCGCCGGAGCGGAGCGCGTCGACGCTGCGCACGAGGCGGACGTCGACACCTTGCTGGCGGAGCAGCGCGACGATCGCCCGCGCGCCGCTCGGCGACGCGTCGGTCGGGTCAAGCGGTCGCGAGACCGGCGCCGATCCGACGACCGCGAGACCGATCGAGATCGTCACCGCCAACGCCGCGATGAGCACCGGCAACCACGCCCGCCGCAACCATCCGACGACGTCCGGCGCCGGCGGTTCGTCGTACGGCGTGTGGTCGACCTCGGGCTCGGCGAGGGCAGTGCTCATACGCCGGCCAACTCGACCGGTCGCGCCGCCGCGGCCGCGTCGTCGGCGCGGCGGATCGTCTCGTAGTCGTCGGGTGTTGCGGTCCGGTCGCCGTAGGCGACAGCGTCGAACGTCGCCGCCGCGGCCATGAGCGGGTCGCGCGCAGTCGGCAACATCTGCCCGGCTTCCGTCGCAAGCTCGTCGGCGGTGCGGCCCGGTCGCGGATCCAGCAGCGCGCGTTGTTCGAGGCCGCGGGCCAATGCGCGCATCCGTTCGACGACGGCCATCTTCCAATCGCCCGCGGCCGCCGCCGCGGTCGCGCGGTTGCGATGCTCGGCGGCGGTCATCGTCGTGTCGGCCAGCACGCCGCGCGGCTCGTGCGCGGCGCGACCGATCGGGCCGAGTTGCCACCGGGCGATCGCGACGATGGCGACGAGCAACACGACGAAAGCGACCGCGCCGGCACCACCGCCGGGCGAGTTCGACGCGGCCGTCTCGAACGCGCGGCCGAGGGCGTGCTCGATGTCTTTGACAATCCGCACCGGCCACGAGTCGTCGTAGCGGTGGTAGTCGGCGTGCGACAGCTCGACGTGGGCGCGGCGGCGGGCGTCGTCCCGGTTGATCGGATCGGCGTCGAGGCGGCCGACGACACCGGCGACGAGCCAGTACGGCGTCACTGCGGTTCGGCGCTCGCCGCTTGCGCGAGCGCGAGGTCGAGCCCTTCGGCGCGCATCCGGCGGTCGACGTACAGCAGCGCGGACACACCGGCTTGGAACGGCCGGGCCAGCGTGCCGCCAACGAAACCGCCGAGCGCCGTCATCAGCAACGCGGTGAACGAAAGCTTGTCGGCGGTGCGGCCGGAGAGGATCCGGCTCAAATCGCCGCCGGCAGCGCGAAACGGCAACGAAAGGATGGTGCTGATGACGACGGAGATGAGCCACGCCAAGAGGCTGATCCAGAAGATTCGCCACCAGGCGCCATGCACCAGCTTGCGCGATCGTCGTAACGCTGCGCGCACGCCTTGCCGTTCGAGTACGACGGCGGCCGGGGCGAGCGACAACGTCGTCCAGACATACAGCACCGGCACTGCCGCGAGCAGCAGTCCCAGGACGATGAACCAGGCGCCTCCCGTGCCGGCGCCCGCGGCGGCGGCCGCGATGCCCGGCCCCACCGCGACGGCGACCGTGCCGGTGACGAGGAGCGTGACGATGACGACGACTCGCGTCAGCGGCCCGGCGGCCCGGCGCAGCAGGGCTGCTGCGTCCGCGAGGCTGACCCGGCGGCCGACGACGCGCTCGCCGACGATGGCGGCCATGACTCCGGTCAACAGCAACAGCTCGATCGACATGAGCAGCGTGATGACGATGTAGGCCACGCCGAGACGCGCCACGGCGTCGGACGTGACGGTGACGGTCGACCCGTCGGTCGTCGTTCTCGTCTGCGGTTGCAACACCGTGTCGTCGATCAGCAGGAACAACGCCTGATTGACGAGCATGACGATGGCGCCGATGCCGAGTGACGCGAGCGGCGCGGTGCGGATCGCGGTGAACGATCCGTCGAGGAGTTCGCCGACGCCGAGCGGTCGCAGCGGAACGATGCCCGGTCGTGGCGCGGCCGGCGTCGGCGGCGGCCAGCCGTAGCCATAGCCGTATCCACTGCCGGCGTCGGGCGGCGTGCCGTGGCCGGGCGCGGGCGCAATGCCGTAGGACGAGGCGGGCGGGGCGTCGCCGGACGGCGGCGACGAGGCCGGCTGGGCGCCTTCCGGCGCGGTCCATCCCGTCAACGCGGAACCTCCTCTCGCGCCGGCCATCCTGGCAGACGGCCGTCCGAATCGCCCGATGGATGCGACGATGGACACGTGCCCAAAGGACGTGTGCTCGTCGTCGACGACGACCCCGCTCTCGCCGAGATGCTGGGCATCGTCTTGCGCACGGAAGGCTTCGAGCCGTCATTCGTCGCCGACGGCGATCGGGCGCTGGCCGCGTTCCGCGCGACGAAGCCCGATCTCGTCCTGCTCGACTTGATGCTGCCCGGCACCGACGGCATCGACGTGTGCCGTCAGATCCGCGCGGAGAGCGGCACCCCGATCGTCATGCTGACGGCGCGCGGGGACACCGTCGACGTCGTCCTCGGCCTCGAGTCCGGCGCCGACGACTACATCATCAAGCCGTTCAAGCCCAAGGAGCTCGTCGCCCGGATGCGGGCGCGGTTGCGGCGTAACGAAGTTCCGACCAACGAAGTCGTCGAGATCGCCGATCTCGTCATCGACACAGCCGGTCACGTCGTCTCGCGCGACGGAAAGGCGATCGGCTTGACGCCGTTGGAGTTCGACCTGCTGACCGCGCTCGCCCGCAAGCCCGGGCATGTGTTCACTCGCGAGCATCTGCTCGAACAGGTCTGGGGCTACCGGCACGCCGCCGACACCAGGCTGGTCAACGTGCACGTGCAGCGGCTGCGGGCCAAGATCGAGCGGGATCCCGAACGCCCCGAGATCGTCGTCACCGTGCGGGGGGTCGGCTACAAAGCCGGTCCGCCGTGATCACTGACCTGGCCGGTCGCGTGCTGCATCGCTGGCGCGCGTCGTTGCAGACTCGGGTGGCAGTGACGACATTCTTGCTTTCCGGTCTCGTCGTCCTGTTGCTCGGCGTCTTGCTGTTGCAACAGATCCGCAGCGGCGTGCTCGACGCGAAGCAGCGCTCGTCGTTGTCGCAACTCGACTTCGGGCTGCAGCGCGCGAGCGATCAATTGTCGGCGATCGAGTCGCTGTCCACGGGAAGCGTGGTCCGGACCGCGAGCGTCATCCTCAGCGAGCTTCGCGACCGCAGCAGGTCGTCGGATTCCTACGAAGTGCTCTTGCTCGCGACCGATCAAAACGGCGAGTCCGAGTCGTCGTCGAGCGACTTCGACCGCACGTCAGTGCCGGCCGCACTGCTCCGGACAGTGTCGCGGTCCAACCACGAGGCGTGGACCTATACGAGCGTCATGCCGGGGCACCGGCCGACGCTCGTCGTCGGCGGCACGGTCAGCAGCACCGCCGGCTACCAGCTCTATTACTTCTTCCCGTTGACGCAGGAACAGCAGACGCTGTATCTCGTCGAGCGGACGATGCTGCTTTCCGGCTTCCTGCTGGTGCTGTTGCTCGTCGCGATCGCGGCCGTCGTCACCCGGCAGGTCGTCCGGCCGGTGCGGCACGCCGCCGCGACAGCTGAACGGCTCGCCGCCGGCCGGTTGCGCGATCGGATGTCGGTGCGCGGCGAAGACGACCTCGCAAGTCTCGCGTCGTCGTTCAATCGCATGGCCGAGACCGTCGAGAAGCAGATCTCGCAGTTGCGCGAGCTCTCGCGGGTGCAACGACGGTTCGTCGCGGACGTCTCGCACGAGTTGCGGACGCCGATTACGACGATCCGCATGGCCGCCGACGTGCTGCACGAATCGCGATCGGTGATGACCCCGGAGCTCGCGCGGTCGGCCGAGTTGTTGCAGAACGAGTTGAACCGGTTCGAGGCGTTGCTCGCCGACTTGCTGGAGATCAGCCGGCACGACGCGGGCGCGGTCGTGCTCGACGCCGAGCCGGTCGACCTCCGCTCGCTAGTCACGCGCGCGGTCGACGTCGCGCAGCCGGTTGCCGAGCGGCGCGGCTGCGAGTTCGTCGTCGACGTGCCGGCCGACCCCGTCGTCGTCGAGGTCGACGCGCGCCGGATCGACCGGGTGTTGCGCAACCTCGTGGTCAACGCCGTCGAGCACGGCGACGGGCAGCCGGTCGAGGTCTGCTTGCGGGCTGGCGACGGCGGTGTCTGCGTGACGGTGCGCGACCACGGTCGCGGGTTGCGGCCGGGCGAAACTTCGTTGGTATTCGGGCGATTCTGGCGCGCCGATCCGGCTCGCGCGCGCACATCGGGTGGCACCGGTCTCGGGCTTTCGATCGCGTTGGAGGACGCGCGGTTGCACGGCGGTTGGTTGCAGGCCTGGGGCGAGACCGGCCAGGGTTCGGTCTTCCGGCTCACGTTGCCGTGGCGCCCGGGCCTCGACATCGGCGAGCCGCCGTTGCCGCTCGATCCGACCGAACGGACCGACGTGCCGTCGCCGCGACCCTTGTCGGGGCGGGAGACGACCGGTGTCTAAGCCGACGCTGCGTCGCATGCTCGCGGTCGCCGCCGTTGTCGCCGTAGCTGGGTGCGGCGGGGTCCCCGACGGCGGCGCCGTACACCTCGGTCGGGCCCTGCCGGCGGTCGGCAGCGGCGACGACGCGTTCGACTTCGCGGTCAAGGCATTGCCGCCGCCGTGGCGGTCGGGGATGAGTCCCGACGACGTCGTCGGCGGTTTCTTGCGCGCCGTCGTCAACGGCGACAGCGATTACGTGATCGCGCGTTCGTTCCTCTCCTCCGCCGCGGCGCGTAGCTGGGACCCGACGCGGTCGATCACGATGTACGACGCGCCGCAGGTCACGTTGTCGGGGACAGGCGTGGTTCGGTCGGCCCGGCTGCGCGCGGTCCGCACCGGCGCGATCGACGAACGCGGCGATTTCGATCCGACCCGCGGCGTGATCGACGACTCGATCGGGTTGGCTCGCATCGGCGGGCAATGGCGGATCGACCGGCTGCCGCCGGGCGTGCTGTTGTCGACGCTCGACGCGCAGCGGTCCATCCGATTGGCCCGCGTCTACTACCCGAATCGGGCCGGCAACGCGTTGGCGCCGGAGCAGGCGTTCATCCGTACGACGCAGTCGGGGCTGGCCACTGCTCTGATCCGCACGCTGCTCGCCGGGCCGGGCCGCTGGCTGGCGCCGTCGGTGAGCCGGGGGGCGCCGCCGGGCACCGCGCTGATCGGCAACGTTCCGGTAGTCGACGGCGTCGCGGACGTGAACCTGAGCCCGCCCGCGCGCCAGGCGACGGCGAAACAGCTGGCGCAGCTGTCGGCGGCGATCGTCTGGACGCTGCATCAAGTGCCCGATCTGGTTTCGGTCCGGGTGCTCATCGACGGCAGCCCCTTGTCGCTACCAGGAGTCGGCGCCACCCAGTCGACGACGACCTGGCCCGACTTCGACCCGGCGAGAGCGGTCTCCGGTCCGGCGTTGTTCGTCGCGGACGGGCGCGTCGCAGCGATCAACGGCGCGGTTCCCCACACCGGTCGCAACGTCAGCGCCGTCGCCGAGTCGATCACGGCCAACGTCGTCGCGGTCGTGCGCACGACGCGGGCCGGCGCTGTGCTCGCGACCGGGCCGGTCGGCGGCGCGCTCGTCGATCGCGTGTCGGCCGCCGCGATGACGCCACCGACCATCGACGCGGACGGCAACGTTCTCGCCGTCACGAAGACGGCAACCGGGCAGCGCGTCGTGGCGGTGCTGGCATCCGGCGCCGTCCGTCCGGTGACCGTCGATCCCCGACTGCGGCGTCGTACGGTCACGTCGTTGCGGTTGTCGCGTGACGGCGCGCGGGTCGCCGCGGTCGCCGGCGGCCGGTTGCTCGTCGGCCGGGTCCAGCAAGGGCCGAGCGGCCTGGTGCTGGCCGGATTCCGCGACGTGCTGCCGACCGCGGTCGACATCAGCGGGGTGGCGTGGACCGACGCCGGCGACGTCGTCGCAACGGTCCGGTCCGGGCGGACCGCGCGCGGCCTCGTCGTCACCGACGTCGACGGTTACGCCGATCGCTCGGTGAGCATCGATGGCGTTCGCGGCCGGCCGGTCGACGTGGCCGCCGCGCCGGGACGGCCGCTGATCGTCGTGACCTCCGCGGGCGCCGTCTGGTCGGAGAGCGGCGGCTGGCACGAGGTGGGCCGGGGCGCCGCCGCGGCTTATCCTGACTGACCTCTAGACGGCCGGCCCGTCCACAGATTGCCGCGCGGGCCGGGCGTCGCCGCGGGCCGAGCGGCATCGTCTGAGCCATGCGCGCATTGCTCGATCTGGTGCTGCCGGCCCGTTGCGCCGGCTGCGGCGAGCCAGCCGGCCCCGGCTGCCAGCAGTGCTTGCGCGCGCTGATCGCGCCGGCTCGATGGACCCGGCCCGAGCCTGCCCCGCCCGGCTTGCCGCCCGTGGCCACGATCGCTTCGTACGACGGCGGCCCCGTTCGGGACCTGCTCATCGCCTACAAGGAGCACGGCAGCGCTGGGCTGGCCCGGCCGCTCGGCATGGCCCTGGCCCGATCGGTCGCGTTCGCCGCCGGCCACTGCCCGGAGCCGATCATGGTCGTGCCGGTGGCGTCGTCCGGCCGGCAATGCCGGCGCCGCGGCGCCGACGTCGTCGCGGATCTGGCTGCGTGGTCGGCCTGGGAGTTGCGCGCGTCCGGCCGGCGGGCCGACGTCGTACGGGCGTTGCGGCACATCCGCGTGGTCGCCGACTCGGCCGGCCTCGATGCTTGGGCCCGGGCCGCCAACGCCGCCGGCGCGCTCGGGTTGCGGCGCGGAGCGGGTCCACTCGTCGCCGGTCGCACGGTCGTGATCGTCGACGACTTGATCACGACCGGGGTCAGTTTGGCTGAAGCGGCAAGGGTTTTGCGCGCTGCGACCGCCACGGTCGTTGCCGGTGCCACGATTGCCGCCACCAGTCGGCGCCGGACGCGATTCGATCCCGGCGACCGGGGGATACGCAGTCCGGCTGCACAACCGCATCGACGGGGATTACCGTGCTGATGAGCACAGCCGCCGTCTCGAGGAGGCACCTGAGTGGACATCGTCGTGAAGGGCCGGCACACCGAGGTTGCAGAGCGTTTCCGCGGGCACGCGGAAGAGAAGCTCGCGAAGATCGGCAAGCTCGACGGCAAAGTCACCCGCATCGACGTCGAGGTCTGCGAGGAGCACAACCCACGATTGGCCGACCAGCGATCGCGGGTCGAGCTCACCTGCCGCACTCGTGGCCCGGTGGTCCGCGCCGAGGCGGCTGCCGCGGATCCGTACGCCGCGCTCGACGTCGCGTCGTCGCGGCTGGAGGCGCGGCTGCGCAAGGCGGCCGACCGCCGCCGCATCCACCACGGGATCCGCACGCCGGTGTCGGTCGCGGCCGCGACCGCGGGCTTGTCCGGCGTCGGCGCGTCGCTCAACGGGAGCAGTCCAGCCGACGCCTCCTCCGAGGCCGACGAGGAGCCCGCGCTGCTCGTCCGCGAGAAGATGCACAACGCGCCGCCGATGAAACTCGAGCAAGCGCTGCTCGAGATGGAGCTGGTTGGGCACGACTTCTACCTGTTCGTCGACGCCGACCAGGGACTGCCCAGCGTGGTCTACCGGCGGCGGGGCTACGACTATGGAGTCATCCGGCTGGTCACGACGGACCTTGACGCGGTGGTGGGCGAATAGCGCGTCTGACCGGTCGACGGGTCCCGATCGTGCCATCATGAGCGCGGCAGGCCCCCGACCGTGGGAGTACGAGTGACCGAGACGCCCGAAGTCTCCGCGCCCAGCGCGGCGGTCGGCGGCGAGCCGATCCGCGTGCTCGTCGTCGACGACCACGCGCTGTTCCGCCGTGGCTTGGAGATGGTGCTCGAGCAAGAGCCTGACATCGACGTCGTGGGCGAGGCCGAGGATGGCGCCGAGGCGGTGCAGAAGACCGTCGAGACGACGCCCGACATCGTGCTGATGGACGTCCGGATGCCCAAGCGCGGCGGCATCGACGCCTGCACCGCGATCAAGGACGCGGTGCCGAGCGTCAAGATCATCATGTTGACGATCAGCGACGAAGAGGCCGACCTCTACGACGCGATCAAAGCCGGCGCGATGGGCTACCTGCTCAAGGAGATCCCGGTCGAAGAGGTCGCCGCGGCGATCCGCGCCGTCCACGGCGGGCAGTCGCTCATCTCGCCGTCGATGGCGTCGAAGCTGCTCAACGAGTTCGCGACGATGATCAAGCGGGGCGACGAGCGCCAGCAGGTGCCCGCGCCGCGGCTCACCGATCGCGAAATGGAGGTCCTGCGCCTCGTCGCCAAGGGCCTGAACAACCGCGACATCGCCAAGCAGCTGTTCATCAGCGAGAACACGGTGAAAAACCACATTCGCAACATCCTCGAGAAGCTGCAGCTGCACTCGCGGATGGAAGCGGTTGTATACGCCGTGCGCGAGAAACTGCTGGAGATCACTTAGCTACCGCACGCCCAGCGCACCGCTGGCGGCGTTCTCGTCGCCTTGCGGGCCTCACCCGCGGCGGCTCCTGCGGCCTTGCCAGCGGCACGCTGGCCGCGCGGGTTTGCATGAACGAGCAGGCGCATGGCGCTGGTGATCGTGTAACCGATTCCTAGGGCGAACGCCGCCGTGCCGGCGCCGACGCGGCCGCCGAGCAGCCAGCCGGCGACCATCACCGTGACTTCGAGGCCGAGCCGCACCCAGGCGAGCGGCAAGCCGAACCGGCGGGCGAGACCGGTCATCCAGCCGTCGCGCGGGCCCGGACCGAGCGCCGCGGTCAGGTAGAGCGCGCTGCCGATCCCGATCGCGGCGATCCCGGCGACGACGAAACCGGCCTGCCCGGCCGCCTGATGGGGTCGCGGCAACACCGCGAGCACGACGTCGATCGCGACCGCGATGACGATCGCGTTCAACACGGTGCCGAGCCCTGGGCGCTCCCGAAGCGGGATCCAGCCGATCAGCACCGCGGCGCTGATCGCCAGCGTCGCCGCGCCGATCGACAGCGGGCTGTGCCGGCTTACCCCCTCCGCGAGCACCGTCCACGGCGTGTTGCCCCACCGGGACGCGACCAGCAGCGCCTCGCCCGTGCCGAACACCCACAGCCCCGCGAGCAAGACCGGCAGCGTCGCCGCCCGCGGCCGCCATCGCCCGGGCGCTGACCAGGCGAGGGTCGGCACGACGCGCACCGGTCCGCGGGCTGGGGCCATGCCAGCGGCAACCGCCGCCAACGGCGAGCAATTCCATCTGGCCTCCAGGTCGCTAGCTGCGGCCGGGGCGCCGCGGCAATGAGGCGAGCCGGCCGTCGCGGGCGACCGCCCGGAGCCGCTGTTCAACCGCCGCGCGTTCGGCTCGGCTGGTCACGACGAGCAGGTCGTCGCCGTGCCGCAGCGTCGTACGGCGATCCGGCACGAACCCCTCGCCTGCCCGTACGACGAATGCGACCGCGGCCGTCGGCGGCAGCCGCAGCTCCCACACTTCGACGCCGTGCAGCCGCGACCGCGGGCCGATCGAGACGGTGACGAGGTCGGCGAGCATCCGGTCGAGCGGCGCCGCTTCGACGTCGAGGTCGCGGCCGGCGTCGTCGTCTACCAGCCGCAACCGGCGCGCCGCCGGCGCGAGTAAGGGCGACTGCAGCACCGTCAGCGCCGCGACCAGCACGAAGACCACGTCGAACAGCCGGCGCGCGCCGCTCACGTGCGCCGACAGCGGGATCGTCGCGAGCACGATCGGCGCGGCGCCGCGCAGCCCGGCCAGCGCGACCAGCGCCCGCTCGGCCCAGCGATACCGCGGCGTGCTGACGACGACCGACAGCGGCCGGGCCACCAGCAGCAGCGCAGCGCCGATCGCGAGCGCGGGCAGGACCGCCGAGCCCAGCCGGCTCGGCGTCACGAGCAATCCGAGCATCACGAACAGCCCGATCTGAGCCAGCCAGGCGACGCCGTTCGCGAACCCCAGCGTCGCCCGCCGGTGCGGCAGGGCGGCGTTGCCGAGGACCAGCGCGGTGACATACACCGCGAGGAACCCGCTCGCGCCCGCGCTCGCGGCAGCGGCATATGACGCGATCGCCACCCCGAGCGTCGCGACCGGGTAGAGGCCGATGGCGGGCAGCGCGGCACGGCGCAACCCGACGGCGCCGAGCGCGCCGAAACCGAGACCGATCGCGAAGCCGACGGCGAGCTGATAGGCGATGTGCGCCGCCAGCCCCCCTGCGCCGGGATGCCCGGTCGACAGCAGCGTCGCGAGCATGACGACCGGCGCGTCGTTGAGCCCCGACTCCGCTTCGAGGGCGCCCACCAGCCGCCGGGGCAGCTTCAACCAGCGCAACGTCGCGAACACCGCGGCCGCGTCGGTCGACGACACGACGGCGCCGGCGACGATCGCGACCCGCCACGGAAAGCCGAGCACGAGATGCGTGATGACGGCCATGACGGCGACGCTCGCGGCTACGCCGACCGTCGACAACGCGAGCGCCGTCGGCAGCACCGGCCGGATGACACGCCAGTCCGTGGTGAGACCGCCCTCGGCGACGATCAGCGCGAGCGCGACCAACCCGAGGTTGCGCGCGACGACCGGATCGTCGAACCGCACCCCGATGACGTCTTCGCCGAGCAGCATGCCGAGGCCGAGGTAGAGCAGCAGGCTGGGCACGCCGAGCCGCGACGACAGCCGGACCCCCGCCACGGCGGCGAGCAGCACCCCGGCCCCCGCCAGCAGGGCGAGGTCGAGGCGCCCGGTCGACATCCGCTGATCATGGCCGGTCCGCGACCGGCCACTCGGTGAACCCTGCCCTGATGCGCGACGGGCGTGTTTCGCCGATCCCTCCTACGATGGGTGGCCCGACGGCCGCCCGGCCGCCGGTACGACGTGACGCACGCAGGGAGCGTTCAGTGGGAGTTCTCGACCGGGTCCTTCGGGCCGGTGAGGGACGCATCCTCCGCCGGCTTTCCGGTATCGCCGACCAGGTCAACCTCATCGAGGAGGACTTCACCGGCCTGACCGACGCCGAGCTGCGCGCGTTCACCGACGAGCTCAAGGAGCGGTACGCCGACGGCGAGACCCTCGACGAGCTCATGGCCGAGGCGTTCGCGGCGGTCCGCGAGGCGGCGAAGCGGACCTTGGGCCAGCGGCACTTCGACGTCCAGCTGATGGGCGGCGCGGCGCTGCACCTGGGCAACATCGCCGAGATGAAGACCGGCGAGGGCAAGACCCTCACCGGCGTGCTCCCGGCGTACCTGAATGCGATCGCGGGCGCCGGCGTCCACGTCGTCACCGTCAACGACTACCTCGCGAAACGTGACGCCGAATGGATGGGCCGGGTGCACCGGTTCCTCGGCTTGTCCGTCGGCGTGATCCTCGCGCAGATGACGCCGGCCGAACGGCGCGCGTCGTACGGCAGCGACATCACCTATGGCACCAACAACGAGTTCGGCTTCGACTACTTGCGCGACAACATGGCGTGGGGCGCCGACGAGCTCGTGCAGCGCGGGCACGCGTACGCCGTCGTCGACGAGATCGACTCGATCCTCATCGACGAAGCACGTACGCCGCTCATCATCAGCGGCCCGTCGGATCTGTCGGTGAAGTGGTATGTCGAGTTCGCGCGCATCGCGCAGCGACTGCAGCGCGACGTCGACTACGAATGCGACGAAGGCAAGCGGACGATGTCGGTCGGCGAGAGCGCGATCGAACGCGTCGAGGATGTTCTCGGCATCGAGAACTTGTACGAGGCCATCAACACGCCGCTCGTCGGCTACCTCAACAACGCGTTGAAGGCCAAGGAATTGTTCAAGCGCGACAAGGACTACATCGTGCAGAACGGTGAGGTCCTGATCGTCGACGAGTTCACCGGCCGCATCCTGCACGGCCGCCGTTACAACGAGGGCATGCACCAGGCGATCGAGGCGAAGGAAGGCGTCGAGATCAAGCAGGAGAATCAAACTCTTGCGACGATCACGCTGCAGAACTACTTCCGTCTCTACGACAAGCTCAGCGGCATGACCGGCACGGCGATGACCGAGGCCGCGGAGTTCGACCAGGTCTACAAGCTCGGTGTCGTGTCGATCCCGACCAACCGGCCGATGGTCCGCTCCGACCAGGCGGATGTCGTCTACAAGACCGAAGACGCGAAGTGGTCCGCCGTCGTCGAGGATATCGCCGAACGGCACGAGAAGGGCCAGCCGATCCTCGTCGGCACGACGAGCGTCGAGAAGAGCGAGTTGCTGTCCGGGCTGTTGTTGCGTCGCGGCATCCCGCACGAGGTGCTGAACGCGAAGTATCACGAGCGCGAGGCGCAGATCGTCGCGCAGGCCGGTCGCAAGGGCGCGGTCACCGTGGCGACGAACATGGCCGGCCGCGGCACCGACATCATGCTCGGCGGCAACCCGGAGTTCATGGCGGCGGCAGAGCTCGCCGGCCGCGGCTTGTCGCCGGTGGAGACGCCGGACGACTTCGAAGCCGCGTGGCCGGATGCGCTGGCGAAGGCGAAGTCGTCGGTCGAGGCGGAGCACAACGAGGTCGTCGGGCTCGGCGGGCTTTACGTCCTCGGCACCGAGCGGCACGAGTCACGGCGGATCGACAACCAGCTGCGCGGCCGGTCCGGCCGCCAGGGCGACCCGGGCGAGTCGCGCTTCTACCTGTCCCTCGGCGACGACCTGATGCGGTTGTTCAACGCGCACATGGTCGAAGCGATCATGGACCGGCTGAACCTGCCGGAGGACGTGCCGATCGAGTCGAAGATGGTCTCGCGATCGATCCGGTCCGCGCAGACTCAGATCGAGCAGCAGAACTTCGAGATCCGCAAGAACGTCCTGAAGTACGACGAGGTGCTCAACAAGCAGCGCACGGTCATTTACGACGAACGCCGCCGGGTGCTGTTGGGCGAGGACATCCACGACCAGGTCCTGCACATGATCGAGGACACGGTCCGGGGCTACGTGCAGGTCGCGACCAGCGAGGGATACGCCGAGGACTGGGATCTCGACGCACTGTGGACGGGTCTCAAGACACTGTTCCCGGTGAGCGCGACGCCCGACGAGGTCGAGGACCGGTCCGGCGGCGGACTGTCGTCCGAGTTCCTGCAGGAGGAGCTCGTCGCCGATGCGCTGGCGGCCTACCAGCGGCGCGAGGAAGAGATCGGCGAGCAGGTGCTCCGCGAGCTGGAGCGGCGCGTGATCCTCACCGTGCTCGACCGCCGGTGGCGCGAGCATCTCTACGAGATGGATTACCTGCAGGAGGGCATCGGCCTGCGCGGCTACGGGCAGCGCGATCCGCTGGTGGAATATCAGCGCGAGGCCTACGACATGTTCGGCGCGATGATGGACGGCATCAAGGAAGAGTCCGTCGGCTTCCTGTTCAACCTCGAGGTTCAGCTCGACGAACAGCAGCCGGTCGCCGGGGACGGGACGCTTCCAGGGGTGCCGCCCATATTGGGCGAGGCTCCGCCGCAGTCGTCAGCCCCGCCGTTGGGCGACGACTCTCCGCAGGTTTCTGGATCACCGCAGGTTTCTGGATCGCCGCAGGGCGCGGGGTCTCCGCAGGAGTCGGCGTCTTCGCAGGGTGCCGGGTCGCCCGAGGCAGGTGCGTCGTTCGGCGCGCCGCCCGCCGCGGCCGCAACTCCGCCGCTCGGCGCTCCGTCCGGCGCAGTCGCCGGCGCGGGGAACGAGGGTGGCGCGGACGCCCCGGCGCCCGGCGAGCAGCCGTCGACCGGGGTCCCTCGTGAGCCGTCGCCCCCGGCGCCCGGTGGGCAGCCGTCAAGCGGGGCGCCCGGCGAGCCCGCGCCGTCCGAGGCGCCGGCGGCGTCCGCGTTCGGCGGGGCGAGCCAAGGCCCGGCCGCGTCGGCGCAGTCGCCGACCGCGAGCACTCCAGAGGACGAGCGCAAGCGGGTGTCGGACGTGCTCGGTCAGGTGCTCGGCCAGCCGAACCGGCCGACCGGGCTGCAGTACTCCGCGCCGACCGTCGACGGCGAGGGCGGCGTGACCCGCTCGGCCGAGTCGGGCGGCGGCGGCCGAGCCACCGGCCAATACCGCAACGTGGCTCGCAACGCGCCGTGCCCGTGCGGTTCCGGACGGAAGTTCAAGCGCTGCCACGGCGCGCCTGACGCGCACTGACGACGCCGCTGGCGGCGTTCTCGTCGCCTTGCGGGCCGCAGCCCGCGGCGGCTCCTGCGGCCTTGCCATCGACGTCGTCAGCGCGCGTCAGCGTGGCGATGCTGCGGGCGGCGTTCTCGTCGCCTTGCGGGCCGTAAGCCCGCGGCGGCTCCTGCGGCCTTGCCATCGACGTCGTCAGCGCGCGTCAGCGTGGCAGCGTCGGCTGGGCGTCACGTCACCCCATCCGGAGGACGGTGCACTGCCAGCGGCCGTCCAGTCCTTCGAGGCGAAACGCGAGCGCGCGCCGGCGTGGTCCCGCGCTGATCACCGCGCACGCCTCCGCGGCGCCGTCTGCTGGCTCGCTCAGATGGACGGACATCACCCTGGGCCGCGCCGCCTGCGCCGCGCCCGGACTTAGCGCGCCGCTGCCGTTCGCAGCCGCGGCAGCGCCGACCGTCCGAGCCAGAACGGCGGGTGTGGCCGCGATGCCATGGGTTCGCCGCCGCACGGCACGTTCGAGCTGGTCGAGCACCTCGAGGGTCGCGTAGCGGGTCAGCTGGGCCACCGGCCGATCGCCAGCGAGGATCTCGACGACGGCTTGGGCGAAGCGGCGCGCGAGCTGCGCGGGGTCAGGCAAGAGCGCGCGTGGCGTCGCCCGCTCCTCCATCTCCTCTTCGATCGCCGGCGGCGCCAGCCGAAGCGGCATGGGGGCGACCGGCGCCGGGAACGCGAGCGCCAGCGCGCCGTCCACGACCAGCGCGGCTGGGGCGAGTTCGTCGTCGTACGGCGGGTCGGTCGGCGGAGCCGGCAGCAGGCGTAGCGGCCGACTACCGGGCGCGGGGGCGGTCATGAGTGCCTCCTGGTGATCTGGTTCGACGGGTTTAGCGGGACGTCCGGTGGCGGCACGCGAAGGACCTCGCCGGGCCGGAGCAAGCCGGGATCCGGGCCGATGGCTGC
>Ga0157369_10003953_pt1 | contig 17572 bp, 15 predicted proteins | sample C25metaG_FD_113461 | JGI IMG/M metagenome (GOLD analysis project Ga0157369, IMG submission 113461) | Corn rhizosphere microbial communities from Kellogg Biological Station, Michigan, USA - C2-5 metaG | ecosystem: Host-associated > Plants > Roots > Rhizosphere > Soil | place: USA: Michigan... | reverse complement strand
CACACGCGCGAGATTTCCGAGTACGGCGGCATTTCGAACGTCATGCCGGTGTACGCAACCATCACCCTGATCATGTTCATGTCGTCGATGGGACTGCCGCTACTCAACGGGTTCGTCGGCGAGTTCACCATCCTGCAGGGCACATGGATGGAAAATCGCTTGTGGGCGGGACTCGCGGTCTCGGGCGTGGTGCTCGGCGCCGCCTACCTGCTCTGGCTCTACCAGCGCGTGTACTTCGGCAAGGTTGAGAACCCGAAGAACCAGAACCTCCATGACCTGACGCCGCGCGAGATCATGACGTTCGTGCCGCTGCTCATCCTGGCGGTGTGGATCGGCGTGTATCCGAAGCCGCTCTTCCAGATCCTTGAGCAACCGGTGAACCAGATCGTGCGCAACGCGCGTCCGGATTATCCGGGCTTGCAGCCGCCGATGAACGCGCAGAGTGAGCAGGCGCCCGCGGTGGCTCCGGCGTCCGAAGAGAAGCCAGCAGCAGCGGAAGCGAAGAAGATCGTGTTGCCGGTGTCGAGCGCCACGGCCAAACCGGCCGCCACCGCCCACCAGCACGGGAGCGCGCAGTGAATAACTGGTCGCAGTTCTTCAACGGCAACGACTACATGCTGTCGCTGCCGGTCATCATGCTGAGCCTGTTCGGCATCGGTGTGCTGCTGGTCGACCTGCTCCTGCCCGACGAGTGGAAGGTAGTGAACGCGTGGACCGCCTTCGCGGGACTCGTGTTCAGCGCCGCCGCCGTCTTCAAGATCCAGATCACCTACAGCAACTGGGAAGTTCACGGCCAGGTGCCGAACTACCTGGGCTTCGCCGGATCGTGGATCGTCGATCCGTTCGCCATCTTCTTCTTCTACCTGTTCCTCTCCGCGGCCGCGATCACCATCCTGGTGTCGGCGCGGTACATGACGATCGAAGCCGAGCAGCACGGCGAGTTCTACGCGCTCATCCTCTTCAGCGTCGCCGGCATGATGTGCATGGCCGCCGGCTATGACCTGGTGATCCTGTTCATCGGGCTTGAGCTGATGGCGATCTCGACTTACGTCCTGGTTGGATTCCTGCGCCGTGACCGCCGCTCGAACGAAGCAGCGCTGAAGTACCTGCTGCTGGGCGCGTTCTCGTCCGGCATCTTCGCCTATGGACTGTCGCTGTTCTACGGACTTTCCGGCAGCACGAACCTCTCGCAGATCTCGATGATGCTGGGGATGGGCCACTCTGTCGGGCCGATCGCCATGCTGGCAATGGTGACGACCTCCGCCGGGCTCTTCTTCAAGATTGCCGCAGTCCCGTTCCATCAATGGGCGCCGGACGCCTACGAAGGCGCGCCGACGAGCATCACCGGGTTCATGTCGGTCGCGGGCAAGTCGGCTGCGTGGGCGCTGCTGCTGCGCATTTTCCTGTGGGGCATGGGCCCGCTGCGTCCCATGTACCTGCCGCTGGTGGTGTTCGTTGCGGTCGCAACCATGACCGGCGGAAACCTCGCGGCCTTGACGCAGACCAACCTGAAGCGCCTGTTCGCCTACTCATCGATCGCGCACGTCGGATACATGCTGCTCGGCCTGGTTGCCGGCACTCAGCAGGCGCCAAACTTCGACGGCATCAAGGGCATCCTCATCTACCTGCTCGTCTACACGTTCATGAACCTGGGCGTCTTCGCGGTGATCACCTCGCTGCGCCGGCGCGACATCATCGGTGACGAGCTCGACGATATCTCCGGCCTGTTCTTCAAGGCGCCGACCGAAGCCGTCCTGATGCTGCTGTTCCTGCTCTCGCTCGCGGGAATCCCGCCGCTGGCGGGCTTCTACGGCAAGTACTTCATCTTCCTGTCGCTGATCGAAACTGGCCATTACACGCTGGCGGGGATCGCGGTGCTCTACGTGGCCGTGTCGGTCTATTACTACCTGAAGGTCGCGAACGCGATGTTCATGCGCCCGGCGCTCGACAGCGAGCCGGTACACATTTCGCCGGCCATGTCGCTGGCGCTGGCGATCACCACGATTGCCACGGTCGGGATCGGGCTCTATCCGGATCCGTTCATCCGCTTCGCCAACTGGTCGCTCGGCGTGCCCGCATCGCAGCACAGCGGCATGGCGATGATTCAGCAAGCCGCCCCGTATGTGGCGAGCCTCGGCCACCTGCTCCACTGATCGATTTGATTTCCATGTAGAGACGCGCTATGCCGCGTCTCTACGTGTTTGTGACGCCTGCGTGCTAACCTCATGGCGATGCCCGAGCGTGAGCCAGACGAAGACAGCCGCCAGGAGCGCGAATCCCGCGACGCCTGGGCGATGGTCGCGCGCTACTCCGAGATTGGATTCATCATTCCCGCCGCCGTATTCCTCGGCTACCTGCTGGGATGGCTGCTCGACCGCTGGTTGGGCACGCATTGGATCTACATTGCCGGCGTGATCTTCGGCGCCATCGTCGGGTTCGTGCAGATGATCCGCAGCGTCATGCGGATGAACGCCGACTCGGAGCGCAAGCCGTGAATGCCGGCGCACCCACACCGTCCGAGGTCTTTTACTCCGGCGCGGCGCCGCGGATCGGTCGCCTGATCCTCTGGCTCGGACTGCCCTGGACGATCGCGGCGTTTGTCTGGCTCGGCTGGAAGGGAGCAGTCGGAGCCGCAGCGGGTACGCTCGCCGGGTACGAGAGCTTCGTCAGCCTCGCCCGCGCCGTCAACGGCCTTGCCGACCGCATTACCAGCGCCGGAAGCACGGAATCGGGCAAGCGGATCGTCGCCCGCTTCGTCGGCCGCTACGCGCTGGTGGCCGCGGCGGCCTATGTTATATTTACTGTTTCCCGGGTCGCCCTTTACGGATTTATAGCGGGATTGTGTTTGCCGGTGCTGGCGATGATGTGCGAAGCGGGCTACGAATTGACCGTCGCCCTTCGCCGCGGTTTATAGGGCTTAAGCTTTTTCGAGAAACTAGAAACCAGGAACTGACTTTCCGCAATGAACCAGCTTCCATTCACAGCGCTTCTCAACCAGGTGTTCGGCGGCGTGGCCAATGCGCTGCTGAATGCGCTGCACATCCAGCACAATGCTGCCGCGCCGATCAATAATGCCGTGGCCATGCAGGTGCTTGTCTTCCTCATCCTGCTGCTGACGTTCATCATCCTGCGCACGCGCATCTCGGTGGACAATCCCGGCGGGCTGCAACACCTGTTCGAATCGATGCACGAGTTCGTGAATGGCCAGAGCCGCGAGATCATCGGCCATCATTACAAGCCATACACGCCGTACCTGGTGACGCTTGGCCTGTTCATCCTGACGAGCAATCTCATCGGTTTGATCCCGTCGCTCGAAGCGCCCACGGCTGTGCCGGTGGTACCGCTCGGTTGTGCCGTCGTCACCTGGTTCTACTACCATGTCCAGGGACTGAAGTCGCACGGGCCGGCGTACTTCAAGCACTTCATGGGACCGGTGTGGTGGCTGGCGCCGCTGATGGTGCCGATCGAAGTCTTCAGCCACCTCGCGCGCATGCTCTCGCTCACCGTGCGTCTTTACGCCAACATGTTCGCCGGTGACATGGTGACCCTGGTCTTCTTCTCGCTCATGCCGATCGGGGTTCCCATCATCTTCATGGGGCTGCACATAGGCGTCGCATTCATCCAGACTTTTATTTTCGTTCTGTTGGCCACCGTCTATATCGGCGAGGCCACGGCCCACGAGCACTAAAAAGTTCTGTTTCACCGTCGCGAGCGTGAGGGCGCCTGCAAGAGGATGGCGTCAACCACCCACTGGCGGCAATTCATGAGCAAGGAGCAACACCATGCGTAAGGCACTCACCATTCTGGCTTCGCTGTTCGTCATGGCGATGCCGGCATTCGCGCAGGGCGCACCTGCGACAGCGGCGGCCGGTCCCAACTGGGTCGCTATCACTTCCGGTTTCGCTATGGCCCTGGCCGTGGCGCTTGCCGCACTCGGACAATCGAAGGTCGCCGCGTCGGCCTGCGAAGGCATGGCCCGCAATCCTTCGGCGCGCCCGGGCATCCAGCTGGCGCTGATTCTCGGCCTGGCCTTCATCGAGTCGCTGGTGCTGTTCACCCTCGTGATCATCTTCGTGAAGGTCGCGTAAAGGTTTAAGGATTCACCCTAAGCCCCTGCTTCGGCAGGGGCTTTGTTTATTGGTAGCGCCGGCGTCTCGCGGCCACCAAACTGCCGGGCGAGGCACGGATCTCCTTCGGAGGGGCACGGCTTTCAGCCGTGCCGTTAAGACGCCCGCAGAAGTCGGCTTCAGCCACTGAGGTACGGGTTTCGCAGTTCGTGGCGAACACATAAACTGACGCGGTGCCTCCCGTCCTCGAATTCGAGTCTGTCTCCAAGACTTACCGCCGGGGACTCTTTCGTCCCGAGCGCATCCACGCGCTGCGGGATTTTTCGCTGACCGTCGAGCGCGGTGAAATCCTCGGCTTCCTCGGTCCGAATGGAGCGGGGAAGACGACGGCTATTCACATCGCTCTGGGCTTCATGCGTCCCACCTCCGGGCGTGGGCAGATGCTCGGACGTCCTTTCGGACACGCGCCGACGCGCGCGCGTGTCGGCTTCCTCGCCGAGAGCGTCGCCTACTATTCGCGAGGAGCGTCGAGCCTGGTTCAGTTGTACGGCGGGTTACAGGGTGTGCCGGCGTCCGAGCTACCCCGCCGGGCGCACGAGAGCCTCGAACGCGTCGATCTGCTGGCAGATGCCGACCGCAACGTCAGCAAGTTCTCCCGAGGCATGTTGCAGCGCGTGGGGCTGGCGCAGGCGCTGGTCAACGATCCGGAACTGCTCATCCTCGATGAGCCGACGTCTGCGCTCGACCCGCTGGCGCGTGTCGCCGTGCGCGAGATGCTGATCGAGGCGCGCGGCCGCGGCAAGACCGTCTTCCTCAGCTCGCACCTGCTCTCGGAGATCGAACTGCTGTGTGATCGCGTGGCGGTGCTGCATCGCGGGCGGCTGATCCGCGTTGCGCGCACAGCGGAACTGCTGGAGGCGGTCGGGCAAACGGAGATCGTCGTGCGCGGAGCGAATGCCGGGGATTTTCCGGGCGCCGAGTCGCACGACGGTGTTCTGCGCATGCGCGTTCCCGCCGCCGAGCAGCGCGCGACGATCGAGCGCGTTTGGGGACGCGGCGGCGAAATCGTCAGCGTGAATCCCGTCAAGCGCGGCCTCGAGGAAGTGTTCGTCGAGCTCACCGGCGGGGAGGAGAAGGCATGAGAGCGGTTTTGCTCATCGCCGCGAACCTGCTGCGCGAGGCGCGTTGGTATGTGCTGCTGATGGTGGGCTGGGTCGTGGGACTCACGCTGCTGCTGCAGATCGACAAGCGGCCGAAGCCGGCCGACGTCGTCTTCATCGTGAGCCAGGAAGCGGCATACGGAATCGTGCTGGCGCTGATGATGGGCGCGGCGGCGATTCACGCGGACCGCAAGACGCGGCGCATCCTGTCGGTGCTGTCGAAGGCGGTCGAGCGCCGGGAATATCTCGCGGGGCTGTTGTTGGGAGCGGCTTACCAGGCGCTGATCTTCCTCGCGGCCGTGGCGATCTGCGGTACGTGGAGTGCGCGTCGTCTCGGCCTGCCCAGCGGCTCGCTGTGGACGTTCCTCGTGCTGCCGTTCTGCGGCGCGATGCTTGGCGCGGCAGCCGGGCTGATGTGCGCGTCGTTCCTGCATCCGTTGTTTGCGACAGCCGCCTCGGGCCTGCTCCTGCTCGGACAATACGAACTCGAGCACGCGATCGCGCCGGGCAGCCGGACGCTGCCGATGGAAACCATCGTCCACAGCTTCTTCATCTTTGGTTTTCAGCCGGATTGGGCGGTGCCATGGCTGCCGTGCGCCGGGGCGTTGATCGAAGCGCTGATCTTCTGGTTGGTGGCGAGCCTCATTTTTCAGCGACGCGATATAGCCGTGGCGGTCGACTAATCACTGAGGACTGCGCTACTTCATCGAAATCATCTGGATCGCGGGTTCAATCAGGTCGTGCGCCCCCTGCGCGGCGTATCCAAGGACGCGTCCGGGCAGCACGCCTAGGTAAAGCGTGCCGGCCACGCTGAGGATCAGCGCCAGCGCCAGCGCGGGACGAACCGGCGCGACCGGGATGTCGCTCGTCGACTCGCGCATATACATGGCGACGATCAGCCGCAGGTAGTAATAGGCGGCGACGGCGCTGTTGATGACGCCGATGATCGTCAGGCCGACAAGATTCGCCTTGAGCGCGGCGGCAAAGACGTAGAACTTGGCGAAGAAGCCGCCCGTGATCGGGATGCCGATCAGCGACAGCAGCAGCACGGTGAGCGCCGCGGCCAGCAGCGGCGACTTGCGGCCCAGCCCGGCGTAGTCATCAATGCTGACATAGCGCTCGCCGTATCCGGCAAAGTGGCTGACGATGGCAAACGCGCCCACGTTCATGATGGCGTAGGCGGCCGCGTAGAAAATCGCCGGGGCAACGCCCAGGTCGAGCGCCGCGAACGCCACCAGCAGGTATCCGGCGTGAGCGATGGACGAGTAAGCGAGCAGGCGCTTTACGTTCGTTTGCACCAGCGCGCCGATGTTGCCCAGGCACATCGACAGTATGGCCGAGCACCACACCAGCCAGAACCATCCCGGAAACGCCGCGCCGAACAGGATGCGCAGCATCACGCTGAACGCCGCCGCCTTGGGCGCGGTGGACATCAGCGCGACGACCGGCGCCGGCGCGCCTTCATAAACGTCCGGCGTCCACACGTGGAACGGCGCCGCGGCGACTTTGAATCCGATCCCGACGAACATGAGCGCAACGGCCGCGTAAACCAGCGATCCGGTGGTGCCGGTTTTCAGCGCGTTGGCGATGACGGCGATGTTGGTCGAACCGGTCGCGCCGAACATCATCGCCACGCCGTAGAGGAAGAAGGCGGTGGCGAACGATCCGAGCAGGAAGTATTTGAGCGACGATTCCGAGCTGATGGCAGCGCGGCGCCGGAAGCCGGCAAGAATGTAGGTCGAGATCGACGAAATCTCCAGCGCGATGAAGATCAGGACCAGTTCTACGGCCGACGACATCAGGCACATGCCGACGGCGCCGTAGAGGATCAGGGCGTAAAACTCGCCGTTGCGGATCTCCTGCGTGTCGAGGTAGTCGATGGAGGCCAGGATGGCGAGCGCGGCGATGATGCAGACCACCGCATGGAAGAAGATGCTGAACGCATCCACCCGCACCATGCCGAAGAAGGCGACGCCCTGCGATCCGGACTGGCAGAAGGTCGCAAGCAGCGCCAGTACCGCGCCGGCGAAGGACAGGAACCCCAGGGGCTTGCGGCTGGAATGCTCGCCCATGACCGGTTCGATCAGCATCACCAGCGTTCCGAAAATCGTGAGCACGATCTCCGGCAGGATGCGCACGTAATCGATGGTGGGAATCATCGTCCGATCACCTGCGCAATCTGCTCAGCCAGCGGGCGAAGCGCGAGTTGAACGGAGGAGTCGATAGAACTCATCCAGAGGAATGGCACCACGCCCATCACCAGCGCCGCTATCGCAAGCGGAGCGAGCGCGAGGCGTTCGCGAGTGCTGGCGTCCGCGATGGTTGCATTCTTCGGATTCGCGTTCTCACCGTAGAATACGCGCATCACCATCCAGAGCAGGTAGCACGCGCTCCAGATCACTCCCGTCGCCGCCACGATGCCGTAAACCGCCCTGGTGCGGAAGGCGCCGCTCAGGATCAGGAACTCGCCCACGAATCCGTTCATCAGCGGCAGGCCGACCGACGACAGCGTGATCCACACGAACAGCGTGGCGTACACCGGCATCGGCGTCGCCAATCCGCCGAACTCGCGGATCTCATATGTGTGGCGGCGTTCATAGAGGATGCCGGCCAGCATGAAGAGCGCGCCCGTCGAAACGCCGTGGTTCAGCATCTGGTAAACCGCTCCGTCGACGCCCGTCTGGGTAAAGGTGAAGATGCCGAGCACCACGAATCCGAGGTGGCTGATCGAGGAGTACGCGATCAGCTTCTTCATGTTCGGCTGCACCATCGCCACCAGCGCGCCGTAAACGATTCCGATGATGGCCAGCGCCACGATCCACGGAGCGTTGGTCTTCGCTTCGCCGGGGAACATCTGCACGTTGAAGCGCAGCAGGCCGTACGTGCCCATCTTCAACAGGACGCCCGCCAGCATCACCGAGCCGGCGGTGGGCGCTTCGACGTGCGCGTCCGGCAGCCACGTATGGAACGGGAAGAGCGGAACCTTGACGGCGAAGGCGATAAAGAATCCGAGGAACAGCCAGCGCACTGCGTTGGGAGTGACGACAATACCGGCCTGCACCGCCTGGCGGACCGTCGCGTAATCGAAGCTTCCGGTTTGTGCGTACAGCCACAGGATGGCCGCCAGCATGAAGACCGACGCCACCATCGTGTAGAGGAAGAACTTCACCGCCGCGTACACGCGCCGCTCGTGGCCGTACATGCCGATGAGCAGCGCCATGGGAATGAGCGTCGCTTCCCAGAAGAAGTAGAACAGGAACAGGTCGAGCGCGACGAAGACGCCGATCAGCGCCGTCTGCAACGTCAGCAGCAGGATGAAGAACTCGCGAACGCGGTCCTGCACCGAGCGCCACGAGATCATGACGCACATCGGCGTCAGGAACGTGGTCAGGACGACGAGCCACATGGAAATGCCGTCGACGCCCATGTGGTAGCGGATCGCGGGCGACGAGATCCACGGCACGTTGATTTCGAACTGGAAGCCCGGTTTGCCGCCGTTGTAGTGGAACGGCAAGTGCAGCGAGATGACGAACTCGGCGACCGAGATGATCATCGCGAACCAGCGGATCGCGTTGGCGCGCGAGTCCGGCTCGCCTTCGACGGCGTGTCCATGCGAATCGAGCGCAACCGGCCGCGGAGCAGGGAAGAACATCAGCGCGATCGCCGCCGCCAGCGGCAGGAACGTGACCAGTGAGAGGATGGCTTCGTTCATCGTCCACCCCCTGCCCACGCCATGTAGATCACGACCGCTGCGGCTCCAGCCGCTATCCATCCCGCGTATGAGCGGATGTTGCCCGACTGCATGCGGCGGAAGATGTCGGAGAGGCCTCGCGCGCCGCGAGCGCTGCCGTTCAGCGAGGCATCAATCGTGTCCGTGTCCACGCCGCGCCAGAACAGCACCGTGCTCATGGCAATCAGCGGCTGCACAATCAGGCCGTTGTAGATCTCGTCGACCCAGTACTTGTGCTCAAGCACGTCATACAGCGCGCGGAAGCGAGCTTGCAGCCGATCGGCCATGCCGACATTCTTGAAGTAGACCCACCACGCGCCCAGGAATCCGAACAGCGCCGCGAACGTCGCGGCGAGCGAGAGCATCAGCTCGGAAGGACCAGTGGGTTCAGCGGGATTCGAAGCAGGCCGCGGCTGCTTGGCAGTTTCTTCCGCTCGCGCTTGCGATGCCGGAGCACCTGCCTCCGTGCCTTCGTTTGGCTGGTGCGATTCCACCACCGGCGCGAGCCACTTCTCAAAGTGATTGCCGCCGCCCATCACCGCCGGAATCCCAATCCATCCGCCGACGACCGAGAGCACCGCCAGCACGACCAGTGGCGCCAGCATGACCGGCGGAGACTCGTGCGCGTGTCCATGATGCGCATGCTCGTCGCCGTGCGTGTGCTGCTCGCGTCCGGCGTGTTCGTCGTGGGCGCTGGCTCCGCGGTATTCGCCGAAGAACGTCAGGAACCACAGCCGGAACATGTAGAACGCGGTGAGGAACGCGGTGAACAGGCCCACCGCCCAGAATCCCCAGCTACCGTGCTCGCTGGAAAACGCGCGCCACAGGATCTCGTCCTTGCTGAAGAATCCGCTGAACAGCGGTGCTCCGGCGATGGCGAGCGTGGCGGCGGTCATGGTCCAGAACGTCCAGGGAATCTGTTTTCGCAGCCCGCCCATCTTGCGCATGTCCTGCTCGCCGCCAAGCGAGTGGATGACCGAGCCCGCGCCGAGGAAGAGCAGCGCTTTGAAGAACGCGTGCGTCATCAAGTGGAACATCGCCGCCGAATACGCGGCGACGCCGCACGCCAACACCATGTATCCCAGTTGCGAAACCGTGGAGTACGCCAGCACGCGCTTGATGTCGTGTTGAACGATCCCGATCGTTGCCGCGAACAGCGCGGTGGCGCAGCCGATGACCGCCACCACCGTCAGCGCGATCGGCGCGCGGTCAAACACCATGTGTGACCTGGCCATCATGTAGACGCCCGCTGTCACCATCGTGGCGGCGTGGATGAGCGCGGAGACCGGTGTGGGGCCTTCCATCGCGTCCGGCAGCCAGACGTACAGCGGAAGCTGCGCCGACTTGCCGCAAGCGCCCGCCAGCAGGCACAGGCCAATCGCGGTCAGCACGCCTGCGCCGTTGTTCTCAACCCCAGATCGGGCAATCGCCGGAAAGGCTTCCTCGAAGTTCAACGAGCCCACGTACTTGAGCATGAGGAACAGCGCCACCAGGAAACCGAGGTCGCCAATGCGGTTCACCACGAACGCCTTCATGCCGGCGCGGGCCGCCGACTCGCGGCGGAAGAAGAAGCCGATCAGCAGGTACGACGCCAGGCCCACGCCTTCCCATCCGACGAACAGCAGCAGGTAATTGTTCGCCAGCACCAGCGTGAGCATGAAGAACATGAAGAGGTTCAGGTAAGCGAAGAAGCGGTAGAACCCGCCTTCCTCCCACATGTATCCGACCGAATAGACGTGGATGAGGAACCCGACGCCGCTCACGATCAGCACCATCAGCATCGCGAGCTGGTCGAGCCAGAATCCGAAGTTCACCTGGAAGTCGCCTGCCTGGATCCACGTGATGCCGGGTTCGATATGCGGCACGGCCGCGTCCGGCAATCCGACGAAGCGCGCCAGCACATACAGCGCCCAGGCCAGCGACAACGCGGTCGATCCGATCGCAATCGCGACCACGCCCTGCTTGGGCAGCCGGCGTCCGAAAAAGCCGTTGATCGCCGCGCCCAGCAAGGGCAGCAGCGGGATCAGCCAGAGATTGAAGTTCGTTTGCATTCTTATGAGCCGAACGACTTCGACTGTTTCAAATCAGAAGAAGAGCACGCCACACGGGACACAGCGGTTTCACAGAGGTACTCTGTGCACCCTCCGTGTCCTCTGTGGTGCGCTTTTCTTCGACGCATACATCCCCTAAATACGATCTACAGCTTCAATAAATTCACGCGGTCGACGTTCAACGTCTCACGCGTTCTATAGACAGCAATAATGATTCCCAGTCCCACCGCCGCTTCCGCCGCCGCTACAACCATGACGAAGAACACGAACACCTGGCCCGATAGCTGGTGCCAGTGCGCTGCGAAGGCGACGAACGAAAGGTTCACCGCGTTCAGCATCAGCTCAATCGACATGAAGATGGTGATGATGTTGCGCTTGGCGATAAATCCAACCACGCCCAGGGTGAACAGGATCGCGCTCAGCACCAGGTACCACGAGAGAGGAACCATCAGTTCTCCCTCCTGGCGAGCACGACTGCGCCCATGATCGCGATCAGGATCAGCACCGACGTCACTTCGAACGGCAGCAGGAAATCCTTGAACAGCAGGTGACCAATCGCTTCCGGCGATCCGTACATCGCGCCGATCGGCAGCATCTCATCCGGCCCTCGCCGCAGCAGCGCCGCAACTACCGCGATGACGAACAACACCGCGCCCGGCGCGCCGAACCGCATCGCTACCTTGCTTCCGTGTGTGTGTTCTTCCACGCCCGCGTTCAGCAGCATGATGACGAACACGAACAGCACCATGATCGCGCCGGCATAAACAATGACCTGGATCGCGGCCACGAATTCCGCTCCCAGCAGCAGGTACAGCACCGCCAGCGAGCCCATCACCACGATCAGCGACAGCGCGCTGTTGATCGGGTGCCGCTGCACCAGCAGGTTGACGGCGGCCGCCACGCAAATGCATCCGAAGATGAGGAATAGGGCTAAGTGCATATCAACTCAGCAGCGCCGTGAAAAAGCTGGTGACGATCACGTTCGCGATGGCGATCGGCAGCAGCACCTTCCAGCCGAACGCCATCAGTTGGTCGTAGCGGAAGCGCGGCAACGTGCCGCGAATCCAGATATACAGAAAGAGGAAGCAGCCCATCTTCGCCAGGAAGTAAACCACCGGCAGGATGGCTTGCAGCACGGGCGGGCCGAACATCGGGCCGTCCCAGCCGCCCAGGAAGAGCAGCGTCGCCAGCGACCCGACGGTCACCATGTTCGCGTACTCGGCCATGAAGAACATCGCAAACTTCATCGAGCTATATTCGGTGTGATACCCGGCCACCAGCTCGGTTTCCGCTTCCGGCAAGTCGAATGGGATGCGGTTGGTCTCCGCGAACGCCGCCGTCAGGTATACGAAGAAGGCGATGAACTGACCGCGATACCAGATGTTCCAGTGCCCGTGCGCCTGTGAGTTCACGATCTCGCGCAGGCTGAAGCTTCCGGAAAAGATCAGCACGCCGATCAGCGAAAGCCCCAGCGCAATCTCGTAACTCACCATCTGCGCGCTGGCGCGCAGCGATCCCAGCAGCGAATACTTGCTGTTCGACGACCACCCCGCAAGCGCGATCCCATACACGCCCAGCGACGTTACGCCCAGGATCACCAGCAGCCCGATGTTCAGGTCCGTGATCTGCAACGGGATCTGGTAGGCAGTTCCGTTTAACGTGAAATCAATGTTGTTGCCGATCGGAATCACCGACACCGACAGCAGCGCGAAGAACAACGACATCATCGGCGCCGCGATGAACAGCGGCTTGTACACGTTCGCCGGGATCAGGTCTTCCTTGAAGATGAACTTCAGTCCATCGGCCAGCGGCTGCAGCAGCCCGAACGGGCCCACGCGCGTGGGGCCCCAGCGGTTCTGCATGTGGCCCACCACCTTGCGCTCGAGCCACACCGTGTACGCCACGATGGTGAGCAGCGCGCCCAGGAAGATCACGTCCTTGATAACCGACACGATCAGATAAGTTGTGAAGTCGAGATGCATTCGGTCGTTTACTTGAGCGCGGCCCACCAGGACAAACGAAATCCATGAGCAACGCAAAGCTAACTGGCCACTAGCAACTAACCACTAGCCACTGTTTTTAAACCGGAACTTCTTTGTCCGCCGGAACCTTTCTCCGGCTCTCGATGACTGCCTTGAGCGCGTCGGAATACCGTCCGAGCGTGCCCGAGGTGAAAAGCGTGTCTTGTGAAGGTACGATCAATTCCGGATGCGTGTCTGTGATGCCGCGTCCCTTTTCCAGCGACGTGACGTGCTCGTCGTTGCCGGCAATCAGGTTTAGCCGCGAGACTTCGTAGCCCGGCACCAGCCGCTCGATCTCGTCGAGCATGGCCATGGGATCGAGCGGGCTCATCTTCAGCTCCAGCCCTTGCGCCTCGAGCCACACCGAGTGGCGGTCGGCCTCGCCCGACTGCGCGCCGCGCGACTGGCCCATATCGGCCCGCACGCCTTCGCCGAACGGCACAAGCTTGCGGACGTCGTGCTCCATGCGCTCGGCGATCTTCACGATGATCTCGAAGTCCGGGCGCGTGCCCGTCAGGTCTCCCGCCTTCTTCACCAGCTGCAGGTCTCCGCAGGTATTGGTGAAGGTGCCTTCTTTCTCGTACGCGTTGGCAGCGGGCAGAACTACGTCGGCGAGGATCGCAGTCTCGGTCAGGAACATATCCTGCACGACGAGGAACGACTTTCGCAGAGCGAACGGATCGATGTTGTAGCGAACGACCGGATTCGACCCGACGACGTACAACGCTTTGATCGAGCCGTCCTTCGCGCCGTCGACCATCTCGCCGATTGTCTTGCCAGGCGTGGACGGAATCTCTGCGCCCCACTCCTTCGCGTACCGCGCGCTGTCGCTCAGTGGCGTGTAGCCGGGAAGCAGGTCGGGATACAGGCCCATGTCGGCCGCGCCGCGCGAGTTGGCGTAATCGCCCAGGCAGACGAATTTGGCGTTCGGCAGAGCTTTTACCAGCTCGGCAATGCTGTCGGCGCGCAGTTCCGATCCGAACACGACCACCAGCTCCTGCTCGCCGCGAATCTTGTCGCGCAGTTGAGCAAGTTCGGGTGGCCCACTTAAGCCCTCTTTTGGCTTAAGTGGGGAATTCGCAACGGCCTGCGCGAGAGCGCCATCGTTTCCGGCGAGATAGCTCACGAATGCCGCCTCGCCGCCGTCTTCGCTGACCTGCGCGAAGGCAGTTGCCTGACGCCGCAGCTTGATCGGGTAGGCGTTCACGACGTACAGCCGAGCCTTTCGCAGCCGGACGTTGGTCCGGATCTGCCACGCCAGCAGCGGATGCTCGTCGGTCGGATTGTTGCCGATCAACAGCGTTGCCGGCGCGAAGAAGACATCGCGCATCGAAGCCGTGCGTTTCGTGTCACCGGAAAGTGCCGCAGCCAGTGCAGGGAAGTCGGCCGTACGGTGATGATCGATATTGTTGGTTTTCAGCACGACGCGCGCGAACTTCTGCAGCAGGTAGTTCTCTTCGTTCGTTGTGCGCGTCGATCCGATCACGCCGATGGCGCTGCCGCCTTCCAGCTCGCGGATCTCCTTGAACTTCGACGCCACGCGATCCAGCGCTTCTTCCCATGTCGCGGGGACGAGCTTTTCGGCGCGGCGGATCAGCGGCTGCGTGATGCGCTGCTTGGAGTCGGCGAAGTCAAACGCGTAACGCCCCTTGGTGCAGAGGAAGTCACCATTGATGCCGCTCTTGTCGCGGTTGTCGCCGCGCACGATCGCCATGCCGGTATCCGCGCGACGCACGCCCAGCGTGGTCTTGCAGCCGTCGCCGCAGTGGGTACAGATCGTGCCCACGTGCTTCATCTCCCACGGCCGCGTCTTGTAGCGGTATGCGCCGCTGGTCAGCGCGCCGACGGGGCAGATGTCGATGCACATCCCGCACTCTTCGCACTCCAGGTGGTCCTGCTTGTTGGGTGCGATGGTTTGCGACGCGCCGCGTCCCTGGATGCCGAGCGCCCACACGTCCATGCCTTCGCCGCAAACACGCACACAGCGGTAGCACATGATGCAGCGCGGCCGGTCGAAGAAGACCACCGGCGACCATTCCTGCTCGTCGCGATGGTTCTTCATGTCGATCATCTTCGACTCGGAGGCGCCGTAGGTGAACGTCATGTCCTGCAGCTCGCACTCGCCGCCCGCGTCGCACACCGGGCAGTCCAGCGGATGGTTGCCGAGCAGCAGTTCCACCATCGACTTGCGCGCCTGGTGGACCTTCTCGGAGTCGGTCTTGACGATCATGCCGTCGGCGACGGGAACCGTGCACGCCGTCTGCATCTTCGGCATCTTCTCGATCTCGACCAGGCACATGCGGCACGCCGCCTGAAGCGAGAGACCGGGGTAATAGCAGAACGACGGGATCTCGATCCCGACGGACTTGCAGGCCTCGATCAGCAGCGTCCCGGCCGGCGCCGTCAGCTGCTTTCCATCCACCGTTAATGTCACCAACTTCGTTTCAGCCATTCCAACCTTGGAGGGCCGGCGTCCTCGCCAGCCTCATGTTCACGCGAGCACCGGCAACTGTTGCACTGATTGCGGCTCGTACGGACACGGCCGTCCTTCGAGGTGCGCTTCGAACTCTTCTCTAAACTTCGCAACCATGCCTTGAACCGGCATCGCCGCTGCGTCGCCGAGCGGGCAGAACGTCCGCCCAAGCATGTTGTCGGCGAGGTACTTCAGGTTATCGATGTCTTTCTTCACGCCGCCGCCGGCGTGGAACCGCACCAGGGTCTTCTTCAGCCAGTCGGTGCCTTCGCGGCAGGGAATGCACCAGCCGCAGCTCTCGTGCGCGTAGAACTTGATCGTCCGCTCCAGGAACTTCACGATGCACGTCTGGTCGTCGAGCACGATGACGCCGCCGGATCCGAGGAACGTGCCCGCCTTCATCAGCGTGTCGAAGTCCATCGCCAGGTCGGTTTCTTCAGCTTTGAGGATCGGCACAGACGAGCCGCCGGGCACGCATGCCTTGAGCTTGCGTCCGCCGCGGATCCCGCCGCCGACTTCATAGATCATTTTGCGCAGGTTGTAGCCGAGCGGCAGCTCGTAAACGCCTGGCTTCTCCACGTGTCCCGACAGGCAGAACAGTCGCGTGCCCCCGTTCTTCGGCGTGCCCAGGCCGGCGTACCACTCGCCGCCGCCGAGGATGACGTGCGGAACGCTGGCCAGCGTTTCGACGTTGTTAATGATCGTCGGCCCGCCCCACAGCCCGACGACAGCGGGAAACGGCGGCCGGATGCGCGGCACCCCGCGCTTGCCCTCGAGCGACTCCATCAGCGCCGATTCCTCGCCGACTTCGTAGGCGCCCGCGCCCGTGTGCCAGCGGATGTCGAGGTCGTATCCCGAGCCGAAAATGTTCTTGCCGCAGAATCCGCGCGCGTAGGCGTCGGCGATCGCCTTGCGCATGATGTCGACCAGGTAGCGGTATTCGCCGCGGATGTAGATGAATCCCGTGTGCGCCTGGATCGACAGCGCCGCGATCATCACGCCCTCGATCACCGAGTGCGGATCGTGCTCCAGCAGCAGCCGGTCTTTGCACGTGCCCGGCTCCGACTCGTCGCCGTTGCACAGCACGTACTTCGGCTTACCTGTGTCCTTCGGCACGAACGACCACTTCATCCCGGTAGGGAATCCAGCGCCGCCGCGCCCGCGCAGGTTCGACGCCTTCATCACGTTGACGATGCCGTCGGCGCCCAGCGTCAGCGCCTGCTGCACGGCCTTGTAGCCGTCGAGCTCGAGATAGCGGTCGATGTTCGCCGCGCCCTTGCCGAAGCGCTTCGATACGACCTTTACCTCATCGGGATGGGATACCAGATCAGCCATTTCAGATTTCAGAGTTCAGACTTCAGATTTCACACCTTTGCTTCAACCTGTTCTTCTTTCTTTCGCGCGGTCGTTCGTGACGCATTAAAAATCGCTGTCAGTTCGTTTGCTTCTTGACGTAATGCCTTAAGTCGCTTTTCCGGGACAATTTCCGCTTCGATTAGCAATTGAATCCAGAATACGGACTCGTCCGCTTCCTCAACCACGATTCCGAGTTTGGAGATGAAGTCCGCTCGGGACCGCGCGCGACATGCCATGTGGTAATTCGCGCCAACTGCCGTTCCGCAACGAAGTAGCTGCGTACCGATCACGTTGGCGTCCTTCCCTTTTGGCAGCGATCGAAATAACCGGATGATTCGCACGGCAAAGTTCATCGTCCGCCGCTTTAAATCCTCTCGAGTTACCGATGTCGTCGCCATGGTGTGCTTTCCGACGCTTGTCGCCGTATGTTGATGTTGCCGCTGTCTTGAAATCTGAATTCTGAAATCTGAACTCTGAAATTTACTGCGTTTCTTTGTTGCGATAACGCGCAAGCACCTCGTCAACCTTCTCGTTCGTTAAATTCTCGTGAAAATCGTAGTTGACCTGCATCGCCGGTCCCCACGAGCACGCACCGATGCACTCCACTTCTTCGAGCGAGAAGATCCCGTCCGCCGTCGTCTGCTTGTGCCCGATTCCCAATGTCTTCTTGCAGTGCGCGAAGACCTCGTTCGCTCCGCGCAGCATGCAGCAGAT
>Ga0157369_10003952_pt1 | contig 17583 bp, 14 predicted proteins | sample C25metaG_FD_113461 | JGI IMG/M metagenome (GOLD analysis project Ga0157369, IMG submission 113461) | Corn rhizosphere microbial communities from Kellogg Biological Station, Michigan, USA - C2-5 metaG | ecosystem: Host-associated > Plants > Roots > Rhizosphere > Soil | place: USA: Michigan... | reverse complement strand
TCAGGGGTCGACCTGGAGTGGTGGACTTCAGTACAAGGGTGGCAATTTCGGTCTTGCCGCGGGCTTCTGGCGCATCAATAACTCAACCCCCGGCGGCGGCCCATACGGCGCGGAATCTTCTGTGAACTCGTCTGGCCAGCAGGGCGTGTCTGCCATCACTAATGGTTACAGCCAGGCGCAGGCTCAGCAGCGCTTTGCTGTCGATGGCGGCTACGTCTTCAACCAGAACTGGGACATCTCGTTTGCATATTCGAACGTGCAGTACATCCCGGGTGTGAATTCCAAGTTCACGGACACGGCTGTCTGGAACACGGTGGGCAGTGTGCTTCATTGGAAGCCGGCCGCTGCATTCGATTTATCGCTTGGCTACAGCTACACCTGGGCTTCCAAGGCGAACAACATCACGGACGCAGCAAAGTACCACCAGGTGGTTCTCTCCCAGTATTACGCGCTGTCGAAGCGCACAGGTTTATACGCGCTCGAAGGATACCAGCGTGCGTCGGGTCAGACGCTGGGTAACCCGGGAACTGGCGCAATTATCAATGCAACACCGGCCATCGGTGACAGCTTCCAGACAACCCCGGGGGCGAGCCGCTCCTTGGTCGCGGTCAGTCTGGGTGTCGTGAGCAAGTTCTGATTGATTGAAACGACGATGGGATGAATACGCCCATCGAATGCTGAAGCAACAGGTTGGAGACATCATGAAAGCAATTCGCGTCATCACAGGAATCGTAGCCTCGCTCAGTTTTGCTGCGGCGGTCCCCGCCGCGTCGGCGCAGGAAATAAAGATTGGCTTCAACGGCGACCTTTCTGCGTCGCCCTCCGCACAGAGCGGACAAGCCGCTGTCCTTGGCATGCAAGCTGCAATAGCTGATGTGAATGCGGCGGGTGGACTGCTCGGCAAAAAACTGACGCTCGTCGTGCGCGACGATGTATCACAGCCGCCCAAGTCTATCCAGAACATGACGGACCTCATCGACAACGAAAAGGTTGTTGCCGTCTTCGGTCCGACGAACTCTGGAAACGCAATGGCATGGAAGCACATCGTCAATCAGAAGAAGATGCCGGTTATTGACAACGTCTCGTCGGGAACTGACATCACCAAGCCGATGAGCTCCGGTGCGGACAACTACATGTTCCGTGTCTCGATGGTCGACCGTGAGCAAGTCGCGGCGCTGATGGCGTATGTAAAGAAGACGGGTAGTGCGAACAAGGTTGGCTTCATGACTGAGACGACAGGCTACGGTCAAGGCGCTCTCAAAGACATGAAGTCCATCGCCAACATGCAGGGAATTACTCCCGCTGCAATCGAACAATTTGGCGTCGGCGACACAGACATGACTTCCCAGTTGAACAAGCTCAAGGAAGCAGGCGTCGACACAGTCATCATCTGGGCGCAGGGTACTCCTATCGCTCAGGTCATGCGGAGCATGGAGAAAGTCAACTACTACCCGCGTACGCTCAGTTCGTGGGCGGCGGACAACATCACTTTCTATGATGCAGCCGGAAAGACGTTGGCAGAGAAGCCGCTCTTTCTGCGTACCGTCAGTGAAAATCGAACGCCGGCGCAGGACCGGCTGTTCACCCGCGTTGGGTCTCAGTTGAAGGCGCCGAGCTCGTTCTCGTTTGCGCTGCACGGCTACGACTCCGTGATGATTCTGGTTCAGGCAATCAAGCAGGCGAACAGTACCGATGGCTCGGCAATCCGTGTTGCGCTCGAGAATCTCAATGCACCGGTGCAAGGTCTGCTTAAAACCTACAACAAGCCTTTCAGCAAGACAAATCACGAAGCACTGGTAGCCAAAGACTTCGTGTGGGTGCACTGGAAAGATGGCCGACTCGTGCCGTACAGCGATGCGCTCGTTGCGTCCCTGACTCCGGCCGACTACAAACAGTAACGGCCCCATTGATGGTGGCGGCGCCGCAAGTGCCGTCACAGCGGAGAACACTCATCATGGAAGCTATCTTTCAGGCGTTAATCAGTGGATTGGCGGTGGGCGGCGCATACGCGCTTGTGGCGCTGGGCTTCAGCATTACGTTCACTACGACGAAAACGCTCAACTTTTCTCACGGCGAGTTTGTATCGAGCGGCGCATTCATTGGAATGAGCGCGATGCTGCTGCTTTTGGGAAAGCCAATCACCTCGACGACTTTCGGTGGGGCCGTTCCTGGCGTGAGTGCACAACTGTTGGCGCTGGTTGCCGCACTCGTGGTGATGGGCGCGCTCGGATGGCTCCTGTATGCCGTCGGCGTGCGTCCTTTCGCAAAGCAGCCTGGGATGGCGTGGGTCATGAGCACCCTCGGCTTCGGCGTGGTCTTGGACAGTATTGGGCTTGCCATCTGGGGGCCCAAGCCGGTTGTGGTTCCGTCGCCTGTGGGCGACTCTGTGATTCATCTCTTCGGAGTCGGCGTGCGCCCGCAAGAGCTAATTCTTCTGGCGGTGGCCATCTTCGTGATGATTGTATTCGACATCGTCATGCGAAAGACAATGGTCGGCAAGGTGATGCGCGCTGTCGCTGCCAATGGCAACGTCGCGAGCCTGATGGGCATCAACACGAATGCTGTGATGATTGGAGCCTTCGTGGTGAGTTCGGCGTTGGCTGGTCTCTCTGGCTTTCTCATTGCTCCCATCACTCAGGCTTCTCTGTTCATGGGCCTGGCTATTGGCCTGAAGGGCTTCTCGGGCGCGATGGTGGGCGGCCTGAATAATCCCCGCGGTTGCGTTATCGGTGGTTTCGCGCTCGGAGTTTTCGAGTCGACCGTCAATCTATGGCAGGCCCAGTGGCGCGAGATTGCGGTGTTCGCGGTGGTAATTCTTGTCCTGGCTTTCAAGCCGACAGGCCTCTTTGGCAGCCGGCTCGTGGAGAAGGTATGAAAAAGTACAGCCACATAGCAGGCGTATGTGCCATCGCGGTCGTGCTCGGCGCCGCCGCGCTCTCCATCGGAAACGACTATTACCTGCACATTGCGTTCATGATGTGCGTCTACTACCTGTGTGCCGCTGGCATGAATGTCCTTGTCGGCTTCGCGGGGCAGAAGTCGCTCGGTCAAGCGGGACTGTTCGGAGCGGGAGCGTATGCAGTCGCACTTCTCACATCGCAGACGGAAATCAACCCGTGGGCGGCCATGGCCATCGCAACGGCCACCTCGGGCGTCTGCGGGGTGCTCATCGCGCTGCCGTCGCTTCGGGTCAAGGGCCCGTACCTGGCCATGGTCACACTCGCGTTCGGCATCGTTGTGGAACGGCTGGTCAGCGACTGGACAGACGTGTTTGGCGGAGCCCAGGGCATCTACGGGATTCGTAGCCCGGAAATAGGTGGGCAGCCGATGTCGCTCGGTCAGTGGGTGTGTGTCGGACTTGTTTTTTGCGCGGTTACTCACCTGTTGCTTCGCAACCTGCTGAATGGAAGGTTTGGTCGTGCGTTCCTTTCGCTTCAGGCTGACGAAATTGCATCGTCGTCGGTGGGCGTTCGCGTCTATCGAGGCAAAGTGATTGCGTTCGTGATTGCAGCGGTGACGTGTGGACTTGCTGGCGCAATGGTCGCTCAGCAAAACCAGTACATCAATTCTGATTTCATATCGTTTCAGCTCTCCATTTTCATCCTGCTGCTCGTTCTTTTTGGCGGAGCGGGAACGAAGCTTGGACCCGTGGTCGGCGCAATCGTCCTGACGTTGCTCGACGCACTTCTTGCACGTTGGCCTTCGGTTCAGCACACGCTGTATGGGCTGCTTCTCCTGTTTGCGCTCTATGTGATGCCCGGGGGCGTTGTCGGCGCGCTGTCCAAGCGGGTCGGGCGCGAGAGTCAAGACTCGAAGGAAGAATACGCTACCGCGGGCGGGCACGTTACGACGCTCTTGCGCGGCGGCCGGGCGAACAGCGCAGAACTGCTGACAGTCACGAAGCTCTCGAAAGCATACGGTGGCGTGAAGCCCGCTCAAGAGATTTCATTCGCGTTGAAGCGAGGTCATATCCACGCGCTCATCGGCCCGAACGGTGCCGGCAAGAGCACGATGATTAACATGTTGACGGGCGTTGTCCGTCCGGATAGCGGGTCGATTCGCTTTAACGGGAAGGAGGTTGGTGGAAGCGCGGTTTATTTCATCTGTTGCATGGGGATGGGACGTACCTTCCAGAACCTGAGACTCTTCGCCGACTTGTCGGTTCTTGACAACGTAATGCTTGGTCGGCACAGCCGGATGAAGAACGGCTTGTTTGCCTCCTTGTTCGCGACTCCGAAGGCGCGTCACGAGGAGGAAACCACGAGGCGACGTGCCCGCGAGCTGCTTGAGCTGGTTGACCTAGGTCACCTGGCGAGCCGTCCCGCAGGGAGCCTGCCGTACGGCCTGCAACGTCGGGCCGAACTCGCCCGTGCACTCGCCACCGAACCGGAACTGCTACTGCTGGACGAGCCGGCAGCGGGTTTGAACCCACAGGAAACGGCGGAGCTGGGAGAGCTGCTTCTTCGAATCAGCAAATTCGGCGTCAGCGTCCTGATGGTCGAGCACCACATGGACCTCGTCATGTCGATTTCCGACCACGTCATCGTGCTCGACTACGGCATCAAGATTGCCGAAGGCAAGCCTTCAGACGTCCAGGTTAACCCCCGCGTTGTCGAAGCGTATCTCGGCGTCGACGAAGCTGAAGCTGCGTGAGAGAGGAGCAATGATGCTCAAAGTCGATTCAGTAATGGTCTCGTACGGTGCGATTCATGCGGTGAAGGGTGTGAGCCTCGAGGTAAAGGAAGGCGAGGTCGTCACCATCATCGGCGCGAACGGTGCAGGGAAAAGCAGCCTTCTCAAGAGCATCGCGGGGTTGCAGCCGGTCACCTCTGGCCGCATCACGGTTGGCGGCCGCGACTGCACGCAGTTGCCGGCCCACAAGCGCCTTGGTTTGGGGATTGCATTGTCCCCCGAGGGGCGGGGCGTTTTTCCCGACCAGACCGTGCGTGAGAACCTTCTTCTCGGAGCCTATTCCCGCAAGCAGCCGATGTCCGCGACCGAAGCGGCGATCGAGCGTGAGTTCGACCGGTTTCCACGTCTTCGCGAACGCCAGAACCAGCTTTCGGGAACGCTTTCCGGGGGCGAGCAGCAAATGCTCGCAATTTCGCGCGCCTTGATGAGTCAGCCGCGCATGCTTCTTCTCGATGAGCCTTCGTTGGGTCTGGCTCCCCTGGTCATCCGCGACATTTTCGATGCCATCCGTAGTCTGCGCGAGGAGGGTCTCACCATTCTGCTGGTTGAGCAGATGGCGAAGCAGGCCTTGGGCGTTGCTGACAGGGCATACGTGCTCGAGGTTGGCAACATCACGCTCGAGGGCTCTGGGCGCGACTTGCTGAACGACCCAAAAGTCAAAGCGGCATATCTGGGCGCACATTGACAGCGCCGACCTTTCGACCTGAAGTCACAACACTGGAGGATTGATGAGCACGGTGCGCATGGGGCTTATTTCAAAGAAGCCCGAATGGTCGAACGATGAGTTTTACAAGCATTGGCTCGACCATCACGGTCCGTTGGTGAAAAACGCAGCTGGACTTAGTCAGTATTGGCAGAACCACATTGTCGACCGTGTTCAGCGGGGAATCGACTTCCAACGGGAGCCGTGGGAATTCGATGGTTTCTCGCAACTGTGGATTTCGGACCCGGACAAGCCATTCGGCGAGGGGGAGCTCCCGCAAAGAATCATCGAAGACGAGAATCATTTTCTCGGCCGCCTTCATATCCTGACCGTCAAGCAGACGACGGTCGTGGAAGTGCCGGAAGACGCGTCTCGTGCGAAGCTGAAGAAGCGGATTTCTCTCATCCGCCGGCGCCCCGAGCTTTCGGAACAGGACTTTCTGAACGAGTGGAAAGTACATGCGGATTTCGTTCGCACGATGCCCGGCGTCAAAGGCTATCGGCAGAACGCGGTAGCGCAGCGACAGCTACAGAAAGGCATACCCTGCGGTTACGAAGCCCTGCCCATCGATGGGGTCGTTGAGTTCTGGTTCGAAAGCACTGATTCGCTACAACAGGCGTTTGAATCAGAAGTCGGATTGAAGACGATGGAACATGCGAAAACATTTCTCGCCGGCATCACCGCGTTCCTTGTCGAGGAGCACCGAATCATCTGACACCGCTGGACTTGTGTGACTGCCCGCGTCCCGGCCACGGCGCGTGCTGCCGTTGTGGCGATGGTGCAAGTGGATTACATCATTGTAGATGAAGTTAGGAATGCATAATTGTCTTATCTAATGATTGGCGAGACACCGATGGAGGTCGATATGAAACGTTCAGGTCGTGCAGCGCTGCTTGCAGCCGCGGCAATTCTGTTATCCGGCACGGCGGTTTCCGCGCTTGCGTCCACGCCTTTTCCGGGTGGAGTATGGAGCCCGGGTAATCCGACTTACGGGACGGCATTAGACAAAAGCATCCCGGTCACCATGAGCGATGGAACAGTGCTGATGGTCGACGTGTCCTACCCCACCGACTTGCATACCGGTGCTCGGGCGAAGGGTCCGTTCCCTGTCATCCTCACTCAAACGCCATACCTTGGGAATCCGTCCACGGCTGGTGATTACTTCGTTCAGCGCGGCTACATCTATGTGACGGCATCGGTCAGAGGGACTCGAAACTCAGGCGGGGAATTTTCGTTCTTCGGCAGCGACGGGAAAGATGGCGCCGAGATAGTCCAATGGGCCGCCACCAAGCTGCAGAATTCAAACGGCAAGATTGCTCTGCAAGGCGGTTCCTGGTCAGGACTCAACCAATACACGACGGCGCTGGCAGCCGGAAAAAATTCACCAATCAAGGCTCTAGCGCCTTTTTGTGCAGGGGCAGAGTTTTACCGTGAGACATACTTCGCGGGCGGTATCCCTACACAAACTGGCCAGTTCCCGCTAGGTTTCGGAGCGGCGGTTGGTAACAATCATGGCGCGACCGCATACGGCCAGGCCATGGTCGATGAAATCAACGCGGGTGGTCCCAGGGCTTATGACAGGGATTTTTGGAAGGTGCGCTCTCCCGGCACGTTCGCTCGTCAACTCGCAGACCTCGACATTCCGACGCTCATTTGGAGCACGCACCAGGACATTTACGCTGAGAGCTCTATGTCCATGTACGCATATTTGCAGAACGCGAGAAGCGGCCAGTACGTGTACGGGCCTATGCGTCCGAATCAGGATGTCACTGGCCGCTATCAGGTGATTATCAGCCAGGGCGGTCACTGCCAATTTGACGAGCAGACGACTGGGCAGAACATTGCAAACAACATCACGCTGGAATGGTTCGACACCTGGCTTAAAGGCAAAAAGACGGGGATGGCCGATACGAAGCAGCCGGTCCACGTCCACGAGTTGATTTCCAACAACTGGATTAGCACCGCGGCTTACCCCGTTGCACCTGTGTACAAGCAATACTTTCTGACGCCCCGGGGAGCTTTGTCAAAGAAGCCTTCGAATCAATCGGCCGAAGTTAATCTACTTTGGGCGCAGCCAGGTGCCGGGAGCACGGCCCAATTTGATGGCCCGATTCTGAAAAAGGGAGCGACGCTTGCCGGCCCGATGAGCGCGTCATTCTATGCCTCGTCGACCACGCCGAATCTGGAACTTATCGCGACGGTGCAGCTTGTCGGTGCCGATGGGACCGTCACACCACTTTCCAATGGCACTGTCCTCGGGAGCCTCTCGAAGAATGACCCGAATCGGTCCTGGCTAGATAAAAACGGAGTGCCGGTAAAGCCGTATGGCGAGTACTTCGCTGACCACTATGTGCCAGCGGGCAACATTCGACGGTATGACTTTGTCATCTCGCCGAAGTTTGCTGCCATCCCCGCGGGAAGCAAGGTCCGCCTCATCGTCAGCACCCAGACTCCGTCGCAGCAATCGAATGGCATAACTTCTTCGCCGCCGGCTAACTCACAATGCTCGCCGGTACTGGGCACCGATGCATGCTTTCCTACGCACCCTCAGGTGGTGGCATTGACAGGAAGTACCGTGTCGCTCTACGTCGGCTCGACCCTTCCGTCGTCTCTGAATCTGCCTTTGCTGAAAGCTGGCTGCTTTAAGTCTGAAGGCAATACCAGCCTCCCGTATTGGGACTCCGATGCGGGGAAGAAGGACGGGCCCGTCTGCCAGGAGGCAGACGACGACTGAGTGTTATTCGCTGCGGCAAGCGGTTCGGCCCTGTCCTTAAGGACGGGGCGTTTCTCGAAAGGGAAAATCTTCGATTACAGGCCGGCCACGTGAGTCCGGCCGGTCGCTCCATCGCTGCAGCGGCATTCGTTACGTGGTGCGGACCTCAGGGAAGATGCGGTTGACAATCATCATGCCGATGGTGGTCCAATATTCGGACTCTGCTTGCTCAGTCTTCAGGGACTCGTGCTCCACAATACCCGCGTTCATCTCGCTCACCAGAAAATCCTCGAGGTCTCTTAGGCTTGAGAAGCTCATCAGACTTATTCCGTCAAGCGTCGCTGCCTCAGGGTGAAAAAACGGCTGGCCCGGTTCTCGGCCACCGATGTTGTGAAGCTGGGCATAACGTTTGACCAACTGACTGCCTTCGCAGCGACTGCTGACATAGGGGCCATGGTCCTCGAGCCACCACTGCTGGAACGTTTCCCGTGCCTCGCTTTTTCGACGCACATGAAGCTTGACCAATGTGACTGCTTCATTTCCCGATTCGCTGGGAATGATGATGTGCTGTCGAGCAAGTACCGGCGCGATGTCACGAAACATCGTCAAGTCCTCGGGAAGAATCTTGGTGCGCACCCGCTCGTTAGCGAAGACAGCAGCGATGTCGTCGATGCTCTCAAAGTTGAGATACGCGACGCCGTCCCAGCGCGGCCGTTGATAGGGTTCGATGTGTCCCAGAATTGTCGGCCAGAGTTTTCCATTTTCGTCGACTGGGGCACGATACGGGGGCGCGTTAAAGCTCGTTGGCCCTGGAGCGAATCGATGCAGTTGCTCATAACGCAACAGTCGCTCTAAGCTGCGGTCATTGCCCTCTTCGATGTGTGTGAAACGTACTCCATGCACCTTTCGCCAATACTCCCCCCAGTGCTCGAAGCTGACGTTTGGATTACTCTCGAAACCAATGGCGGAAGGGTTTTTCGCAGGGTCTCGTAATGGATGGCCAGACTTGTCGAGCGTGTAACCGTCGCCCACTCGACGCACGCCGATTGGAGTCGTGTCCGCACGGGAAAGCAACGAAAAGAGAACTGTCAGCGGCCCGCTTCCACTTGGTCGAGTTTGGACGTAGGGCGGTCGAAACAGCTTTTCGACAACGAAGTTAGACATGGGTGACCTTCGGACGATTTGAAAGACAAAAATGGGAAGCGAGACGTCTACCGCAACCAAGCTGACATGTCGCCGGGCAGCGCCCTTTGTTCGATACACGTGAGCGGCATTAAGGCGAAACCGGCGGAGACTCCACGCCGACACACTGACGAACGTTCATTTTGATTTCATTGTCATTCCTGTCCGTGACCTGGGTCCCGGCCTGGAAGATGGAGTCTTGAAGTCTGTCGAGTTCGATAACCCTCGCATCTGGCGCCACGATTGCCTTCAAGATGGAACGTAGGGAGCGTAATCCACGTAACCCTCTGCGCCGCCACCATAGAAGGTCGCCGGATTTGCGGGGCTCAGTGGCCAATCATTCTGAAGACGGGCAACGAGGTCGGGGTTGCTGATGAATGCTGCGCCGAATGCGACGAGGTCGATGACGTCATCGTCAATCGATTCCTCCGCAAGTTCTCGCGACATACCCCCTGCAAGAATGAGCGCAGTATGCGGCAGATGGCCTTTCATGAGACGCAGGAGGTCCATAAATCCTGACTCGGCTTCCGGTTCTAGAGCGTTGTCCAGGCGCGAGTATCCAGACTGATTCATGACGTGAACATACGCGAGCTTTTGCTTCCCGATTTCGCGGCAGAGCTCAGTGTATGTCGCATCAATGGCCGGATAGAAGGGCATGTCGAATAGCTTGCCGTAGGGGGAAATTCGAATGCCGACCCGCTCAACACCGATACGTCCAGCAACGGCATCGATGACTTCGAGGGTGAAGCGCAACCGATTCGCAATGTTGTTGGCTGAGTAGCAATCGCTCCGGTCATTGACGAGCGGGTTCATGAACTGCTCGAACAGATAGCCGTTCGCGCCATGAATTTCGACTCCGTCAAACCCCGCCTTCATAGCATTCTCGGCAGCCCGAGCGAAATCTTGGACGATACGCCGAACTTCCTGCGTCTCGAGCTGACGAGGCGTGGGCGTGTCTACGGAGTTGGGCTTCCCGCTATCGTCGTAGGCGAAGGCCTTCGCGTTCACTGCCTGTTTGGAACTGGCGCTGACGGGGGCCTTCCCATCGTGCTGAATCGAAGGGTGGGAAACGCGACCGACGTGCCAGAGCTGCGCGAAAATCTTTCCACCGGCGGCGTGAACGGAATTGGTAGTCAGGCGCCAGCCGGCAACTTGCTCCGGCGTGTAAATGCCTGGGTTGAAGAGATAACCCGTTCCTTCTCGCGAAATCGATGTGCCTTCACTGACAATTAGACCAGCAGTCGCGCGCTGCGTGTAATAGAGGGCAATGCGTTCATCAGCGACTTCGCGCGTCGCGCGTGCTCGCGTGAGCGGAGCCATGACGATGCGATTCTTTAGTGCGGTGCCAGAGAGATTGAATGGTTCAAAAATGGTTTTCATAGATGGGTTTGTGCGACCGTGTCCGGGAGTTAGCGTGCTCTCGGATGCACTTCGTTAGTGCGAAGGGAAGTGCGGAAGAACTTCCGAAGCGAGCTCATCCATCAGCTCGGCATACGGGCGGCGACTAACCTTGGGATTGAGCGCGATATGATTTACGCCTGCCGCTTGAGCATCGTGCAGAAAGTTCGCAAGGCCCTTGCTCCCGGCTCGAAATCCGCCGCGCGTGCGGATAAGCGGCTCATTCTGGTCCTCTACCAGGTCGAGGAAGCCACCTATACCAAGAGGCTTGAATTGTCCGGAGCCGCATGTCTCTTCAACCTGAACGTGCCATTGTTTCGCGAATGATGGCAGCCGTTCGGGCACCGGCGAGGAGCCAATGAGTCCGTCCATGTTCTCAGCAATCCAGGCCAGGCTTTGTTGTGCTCGCCCGATTGCAACAGTCGGCGTCCTACCGAATGGTGGCTTCGGTACAAGGTCGTGCGTCCCACTCGAGCTTCCGAATCTAAGCGAAGAGAACCGGGGAAAGTCCTCCTGCAGTACTTTCGTGAAGACATCAAAAGCATCACGGAAGCGCTCGCCTCTCGAGTCGAAGTCGATGCCGAAGAGAGGGTACTCGGCCGGGCGGTCGCCAGACGAGAGCCCCAAGACCATGCGCCCGCCCGACAGCTGGTCAAGCGAAGCTATCTGCTTGGCAAGAATCAACGGCTCGCGCATTGGCAGGACAATTCCTGCTGTCCCCAGCGCTATCTTCTGAGTGAAGGCAGCGAGATAGGCGATGTATGGGATGGGGTCGAAGACCTGACCAACATCGCCGTAGTCTGGGTCATAGAACGGGACGTCGCGCATCCAGAGGGCAGCAAAGCCGAGATTATCGGCTTTCCGAGCCATCATAACGTGGTCTCGCATCGTCGGCGCCGGCCTGTCGGGATGGGTTTCAAGCGGCAGAATCAGGCCGACGGTCAACTTCTGTCGCGAAAAGAGCCGCGCATAAGCGGGCTGCTCCGAAAGCTGGGCGCGGCTTAAGCCCTGCTCAACGTTGGCGTTCATACGTGTTCTCCATGTTGCCTCCATTCTAATTTCGTCCGAAAAGGCCAGTAACCGCCTAAAATTCCACTTACTTCATCCCTCGATTCTTAAACGATGTCGAAAGATAGATTCGATGGACTCAGCGAGTTCGTCCTGTCAGCCCAACAGGGGAGCTTCACCGCAGCCGGCGCTCGGCTTGGTTTGACCAGCAGCGCGGTCGGCAAGGCCGTCACTCGGCTAGAGGGACGTATTGGGGCCAAGCTGGTTCATCGAACCACGCGGCGTCTCACCCTAACGAACGAAGGAGAGGCTTACCTGGCCAGCTGTCTGCGCGTGCTCGAGGATTTGGACGAGACGGAGAGCTTTTTGGCCACAGGGCACCAGGAGCCGGTGGGTCGAGTCAGAATTGAGTTGCCGGCCACCTTTGGCCGGCGTCACGTGCTTCCGTCGCTGCTCGAACTTTCGCGCCGCTATCCTCGGCTGGACATTTCGGCGAATTTCAGTGAACGGCTGGTCGACCTTATCGCCGAAGGAGTCGATGTTGCAGTTCGAATCGGCCAATTGAAGGATGACGCTGACATTGCCGCGCGACGACTCGGACAACAGCGTCTTGTGATTTGCGCCTCACCTCGATACTTTCGAGAACACGGGCGACCTAAAGACAAGGCAGACCTGCTTCTGAATCACGACTGTATTGCGGGGTTGCAACGAAGTCGCCGGTCCGCGTGGCTGCTTCGAAATGACGCTGGCGAGTTTGAGCTCACGCCGGTAAGAGCGCGGCATGAGTGGGGAGACGGTGAAGCGATGCTCAATGCTGCGGTAGCAGGTTGCGGAGTGGCTCAGCTTCCAACTTGGCTTGTAGGTGCGCATCTGCGCAACGGGGACCTGATTGAAATCCTCAGGGAATGGTCTGGTGGAGAGATGCCGGTTCATGTCATCTGGCCGAGAACAAAATATGTTCAACCACGAGTCAGAGTGGTGATTGACGAGCTCATCCGGTTGTCCAACGACGTTAGCTCCGGGTTCAGCCCTTGCTGACCGCCGACATCGTGAAAAGACAATATTGAGAGTGTCGATCTGCAAATCAGTAGGTTATAGGACTTCCTCGCAGGCCAGTTTTGTTTGCAAGCGCTTTGGCCTAACCTATTGGTTGCACGGCGGTTGGCGTTGGCAGAATTTCCGTTCGACGATCGTGCTCTCGCTTGTAAACAGTGCAACAGCCGTGCGGCGTAGTTTGGTACATGTTTGGGTGCGTCACTGTCCGCTCGGAAGGCGTGCTTTCGAATCAACGAGCTACGGCACTCAGGCCAGTTTGGATTTCGAATCCTGGTCTGATCTGGCGACCCCTAGGCCAGTTGATTTTGCGAAGTTTTGCTGGGACAACTTGCATTGCGACCGGACAGGTATTGTTTGCGAGCCATCACCGCACCCCCCACCGTGCTTCAGCCCCACCCCCCGGTGGTAACATTTGTTGTCGCCTCTACAACCCTTCGCCGGACCATCGCATGCCAGACAGTTTCGACCAGCTCGCCGCCCTGATCCGGGCGCGCTTCTCCGAACTGAGTCCGCAATTCCAGATGGGCGCGGGCTTCCTGCTCGATCATCCGGACGAAGTCGCGGTCTCGTCGATGCGCAAAGTCGCGGAGCGCGCGCAGGTGCAGCCGGCGTCGCTCGTGCGTCTTTCGCAGCAGCTCGGCTTTCCTGGCTGGAACGAATTGCGCAACCTGTTCGTCGCACGCGTGCGCACGCGGCCCGAGCCGCTGACGAGCCGCGCGCGCTCGCTGGTCAAATCGAAAGACGCGCTCGCCAACGATCTGCTCGTCGCGCAGCAGCACAATCTCGAAGTCACCGCGGCGCACAACGGCCGCGCAATCGTCGAGGCGGCGCGGCTCTTGCGACGCGCGCCGCATGTTCATGTCGCCGGTTTCCGCTCGTGCTACTCCGTCGCCTTCGGGCTCGTGTACGGCTATCGGTTCTTTCGCTCGTCGGTGTCGCTGCTCAACGGCGAGGCCGGCACGCTGGAAATGCAACTGCGCACCGTGGAGCGCGACAGCGCCACCATCGTGATCAGTTTCGCGCCGTATTCCGTCGAAGCCGCGCGCGTCGCCGAAGCCGCGCTCGAAAAGGGCAGCAAGCTCATTGCGATCACCGACAGCGCCGTGTCGCCCATCGCGCTCAATGCGGACAAGGTGTTGATCTTCTCGCACGAAAGCCCCTCGTTCTTTCCGTCGCTCGTGGCGGCCACGGCGATCGCCGAATCGCTGGTCGCGCATCTGCTCGCACTCGAAGGCGCCGACGCCGTCGAGCAACTCGGCATCGCCGAACAATCGCTGCACGCGAAGGGCGCTTACGTGCCTTGATTTCCGTTCCTCGACGACCGGTGGTGTCGTTTTATCCTGTTTGACAACAAATGTTGTTTCAACGTATAAATGCGTACCGATTGTTGAGTGAGCGGGAGCGGTGCGATTCATGCGAAATCTGCAGGTGGTGGAGATAAAAGGCGAGCCGTATGAAATCGGCTACGCCCTCGGCGAACTGGCAAGGCCCGTGTTCGCCGATTACATGGCACAAAGCAGCGCGTGGCGGGCGGTCAGCCGATGGCGCGGCGCGTCCTTCGTAGCGGCGCTGCGCGACGCGGCCCGTGTCCACTTTCCAGCGTTGCTGACCGAACTGGAGGGCATGGCGGCGGGCCTGCGCTGGCCTGTCGAAGACGTCCTGCTATGGAACTGCCGTGGCGAACTGATTCATCACGTGCCCGACGGCTGCACGACGCTCGCCGCCATTGGAGCCGATGCACGCCTCATCGCCCATAACGAAGACGGCGATCCTTTCCTGCGCGAGCGCTGTGTATTGGTCGACGTGCAGCCCATCGGCAAGCCGGGCTTCGTGAGCTTCTATTACCCAGGCTCGCTGCCCGGACATACGTTCGCGGCGAACCGCGCCGGCCTCGTGCAGACGATCAACAACTTGCGTATTCGCACGCCCACGGTCGGCGTGCCGCGCATGATTCTGGCGCGGGCCGTTCTCGACGCCGGCTCGCTCGACGAAGCGCTGCACACGCTGCGCACTGCGCCGGCTGCGAGCGGCTTTCATCACACGCTCGGTTGCACCGGAGACCCGCGCGTGTTCAGCGTTGAGGCCACCGCGCAGCGCTGCTCGGTGCAAAGCGTCGGCACGCGCGCCGGTCACGCGAACCATATGATTCACGCGGGCTGCGAAACGCAGGCGCAGATCGTCACCGAGTCGTCTCGCGACAGGCAGCTTCGCGTGGATGCGCTGTTGCGCGCCGCGGCCGGTCCGCTGAATGGAGACGCGTTGCTGGCCATGCTGCACGATCGCGCGGCTGCGGGCTTGCCGGTCTATCGCGACGATCCCTCCGATCCCGACGACGAAAACACGTTGGCCACCGCGCTCTTCGAAATCGGCAATGCAGGCGTGTCGATGCAGGTCGTGCGCGACGGCCAGCGCGTCTTCGACACGTTCATTCCCCGCACGGCGCCTCAGTCCGCTTCCTCATCGAGCGCCGCCATTCTTCATAAGTGAAAGCCATGTCCACCGTATTTCATCGTTCGCCGAAGCAGTCGTTGCCGATTGCCGTTGCCGGCGACGGCATCGAGATCATCGACTCCACCGGCAAGCGCTATATCGACGCATCGGGCGGCGCCGCCGTGTCGTGCCTCGGCCACAGCAACCAGCGCGTGATCGACGCGATCAAACGGCAGGCGCAACAGTTGCCCTACGCGCACACGTCGTTCTTCACGACGCAGCCCGCCGAGGAACTCGCGGACCGGCTCGTCGCCGCCGCGCCGCAAGGTCTCGAGCACGTGTATTTCGTGTCGGGCGGCTCGGAGGCAATCGAGGCCGCGCTGAAGCTCGCGCGGCAATACTTCGTCGAAAAGGGCGAGCCGGGCCGGCGTCATTTCATCGCGCGGCGGCAGAGTTATCACGGCAACACGCTCGGAGCGCTCGCGATTGGCGGCAACGCGTGGCGGCGCGAGCCGTTCCTGCCGATGCTGATCGAAGCGCATCACGTGAGCCCGTGTTACGCATATCGCGAGCAGCGCGCGGACGAAACCGACATCGAATTCGCCCAGCGCCTCGCCAATGAACTCGAGCAGAAGATTCTCGAACTCGGCGCCGATTCGGTGGCGGCTTTCGTCGCGGAGACAGTGGTCGGCGCGACGGCGGGCGCGGTGCCGCCGGTGCGCGAGTACTTCCGCAAGATTCGCGCGGTGTGCGACCGCTATGGCGTGCTGCTGATTCTCGACGAAATCATGTCGGGCATGGGCCGCACCGGCTACCTGTACGCATGCGAGGAAGACGGCGTCGCGCCGGACGTCCTGACCATCGCCAAGGGACTTGGCGCCGGTTATCAGCCGATCGGCGCTGTGCTCGTGAGCGAGCGGATCTATCGGGCTATTGTCGGCGGAACGGGCTTTTTTCAGCATGGCCACACGTACATCGGTCACGCGACCGCGTGCGCCGCCGCGCTCGAAGTGCAGCGCGTGATCGCCGACGACAAGCTCTTGCCCAACGTTCTCGCGCGCGGCGAGCAATTGCGCGGGCTGTTGCGCGAGCATTATGCGAAGCATCCGCATATCGGCGACGTGCGCGGGCGCGGACTTTTTGTCGGCGTCGAACTGGTCAGCGACCGCGAGACCAAGGCGCCTTTCGACGCAAGCCTGAAGCTGCATGCCGCGATTCGCCGCGAAGGATTCGCGCGCGGCTTGATGGTGTATCCGATGGGCGGCACGGTCGACGGCAAGATCGGCGATCATGTGCTGCTCGCGCCGCCGTTTATCTGCACCGCGCGCGACATCGACGAAATCGTGAGCCGCCTCGCCGATGCGATCGACGGCGCGCTGGCCGCGATCTGAGCGCAGGCCCCGCCCGCCGCGGTTGCAATCGTCCGCTGCGATTGCCTTCATTTTCACCAGAGAGAGAAAGACCACCATGACCGAGCGCCTGCCCGCCTTCCAGCTATCCGATGCGACGCCCGAACAAAAGGCCGTTCTCGACGAGATTTTGTCCGGGCCGCGCGGCAACCTGAACGGACCCTTTCTCGGCTGGATTCATAGCCCGGAACTCGCGCAGCAGGCGCAGCGCCTGGGCGCGTTCTGCCGCTATCGCACGGGCTTGCCGCTGCGTCTGTCCGAACTCGGGATTCTCGTGACGGCGGCGCGCTGGCAGGCGCAGGCCGAGTGGTACATCCACTATCCGATTGCGCTCGAAGCGGGCGTGCGCGAAGCCGACGCGGAAGCGATCCGCAACGGACTGCAGCCCGACTTCGAAGACGCGGACGACGCGCTTATCTACGACTTCGCAAGCGAACTGTACGACACGAAGCGCGTGTCCGACGCGACGTATGCGAGGGCGCTCGCGCGCTTCGGGCATGAGGTCGTGATCAATCTCGTCGGGCTTCTCGGCTACTATGCGCTCGTCGCGATGACGCTCAACGTGTTCGACATGCGCGCCAACGGGCAACAGAGTCTGCCGTTCGCCGAATAGTTTTTTTCGTCGGCAGCGTGACGGCTTGGCGGCCGTATCGCGCCAGGCCGTCGCGGGCGCATGGACACCTTCACGGCATTGGCACACGGAACCGCCTATGATGAAGGTCGGTCCACGTCCGCGCCCGTCACGCAGCGCCGCACTCGCGACCGACGCCTCAAGCCGCGGAAACCTCGGGCTGGACCGCCGCGGCGGTACTCGCGATCAGTCGTGCAGCGTGCGAAGCAGGGCACAAACAGGAGAGAACGATGAAGCGCAAGGCATCAGCAGTCTGGCAAGGCGGTCTGCAAGACGGCAAGGGCTCCATTTCCACCGACAGCGGCGTCCTCAAGGAGACTCAATATTCGTTTTCCACGCGCTTCGCGGACGGCATCGGCAC
>Ga0157369_10003951_pt1 | contig 17588 bp, 17 predicted proteins | sample C25metaG_FD_113461 | JGI IMG/M metagenome (GOLD analysis project Ga0157369, IMG submission 113461) | Corn rhizosphere microbial communities from Kellogg Biological Station, Michigan, USA - C2-5 metaG | ecosystem: Host-associated > Plants > Roots > Rhizosphere > Soil | place: USA: Michigan... | reverse complement strand
TGCTACCGGCTTCGCGTGGCCGGCGCTGCCGCCTGCATTCGTCGAGCTTTCGCTCCAGGCGGCGTCGCGCGCCGGTTTCGCGGGCTTCATCCCCGATGCGTGCCTCGTCAATCGTTACGCGCCTGGTGCGCGGCTCACGCTGCATCAGGATCGCAACGAGCGCGACTTCGACGCGCCGATCGTATCGGTTTCGCTGGGTCTGCCCGCGGTCTTTCTCTTCGGAGGACGCAAGCGCGCCGATCGGCCGTTGCGCGTGCCACTGCGACATGGCGACACCGTCGTGTGGGGCGGGCCTTCGCGGCTGAATTACCACGGTGTGGCGCCGGTGAAGCCGGGCCATCACGAACGGCTGGGCGGCTGCCGGATCAATCTGACGTTCCGCAAGGCGGCATAGCGGGCGGCGATCCTTCATTGCGGCGCGGCGCGTGCGGCGCATGCCGAACTGTCATGCATACTCGGCAAACGTGCGCGCGACGTCGCTTCGCTGTGCGCCGCTGCGCAAAAGCAGCGCGAGCAGCAGCCGCGCCTTCAGCGACGACAGGCTGCCGGCGGCAATCGCGCCGCGACGCAGCAGGTCGGTCTCCGAGCCGGCAAAGCCATACGTCGCGGTGAACGTCGGTCCGGCATGGACGCGCGAGGCGAGGATGACGGGCATCGCCGCCGCGAGGTCGCCGACGATCGGCGCGACGACGCGCGGCACGTGCCCGGCCCCCATGCCCTCGATCACGACGCCGCGATAGCCGAGGCGCGGCAGATCGCGAAGCAATCGGCCGTCGTCGCCGAGGGTCATCGTGACGAGCGCCACCGGCTGTTCGGCGCCGGACGGCGATATCGATGGCCGCACCCGCGACGCCGGTCGTACATGGAGGCGCGGCTTCCCCTCGATCACGTACCCGAGCGGTCCGGCAAGCGGCGACGTGAACGCCGACGGAAGCGCCGTGTGCGACTTCTGCACGAAGCGCGCGGCATGAATCTCGTCGTTCAGCACCACCAGCGTGCCGAGTCCGACGGCGGCCGGCGACGCGCCGACGAGCGTCGCGGCGAGCACGTTCGCCGGGCCATCCGCGCCGGGCGCCTGCGCGCCGCGCATCGCCCCGGTGACCACGACCGGGCGATCGCGGCGCACGGCGAGATCGAGCAGGAATGCCGTTTCCTCGATCGTGTCGGTGCCCTGGATCACGACGACGCCCGCGGCGCCACGCGCGAGATGATCGTCGGCCAGCGCGGCGACGGCGAGCACGTCGTCGATCGATAACGACGCGCCGGGGACCGTCAGCGGCGAAACCGCTTCGATGTCGGCGATCGCCGCGATGCCGGGCACCGCTTGCACGAGGTCGGCCGCGGTGAGCGTGGGTGCGATCGTGCCGGACGCATCCCGCGTCATCGTGATCGTGCCGCCGAGCGCGATCAGCAGGACCTTGGGCAGGGGCATCGGTAAGGGTCAGGGCGCATTGCGCAATCGACGCGCGACGCCGGGATGCGCAGGCGCGGCGTGGTCAGGCGGACGTCGCCGTCTGCGCGCGATACCAGTCCAGGATTTGCGCGCCCGTCCACATCACCACGCCATCGCGACCGAGAATGTAATCGTAGAGGGCTTCGAGATACTTGATCCGGTGCGGCACCCCGGTCAGGTACGGGTGGATCGAGATGGCCATCACGCGCGGCGCCTTCGCGCCATCCAGATGCAGGCGGTCGAACTGATCGCGGCCGCGGCGGAAGATCTCGTCCGATGGCTGTTGCTGCACGGCGCTGATCACGACGTCGTTGACCTCGACCGTATACGGAATCGACACCAGCGATCCGGTGCGCGTGCGTATCGGCACCGGCTGGTCGTCGAGCACCCAGTCGGCGACGTATTCAATGCCCGCCTCGGCGAGCAGGTCCACCGTCTCGTCGGTCTCGGTCAGTCCCGGGCTTTCCCAGCCGCGCGGCGGCTTTCCGGTGACCTCGGTGATCGCGCCGATCGTGTCGGCGATTGCGGCGCGCTGGTCCTCGACGCGGTGCATCGGCTTCTGCACGAAGCCGTGGCCCATGAAATCCCATCCGGCGTCGTGCGCGGCGGTGCACGCCTCGCGATAGACGGAGCACGCGCTGCCGTTCACCGCGAACGTCGCCTTGAGCTTTCGGCTTTGCAGCGTTTCCAGGAAGCGCCAGAAGCCGACGCGCATGCCGTACTCGTGCCACGCCCAGTTCGGCACGTCCGGCAACAGCGGCTGCCCCATCGGCGGCGGCAGGATCGCCCGCGGCATCGGCGCGGCGGGACTCCAGTGCTCGACGTTGACGATCGTCCATACGGCAACGCGCGCATCGTCCGGCAAGCGCAGTGCACGCCGCCTGCCGATCGGTTCGTAAGGCACGCGTGCGCGCACGCTGCCGCCGACGTCACCGGATGTCATCGTTGCCTCCTGTATCCACGTCGATCACGGCACGCTGCACGCGTTGGCTCAGGAATGCAAGTCCTGCTCGCCGAGCAGCTGCAATGCCGTGCCGCAGCAGAGATGGTGCCGCTCGTCGTCGGTCAGGCCGGGCACGGCCGCGAGGGTCCGCACCGGCTGCGTGTCCGCCATGTCGAATGGCGAGTCGGTGCCGATGCACACATGGTCGGCGCCGACGAGATCGATCAGGTAACGCAGCGCCTGCGGATCGAAGACCAGGCTGTCGAAGTAGAGCCGTCGCAGGAGGTCCTTCGGCGACGCCATCGAATGCGCGCGCGTTTCCGTGCGGACCGCGTGCCCGTGCACGAGGCGCCCGATCTGGTACGGCGTGAACCCGCCGCCGTGCGCCAGGCAGATGCGCAGTTCGTCGAGCTCGTCGAGCGCGCCGCTGAACATCAGGTTGGCGAGCATCACCGTCGTGTCGAGCGGGTTGCCGATCAGGTTCGTCAGGTAATAGCACTCGAGGCCGGATTTCGCCCCGACGTAGTACGGGTGGGCGAACACGAACAGACGCAATTCCTGCGCGCGGCGCAGGATCGCGCGAAAGCGCGGCTCCGCGAGTTGCGCACCTTCGACCGACGTGCCGATCTCGATCGCCTTGAAGCCGTGTTCGCGCACCACGCGCTCCATCTCGGCGATCGCGGCGTCGGGATGCTGGAGCGGAATCGTCGCCATGCCGCGCAGACGGCTCGGCTCGCACGACACCATGTCCGCGATGCCATCGTTGACGAGGCGCGCCGCCTTCACGGCGAGATCGGCGCCGGCCCAGTAGTAGAACATCGGGGGCGCCGGCGAGATCACCGAAATGTCGATGCCCATGCGGTTCATCGACTCGAGCTTCGCCTCCACGTCGTGGAATTCCGCGAACAGCGGGTACGCATACCCCTGGTCGTGAATGACCTTTCGCGTATCCGTTGCGCCGTCGATGCGCGCCGCGAATTCGTGCGGCGATTGCGCGATCCGCTCGACGATGCGCGGCGGGATCACGTGGCTATGAACGTCGATCCTCATCGCGAGCGCGCCATGCGGCGCCGGGCGTTCATTGCCTGCGTCCGGTGAGGTCGATCTCGACGCGGCAGCCGGGGACGAGCAGGTTGCTCACCTGCAGCGTCGTGCGCGGTGGCGGCGACGGGAAGAACTCCTTCCACACCTGGTCGAAGTAGTAGAAGTCGTTCAGGTCGGTCAGGAACACCTGCGACTTCACGACGTCGGCGAGCGTGCATCCGGCCGCGTCGAACACGGTGCGCAGGTTCTGCAGCACGTAGCGCGTCTGCTTCTGGATGTCCGAGCCGTAATACGGAAAGGCCGGATCCTGCCGCGCTTCGGTCGCCACACCGGTCCGGTGGTGCGACGCGAGTTGGCCCGCCGCGTACAGCGTGTCGCCGACCAGCATCCCCTGGCAGTAGTGCGCCATCGGTGCCGGCGCATCCTGCGTCGTGATCACTTTGCGCGCGACGCGCGCATGCACGGCGGTGAGGTCGATCTCGATGCGGCAACCGGGCACGAGCAGCGCGCCGATCTGCACCGTCGTGCGCGGCGGCGGCGAAGGGAAGAACTCGCGCCACACCGCATCGAAGTAGGGGAAGTCGCGCACGTCGGTCAGGAACACCTGTGCCTTGACCGTGTCGCCGAACTCGCATCCTGCCGCCCGGTACACGGAGCGGATGTTCTCCAGCACGTAGCGCGTCTGCTTCTGGATGTCCGACGCGTAATACGGAAACGCCGGATCGGCACGCGCCTCCGGCGGCACGCCCGTGCGGTAGTCGGAAGCGATCTGTCCGGCGGCGTACAACGTGTCGCCGGCGAGCACACCCTGGCAATAATGCGCCATCGGCGCCGGCGTCGACGAACCGGTGATCACGCGGCGCTCGACGCGCGGCTTCACGCCGATGAGGTCGATTTCGACGCGGCAACCGGGAACGAGCAGCCCGCCCACCTGCACGGTGGTGCGCGGCGGCGGCGACGGGAAGAACTCCTTCCACACCTGGTCGAAGTAGTGGAAGTCGTTCAGGTCGGTCATGAACACCTGCGACTTCACGACGTCCGCCGGGCCGCAACCCGCCGCCGCGAAGACGCCGCGCAGGTTCTGCAGGATGTAGCGCGCCTGCTTCTGGATGTCCGAGCCGTAATACGGAAACGCCGGATCCTGGCGTGCCTCGGGTGCTACGCCGGTCTTGTAATCCGAAGCGATCTGGCCGGCCGCGAACAGGGTGTCGCCGGCAACGATGCCCTGGCAGTAATGCGCCATCGGGGTCGGCGCTCCGGGTGTTGCGATCACTTCACGGTTCATCATGGCTCCTGTTCATGCGCGATCTCGTCGCGTGCTAGCCGCCAAGGTATGCCCGGTGGACCTCGGGATTGGCGATCATCTCCTTTGCGGGCCCCGCGAGCGTCACGCGTCCGGTTTCGAGCACGTAGGCGCGATCGGCGAGGCGCAGTGCGAGCGAGGCGTTCTGCTCGACGAGCAGCACCGTCGTGCCCTGCTCGCGAATGCCGGCGATCATCGTGCCGATCGTTTCCACCATGATCGGCGCGAGGCCGAGCGACGGCTCGTCGAAGAGGACGAGCACCGGCCGCGACATCAATGCGCGGCCGATCGCGAGCATCTGCTGCTGACCGCCGGAAAGCGTGCCGGCGAGCTGCTCGCGCCGCTCCTTCAGCACCGGGAACGTGTCGAAGATCCGCGCCATGTCCCGGCCGACGTCGCGGTCGGAACGGATGAACGCGCCGAGCTCGAGGTGCTCGAGCACCGTCATTTCCGGCCATATCTTGCGCTCCTCCGGACAATGCGCGATGCCGAGGCGGACGATGCGATCGGGGTCGGCGTTCTGGATCTGCTGTCCGCGAAACGTGACGGTGCCGGCGGTCGGCGACAGGATGCCGGAGATTGTGCGCAGCACGGTGGTCTTGCCGGCGCCGTTGGCGCCGATCAGCGCGACGAGCTCGCCTTCGGCGACGCTGAGCGACACGCCGTCGAGCACCCGCGTGCGGCCCCGATGCAGCGTGATGTTATCGAGGGCCAGCATCGACGGCCGGTTGCTCGACGCCGAGATACGCCTCGATCACGCGGCGATCGGCGCGCACCGCTTCGGGCCGACCCTCGGCGATCTTCTCGCCGTAGTTGATCACGACGACGCGATCGGAAATGTTCATGACGACGTGCATGTTGTGCTCGACCAGGACGATCGCGAGCCCGCGCGCACGCAGCTCGCCGATCAGTCGCATGATGTGCGTGCATTCCTGGTGATTCATGCCCGACGCCGGCTCGTCGAGCAGCAGCACCGCCGGTTGCGCGGCCAGCGCCTGGGCGAGCTCGAGCAGCCGCTGATCGCCATACGACAGTTGCAGCGCCGTCAGCTCGGCCTTGTTCTGCAGGCCGACCGTCGACAGTGCCTCGCGCGCCCGCGCGCCGGGATCGGGATCGTCGTGCGCGAGCGCGCCCGCGGCCACGCCGTCCAGCAGCGACAGCCCGCCGAACACTTCGGTCTTCTGGAACGTGCGCACGACGCCGCGCTGCGCGATGCGAAACGGCGCGAGCCGCTCGATCGCTTCGCCACGGAGCAGCACGCTTCCGGTCGTGGGCCGCACGCGCCCGGTGATCACGTTGAAAAGCGTGGTCTTGCCCGCGCCGTTCGGACCGATGACGCTCAGCACTTCGCCGGCGCCGACGGCGAGGTCGACGCTCTTCAGCGCGGTGAGTCCGCCGAAGCGCACCGTGAGGCCGCGACCCTCAAGCAGCGCCGGCATTGCGCACTCGCCAGCGTCGCGGCACCAGATGCTCGACCAGCGGGAAGATGATGCCGCGGGGCATGAACAGCGTGGCGACGATCAGGATCGTCGCGAAGATGATCATGCGCCAGTGCGACGCTTCACGCAGCAGCTCGGGCAGGAACGTGAACAGCACCGCGCCGAGCGCCGGCCCGAGCAGCGTGCCCTTGCCGCCGAGGATGACCATGATCAGCATGATCGTCACGTAAGAGAAATTGAAAAGGTCGGGGCTCACGAACCCGACGTAGTGCGCGTAGAGGCTGCCGGCTGCGCCCGCGAGCGCCGCGCCGGCAACGAACGCGATCATCGAGTAGCGGAACGCCGAGATCCCCAGCGATTCGGCGAGCGGCTCGTTTTCGCGGATCAGCACGAACTTGCGGCCGATCGACGAGCGCACGATGGCGCGACAGGCGAAATACGCCAGGACCGCGGCGACGAGCACGACGTAGTAGAACCGCTCCTTCGAGGCGATATTGATGGCCCCGAGGCCGGGCAGGTACAGCTTCGGGACCTGGAGCCCGGGCAGCCCCATGAATCCCCGCGTGACGTCGACCCAGTTCGTCGCGACGAGCCTCATCAGCTCGGCGAAGACCACCGTGATGATGATGAAGCGGTGCCCGCGCGTGCGCAGGATCACCGAGCCGAGCGCGAGCGCGACGAGCCCGGTGAACAGCGCCGCCGACGGCAGCCCCAGCCACATCGTCCACTGCAGGCGGACGAACAGCAGCGCCGACGTATACGCGCCGATCGCGAAGAACGCCGCGTGGGCAAGGGAAAGCTGGCCCACGTAACCGACGATGAGGTCGAGGCCGAGCACGGCGACGACGAAGACGCCCGAGACGATGAACAGGTGCAGGTAGTACTCGTCGTGCACGACGAGCGGCACGGCGAACAGGGCGACGCACACCGCGGCCGTCGCGAGCCGTTGGCGGCCCGTGTCAGACACGCTTGAAAAGGCCTTCGGGCCGGAACAGCAGCACGAGGATCACGGCGAAGAAGCCAATGGCGTCCTTCCAGCCGGTGGGCATGTAGCCGGCGCCGAGCGCTTCGGCAAGACCCAGCAGCAGGCCGCCGACGATCGCGCCGACGAAGCTGCCCATGCCGCCGAGGATCACGACGACGAACGCCTTGAGCGTGATGATGCCGCCGGTTGTCGGCTCGACCGGGATGAAGCCGCCGAGCACGGCACCGGCGGCTGCCGCGAGTGCGGCGCCGAATGCGAACGCGTACATGTAGATGCGGTCGATCCGGATGCCGACGAGCGCCGACGCCTCCTTGTTCTGGAACGTGGCGCGCATCGCCTTGCCCATCCGCGTGCGTCGGATCAGCAGGTGCCCGACGAGGATCAGCGCCGCGGTCACCGCCATGCAGAACAGGTACAGCGGCGTCGTGTACACGCCGAAGAAGCTGAGCGGCTTCGTCGGGAACGGCGTGGGAATCGACTGCGGCTGCGGCCCCCACAGCAAAAGCGCGACGTGCTCGAGGAAAATCGACAGCCCGATCGTCACGAGCGTGGTCGTCATCATCGGCGCGTCGCGCAGGCGCCGGAAGATCGCGTGCTGCAGGATGACGGCGAGTGCTACGACCAGCACGACCGCGACCGGCAGTGCCGCGAAGTAGTTGAGCCCCATCAGGCTCACGAGGTAGAACGCGAGGAATCCGCCCAGCATGTAGAACTCGCCGTGCGCGAAGTTCGCGATGTTCATCACGCCGAAGATCATCGTGAGTCCCATCGCGATCAGCGCGTAGGCGCAGCCGATCAGAACCCCGTTCAGCAGATGCTGGCCGAGGATCGTGATGGCAGCCGACATGCGGGTGACGCCGGCGGCTTCGTTACGGCTTGGCGATCGTTGCCGTCTCGACGACCTCGGGAATGCCGCTCTTCACGTGCGCGAGGTACACGGTCTGCCCGTACGCCTGGTGCTTGGCGTCGAACTTGATGTTGCCGACGAGGCCGTTGTAATCGGTCTGCTCGAGCGCCGTGCGGATCTTCTCGGGGTCGGCCGCGCCGGCCCGGCCGATCGCGTCGACCATGATGTGGATCGCGTTATGGGCGGCGCCGGCGAACTTGCTCGGGTTTTCCTTGAGCTTCGCCTGGAACTCCTTGACGAACGCCTCGTTGATCGGGCTCTTGATCGTGTAGACGTATTCGACGAGCCCGTAGACGCCTTCCGCCGCGGGACCGGCAAGCTTGATGTAACTATCGCTCGTCCACGAGCCTTCGCCGATCAGCGGCACCGTGACGCCGAGCTCGCGAATCTGCTTGCTGAGCGCCACCGCCTGCTGGGTGTTCGCCGCGAGGACGATCGCGTCGGGGTTGGCGGCCTTGACCTTCGTGATCTGCGACAGGAATTGCAGGTCGCTCTGCTGGAAGAACTCGTTCGCGACGATCTGGCCACCGCCGCTTTCGATCGCCTTCGGATACGACGCCTGCATCGATCGTCCCCAGTCGTCGTTCAGCGTCAGGAACGCGAAGCGCTTGGCCTTCACGGCCTTGGGCAGCACCGGTCCGAACGCGTTGCCGAGCATCGGCGTCGTGGCGACCGCGCGGAAGAAGTACGGGTTGCCCTGCTCGGTGAGCTGCGCCGCCGTCGAGATGCCGGTGATGAGCGGGACCTTGTGCTTCTTCGCCACTTCCATCACCGCGGCCGTCGATGTGCTGCAGAACGCACCGAGCAGCGCCACGACCTTGTCGCGCACCACCAGTTTCTCCGCGGCATTCACCGACTGCGCCGGATTGCACGCGCCGTCCTCGACGACGAGCTCGATCTTCTTGCCGAGCACGCCGCCCTTCGCGTTCATGTCGTCGACGAGCATCTTGACGGTGTTGACGTAGATGTTGCCGTCGTAGGCGACCGGCCCGGTCGTCGGCTGGACGACGCCGATGCGGACGGTTTCCTGCGCGACCGCCAGCGGCGCCAATGCGAGCGAGACAGCAACAGCCAACGTCAGTTTGAGCGCGTGCATGGTGGGTTCCCGTCAGTGGTTAGCGAGCGAGCCGATAATATACGACAATGGAAGGATCGTATATCAACGTAGCCGCGCGATGTCCAGCCTTTTGCTTCGCCACGCCGACGCGATTCACCCGTGCGACGACCAACGCCGCGCGATTCGCGACGGCTACGTCCACGTCGTCGACGGTCGCATTGCCGCCGTAGGTCGAGAACCCGCGCCGGCGCTTGCGGTCGACGAGCAAATCTGCGTTGCCGGCTGTCTCGTCACGCCGGGACTCGTCAACATCCATCACCATCTGTTCCAGACGCTCACGCGCGCCGTTCCGCTGGCCACGCGCGCGACGATCGTCGACTGGCTCCATGCGATGTACCCGATCTGGGCCGAGATCGATGCCGACGCGTATTACTGGGCGGCGCTGGCGACGAACTGCGAACTGCTCGCGTCGGGCTGCACGACGAACGCCGATTTCGCCTACCTGATGCCGGAGGCCGACGGCGAGATGGCCGCCGAGGAGATCCGCGGCGCGCGCGAGGCGGGCATCCGCTTCGTGCTCGTGCGCGGCGGCATGCCGACGATGGAAGCCGACCTCGAGCAGCGCCTCGCACCGTTGATGGGACCGCAACTGGGACGCCTGCTCGATCGGGAAGACGATCTGTTCCCGAAGCTCGAGGCGACGATCCGGCGCTATCACGATACGTCGCCGGGGGCGATGCTGCAGGTTGCGGTGGGACCGACCAGCGTCACGTATGCGCGCCCGCGCTTCATGCGCCGCTTCGCCGACGTCGCGCGCGCGAACGCGTGCGGACTGCACGCGCATTTCGATCCTCGTCCCGACGAGCGCGAGGTGATGCGCGAGCGCGGCGGGCGGCCGATCGACCTGTTGCGCGAGACGGGCTGGCTGTCCGAGCGCACGTGGTTCGCGCATGCGACGCTGCTCGACGACGACGAGATGCAGGCGATTGCCGGCGCCGGGGCCAGCATCGCGCACTGCCCGCGCTGCATCGTGCGCCTCGGCAAGAAGGTCGCGCGGGTCGGGCACTGGCGCGCGCAGGGGATCAACGTCGGTCTCGGCGTCGATGGTGCCGCCAGCAGCGACATGAGCAATCTGCTGAACGAGCTGCGGCTTGCGCTGGTGCTGCATCGGGTCGGCGGTTACGACGACAGCGAGGCGGCCGACCAGTGGATGACGCCGCAGGACGCATTGTGGATGGCCACGCGCGGCGGCGCGCGTGCGCTCGGGCGCGACGATATCGGGCAACTGACCCCCGGCAAGGCGGCGGATATCGCCGCGTTCCCGCTGCGCCGGCTGTCGCTCGCCGGCGCGGTGGCCGATCCGCTGGGCGCGCTGCTGCTGGCGGGCAGCGACCCGTATGCATCGCTGACGATCGTCGATGGCCGCGTGCGCGTACGCGACGGACGGATGGTCGACGTCGACGAGGCCCGCGCGCTCGACGGCGCGAATGCCGCGGCCCGCCGGTTGCTGCACGCGGCGCAGCAGCGCACGGGCATCGACTTCACGAAGCAGGCTTGAGGCAACGCGGAACGGCGCCCACGTGGGGTGTGTGCAGCGCTCGCGTATCGCCGCGCCTGCGTCAACGCGCGTGGTTGCGCGTGACCCGCTGCATCGCCGTGGCCATCGACACCACGTCGTCGCGCAGCGTGTCGAGATGCGTGCGCATTTGCATGCCCGCGGCCGCTTCATCCATCGCGAAAATGGCATCGAGGATGCGCTCGTGCTCGGCCATCGTGTGCGCCATCAGTCCCGGATGGAACGTCGCTTCCCGACGGTACGGTTCGAGCCGTTTGCCCAGTTGCACGGTTTGCGCCCCGAGGTAATCGTTGTGTCCCGCGGCGTAGATGCAGCCGTGGAAGTGCGCGTTGGCCGCATAAAATGCCATCGGGTCGTCCTGGCGCGCGGCCTTGGCGCAGGCGTCGTGCGCTGCCGCGAGACGCCGGCGATCTTCCGCGGTGTGCCGGCGTGCGGCGAGTGCGGCGCACGCCGCTTCGAGGAAGGCCATCGCCTCGAACATCTCGGCGAGATCGACGACGGTGGGCGCAGCGACGAACGCGCCCGCGTGCATGCGAAGCTCGATCAATCCCTGCGAGGCCAGGTGCTGCAGCGCCTCGCGCACCGGCGTGCGCGACGCACCGTGGCGCGTTGCGAGCGAGTCCTCGTCGAGCTTCGTTCCCGGCGCGAGCTTGCCGGAGACGATGTCGCGCTCGACGGCGCGGCGGATGCGATCGGTGAGCGTCTTTGCGACTTCCCGGCCGGGACGGCCCGGTGCGCTCATGCTGCGTATCGCGGTGCGATGGCGTTTGACACGCCGCGATTGTATGCGACACTATTCATTTCGTATACAGGGGCGATGGATGGATCTGCGACTCGAGGGCAAGCACGTTCTCGTCACCGGCGCGTCGAAGGGCATCGGCCTCGCCGCCGCGCGCGCATTCGCGGCGGAAGGCTGCAACCTGCATCTCGCCGCGCGGTCGGGCGAGGCGCTCGAGGCGGCGCGCGACGAGCTCACGCGCGCGCATGGAGTGAGCGTCGATGTCCATCCCACCGACCTCGGCCGCACGGCGAACGTGGTCGACCTCGGCCGGCGCTGCGCGAGCGTCGACATCCTGGTCAACAACGCGGGGGAGATTCCGTCGGGACCCATCGAGTCGCTGAGCGAGGACGACTGGCGTCGCGGCTACGATCTGAAGCTGTTCGGTTACATCACGCTGACGCGCGAGATCTATGCGGCAATGAAGGCCCGCGGATCCGGCGCCATCATCAACGACATCGGGAACTCGGGCGAGAACTGGGACGCCAATTACATCGCGGGCAGCACCGCCAACGCGGCGCTGATGGCCTTCACCAAGGCGCTCGGCGGCCAGAGTCTGGATTTCGGCGTGCGCGTGGTGGGCGTCAATCCCGGTCCCGTCGAAACGGAGCGCATGGTCAAGATCAACAAGCGGCGCGCGCTCGACTGGTACGGCGACGAGAGCCGCTGGACGGAACTGCGCGAGAAATATCCCGGCGGGCGGCCGGCGAGCGCCGAGGAAGTCGCCGACCTGATGGTGTTTCTCGCGTCGCCGCGCGCCGGTTACATCACCGGCTGCATCGTCACGATCGACGGCGGCATTGCCGCGCGGGGATCGATCATCAAGGAACGGAGCGCTCGCCCATGAAGCAGTTCGAGGTCCGCAACCGTCACTTCGACCGCCTGTTCAACACGCCGGGCCTGATGTGGCTCGGGCAGAACACCAACCACTTTCGCCCGCATCCGGCCGTGGTGCAGGCGATGCTCGATTCGATCGAGGCCGAGGAATATCACGCATACGCACCGCCGGCGGGGCTCGAGGCGTTGCGCGCGGGAATCCTGGCCGACCTCGGGCTGCCCGATCAGTCGGTGCTCGTCACGGATGGCGCGGTCGAGGCGCTGTACAACGTCTGCCACACGCTGTGCGCGCCGGGCACCGATTTCGTCACGACCGATCCGGGCTGGAAGTGGCCGATCCACTTTGCTCGCACGGTCGGCGCGCGCACTGTCGAGATCCCGATCTACAAACCGGAAAACGGCTACAAGCTCACCGCGGCGCAACTCGAGGCGGCGGTGACCGACAAGACGCGCGTCATCTACCTCGTCGATCCCAACAATCCACTCGGCGTCTGCTACAGCGCGGAAGAAATCGAGGCGTTCACGCGCATCGCGCGCAACGTGGGCGCCTATTTCATGCACGACTGCACGTACGCGCATTTCGCCGACCACCACACGCTCGCGGCGAAGTTCTATCCGGAACGCGCGATCACGATCTACAGCTTCTCGAAGTGGCTCGGCGTCGCGGGGCTGCGCATCGGTGCCGTCGTCGCCGATCCCGACCTGATCGAGCGGCTCGCCGCGGCGCCGCCGAACAACCTGGGCTGCAACGTGATCTCGCAACGCGCGGCGATCGCGGGGCTGCGGATCAAGGACGAATGGTTCCCGGACATCAACCGCCGGCAGCGGCGCAACCAGGCCGAAATCGCGAAGGCGGTGGCCGCGGTGCCCGGGATGTCCGTAGCGGTGTATCCGTCGCAGGCGAACTTTCTCGTCGTCGAGTGCGTCGACGCGGGGATCGCGCCCGAGGCGCTTTGCGCTGCGTATCGTGGCGAGAACATCATGATCCGGCAGGGCACGTACCACACGCCGACGTTCGGCCATCGCTTCGTCAAGGTGAGCACCACGGTGCCGGAAGCCTGGGCCGACGCATTCTGCGTGCGCCTTCCCGACATGGTGGAGAAGGCAGCGGCGATCGTCGAAGTCGGCGCCCTGTTCTAGAACGAGCACGCGAGGAGCACGATGAGCTACGCGCAAGCGAACGACGGCGTCCGCCTCTACTACGAGGAAGCGGGTTCGGGCACGCCGATCGTTTTCGTCCATGAATTCGGCGGCACCTACCGCAGTTGGGAGCCGCAGCTGCGCGCGTTCGCGCGCGCTCACCGCTGCATCACGTTCGCCGCGCGCGGCTATCCGCCGTCCGACGTACCGGAGAACGTCGACGCGTATTCGCAGGCGCAGGCGGTGAAGGACATCGCAGCCGTCATGGATGCGGCCGGCATCGACCGCGCTCATGTCGTCGGGCTGTCGATGGGCGGTTTCGCCGCGCTGCACTTCGGGCTCGAGCTGCCGCAGCGGGCGCTCTCGCTGGTCGTGGCCGGCGCGGGTTATGGCGCCGAAAAGCAGTTCGAGGACTATTTCAGGAACGTGTCGCTCGAGGTCGCGAAGCAGTTCGAGCAGCAGGGGAGCAAGCGCTTCGCGGCCACCTACGCGCTGGGTGCATCGCGCGTGCAGTTCCAGAACAAGGATCCGCGCGGCTGGCACGAATTCGCCGATCTCCTCGCGCAACACTCCGAAATCGGCGCGGCAAATACGATGCGCGGCGTGCAGGCGCGGCGTCCGTCGATCTACGATCTCGAGGATCGATTGCGCGCAATGACGGTTCCGACACTCGTCGTCGTCGGCGACGAGGACGACCACTGCCTGCAGCCCGGCGTGTTCATGAAGAAGACGATTCCCGCGTGCGGGCTGCTGGTGCTGCCGAAGACCGGCCACACGTTGAACCTCGAGGAGCCCGAGCATTTCAACCGCTTCGTCGGCGAGTTCATCGTGCTCGTCGAAGCCGGGCGCTGGCCGCCGCGCGATCCCCGCGCCACGCCGGCGCAGATCATGAAGACGCAATGAGCGGCGCCGCGCCGTCCCAAGCCGCCAAACGCGCCCGCTTGACCGGGCCGCGCCGCGGCGACGCCGCAAGGGCGGGGAGCGTTCATTGACGCACGGGCCGGCCGCGAGGGTCGACACAGGTCGCCTCTGGGAGCGGCACCAGCGGCTCGCGCGGCACGGCGCGACGTCGAATGGCGGGGTGAACCGCCAGGCGCTATCGCCCGAGGAGTTCGCCGCGTGGCGCGAGGTCATCGCGTGGGGTCGCGAACTGGACCTCGCGCCGTGTACCGATCGGGCGGGAAACCTGTTCCTGCGATGCGCGGGTACCGACGCGAACGCCGCGCCGGTGCTCACGGGCTCGCATCTCGACAGCCAGCCGAGCGGCGGGAAGTTCGACGGCGTGTTCGGCGTGCTCGCGGGGTTGGAGGCGGTTCAGGCGATCCGCGAATCGGGGATGGCATTGCGCCGGTCGATCGAGATCGTGGCGTGGATGAACGAGGAGGGCTCGCGTTTTGCGCCGGGGATGATGGGATCGGCGGCGTTCACCGGGGCGACGCCGCTCGAAACGTTCCTGGACATTCGCGATGCCGGCGGGATCAGCGTGCGCGATGGCCTCGCGGCGCTGCGTGCCGCCTTTCCCGAACTGCCGTCGTGCCCGCTGGGCAGGTCCGTTGCCGCGTACGTCGAGGCGCACATCGAGCAGGGCCCGATCCTCGAGCGCGAGCGCTATGCCGTCGGCGTCGTCACCGGCATCCAGGGCAAGCGCACGTTCCGCGTGACGGTGCGTGGCGAAGAAGCACATGCCGGGACGGCGCGCCTGGATGAGCGCAAGGATGCGCTGCTCGCGGCCGTCAGGATGATCCATGCGCTCGACGACGCAATGCGGGCCACCGACGACATCGTGAAATTCACCGTCGGCAAGCTCGACGTGACGCCGAATGCGCCGTCGGTCGTCGCCGGAACCGCCACGTTCTCGCTCGACCTCCGGCACGTGGATTCGACGACCCTGGCGTCGCTCGGTGATCGCATACCGGCGATGTGCGCCGCTCGTGCCGGCCCATGCAACGTGGAGGTCGTCGAATTGACGCGCGCGATGTCGCTCGCGTTTCCCGAAACGATGACCAGCGTCATCCGCGAGCGCGCCTCGGCACTCGGCATACCGGTAATGGATGTCTTTTCGGCCGCCGGACACGACGCGCGGTTTCTGCACGCGGTATGTCCGACCGGCATGATCTTCGTCCCGTGCAAGGACGGCATCAGCCACAACCCGTCGGAATCGGCGAAGCCGGAGGACCTCGCGGCGGGCGCACGCGTGCTGGCAGAAACGCTGGTCGTGCTCGCGAACCGCTAGACGTCGCTCGCCCACGTCGCCCGGCACGGACACGCCATGGTGTCCGCAGGCCAGCGGCCCCTCGCGATGGACAACGTTACGCATACGCTGATCGGCGCACTGCTCGGTGAGACGGCGGCGCGCATCGCCCCGCCGGCGGCCACCGATCGGCAGGCACGCGTTCGCCGCACGTTGTTCCTGTCGGTGACGATCGTGGGCAGCAACCTGCCCGACAGCGACCTGCTGTACGCGCTCGGTTCCACCGGCAAGCTCGCGTATCTGCTCGAGCATCGTGGACACACGCACACGGTGCTCGGTGCGCTGTTGGCGTCAGCCGCCATGCTGGTCGCGTGCGCACTGTGGCAACGCCGCCTGCGCGTAGCGCTGCCGCCACGCGATCGCGCGTGGCTCGTGGGGCTGGCGTTGCTCGCGCCGCTGCTGCACATCGCGATGGATGCGTTCAACAGTTACGGCGTGCATCCGTGGTGGCCGCTCGACAATCGATGGTTCTACGGCGATTCGGTGTTCATCGTCGAGCCGCTGTTCTGGGCCGCGGCGGCGCCGCTCGTGTTTTTGCTTCGCGGCTACGTTGCGCGCGGCCTCGTCGTGCTGGTCCTGCTGGGCGGCCTCTACCTCGCCTTCGTCACCGGCATGGTCACGCGCGGCTCGATCGCGTTCTACTGCGTACTTGCGGTGGCCATGCTCCTGATTGGACGCTTCTCGCCACCGAAGCTCGCGCTCGCGGCCGCGATCGGCGCCTGGCTCGTGACGACACTGACGTTTGCGCTTGCCGGCCGGCAGGTCGCGGCGGGTGTGGATGCCTATGCGGTCATGCACACGCCCGAATGGAAAACCGTCGATCACGTGCTGACCCCGCTGCCGATGAATGCCCTCTGCTGGGACGTGATCCTCATCCAGGCGCAGGCCGATCGCTACGCCCTGCGGCGCGGGATCGCGACGATCGCGCCCGGCACGCGATGTCCCGCCGGCAGCGATCGCCCGATCACCGCGCCGCTGCAGCGCGTCGCGTTGCCGGATACGCCGTTCGTGCACTGGCATGGACAGATCGTGGCATCGCGCGAGCGCCTGCGCGTGCTCGCGGCGGCATCGTGCGAAGTCGCCGCGTTTCTGCGCTTTGCGCGCGCGCCGTGGCTTGGCGAGCGCGGCGCGGAGCGCGTAATCGGCGACCTGCGCTACGACGGCGAGCCCGAGCTCGGCTTTGCCGAGATCGACCTCACACGCTCGTCGGGATGTCCTGCGTACGTTCCGCCGTGGATCCCGCCGCGCAGCGATTTGCTGCAGCGCTAGCGCAGCAGGTGTGCCGCCGCAGCGATGTATCGATAATGCTTGACGGCCGCTAAATGAGCAGCGCCCACAGGACGGCAATGGCGGCGACCACGGCGACGAGCGCCAGCACGATCGGAACCAGTCGCGGGTCGGCCGGTAATTCATCGTCGGCAACGGTTGCGTCCTGCGCGAGCGTCACCGGTGGGCGCGGCGCCGGGATGGCGCTGGCGGAAATCTCGATCTCCTCGCGCGGCAGCTCCGCCACTTCGATGCCTCGCGCAGCGTCGGCACGAGCGGCCGGCCGTTGCCAGGGGGACTGCTCGGTGTCGCTCACGTTCAGGTCGGATGCCGGGTAACAGCCGAAACGGGCCGCGAAAGCGCAGCCCACGCGGCGGCATTACGCCATGAACGAGGCCGGGAAATCGCCGAGACGGACGAACGGTGCCGGCGACCCGCCGGGTTGCGTCAATGTCGAGGTAATCGCACGCGCGACGGTCAGAGGGGCTTGATCTCGACCTTGCGGAACTTCACCACGCCGGCGGCCCATTGCAGCCCGATGTTGCCGCGCAGCGCGTTGGCCTTGTCCGTTTCAGCCGTCTGCACGCCGTTCAGCACGACGACGATCCG
>Ga0157369_10003946_pt1 | contig 17607 bp, 14 predicted proteins | sample C25metaG_FD_113461 | JGI IMG/M metagenome (GOLD analysis project Ga0157369, IMG submission 113461) | Corn rhizosphere microbial communities from Kellogg Biological Station, Michigan, USA - C2-5 metaG | ecosystem: Host-associated > Plants > Roots > Rhizosphere > Soil | place: USA: Michigan... | reverse complement strand
TCGATGGCGCTGAACCTCATCGTGCTGCCGACGCTGGCGCTGCGTTACGGGCGGTTTGAACGCAAAGCTGAGGAATTCGCTCGTCCGGCGTCATCTTATCATTCCAAGGCCGCCGAATGAGGAGCCTTGCGGAGGATTGTGTCGACGCGCTGGCAAATGCACTGATCCCGACGACGATCAGTTGCCTTTTCAATGCTCGACGTAGTTCCGTAGCTGCGCGAGAAGCCGCGGCCATCCCGCATGCGCCTCCAAGCCTTCGGGCGTGAGACCCGAATGCGTCAGCCGGACGGTTGTCAGGCCGTCCTTTTCGGTCAAGTCGAAGCGGACCAGCGTTTCCGTTGGATTTGGCTGCCAGTCCGGCAGCCAGGTGAAGGCGAGCACATGAGGCGACTCGATCGCTCGGTATTCTCCCTTGACAGTGAAAGGCCGGCCGAAGCCGGTGCCGCTCATGCTCCATTTGCCGCCGACACGCAGATCGGACTCCACGTGAGTCGTCTGAAAGCGACCCTCGGTGCCCCACCACGCCTTGCGCTGCTCTGGACTGGTCAGCGCTTCAAAGACGCGTGTGGCTGGTGCTTTGATGGTAATTTCCTGAATGATGTCTGTGTTTGTTGTGGTCATCGCTCGTCCTCGACATAGCGTTTCAGGTTTTGCAGCGTCTTGCCCCAATAGGCTTCATAGTCGCTGACCCAGGCGCTGACCGCACGCAGCGGCTCGGCACGGAGCATGCAAATTCGTGCGGTGCCTTTCTGTGTCATCGCAACCAGGCCGACCGTACGCAGCAGGCGCAGATGCTTGGAAATGGCCGGCCGGCTCGTACGGAATTGTGCGGCGATCTCGCCGACGCTGTAGGGGCGGTCCCGCAGCATTCCGAGAATCTCGCGCCGCGTCGGATCGGCGATCGCGCGAAATACCGCCTCCTGACGCTTGCGGCCTAATGTAACCATTTGGTTATAGTAACCGTCCGGTTACGAATGTCAAGCACACAGGCTGGAAACCGCGGCATTGGTCGCGCCGTAAAATCGCCGCGCCATCTACGTCAGGAACGGTTCCGGATGCTGCGCGCCGCAATCGCTATCGGGATTACCGCAACCAATTGCGATACGACCGCGAGCACCACGGTGGCGGTAACGGAGAAGTCGTAGAGCGCGCCAAGCGCCGCGCTGCCTGCGAACCAGGCAATGCCGAAAGCCGCACCGAAGACGCCGTAGGCTGAGCCCAGGCGCTCTGGCGGCACCATCTGCGCGACCGCGGCCTGCATGACCGATTCATGGGCGCCAAGTCCAATGCCCCACAATAGCGCCCCGACCAGCGAGAGCGTGAAGCCGCCGAAGAACGCGAGCGGTGCATAGATCGCAATGACGATCGTAACCGGGAGGAGGACAAGCAGGCCCATCCGGTCGAAAAGCTTGCCAATGATGAGCGAGCCTATACCGCCGGCTCCCATCGCCAGCGCGTAGAAAACGGCTATCCAGTCGTTCGCGACGAGCTGGCTCTGGCTGAAGCGCAGCGAAATCAGCGAGAAGTCGGCGAAGCCAAATCCAACAAGCCCGGCTCCTATGCAGTACCACCAATAGGCCGGCGGGTAGCGTCCGACCTGCGAGGCCTGCTGCTCCCGCTCGACGCTCCCGGCATTGGGAAAGCGCACGCGCGCGCCGAAGACGAGAAGCAGCGTGATCAGTGCGGGAGCGGCGAGGGATGCGAACGCGAGATGGAAGTTTCCCTTCCAGGCGAGCAGGCCTGCGACGGCCAGAGGGCCGATCAACGCGCCGAACTGGTCCATCGCCTCGTTGGCGCCGAATGCCCAGCCGCGCCCCATCTCTTCGCCGGCCTGCGCCAGCATGACATCGCGCGGAGGATTGCGTGTCGCCCGGCCGATGCGCTCGAGCAGGATGAGGAGGGCAGCGACCGGCCAGCTTCCGCTCAAGGCAAGCGCAGGTACGGAGATCATCTGGACGATGTAGCCGACAAGCGTGATCGGCCAGTAGAGTCGGCTGCGGTCGGCCCAGCGGCCCGATACCAGTCGCAGCGCATAACCGAGAAACTCGCCGAATCCGGTGACCGAGCCGACGACGAAGCCGCTCGCGCCCAACATTCCCAGGAAAGGACCGGTGACGCTGCGCGCGCCTTCATAGGTCATGTCGGCGAACAGGTTCACCGCCCCGAACAGCAGAACGAAAGCGAGGCCAGACCTGGCCGACCAGATGCGCTGCGCTTGTCTGGGCACGGATCGCTCCGCTCGTTGTGGCCTAGGCGTAGTCGAAGAGGAACATGAACCCGAAGTCCATGTGCAGTTGCTGGTGACAGTGGAACAATGTCATTCCAGGATTATCGGCGACGAAGTCGAACTCGATCTCCTGGAAGCCTCCCAGCATCACGACATCCTTGAGGATGCCGGCGGTCGGCTTGCCGCCGATCGTCACGAGCTCGAAGCTATGCCGATGCAGGTGCAGCGGGTGGATGTCGTCGCTTGCGTTGCGGAATTTCAACCGATAGCGGCGGCCTTGGTGGATCGGGTAGGAGGGCTTCATGGCCTCCATCGAGAACGCCTTGTCGTTCAACGCCCACTGATTGAAGCCGTTCAGCGCGGCGTTGTGCTTGACGATGATGAACTCCATCGTCTCGTCCGGATCGGCCGGCGTCGCCGCGGCCTTGCCGAATTGCGTGCAATCCCAGCGGAACGCCTTCGGCTTGGTCCATTGCGGTTTGCCCTTGGCGCCCGCGTATTCGACGACGATTCCCATCCCGCGCTTGCGGTCGTCGTCGGCGAGATCGCCCATGATCCAGACGCCCGGATGGTTCATCTCGACCATTGCCGAGATGCGTTCGGCTGTGCCGAGCCAGAGCACCGGCACGTCCTTCGATGTCGGCACCGGGTTGCCATCGAGCGCGACGACCTTGAACGTGTGTCCCGGCAGCGCGAGGCTCCGAATCTCGCCGGCGCTGGCGTTCAGCACGTGGAACAGCACGCGTTCGCCTTGCTTGACGCGAATGGGCTCGCCACGGCCCAGCATCTTGCCGTTGATCGAGAACAGGTCGTAGCCGACCTCATATCCCTTCGTCTTTTCTTTCGCATCCTCGTCGGCCTTCTTGCCGATCGCCTGTAGCTCCTTGACCGGCTCGCCGGCGAGAAAATCCATCGCCATGTCGCCGCCGCGGCTGAAGGACGGTTCGAATTCCTTCAGCACGAGGAACACCTCGCGATCGTAGGCTCCGCCCTCGTTCTTCGGCTCGATGTAGACCGGCCCGACCTGGCCGGTGTAGGTGCCGCGACTGAGGTCGCCGCCGGCGACGACATGCGTGTGATAGAAGCGAAACCCTGCGGGCTTCGGTACGAACGAGATCCGCCGCATGCCATGCGGCGGGATGAAGGGCGTGCCTTCCTCTGCGGCGCCGTCCACATCGCTCGGGATCATCTGGCCGTGCCAGTGTACGAGCTCGGGCGTGTCGGTGTCGTTGTAGACGTCCACCACCGTGCGCTGGCCTTCCTTGAAGCGCAGCAGCGGGCCGGGGAATTGGCCGTTGTAGAGGGTCGTCGAGACGATGTGATCCGGCGCCAGTTCGGCAAGGCCTGTCGCGATCCGCAAGGTGTAGTCGGCTTTACCTTGTTTCTCTTGCGCGGTCTGTTCGGCGGCACGCGCCGGACGAGATGCCTGACCTGCCAGCGGGAGCAATGCGCTGTAAGCCAGAAGAGCGCGGCGGTCGATCATCGGAGGTCTCCCGGTTTCTTGAAACTGCGACCGCACAACACCGTCGGCTTTCGCTATCGGTCCCGATATCGTTGGTCGCGCCCGAGGCGCCCGCAAGCGCGATCATGCGACCGGAAACGCCAATCCTTCATCGCTTCGCCGGTGAACTCAACCCGTGAACTCAAAGAGGCATCGCATGGTTCCGGCGTTACTTCAGCGTGTGAAGCGCCCCTGCGTTATCGGATGGCTAGATCCCGGTTCTCGGAAATCACGGCTGTGACGAAATCCATCACGGCCCGCACCATGGGGGTTTTGCCGAGGTCGCGGTGAACCACGAGCCAGATGTCGCGCGCGAAGGATGGAACGCCATCATGAATGCGAACGAGGTCGCGATCTGCCTCCCCGAGAAAGCACGGCAAACCGACCACGCCCACGCCGGCGCGCGCGGCGATCAGGTGTTCTCCGATGTGGTTCAGTTCGCAGACCACAGGGCGCTTTCCGGCGATGCCCAGCAACCATGATTGTTGCGGCATGTCGGCGTAGCGCGGCTCAAACGCAATGAACTGCCAGCTTTTCGGCGCAGCGAGATGCGCATAGGAGCGGTGGGCATAGAGGCCGAAGGGCATGGTCCCGATCTTCCGGGTTACGCTGCCCGTTTCATCCGGCCGCACCAGCCGCACGGCAATATCGGCTTCGCGGCCGCTCAGCGAAACCTGCTGCCCCTGTGCGGAGAGCGAAAGCCGGATGTCGGGATAATCGGCCCGAAAGCGCGCCAGTTGCCCGACGAGAAGATGGGTTACAAGAACGGGCGGCGCGCTCAGCGTCACGCCGCCGGCAAGCGGCGTATGGGCGGCCTTCGCCAGCCGCGCGATGCCGTGAGCGCCTGCTTCCATTTCCCGCGCCCGCTCCAATACCTGCTTGCCAGCTGCGGTGAGGCGGCAGGATCGCGGCAGGCGATCGACAAGCCGAACGTCGAGCGCGGTCTCAAGCGCGGCGAGACGGCGGCTGACGGTGGCATGGTCTACCTTCAGCGTGCGCGCAGCACCGGAGAGCGTGCCGCTTTGCGCCACGGCGAGGAAATGCCGGATGTCTTCCCAATCGATCATGTGCGCGAAATCTCAGCTATCACTCGCATATATGCCGAATTTCCGCACGCAACACCCACGGGTACTCTGAGAGGAGGTTGATGCAACGGAGAGCAATGCCATGACAGGACAACGCTTCGGGGTGGGGATCGTCGGCGTTGAGCCGGGCAGGAGCTGGGCCGCGCGAAGCCACATTCCGGCGCTGCGGGCTCTTCCCGAAACCTTCGACATCATTGGCGTCGCCAACACCAGCAAAGCCAGCGCCGAAGCAGCTGCCGCTGCGACCGGCCTGCCGCGAGCATTCGCTGATGTAGCTGAACTTGTCGCGACGCCGGAGGTCGACATTGTTGCCGTCGCGGTGAAAGTGCCGCCGCACTTTGAAATCGTGAAGGCGGCAATCAGCGCGGGCAAGCATGTTTATTGCGAATGGCCGCTGGGTAATGGCCTCGCCGAAGCCGAGGAAATGGCCGCTTTCGCCCGGGCAAACGGTGTGCTGGGTGTGGCGGGAACGCAGGCGCGCGTCGCGCCGGAGATCGAGTATTTGAGACATCTGATCGCGGGCGGCTTCGTCGGCGAGGTGCTGTCGACCACGTTGGTGGCGCGAGGCGGCGCATTGCAGGGCGGTGGCAGTATTCCCGAGAAGAAAACCTGGGCCTATCTGCTGGACCGCTCCAACGGCGCTACCTTGCTTACAATTCCGGTGGGCCACACGCTGGCCGCGGTGAGGGATGTACTTGGCGACATCGCGGAGGTTTCCTCGGTCTTGGCAGTCCGCCGACCTACAGCGCGCGTGATCGATACCGGGGAAACGCTGCCCGTAACAGCGCCGGATCAGGTGCTGGTCAGCGGCGTATTCGCCTCTGGCGTCCCCATTTCCATCCATTATCGCGGCGGCGCGGCGCGTGATGGCGTCGGCCTATTCTGGGAAATCCATGGCACCGAGGGCGACGTTCGCGTGTCGGGTCCATCCGGCCACACGCAGATGGTGCAACTCTCCCTCGAAGGCGCACGCGGCAAGGAGGAGATGTTCAGGCCGCTCGAGATTCCGCCATCCTATCGTGCCGGCTGGCCTGAGGACGTGGAGGCGGGAAACGTCGCGCGCGTCTATGTCAGGATGGCCCGTGATCTGCGGGAGGGCACCCGCACTGCGCCCAGCTTTGAAGATGCGGTTGCCGTTCATCGAATCATCGCGGCGATCGAGAAAGCCGCCGAAAGCGGCAGCCGCACTGCGCCATGACTTAGCGGGTCAGGCTATTTCCGAGGGCGGGAATCCCCATCGTTTGAATGGGGCGGGCATGTGCGGTTCGGCCGAAACAACGGCATTGCGCAACCTCGCGCTGTATGCGACGCTGTGTAGCGTTACAAGATGATGCCAAACACCAAGGAGCCGACATGGACGATCGCCTTCCCGAGCTGGGCGACCTCGAGCGCGAGGTCATGCAATTGGTGTGGGCGAAGGGGCCGGTGACGGCGGAAGTCGTGCGCGAGGGACTGTCGCGCAAGCTCAAAGAATCGACCGTGCGCACGGTACTGCGGCGGCTCGAAGAGAAGGGTTACACGACGCACACGGTCGACGGGCGGACCTATGTCTACCACGCGGCAGAGCCGCGCGCCCGCGTCGCTGCGAAAGCGGTGCAGCGCATCGTCGACTGGTTCTGCAACGGCTCCATCGAGGAGGTGCTGGTCGGCATGGTCGACACCGCCATGCTCGACCAGAAGCAGGTGCGCATGCTGGCCGACAAGGTTGCGAAGAGCAAATCCAGGGGAGCGAAAAAATGATGCTGTGGGTCCTGGCAGAATCGGCGTTGCGCGCCTTTGTGCTGGGGGGCGCGGTATGGCTCGGCCTCTATCTGTTTCGGGTGCGAAATCCGGGCGCGCACATGACGGCATGGGTCATGGTGCTGCTGGCATCGCTGTCGATGCCGCTCTTGATGCATTGGACCACGGTGACACTCACCGTGCAGGCGCCGCCGATGCCGTTGCTGGAGGCTTTGCCGTCTGGCGAGACGCTGCTGCCCGAAACGCTTCACGCCCTGCCGGTGCAGGAGGGCAGCGTTAGCGCGGCACCGAGCCACGCCGGCGCGGCCGTCAATTGGTGGCTGGTCGCCACCGCGATTTACGTGCTCGTCGCCGGCTTCATGCTGCTCCGACTTGTGCTCGGCGTGCACCTGACCTGGCGCATCGTCCGCTCGGCAAGACCGCTTCGCGAAGAATGGACGGCCGATTGGGATGTGCGAGTGAACTCTGACGTCAGCGGGCCGGTCACCGTCGGATCCATCATCCTCGTTCCGCCCGACTATACCGAATGGGACGCGACCAAGCGTCAGGCGGTGCTCGCGCATGAGAGCGCGCATGTCGCCAACGGCGACTTCTATCTTCTGCTGCTGGCCTCGCTCAATCGCCTGCTGTTCTGGTTCAGCCCGTTTGCATGGTGGCAGCTGGCGCGGCTGGCGGAGCTCGCCGAAATCATCAGCGACGACCGCGCCATCGAGGCGCTCTCCGACCGGGTGTCCTACGCGCAGGTGCTGCTCGAACTGGTGCAGGGCCCGCAAGGAAAGGCCCAAGGAAACGTCCAAGGAAACGTCCAAGGGAAGGCTATCACGCTGGAAATGGCGCGGGGCTGTACGGTCCCGACCCGCATCGAGATCATCCTCGCGGCTGCGACGTTGCCGCCGCGGCTCGGCTGGCGGAGCCGCTTCTCGATCGTCGCTATGATCCTGCCCTTCGTCATCGTCTCCGCGGGCTCGATCGCGTATCGGACCCTGCCGGCGGCTGCGCATGCCGTCGAGGCCGGCAGTGAAAGCCAGTTGCCAGTACACCGGCCGCAGCACATTGCGTTCTATGCCATGGGCCCAGGCTCTAGCTCGGGCGCGGTGTTTGCGATCTCGCGCGAAGACGATGATCTGTTCGGGCAAGTGACGGGCCAGCGCCGGCTGCGCCTGGCCGCGCTGAAGGACGGGACCACCACCTATTCGGCGGCGGCCGGAGAGATCACTTTCTCCGGCGCCTACGACGGGCAATCAAAAGAGCTCGCGCTCCGCCAATATGGCCACGAGGTGCGCGCAGTCCGCATCGCCGAGCTGTCCGATGAAACCGTCGCGTCCAACCAGGCGCGGTTCGATCAATATGTCGGCTGGTATCGGTTGACGCCGAGCCGGGTGCTCACGGTGACGCGAGAGGGCGGCCGCCTGCTGGCGCAGGACACCGGCCGTGCGCCCGTCGAACTCGCTGCAAGTGGCGAGGAGGGGTTCATCGGGGAGGCGGGTGAGATCGTCATTTTCCTGCGCGACGACAAGGGTGACGTCAATCGCATCTTGTTCCAGGACCCGGTGTATGGACCACGGCTTGCGCCGCGCGTCGATGCCTCGCAGGCCAAGGCCGCCGAAACCGCCATGGCCCACCGCGCCTTGGAAGCCTCGAGCCGCTTTGCGGAGCAGACGCCGGCCCCGGGCGGCCGCGAGGCGGTCCTGCGCGGGATCGAGGACATCAGGCGTGGCACGCCGAACTATGATCGCATGAGCGGAGGCCTCGCCGCCGCCATCCGCCGCCAATTGCCGGAGCTGCAGGCGATGTTCGCTGCATTCGGTGCGGTCGATCAGATCTTCTTCCGCGGCGTCGGTCCGGGCGGTTATGACATCTATGGCGTGAAGTTCGCCAACGGCTCGGCACAGTTTCGACTGTCGCTGGCGCTCGACGGCAAGGTCAACGATGTCCTTCTGCATGCCGACGGCAATGACGAGCCCGGCGGCGTCGTGGAATGCGGCAAGGAATCAGGCCTGAAGCCGCCGAGCGATAACATCCCCATTCACATGATGCTGCTCAATAATACGGGCAGCGATATCCAGATCTACAATCTGGACCATACGGGCCACCGCACCGAGCACGGCACCATTGCCGACAGCAGGTGGTCGACGATCCTGACCTCGGTCAACAGTCCCTGGCTTGTCACCGACGGTTCGGGGCGCTGCCTGCAGATCGTGCTGCCCGGCCAGGACACGCGCTTTCATCTCATCGAAGCGGCGGGCTCGGTGGCAATGCCGGCGCGCAATGCGCCGCAGGCCGGCAGCGAGGACAGCTTGCGCGAATACATTATCGGGCTCGGCCAGGGGCAGCCGAACTACGAGCACATGACGCCCGAGCTCGCGTCTTACACCAGGCAGCAGCTTCCCTATGATCAGGCGATCGTGCGCAAGCTCGGCGAGTTGCGGGCGTTGTCGTTCCGTGCCCGGACGCGCTTCGGCATGGACGTCTACATGGCGCACTTCGCCAATGGCACCGCGGAGTGGCGGATCGGTCTCTCCCGCAACGGCGCGATCGCGCGTATCGCGCTCGGCCCGCAATACTAGTTCCCGCATTCACCTCTCCCTGCGATCGCCTTCGCCAAGGCTTCGGTGGACAAGAGAGCGGGGCGAGGAGGACAACCACCGCGCGATCGACGCTTGCCCGCGTGAACGTGTAGTGCTACATTACGTAGCACTACGATTTGTAACGCGGAAGAGCCAAACCATGTTTGCGCGGCAGCAGGACATTGCCATTCTCGGGGGCTCGCCGATCGGCAGCGAGGCGGCGGCGAAGGCCGTACTGGCGCTGAACCGGTTCGGTATGGGGCCGCGGCCGGGATCGATCGAGGCGATCGTGGCCGATCCGCGCGAGGCGCTGCTGGCCGAGCTCGATCACCCTCCGGCATATCCCGCCGCCGCCGCGGCGCTGCCGTCGAGTGCGAGGGCGTACCAGGCGGTGACCGATGCCAACGCCAAGCGGCAGTCCAAGATCGTTCTTGCCAAGCGCGCGTCGGAGCAGGCGAAGCAGCAAACGGGCGCTGCGCCCGCCATGATGGAGGCAAGTGCGGAAGGGGCCAGCGACGCGGCGATGAAGGCGGCTGCCGAGGCTGTTCCCGACCCGGGCCGGCAGATCTATCTCGACGAAGCCAAGCTGCGCACCGAGGCGGCGCTTTCGTGCGACATCGGCTTTACCGAGCGGCTGGTCTGGTTCTGGTCCAACCATTTCTGCATCTCGGCAGACAAGATTCGCAGCATGTCCGGCGCCTATGAGCGCGAGGCGATCCGCCCGCACGTGCTCGGCCGCTTCGCCGAGATGCTGCTGGCCGTCGAGGGCCATCCGGCGATGCTGTTCTATCTCGACAATCTCGCCTCGATGGGCGCGAATTCGATCGCCGGCATCAACCGCAGTCGCGGCCTCAACGAAAACCTGGCGCGCGAGACGCTCGAGCTGCACACGCTCGGCGTCCGCTCGGGCTATACCCAGGATGATGTGATCGGGCTCGCCAATGCCTTCACCGGCTGGACGCTGGTGCCGCCGGGCGCCGATCCCGGGCATGGCGGCGAGTTCACCTTCAATCCGCGCCTGCATGAACCGGGCGCGCAGAAGGTGCTGGGCAAGCTCTATCAGGAGGAAGGAGTCGAGCAGGCGCGGGCGGTGCTCAGGGACCTTGCGGTTCATCCGGCCACGGCAACGCACCTAGCGACCAAGCTTGCCACCCACTTCGTCGCCGACGCACCGTCGCCTGCGCTGGTCGAGCGGATGACGAGGGCCTTTCTCGACAGCTCAGGCGACCTCAAGGAAGTCGCGCGAACGATGGTGCTGTCGCCCGAAGCCTGGGCCGAGCCGCCGACCAAGCTGAAGCGCCCGAGCGAATGGGTCATTGGCATGGTGCGCGCCACCGGCATCACCGAGGTGGATGCCAAGCGCTACACGGGCGGACAGGCCTTGCTGGGCGAACCCTTGTGGCGCCCCTCCGCGCCGAAGGGCTTTCCGGACGACGAGGCAAGCTGGATCGACAGCCTGGGACGCCGGCTCGATGTCGCCAACGTTTTCGCCGAGCGCGTTGCCGGGAAGGTAGACCCCGATGAGATCATCGCGGGCGTGTTCGATTCTTCCGTGTCGCCGCAGCTCTGCGAGGCGGTGAGCCGCGCCGAAAGCCGCCAGCAGGCGTTAGTGCTGCTGTTCATGTCGGCAGATTTCCAGAGGAGGTGAGCATGACGCATCTGGTCAGTCGGCGTGAATTGCTGCTCGGCTCCGGCGCGTTGTTTGCCTGGTCACAAATGCCGCGGCTTGCCCGTGCCGAGGGCCGCGATCCGCGTCTGCTCGTCATCATCCTGCGCGGCGCGCTCGATGGCCTTGGCGCCGTTGCACCGGTCGGCGATCCCGACTGGGTTGGCCTGCGCGGTGACCGCGCGCTGGTGCTGGACGGCAAGACGCCGGCGCTGCCGCTCGATTCTTTCTTCGCGCTCAATCCGGCGATGCCGAATTTTCACCGCCTGTACCAGGCCAAACAGGCTGCGATCGTGCATGCCACCGCAACGCCCTATCGCGAGCGCTCGCATTTTGACGGCCAGGACGTGCTTGAGAGCGGCATCAACCGCCCCGGTGCGGTCGATTCCGGCTGGCTCAATCGCGCACTTCTCGCCCTTGAGCCGAACGGCGCCGTCGATCCCGGCGGTGGCCGCGCCATCGGCATCGGCACGATCACGCCATTGATCGTGCGCGGCAAGGCGCCGATCCTCTCCTGGGCGCCGCAAAGATTGCTGCCTGCGAGTGAAGACACGCAAGCCCGCCTGCTCGATCTCTACCAGCACACGGACGCCAAGCTGGCAGCCGCACTGGCCGAGCGTCAGCGTCTCGCCGCGCTTGGCGGCACGGGCGTCACGGTCGATCCGATGTCGGAACAATCATTGCTGCGTGGGCCGGTTCTCGCGCGCATCCGCGCCTATTTCGCCGAGACCGCCGGCGCCGCCGCGCGCTTTCTCGCCAAGTCAGACGGACCGCGTGTCGGCGCGCTCGGATATGTCGGATGGGACACACATATGAACGAGGGCGCGGCCGCGGGCCAGCTCGCGAATCTGCTCGGTGCGCTCGACGGCGCGATTGCCGCCATCGAGAGCGGCATGGGCGATGCCTGGCGCGAGACGGCGGTCGCTGTTGTCACCGAGTTCGGACGCACCGCGCATATCAACGGCACCGACGGTACCGACCATGGCACCGCGACGGTTGCGTTCCTGGCCGGCGGCGCGCTGGCCGGCGGACGCGTGATCGCCGACTGGCCGGGACTGAAGACCGCACAGCTCTTCGAAGCGCGCGACCTGAAGGCGACCACGGATCTGCGCGCCGTGCTCAAAGGCCTGCTCAGGGATCATCTTCGCGTCGAGGAAAGCGCGCTGGCCAATAGCGTGTTTCCTGGCAGTGCGGATGTTCCGCCAATGTCGGGACTGGTCTAGCCGTGAATCAGCACCAAAGGAAAAACGCCATGAAGCCACTTCGCGTCCTCCTGTCGATCGTCCTCGCCGCGGTCGCCGTAGCGTCCGACGTCACGGCGGTGTCGGCCACCAAGATGGACGGGCGGTGCTGCGCCTCATCGGATGGCGGGCGCTCCTATCGCTACCGCCACTACTCGGCCCTGCGCGCCCTCCCGCGCACCTGCAGCGCCTACGCTGCGTCCTGCGTGCGTTTGTCCAGAAGGCGGAACGACGGCGCTGCCGCTTGCTTCATCGCCAAGGCGGAATGCATGCGGACCGGCGTTCATGTCGGCCCGTATAGCGGCATCCACTACGCCGGTCTGGAACGGCGTTAGCCGGCGAGCCACCGCTCGCCTCGCGGTGCGCATCGTTACGCAGGACTCAAGTAGGGTGAGGAACCCCGGCACACGCCGCCCGTTTCCAAGATCGGTCCCTTTTTGGAAACGAGGACTTGCCGGTATGGCGTCATACCTCGCCAAGCGCATCCTGATCGGCCTCGTCCTTGGATGCGCGGCCAGCTCTGCTCTCGCAGCCGGCATGAACGCGGCCGCGATCAACTCCGCCGAGCCGTCGAAGAAAACCCTGTCCAAGGATAAGCCGACGCCCGCGGGCGTGCGGTTACAGGTCCTGCTCGACAGGGCGCGCTTCTCGCCCGGCGAGATCGACGGCAAGTTCGGCGAGAACGCCAAGAAGGCACTGCGTGCCTATGAAGACGCGCAGCATTTGCCCGATACAGACGATGTGGCCCCGGAGGTCTGGCAGAAGCTCGCCACAGACAACCACTCGGTGACCACGAACTACACGATTGAGCAAAAGGACGTCGCGGGGCCGTTCCTGCACAGGCTGCCCGCCAAGATGGAAGACATGAAGCACATTCCGAAGCTGGCCTATACCAGCCCGCGGGAAGGCCTGGCCGAGAAGTTTCACATGAGCGAGGAACTGCTGGCGGCCTTAAATCCGCACCAGCACTTCAATCGCGCTGGCGATTCCATCGCCGTGATCGATATCGGCAGCGATCCCGATCCCGAGAAGGCAGACAGGATCGAAGTCGACAAAAGCCAGCAGACCGTGAAGCTGTTCGACAAGAGCAATGCGCTGATCGGCTTCTATCCCGCAACCGTCGGCAGCGAAGACAAACCATCGCCCTCAGGCACATTGAAGGTCACGGAGATCGACCAGAATCCGACCTACCACTACAACCCGAAATACCACTTCAAGGGCGTCCATTCGCGCAAGCCGTTCACCATCGGGCCGGGACCGAACAACCCGGTCGGCGTCGTCTGGATCAACCTATCCGGCCAGGGCTATGGTATCCACGGCACGGCTTCGCCCGGGAAGGTGTCCAAAGCGCAATCGCACGGCTGTGTTCGTCTCACGAACTGGGATGCCGAGCGTGTCGCCGCACGGGTGTCGAAGGGAACGCCGGTCGCATTCGTCGACGACCGGCAGTGACGGTTCGGGGCGGGATCATCGGTCTAACGTCGGTGATTACCGTACCATAGGCGCCCGCTCGGCAATCGCTTTTCGGAGGATGCGCGACAGCAATTCCACCGAGTAAGGCTTCTGGATCAGCTCAAAGCCGTGGTGGGCGTTTTCGGCGAGCACGTTGCTGTAGCCGGACGTCAGCACGACGGGCAGGCCGGGATAGCGCTCGCGGATCAGGCCGGCGAGCTCGACGCCGTTCATGCCGGGCATGATGACGTCGGAGAACACGAGATCGACGGCGAACTCGTCTTCCTTGAGGATCGCCAGCGCCGCATCCGCGTCCGCAACCCGGTGGACGATGTACCCAAGATCCTCCAGGAGCTCGGTCGAAAATCGGCCGACCTCGTCATTGTCCTCCACCAGCAGGACGCGGTAGCCGCGCCCGGTCGTCGCGGGCTCACGCCTGATCGCAGCGCTTTCGGTGGCACCAGTCGGCGCCGCCGCCTGCGGCAGGTAGATCGTGAATGTCGCGCCATGTCCGGGCGTGCTCGCCACCGCAATGTCGCCGCCGGATTGCTTGGCGAAGCCGAAGGCCTGGCTCAAGCCGAGGCCCGTGCCTTTGCCGATTTCCTTGGTGGTGAAGAACGGCTCGAAGATGGCATGGATATTCTCAGGCGGAATGCCGCCGCCGGTGTCGGCGACCGAGACTGCGATGAAATCGCCGGTGCGGGCACTCTGGCCGCGCAGGGCAGGGATCGCGGTCGCTTTGTTCACCGCGATCCTGAGCCCACCTTCGCCATGCATGGCATCGCGCGCGTTGCTGGCGAGATTGAGCAGCGCCGTCTCGAACTGTCCGAGGTCGGCAATGGTGTAGGCATCATCGCTGCCGATATCGATCTCGATCTGGATGCCGCCACCGACCAGAGGTCGCACCAGCTGGGCCACGTTCTCGACCTGGGTGCCGACATTGAAGACTTGCGGCTTCAGCGGCTGACGGCGGGCGAAAGCGAGGAGCTGTGCGGTGAGCTTTGACGCCCGCTCCACAGTCTCCGCGATTGCGTCGACATAACGCCGGCGCCGCTCCTCGGGTAACTCGCGGCGGCGCAGGAAGTCGGTCGCCGAGCGGATGATGGTGAGGAGGTTGTTGAAGTCGTGGGCGACGCCACCGGTGAGTTGGCCGACCGCCTCCATCTTCTGCGACTGGCGCAGCGCTTCCTCGCCCTGGCGGCGTTCCGTGATATCGACCGCTTCCGGCACCGCGCCGGTCACGGCACCATGCCGGTCGAAGAGCGGGCGCATCGCGAAATCGAAATAGCGCTCGCCGATCGGAAGCACGAGCTGCATGTCGAGGCGGACTTCCTCGCCCTTCAGCACCCGGTTGAACGCATCATGCACCGCCTCGGGCACGCCGGGCGTCGCGGTGAACCACGGCGTTTCCCAGAACGGCGCACCGATCACGCCGCTGCCGTCGGAATCGATGCCCGCGAGCGCGGTCTTGTTGGCATAGAGCAGCTTGCCTTCGCCGTTGAGCAGCCCCTGATATTGGTTGCTGGTCTCGAAGATGGCGCGCATCTGGGCTTCGTTGGATTCGAGCTGCGCGGTGCGGTCGCGGATGCGCCGCTCCAGCGTCTCGTTGAGCTTGCGAAGCTCGATCTCCGCCTCCTTGGCGGCGGTGATGTCATGGGCGATGCCGATGAAGCCGATATGCTTGCCGGTCGGATCCCAGCGCGGCTGCGATTCCGATCTCAGCCAGCGCCATTCGCCTGATGCGTTGCGGTAGCGCGCCTCGAGCACGAAAGGTTTGAGCGATGCTTCGCCGCTCATCTGCTCCTGGAGGATGCGCGGCAGGTCGTCCGGATGCAGGGCCTTGCGCCAGTCGAACACGACGGCCTGTTCGAACGGTAGCCCCAAAAAATCGAGATAGGCCTGGTTGGCGAAAGAGCGGGTGCGGTCGAGCTTGGTCACCCACATCGGGACCGGCGCGCTGTCGGCAATCAGGCGGAAGCGCTCCTCGCTTTCACGCAAGGTGTCCTGGGCCAGCATCTGGTCGGTAACGTCGAGGTCGGCGCCGACCAGGCGCAGCGCGCGTCCCGTGGGGTCGCGTTCGATCTTGGCGGTGACACGAATCCAGCGGCTCTCGCCGTCATTGGGCCGGATGATCCGGTAGATATCGGTATAGTCTTCGCTGCTTCCTTTCAGAACCTCGAACAGGTGGTCGATCGTGCGCTGACGGTCGCTCGGATGGATGCGGGCGACCCAGTTCTCGTAGGCTTCGTTGGCGGCCTCGGGCGGCAGGCCGTGGACGAGGAGATATTCGGGGGAGCGGTGGTTCCTGACGCCATCGCGGAAATCGATCTCGAGGCCACCGACAAGCGCAATGCGCTGGATCCGCGCCAGCTCCGCTTCGCGATCCTGAAGTGCGAGATGCGCCTTGTCCCGTTCGCGCGCAATCTCCTCCAGATGCCGCCGCAGGTTTTCCGCGGCAGCCGTCTCTGGCAGCGTGTCGTTCGGGCCGGTCATGAGTGCCTGCGATCTCCCGGAAGAGTTTCACACAGGAGGCGGACCTTGGCTATCTGCGGCTATGGCAGGGCGCCGTTCGGTCTGCGGAAAACGGGCTATCGCAACGCAAGATATAATCTTGCGGTTGCTTCGCAAGGCGAGGGATCAACCGAAGGTCTTGTTGGTGGCGCACAGCCGCTGCGCCGGCACGCGCGAAATAAGGCGTCTGGCTGACCAGGGACAGAAACTGCTTTTCCGAGACGGCGACGAGCTCGATATCGGTGGCCGCGAGCGCCGTGGCGCTGCGCGGCTCATTGTCGATCAATGCCGTCTCGCCAAAAATGTCGTTGGTCGGAAAGCTTGGCCCATGCGCGATTGCCGAGCTGGATCCGGACCTGACCGCTCTTGATCACGAACAACTCGTGGGCTTCGTCGCCCTCGCAGAAGATAACGCCGCCGGCCTAGATGAATTTGGTTTCGATGTTGTTGCCGGTCAGGACGGCAAAGCCGGCTCATGCCTCAGTTTTGGCCCCCTCATTCTTGCCCCGGGACACGTTCTACGATGCCCCGGTGACGTGGTAGGGTTGCGGAACCCGTGCGGCAAGAAAGAGCGGCAAAGCACTGTGGATACGAGCGATTCCAGGCGCACGGCCGATTGACTTTAGGAACATATCATGAACATAAATGTGCCCCATCGTCGAGAGAGCCGAAGCCATGTCCGCCAAACCCATGCACGCCGGCGCGGGCGATGACGATGACGAGTTGGAAACGGCCATCGATGATGCGATCGCGGCCTGTGACGGCAATTTGCGGGCGACGATCCGTGCCTTGATTATCGCCAACAATTTTCTGGAATCAGAGGTGAGCGAGCTGATGAAAGCGGTCTCGCACGCCTATGCCCGCGGACGATTTCACACCTATTCGGGCTGAGCTATCGGTCGCACCGCTGCGATCTTGTTGCGATAGGCGGTTGCCACCGCCCCAATTTGCTGTAGACGCAATTGTGACGTCCGCCTTCGCATGCCAGATTGCGAGGGAGCGCGCCCAGCAAAAGTGGAAACTGGTTTTGCGCCCGGGCGCGCTCCAATAATATTAAGTTGGCGCGTAACCGCGCCAAACCCGCCCAAAGGTCACACACGACAAGATGTTCAAGAAAATTCTGATCGCAAATCGCGGCGAGATCGCCTGCCGGGTGATCAAGACGGCCCGCCGCATGGGAATCAAGACGGTAGCGGTCTATTCCGAGGCCGACCGGGACGCGCTCCATGTCGAAATGGCTGACGAAGCGGTGCTGATCGGCCCGCCGGCCGCCGCCGAAAGCTATCTGTTGATCGATAAAATTGTCGACGCCTGCAAGAGGACGGGCGCCGAGGCCGTTCACCCGGGTTACGGCTTCCTGTCCGAGCGCGAAGCCTTTCCACGCGCGCTGGCGAAGGCGGGGGTCGTCTTCATCGGGCCCAATCCAGACGCGATCGCCGCTATGGGCGACAAGATCGAGTCCAAGAAGGCCGCCGCGAAGGCAAAAGTCTCGACCGTGCCGGGCCATCTCGGCGTCATCGACGACGACAAGCATGCGGTGAAGATTGCCGAAGAGATCGGCTATCCCGTGATGATCAAGGCTTCCGCCGGCGGCGGCGGCAAGGGCATGCGGATCGC
>Ga0157369_10003944_pt1 | contig 17609 bp, 17 predicted proteins | sample C25metaG_FD_113461 | JGI IMG/M metagenome (GOLD analysis project Ga0157369, IMG submission 113461) | Corn rhizosphere microbial communities from Kellogg Biological Station, Michigan, USA - C2-5 metaG | ecosystem: Host-associated > Plants > Roots > Rhizosphere > Soil | place: USA: Michigan... | reverse complement strand
GCGTCCCGTTGCCGCCCAGGCAGGATGACGACAGGCAGGCTCCGAGGGTTCGCGCCCAGCGGGCGCAGCCGGTCGCCGAGCCACGCCGCGTGGCGCAGCCTGCTCGGCGTAGGCCGGCCCAGCAGCGACAGGACCCGGGGCCGCTCGAGGTCCTCGCCATGTCGGCGGCGGCTCTAGAGCGCGGTCGGGTGACATCCACCATGCGGGAGAAGTTTCAGGCCGTCGCCCTGCTGCTGCGCGAACAGCGAGCCGAGACGACGGCGGCTCCGATGAGCCCAACCCAGCGCGCAAACCAGCAAAAGCGGATCGAGGGCCTTGCCGCGAAACTGGCCCACATCGCCGCCCGCGACACGTCGCTGTTCGAGTTGCTGGCCGACGGCGCGCCGCTGTTACCCGGCACGGCCGCGGCCCTGCGCGAACTCCGACGCAAAGCTGGTCTCGCCGTCGAGCCGGAGGCTCCGGCTCTGCCACCTCCCGGCGACCGTGCGCCGGCAGCGGAACAGCGCCAGGTCGTGCCGCAGTCGGCGATCTCTCGCGCGCTCGCCAACCCGTTCCTCGCCCCGGATTACTCGGCGGCGGCGCCCGCGCGGCCACGTCCGAAGCTGCTCGTCGACTGGGAGCTGATCGGCCCGCTGCTGCGCGCATTCGAGCAGACCACCGCCGACGCCCCGTCCTGCATGACGCTTCCGCCGCCGAGCCACGCGCACATCGCCGCCGGCCTCGACCTGATGGCGCATCAGGCGCAGGTGGTGCGCAAGGCTCAGGAGGGTCACCGGTCGTTCCTGCTCGCCGATGAGCCGGGCCTCGGCAAGACCGCCGAGGCGTTGCTCGCAGCGCAAGCCGCCGGCGCCTACCCGCTACTCGTCGTCGTGCCGAACGTCGTCAAGACCACCTGGGCCCGCGAGGCCGCGATGTGGACCCCGAGGCACGGAGCCACGGTCGTCCACGGCGACGGCGAGACCGTCGACGCGTTCTGCGACATCGTCGTCGTCAACTACGACATCCTCGACCGGCACGTCGGGTGGCTGGGCAAGTTCGGGTTCCGCGGGATGATCGTCGACGAGGCGCACTTCATCAAGAACAAGTCGTCACAGCGCTCGAAGAACGTGCTCGCGCTGTCTCGGCAGATCCGCCAGCGCACGGCCCGCCCGTTGCTGATGGCGCTTACCGGCACGCCGTTGATCAATGACATCGAGGACTTCCTGGCCATCTGGGAGTTCCTCGGTTGGATCGACGGCGCCGAGGTCGGTCCGGACCTGTTGCACGCGCTCGAAGCCAACGCGATGACGCCCATCGATCCGGACTTCTACCCGGCCGCGCGACAGTCGGTGATCGAGATGGGAGTCGTACGCCGGCGCAAAATCGACGTCGCCAAGGACATCCCAGCACGGCGGATCGCCGACGTCCCGGTCGAGCTCGAAGGCGCGGCGGGCGCGTCCGTGCGCGCAGCCGAGCGGAAGCTCGCCCAACGACTGGTGAAGCGTTACCGGAGTGCTCTCGCCGCACGCAAAGACGTCGACGAGATTGCCGGCATCGACGAGTCGGTCGTCCGTCAGGTTTGCGCGCGAGAGCTGCGCGAGTCCAGCGAAGGCGACGGCAGCGGAGAGAACGTCTTCTCGATGATGCGGCGCATCGGCCAGGCAAAAGCTGAGCTCGCCGCCGACTACACCGCGCAGCTGTCGCGCAGCGCCGGCAAAGTCGTCTTCTTCGCCAAGCACATCGACGTCATGGATGCGGCCGAGCGGCTGTTCGCCAAGCGCGGCATCGGTCACACGTCGATCCGCGGCGACCAGACGACGCGAGTGCGGCAAGCGAACATCGACGCCTTCGTCAACGACGACAACGTGCATGTCATCGTCTGCTCCCTCACCGCCGCCGGCGTCGGCATCAACCTCCAGGTGTCGTCCAACGTCGTTCTCGCCGAGTTGTCGTGGACCGCGGCCGAGCAGACGCAGGCGATCGACCGAGTCCACCGAATCGGTCAGGACCAACCGGTGACGGCGTGGCGGGTGATCGCCACGCAGACCATCGACGCGCGGATTGCCGAGCTCATCAGCACCAAGGAGAATCTCGCCGCGCGCGCACTCGACGGCTCCGACGTCGAGGCTGCGGCCACCGACCTTCAGCTCGAGACGCTGATCAGCCTGTTGACCGACGCGCTGAGAGACAGCTGACGGGAAGGCGCCCTTCGCCGTGCCGCTGGAGTGTGGCCCGGATCACGCCTGCACGAGGTTGACCCTCCCAACGCGGCGGCGCTATATCTCATGGCGATGGTCACTCGGGTCGCTGCCTTCGCGGTACGAAGACGCCGGCTCGTCCTCACCCTCACTGTCGTGTTCGTCGCGCTGTCGATCGTCTTCGGCGCCGGCGTCGTGAAGCGGCTGTCTGGCGGCGGGTTCGACGATCCCAACGCCGAGGCGACCCGCGCCACGAGAGCGCTGGCAACGCAGTTCCACACCGGCGTCCCGAATTTCAATCTCCTCGTCCAAGCAGATAAGAGCGTCGACGCGCCCGACGTCAGCGCCGCCGGCACGACGCTCGCCGAACAACTGGGCAGTCAGCCGAACGTCGCCAACGTCTTCTCCTACTGGACCACCGGGCACCCGGCGACCTTGCGCAGCACCGATCGCAAGCAAGCGCTGATCCTCGTCCGGCTCGTTGGCAGCGACGACACACGCACCCGGCGCGCGCACGATCTCGCGAAGCGGTTCGCCGGTCGGCACGGGGGCCTCGTCGTACGTGCGGGCGGCGAGAGCATGGTCTTTGACGCCGTCGGCTCGCGCATCCAGCATGACCTTTCCCGCGCCGAGATGATCGTGTTCCCGATCACGTTTGTCTTGCTCGTGCTCGTCTTCGGTGGCGCCGTCGCGGCGCTGCTGCCGCTCGCGATCGGCGGCATCGCCATCGTGGGCACGCTGCTCGTCCTGCGCATCCTGACGATCTTCACGGCCGTGAGCGTCTACTCGCTCAACCTCACCACCGGTCTCGGCCTCGGGCTGGCGATCGACTATGGCCTGTTCGTCGTCACGCGTTACCGCGAGGAGCTCGCCCGCGGCGCGTCGTACGAAGAGGCGATCATCGCGAGTTCGCGCACCGCGGGCCGGACCGTGGCGTTCTCCTCCTTGGCCGTCGCGCTGAGCCTCGTCGCGCTGCTCGTCTTCCCGCTGTTCTTCCTCCGCTCGTTCGGCTACGCCGGGATCGCGGTGGTAGCGATCGCGTCACTCGGCGCAGTCCTCGTGCTGCCGGCGTTGCTCGCCGTGCTCGGCCCGCGAATCGACAAGTGGCAGATCTTCAACCGCCGGCCTGCGGACAGAGAGCACGGGTTCTGGCGGCGTACCGCGACCGCGGTCATGCAGCGTCCGCTCGTCACTGGCGGCGCCGTCATCGCGCTCCTCGTCGTCCTGGGCGTGCCGTTCCTCGGTGTGCGCTTCGGCCTTCCGGACGACCGCGTGCTGCCGAGCAGCAACGCCGTGCAACAGACCCAGCAAGTGCTGCGCACGGATTTCGCCGGCCGGTCCGGCGAGCCGGTGCTCGTGGTCGCGCCGACCGGCGCGCCGTCGCAGCGAGAAATCGCTGCGTACGCCGAACGGCTGTCGACCCTGCCGGGCGCCGACACCGTTCAGTCGGGCGCCGGCAGTTTCGTCAACGGCAGGCAGGTCGCGCCCGCCCCGCGCAGCGGCTTCAGCGATCCGGACGGGCAGGGGTTCTGGCTCTCGGTGACGCCGGCGGTCGAGCCGATGTCAGACACCGGCAAGGCGTTCGTGCGTCACATCCGCGACATCCCGTCGCCGGCGCCCGTGCTTGTGGGAGGACTCGCGGCGTCGCTGGTCGACACCGAGCATTCGCTGGCCAGCAGGATGTGGCTCGCCGGGCTCATCATCTCGATCGCAATGCTCGCCGTGCTGTTCCTGTTCACCGGCAGCGTCGTCGTGCCGCTAAAGGCGATCGTGCTCAACCTCCTCAGCCTATCGGCGACTTTCGGGGCGATGGTGTTCGTGTTCCAACAGGGCCACTTGGGCTGGCTGGTGGGGCGCCCGATCGTCACCGGCGCCCTTGACACGACCACGCCGATCCTCATGTTCTGCGTCGCGTTCGGGCTGTCGATGGACTACGAGGTGTTCCTGCTCTCCCGGATCAAGGAGACGTACGACGCGGGCGCCGACAACGCGACCGCCGTCGGCGTCGGCCTGGAGCGCACCGGCCGGCTGATCACGGCCGCGGCCGCGCTGATCGCGGTCGTCTGGATTTCGTTCATCTCCAGCGGCGTGACGTTCATCAAGATGCTCGGGCTCGGCATGGCACTGGCCGTCATCGCCGACGCGACCCTGATCCGCGGAGTGCTGGTGCCCGCGTTCATGCGGGTGGCCGGCGACTGGAACTGGTGGGCGCCCAAGCCGTTGCGCCGGCTGCACGAGCGCGTCGGCATCAGCGAGCAGCAGGCGTTTCCGGCCGTGCGCGCGGCCAACACCTCGGCGAACGCAGGCGTATGAGCGCACGGGGAGATGTAAAGCGACCAGGTCGAAACGGACGTCGGGACTTTCGGCCCTAGAGTCCCGGCTCAACTCCCCGGATGCTGGACACATGACGGGGAACGTTGGCGTGCTCTCCCGCGCGGAATGTCTCGACAAACTTCGGGCGCATCCGGTTGGCCGCATTGCCGTGACGAGCCATGCGCTGCCCGCGATCGTCCCGGTCAACTACCGGGTGAGCGGCAGCAGCATCCTGTTCCGGACCGAGCCGGGCGGCATGCTCGCGCGCGCCTGCGACGGATCGGTCGTGGCCTTCGAGGTCGACGAACTGGACCCGGACGGCACGCGCGGCTGGAGCGTCCTCGTCGTCGGCGTCGCCGAGCTGCTGCACGGCAGTGCCGCGCTGCGCGCCGTAGAAGCCGGCCTGGTCAGCGCGGCCGGCGCCGGCCGCGACCAGTTCGTCGCGATCACGATCGGCCAGCTCACCGGGCGCAGCGTTGCGGCGGGCGAAGCGATGGAGGCAACCGGATGATCCCCCGCCTTCTTGCGGCGGCGCCCCAGGCTCTCACTCGAGCCGCCCGGCGCGTGGTATCTGATTCCACCGCTGTCGCGAACGCCGGGCAGTCGTTGCTCAACGAGGCGCGTCATCGGCAGGACCGTGTTCGGCTCGCGCCGGGCGCGCGGCCCGACGGCCCTGGTCAAGTGCTCGAGGCGATCGAACCGGAGCGATGCTGGGAGTTGCTTGCCACCCAGCCGCTGGGCCGGCTGTCGTTCACCGCGCACAGCGGCGTGCCGGTGATCGTCCCGGTGAACTTCGCCGTCGCCGACCGGACGATCGTGCTGCGGACCGGACGCGGACCGAAACTGACGGCGGCGGCGCGGCGGGACCTGGTCGCCTTCGAGGTCGACGACATCGACATCGAGAGCCGCACCGGCTGGAGCGTGGTCGTCATCGGCCAGGCCAGCGTGGTAACGGAGTCGTCGCAACAGCGTCGACTCGACGCCCTGGGCTTGCAGCCGTGGGCGGCCGGTCCGCGCGAGGACTACGTCGTGATCACTCCACGCAACGTCGCCGGTCGGCGGCTGCGGGCAGCAGAGCCGCGGCCCGCGCCGAGTTGAGCCGCCGGTCACGCTGCCGGCGCGGCGGTGCTCCGGCCGCGCCGACCGTAGTTCTCGTCTAGATCGGGACGCAGTACCACCCGGAGGTGTCGCCGTCGCCCCACGTGTCGTTCTCGCACAGCTCGGACGGCGACGTCCCAGCCCCGTTGTCCCAATCGGCCAAGAGCTGGCCCTGCGCGACACCTACCGCGTTCGTCGAAACGGTGAGCTGGGTGTTCGGGGCCGGAAAGCCGTTGACCCGGATTTCGCACTCGACCACCGCGGCGGCGTCCGGCATGTTGTTGCTCTTCGTCATGAAAGCGTTGACCAGGAGCGGGCCGATGTTCTCGCCCTGGGTGAGAAGTGGCGAGTTGAGGTTGGGGCCGTATTGACACCCGCCTTGGATGCTGTCGCCGGGGTCTGCGCTGGCCCACATCGGCGCGGCAGCCGTCAGCACCGTGGCCAACGCCGCCCCCACGGCCGCTCTCTTCACAGTGTTCACCGATCCTCCTTGCGTCGGTGACGCCCGCCTTCAGCGACGGGACCCGAATCCCCAACTCAGGTGTACTACCGCGCCGACATCGGCTTCCTTACGCGCACATGCAGACCAGTCGGCCAACGCGGCGGTGACCCGGCCGGAAGCGATCAAGGATGATGGGTCGATGATGACCGGACCTTCGACCGACAAGGCCGCCATCCTTCTTGCCTTGCACGAGGGTCCCGGCTTCGTGCTGCCCAACGCCTGGGACGCCGGTTCCGCCCGCATCCTCGAGCAGGTCGGGTTTCCGGCCATCGCCACGACGAGCGCTGGCATCGCGTGGTCGTGCGGTGTCCCGGACGGCGAAACGCTGGACCGCGACACGATGCTCGAGCACGTCGCTCGCATCGTGGCGGCAGTCAGCGTGCCGGTGACCGCGGACCTCGAAGCGGGATACGGCGACACACCCGACGACGTCGGCCGCACTATCGCCCGGGCCGCGGAGATCGGGGCGGTCGGAGCGAACCTCGAGGACGCCGGACCGAGCGGGCTGTTCGAGATCGAGGATGCCGTCGACCGCATCGCGGCGGCCCGGGCCGCGGCGCCTAGCGGCACGTTCGTGCTGAACGCCCGCACTGACACCTACTTCGCCGGCACGAGCGAGGACGTCTTCGCCGAGACCATCGAACGCGCCGCGCGCTACCTCGAAGCCGGGGCCGACTGCGTCTTCGTGCCGGGCGTCGTCGAGCCGGAGACGATTCGCCGGCTCGCCGCTGCGATTCCCGGCCCGCTCAATGTGGTGGCCGGGCTGGCGAACACGATCGACGCGCCTACGCTCTTCTCACTGGGCGTCAACCGGGTCAGCCTCGGCGGAAGCCTGGCCCGCGCAATGCTCAGCATGTTGGAGCGCGCCGGCCGAGAGCTGCACGACTCCGGCACGCTTGGCTTCCTCGACGGCGCCCTCGGCTACGCCGACGTGCAGCGACGCTTCAGCCGTTGACGTGCGCGCTCTAGATAATGCTTGAGTTGCTCGCGGCGCATCAACCTGCTTTTGCTGCCTCGGCCCTTGCCAGCGACTAAGCGCAGATCAGTTCACGTGCCGAACGGAGGGGCAGATGGCCACACACGATGCACGCGACTTCGTCCTCGCTGAGTATCAAACGGTTCGCCAGGAGTGGCTCGAATCACGATCGGCGCAACAGCACACTTTCTCCTGGACGCTCGCGACGGTGGCCGCCGTGTTGGCTGCTGCTATGGCGTCTGATGCCCGGACGGAGCAACCTTTTCTCTACCTAGTCGCTGCCTCGTTCATCATCGCGGCATCAACAGCGGCGCAAGCAATTTGGTTCGGAGAGGTGACCAGGATGGAACGCGCGGCTTTCTACCTCCGCGGACTTGAACACGACATCGCTGCGCACGGACCACGATGGGGCCGGAGGCCGCCGTTACAGTTTGAACGCTTCCGAGGGCTCGCGCCGGAAAGCGACGACGTGGACTGGATACCGAAGAGCAACACATTGATTGTCGGCGCTTTCGGAATGTATGGCGTTCTGGCGTGCTTGGGTGGTGCGATGCTCATCGATCTCGCCACAGCGTCAGCGCATCACTACAACAACCATGAGCCGCTTGCGATCGCGGCAGTGTGCACCTTCGGCGTCGTCTACCTCGCGTCAACCATCTTCCTCTGTCTCCTCGCATTGGAGATCCGCACCATCGCCAGCAAGATTCCTGATCTCGCCGGCCGATGAGAACTCGCATTACGGCGAGTCCTACGCCAGGCCCAATTCGGTTGGGATCTAGGAGGTCCTGACGGCCGCTCGGGATCTGCCGGCCTGGGCCATCAGACGTTCGGTGTCACTGGCGCCTGGTTCGAGAAGGACGATGCTCTTGATCAGATCGTGCTCCCGGGCTACGTCGGTGCACGTCGCTTCCACCACCCCAGTGATGGCGGGGATCCACTCCGGCGGGAATTCGAGCCGCCGGCCGAGGCTCGTCGACAGGTCCCAAGCGTGACACAACGCGTCGATGGTCGGGAAGTTGATGACGACAGACCCCGGCAGCTCTCCGAACGGCGTCATGTGAACGCCGGTCAGTAGCTCCGCGTCACACCACATCGCCATCGTCCGCTCGGCGACCTCGCTCGCATACGTGGCGAGGTCGCCGTCGTACGGAACTGCTCCCATGGTCTCCTCGGGCGACACGGTCTGCTGACCTGTGACGATGCCCGCCCACAGAAGCTGGTTGTTCAGCGCGTGGCTCGCCAGCCGCCGAACCGTCCACGGTGCGCAGTTGGTGACGGTGTCCAATTCGGCGTCGTCGAGGGTCTCGACCTCTCGGCGCAACTCACCGATCGCGAACTCCAGGGTTGCAACCTGGTCCATCACGACCACCCCTCAGTCGCGCCGAGCGTACGACGACTCCTCATGTCTGTCAGGCCAACGGAACTTCGCGTTCCTTCGGATCGATGTGGCCGAGGTTCTTGACGACCTTGAACGTGCCGCCTTCCGAGCGAGCGATGTACATGTTCATGCGCACGTGGTGCTGACCTGGCGCCATTTCGGCGGGACCACCAGGACCCTGCGGGATCCGGGCGTGATCAAGCGCCGCGATGACGTCGTGCTGTTTGAGCGAACCTGCCTCATTCACTGCTGACTCCCACATCTTCAAGGCCCGATATGTGCCCGTGCACGCTGAGCCGGCGGTGAACTGCGCACTGCCCGGATATCGCGCTTCGTACCGGTTCAGCAGATCGATGCTGAACGGGTCCTGCACGTCTCGGTAGTAGTCGAGGCATCCGTAGAGCCCCTCGACCTGCTCGACCGGCACGAGGTTCAGGAAGTTCTCGTCGAAGTAGGTGCACACGACCTGACCCCCTCGCTTCATGAAGCCTGCGTCGTAGAGCTGGGCGAGGAACGGCGTCAGACCGGGCGGCACGATCGTGTTGAACACAACGTCAGCCTCGGACGACATGATGTCGGCGACCACCGCGTCGTAGTCGACGTGGTCCAGTGGGAAGTACTGCTCGCCGACGATCGTGCCGCCGCGGGCCGTCACGACCTCGCGCACCTTCTCGTTCAACACGTGCGGCCAGACGTAGTCCGCTGATGGCAGGTAGAAGGTCGTGGCCTTCGTCTCGTTCATCAGCCACGGGAAGAACGGCTCGATCTGCTGAGCCGGCACCGGCCCGGTGCAGAAGATGAGCGGGTGACACTCCTGGCCCTCGTACTGCTCCGGATACAGATACAGCTTGCCGGCCTCGTCGACCACCGGGGCCTTGATGGCCTGCCGGGTCGAGCTGTAGATCCCGCCGACGACCACGTCGACGTCGGCTTCCACGAGCCGGGTCGCGGCGGCCCGCGCGACATCGTCATCAGTGGCGCTGTCCTCGATGAACAGCTCGATGGGATGGCCGAGCAAACCGCCCTTCGCGTTGATGTCGTCGATCACCATCCTGGCCACGTTGACGTTGGCAATGCCCATGAACGACAAGGCGCCGGTCTGGTCGGTGATGAGCCCGACCCGGGCAGGACGATCGAGGTTGCTCGTCATCGTCGTCCCCTACGCGTCGTAGTGGCCGAGGAGCGCCGCCGACTCGGGCTTGCCGAGGTGGCCGGCCTCTTTGAGGATCGGCGGGACCGCGGGGTCGGAGACGAAAGAGGCCCAACCCTTCTCGTCCCACTCGAACAGCGCCCACACGCGGTTTGCCTCGGTCGGATCGCGGAACACCGCCGAGCCTTTCGAGCCGTGAGCGGCGCGCTTGTCCGCACCTTTGGTGCCGAACACCTCGAGGAATCGGTCGACGTCCTCGACCATCGTTGTCGCCAGAATCATGAGGTCCCTCCCTCGCCGCGGATCCTTCGGATCCACCGATCGCCAGCCGGTCGGCGGGCATGCGGTCATCGTCGAGAAAGCGGCCTGCGCCGGCATCGGTTGATCTACCTATTTCCGATAGGTAGTCGGCCGCCGCGAGACCACCGGCGCCGGACTGATCGGCAATGTCAGCCGGTGACAACCCCGTTGGTGACGGCCCAGCGCGTCGCCGACGCTCTGTTGGAGACGCCGATCTTCGTGTAGATGTGCTGGATGTGATGCTCGGCGGTGCGATGCGAGATGAACAGCTCGGCGGCCACCTCGCTCGACGTCCGACCCTCGGCCACGAGCCTGAGCACCTCGAGCTCACGCCTGCTCAGCCCGCCCGGGCGCTCCTGGCGGACGCGTGGACGCGGGTCATGCCGCGCGGCGTCGAGCTGTTGCCGGGCATACATCGCGACGGCGTCAAGATTGAACGCCGCCCCTTCGGCGAGACACGCCTCCAGCTGGGCTGTGTCGAGCTTCGCCGCAAGCCGTGCCTTGACGTCGGCCAGTTCAGGGACGTGATGGAAGCTCGACTCGTGCTGCGACATCGCACCGAGAAGGGTCGCTGCCGCGTCGAAACGCTCGAGCCGCTCGAACAGCGCGGGGACGCTTGCGAGTGTGATGACCAGTTGCGGGATGTTGCCGGCCCGATGGAACGACGTCAGCGCGTCGCTGAACAGGACCAGTGCCGCTTCGGGTTCGCCGTCGGACGCGTGCAGTCGTGCCGCGTCGCGCGCCAGGAACCCTTCGAAGAAGTGCACTCGGTGCTCGCGGACGAAGGCGACACCCTCGTCCCATGCAGCCAGAGCCCGTCGTGAGTCCGACCTGGAAAAGGCCATTCCCGCGATCCAGAGCGCGTAGGCGATCCAGTAGGGGTTACCGAGCTTGCGTGCCGCGACGACGGACTGTTCGGTGATCGCAAGAGCTTCCTCGACGCGACCTATCGACTGGAGGCCGTCGACGTACGACGCACGGCCGTACCCACGCTCATCGCCGTACCGCTCCGCTACGTCGCGCGTGAGCTCGACGTAGCGGTCGAGGTTGCCGCAGTAGACCTCGCCAAGAGCCTCGATGAATGTCGCGTATCCCGGTTCGCACGGGTCGTAGCGATCGTCGGCTTCTAACTCGGTCGCGCGGTGAGCATGCCGGCGCGCGACACCCGCCCGGCCGGTGAAGCACGCATACCCGGCGGCTGCGTAGAGCCGGGGTAACCGAGGCACATCGGCCGACGCCGCTGCGGGAAGCAGTTCCTCAGCCCAAGCAACGGTCTCGAACAGCTGCACCGAGAAACCCATCAGTGCTGCGTGAGCCACGATGTCAGTTGCCACGACCATGTCACCGCGGTCGGCGCTCCATCGGAACCCGCTCCGGAGGTTGCCGAGCTCGACCTGCACCCAATCGACGGTCTCCCGCCACGCAGGCCCGTTCCATCGCGGCCACTCCGCGGCCGCCCGCCGCCCGAAGTGTGCTGCGTGCGCGTCTCGCGCATCGTCCCGTTCGCCGGCATCGACCAGCCGATCCTCAGCGAACTGCCGGATCGTTTCGTACAGCGCATAGCGGGTCGTGCTCGCAGAATGATCGGCGACGACGAGCGACTTGCGCACCAGGGAATCGAGACGCCGCAACACCTCGATCTCGTCGGCATCGACGATGGCGCAGATGCCCGCGAGGTCGAAGCCACCCGCGAACACTGACGCGGCGCGCAGCAGCGTCCGTTCGTCCTCGGCGAGCAGGTCGTACGACCACTCGACAACGTGATGCAAGCTGAACTGGCGTGCCGGTCCCAGGTCGTCGCCCTGCAGGAGGCGGAATCGATGCGTGAGGCGATCCCTCACCTCGATCGCGCTCATCGCTGCCATGCGCGCAGCGGCCAGCTCGATGCCGAGCGGCAGCCCGTCGAGCGTCTGGCAGATCTCTGTCACTGCCGTCGTGACTTGCGGGTCCTGCAGGTCGAAGTCGCGTCGAACGGACCGGGCCCGGTCGGCGAACAAGGTGACGGCATCGGACGTCACACCACCTTCGGTCGCGAGTGGCGACACGGTGATCACCACCTCGTCGGTGACGCCGAAGGCCTCGCGCGATGTTGCCAAGACTCTCGCCCGCCCGGGTCGCGCCAGAATCGCCGTGATCGCGGCGCCGGCGGCGCCTAACACGTGTTCGCAGTTGTCGACGACGAGCAGGATTCGCCGCCCCGCGACGGCCTCCGCGACTGTATCGATCAGTGGAACGTCTCCCTGCGGCGTGAGCCCGAGCACCGTGGCTAGCGCGGCCGTCACGGCGGCTTCATCAGCCACGCCGGCGAGCTCCACCATCCAGACCCCATCGGCGAACTCTCCGACGAGCTCGGCGCCCACCTCGATGGATAACCGGGTCTTGCCGACGCCTCCGACGCCGGTCAACGTGACTAGACGCTGGGATCGCAACTGCTCGACGACGTCATCGACCGCCGCATCGCGCCCGACGAGCGAACGGACATGGCGAGGGAGGTTGCCAAGGGGGTGGCCATCGCTGCGCAGCACCGGGAATTCGGAAGGGAGCCCGTCGGCGACGACCTGATACACCGGTACCGTGCCACGCAGCCCGCGAAGGAGGTGGTCACCGAGCAGGCGCAACGAGACCGCGGTGCGCATCAAGGGTTCGGCGGTGCCGGACGCGAGTATCTGCCCGCCGTGGCCGAGTGCCAGCAGTCGCGCGGTGCGGTTCACCTCTGTTCCGTCGTAGTTGCCGTCGCGCTCGACCGCCTCTGCGACGTGCAGCGCCATCCGAACCGCGAATGGAACCGCGTCGTCAGCCTTCAACTCCCGCTGCGCCTCGACCGCGGCGGCCACCGCATCTACCGCGGAGCCGAACGCAGCCCAGAACCCGTCGCCGCCGGCGTCGAACACAACGCCCTGATGGCGTTCGATCACCGCACGGACGATGCGGTCATGAGCCTGCACAGCAACCGCCATGTCGGCCGGCGCTGAAGCCCACAGAAGCGCCGACCCCTCAATGGCGGTGAAGAGGAACGTCACCGTGCCCGACGGTCGCGTCACGGACACGCACCCGACTCTACTTCCGCCTGTCTCTACAAGGCGCGTTTTCGGCAACGCTCGAGGTTCAGTGGCGGGGCAGTCACGCCCCACAACAAACGAGGGCTCGCGCCCTTCCGCGAGACGCTTTTCGACTTCGGCGGCGCAGCGGGCCCGAACGGCGCGAAGGCGTCGGGGATCGTCACGATGTACGTCGCCAGGTCCACGTGATGGACTCCTGCGCCGACCGCTGTCAGGGTCGCGCCCCAGCAATCCCACGGTGACCCATCCGCGCCCTGCGGAGTCTTGCCGTGCAAAGCGTAGGACGCCCATGTGTAGTAGATGAGGTTGGTGAAAGGAGTTGGCGAGGTGACGCCCGGCATCGCGCTCGCCCGGTCAAGCTGACATCCCGACGCGTCCTCCGGAGCTCCATCGGGATAGGGGTAGAAGGTCCAGCTGGCGTTGCCCGCCACCGCGCCGGGAGAACTGATCCCTTCGGTCCCCATCAAGCCAGCGAACGTGGCTTTCCGGCTCGCGACGAGGTAGGTGCCGGAGACTGCGTCCTCAGCCGCCGTCGACGGTGTGTCATGCGTGATCATCGACATCGAACCCAGCCGATCGCCGCCCGTACGGATAGTCGTCGTTCCGCGTCGCTCTCTAGGCAACTGGAGAGTGGCAGTGACCGACGCGTCTGCGGGGGCGAGGAGCACTGCGAGGTAGGTCCCGGGATGCAACACATCCAGGACCGAGTCGCTTGGCGCGACGAACGTGCGGATGTCATCGTCAGCCGCTGCTCCGGGACAGGTTGCCGCGCCGCATGCGCCGTAGCTCGTGGCGAAGAACTGAAGGTAGAAGTCGTCGAAGAGAAACTCGCCATGGTGATCCACGCGCGCGAGCAGGAGCCCGACCACCGGAGCTTTGGAGTTCGTCGACAAGTGCACGTCCTGCCCACCGTTGCTCAATGCGGCAGACGATGTGAGTGTGAACATCGCGCTCGTTCCGGCAGTACCGGAGAATGTGGTCACTCTCGCGGCTGCTCGAGCGCCAGACCCAGGATGAGAGGCGGCGTTCGTGGGCGCCGCTGCCACCGCAACGAGCGTGATCGCCACCAGTGCAACCAGGCCGGCTCGCCGCCGGTTGGTCGGGCAAGTCTCGCGATAGCGGGGCACCTGTCCTCCATGAGCCAGTGGCAGCTGACCAGCCGCAGCGGGAGGCGGCGGTCCGCTGTTAATGGGTAGCTATGTATGGATACGAGTCGCGACGGTCGCCGTAACGTCCTGTGGGCGGCAGGAGGCCCTGACGGGGGCCCGATACCGGTGCGGACCCAAGGGAATCATCGTCATCTCACCGAGTGCCGGCGGAAACACCGGTGAAGCCAGCTTCTGAAGCCGATGTTCACCGTGCCTCAGCGATGTCGAACTCCCAACTCTCGTCGGCTAGCGGGGCCGCGTTGAGCTCGTCACGGCGCGAGCGCCAGTCCGGCATGAAGCGGTCCATGAGCGAGACGAAGCGCTCGCCATGCCCGCGGTCGAGGAGGTGCGTCAGCTCATGAACGAGGATGTACTCGAGGCAACGTGGGTTCTTCTTGGCAAGCTCTGGGTTGAGCCAAATGCTGCGCGAGTGTTCGACGCAGGTGCCCCACTTGGTTCTCATGCGGCGTACGACGATGTTGTCGACGTGGACGCCGATGATGGGCTGCCACTTCGCCAGCAACACCGGCAGCGCTGCCTTGAGTTCTCGGCGATACCACCGATCCAGCGCTGCTCGGCGCGCCTCCGGGTTCCGCGCCATCGGGTGCTGATGGACATCCGGATGCCCCAACTCGACGGCATCCAAGCAACTCGGCGCATCGTCGAGAACACTGAATGCCAGAGCACGCGCGTGCTGATCCTCACGACGTTCGACCTCGACGAATACGTCTTCGAAGCGCTCCGCGCAGGTGCAAGCGGCTTCTTGCTCAAGGACACGCCGGCGCCGCAGCTGACGAGCGCGGTGCGGATGATCGCCGCGGGCGACGCGCTGCTCGGCTCGACGATCACTCGACGGCTGATCGAGGAGTTCCTCGCCGTCCCCCGTGCGCTGCCCCCGCCGGCCGGATTCGACGAGCTCACCAGCCGAGAGCTCGACGTTTTCCGTCTCGTGGCGACCGGGATGTCGAATGCCGAGATCGCCGCGCACCTCGTCATCGGCGAGACCACGGTGAAGACGCACGTCACGCGGCTGCTGATGAAGCTCGGCCTGCGCGATCGCGTCCAAGCGGTCGTCCTCGCCTACGAGGCCGGCATCGTCCATCCGGCGAACACTCGACCGGCCGCAGGCCCCGACCGAGATCCTCAGCGCTGATCCCGGCCTTGCTAGACACGGTCACGAAGACGGCGGCGCGCTCGCAAGGTCAGCGACGAACCGTCGCGTCGCGCGCAACTGCGTCGGTGAGTAGTCACGCAGGAAGTCGAGCGAGACCGGCGCCCGGTACGGCGTCTGCCGCTGGAGGTCGTTGTCCCACTTCGCGAGGTTCGGCGTGACGATCACCCGGCGGCGGTCAGCGGGGTCGGGTTCGCGCCGTACGTAACCGGCGCGTTCGAGTCGATCGATCATGCCGGTGACCGCGCCGGTCGTGAGACCCGTCATCTGCGCGAGCCAGCCAGGCGTGCCCGGGCCGTTGAGCTGCAGCAGGCACATGCAAACCAGGTCGGTGGGGGCGAGCGACAGCGCTTCGGCAGCGCGCAAGCCATGCACGGTCACCCGCGCCGCGAACGTCTTCAGATCGGTCGCGATTTCACCGACTGTTGTGGCAGCAACGCGATTTGACATGACACCTCGTCTAGCTCAGTATCTTGTTTAACTAAGATACCAGGTGGGATAAGACGACCGTCAGCATAGTCAGATCGGAGCCAGCCCATGTTCATCGCCACCGTCGTTCTGTCCGTGCTACTCGCCTTTGTCTTCGGCGGCGGGGCGCTTGGCAAGCTAACCCGGATGCGCAGCCAGGTCGACACCGCCGCGAAACTGCGCATTTCCTGGCCGCGCTACCGCCTGATCGCCGTGCCCGAGGCGGCGGCAGCGATCGGGCTGATCGCCGGGCTCGGCCTCACCGCGGTAGGCGTGGCCGCGGCGATTGGCCTCGTCGTGCTGATGGCCGGCGCGGTCGCGTTCCGGCTGCGGGTGCACGACGCGATCGGATTCGTGCTCGGTGACGCGACGCTGCTCCTCCTCGCGGGCCTCACCGCCGCTCTTCGGGTGGTGTCGACCGGATAGCCGTCAGCCGCACCGGGGCGACGTCTTCTCAACGCAGCGGCGCGACATGAATCTCGCGTTCGTAGGGATTGCCCTCGCCGGGCAGCCGCCAGGTGTGGAACACCACCCACGGCTGCCCGGCGAGGTCGCGGAAGACTTCCAGGCCACCGGGTCCGCGCAAGACAGGCGACGAGGCGAGGAAGGGCTTCGGCGCGGCGGCGCACGGACCCGCCGGGCTGGCGCAAGCGGCGACGCCGGTCGCATACCGTCCCCCGCGATAACTGTTGGCGGAGAAGAAGAGCCACCAGCGTCCGTCGAGCTGGGTCATCGACGGTCCTTCGACGACATCGTGCTCCCACGACAGCGTCGGGCCGATCAACTCGACGCGGCCCGGGAGCACGCGCAACCCGTCGCTGCCGAGAGGTTGCGACCAGATGCCGGTCGAGTGCCGGGCGATGACGCTGCCTTGGCTCTTCCAGACCAGCCGCATCGAGCCGTCCGGCAACCGCACCGGTGAGGGGTCGATAGAACCGCCGAGTTCCGGCTGGCAGACCAGCGGCCGATCCGAGCGATCGACATACGGACCCAGCGCAGTGCCGGACGTGGCAACCGAGATGCATTCGACGCCAGCGCGGGTCTTCGTCGTGTAGTACATGACGTATCGGTCGTTAAGCACGACAACGGCCGGCCCCCACGCATTGCGCAGTCCCGGATCAGGCAGCGCCCATGCCGGGAGTGACGGCAGCGCATCGGGCCCATCGACCCACGTCTTGAGGTCGTCGGACACAGCGGTGGGCACGCGCTGCTCCCAGTTGGCCGTCGCGAACACGACGTATCGCGGCCGGGCGCCGGCGCCGGCCGGCGCCGCGAGAATGAAAGGGTCGCCGAAGTCGCCGTCGGATCGGACATCCAGCAGGCGGCCCAGAGTCGGCGCCGACGTGTTTCGGAGCAGTCGATCGGGCTTTGCGCTGTGCCGGACGATGGCCGCCGCAGATCCGACCGCGATGAGCAACACGAGGACGGCCGCGAACTCCGTGGTTGGCCGGACGCGAGCCGGCGCGGCATGGCGGATTCGCGAACCGGTGGCGGCCATCTCCCCCATCGTGATGCTCGATGCACCAGCGGCCAGTCAGCCACAGCAGCCGTCACGAACTCGTAAGGCCCTGCTACGCCGACCGCGGGCTGAGCGTGCTCGCTGATCCGTTCGTGTCCTCCGGGCCGGATGCGGCGATCCGCCGCATCGCTTCGACAATCGACGGCAGCGGCAGCTCGCGCATCGAGCGCCGCGGCACCGCTGCGAGGACGTTGATCGCTGTCGGCGCGTCGAGCGGGGCACGGGACACCATCCGGGCGCCGTACCCAGAAAAGGCGAAGCTCGGCAGCAGCGAGATGCCGAGCCCCGCCTCGACCAGCGCTGCCACCCCGTCGAGCGTCGACGCAACAGCGGCAACGTCGGGTTCGATG
>Ga0157369_10003943_pt1 | contig 17609 bp, 14 predicted proteins | sample C25metaG_FD_113461 | JGI IMG/M metagenome (GOLD analysis project Ga0157369, IMG submission 113461) | Corn rhizosphere microbial communities from Kellogg Biological Station, Michigan, USA - C2-5 metaG | ecosystem: Host-associated > Plants > Roots > Rhizosphere > Soil | place: USA: Michigan... | reverse complement strand
GCGCAATTTCGGCCATTTCTCGCCAGATCCGCGGCGGGGCCAATGGCTACATCTGCGCAACCGGCGTGCATGGGATCCTTGAGGCGTTACGGAGCGACATGGTGGCGGACGCACTCGCGGCGTCGGTGATGAACGTGCCAGACGGCGCGCCCACTGTGTGGATCGGACGACTGCAGGGATTTCGCACCATGGACCACGTGACCGGACCCGCGCTGATGCGCGAGGTCTTTCGCCGCCGCGAGTTCTCCGAATATTCGCATTTCTTCTATGGAGGTAAGCCTGGAGTCGCCGATGAGCTAGCCTTAGCCATGCTTCGGCAGTTTCCCTGGGTTCGCATCGCGGGCACTTACACTCCACCTTTCAGAGACCTCACCCAAGAGGAAGAGCAGGCATTGGCATTTCGGATCAATAGTTGTGAGCCAGATATTTTATGGGTGGGAATAAGTACACCTCGGCAGGAACTCTGGATGCGCCGCATGCTTCCGCTTCTGCGTGCGCGCCTGCTGTTCGGTGTGGGCGCCGCATTCGATTTCCACACGGGCCGCATTCGGGAGTGCCCCGTTTGGGTGAAGCGGGCAGGATTCAACTGGTTACATAGACTCGCGCAGGACCCCAAACGCCTGTGGCGCCGCAACGTGCAGAACACCGCGTTCCTGTGGCACATCGCGCTTCAGATCACGGGGTTGAGGAAGTACCCGCTGAGGACCGCCGCCAACCTAGAAGCTGGCCGGAGTTGTGCATCGGAACAATGATGAGGTGTGTACGCGCAGAATTTGCCGGATTGGGACCATTCAATACGGCGGACGGGTGTCTCGATCGTAGGGCCGTCCGAACTTATTCAGGTGCTGGGCGGGCTGCCGCGGCGCACCGGTCGCATCCAGCACAAAGTTGTTTGCTGCGCCGTGGCGTATCTCAACTCTCCTGGTCATTCGATCGAGCGCGGGCTGCATGAATCCCTCAACCCATACGTGAAGGTAGTAACCGCCCGGAGGAACATCGTGAATGGTAACCTTCTCCGATGCGTCAGCCACTCCGTAGAGCGGCGTGGCGAGCGCCAGGACCACGGCACTCATCTCGGGATGAATGTTGCAGAAGATATACGACACGCCTTCGCGAGAGAAAACAACTTCCTTTGAAGTACCAGCTTCATACAGCCCCAGGTCAAATCGTTTGCCATTGAAGAAGGAGAAGACATTGTGGAAGAACGGATCGGCATTTGGAAAGGAGACCACGCTGCCGGTCGGAATTACCAGCAGGTGCGGAGAAAACATCCTGTTCTTCTGGAGCAGGGTGAAGTGACCGGGCGCCATAGAATGCACCACACTCGACTTGTCTTCCGCATCAAGCCATACAACTGCGGCCGGGAGATGGTCTTTGCGCAGTGCAGCAGGAAGCTGAATTTGCGCGTGAACCTCGCTTGTCTCTGTTGCGGGCGCCTGCGCAGCGACATGCACCGGGAGCAAAGCGAACACCGGCCAGGCAATCCGCGACAACGTCATAATTCTGCGCATGGGCGTGCTCAAAATTTGTATCCTGCGGCGAGTCCGATGATATCGCTGAACTGAGTTGGATAACCGACGTAGGAAGAGGCAATCCGCCGGTATTCCAGTGAAAACAACAGATATGCGCTAGGACTGTAGATCGCGTTCGCTGTGATGGTGCGGTTACGAGCGAGGTTATAGTAGCTCGGCGCGTATGACGATACAAACGGCCGCAACTGGTGTGCCGGTATGTTATCGATTCCGAATGCCTCATTGAACTCTATGCGTTCCCCAGCCCGCTGTTTCCACTGTACCCATCCTCCGGAGTCATCCAGAGCGCGAAAGTACCATTCTCCCTGGTAGGTGCGCGCCACGTAGTCCTTATACGCACCGCCGCCAAGGCCGCCCAGAGCCTGGCCGCGGTATGCGCTACCCGTGAGTTGCGTAAATCGGGAGATTGGTAAACCAACGTCGATCGCGCCCGCCCACGAGTTGAAGTTCTTCAGCTGGGGGACACGATGGGGAGCGAAGAGACCGCTCACGCCGAGATGAAGCTCGCGGTCGCGAACTTCATTCACAAAGGCAATGCGCGCTTCCAGCCCAGGCCAACGCGACTGTTCAGCAGTGCTTGGAGGCGAGTAGGTCCCGCTCTGCGCGGTGCTATAGAGTGAAGGCGAATCGCCAACATCGATTAATCCACCCTCAACTCGAACAGTGGCTGCGCTGCCTTGCATCAGGTCGCGGGATACACCTAACTGAGGGTTCCATGTCCAGAGGTTCCCTGACCATGCAAGTGCGGGCGTAGCTACCGCGGTTAGGGAGGTGGGTGCATCGGGGTTGAGGATTGGGCGATCGAGAGAAAAGAAAGCCTTCGTGCGATCCCATGCAAGTTCCGCATGCGCCGTTCGCATGCGGACGATGCCCGATGCATTGTCACCGCTGTACACTCCGCCGCTCGTACCGGCATCAAAGTCCAGCCGCAGATCCGCGCGGCTGCTGGCTCCGAACAGGTGGGGCCCGTGCGCGTCGATGCCCAGAATGGTCTGGCGCAAAGTGGAAGCTGTCGATCCCGGGCCGGCCAGAGCAATCGTAGGACTCTGCGCCAAATCCACTCTTCGTGTGTTGACGAAGCCGGTCATCAGAATGAGTCCGCTGAGCTTAAGCGGGTACTTCGATTCACTCTCGACCTTTATCTGTTCCAGAGTCGCAATTTGCGTATCGTGAATAGACTCGTTCTCGCGAATTGCCGCCACCGCTGCAGACAGTTCTGCTGCGTCGGGGCTGGTCCGTTGCTCCTCCGCCACAGGGCGGGAGCTTCCCGCTGCCGAGGGCTGCAAGGCGGTTAATTGCGTCTTGAGGTCGCCGAGCTCGCGCTGCGCCTCGTCAATCTGGCCTTGCACTCGGTTGATCGCATCCGTCAGTCGCCGAACCTGCTCTTGCATGTCAGGCGCGGGCTTCGGAGTCTGGCAGAGAGATGCGCCGATTGGAGGGAAGAGAATGAATACCGGGACAGTTGCGGCTCTCCGAATCGATGTCCAGCTCCATTGTCTGCCTAGGCGCATGCGATTTACCTCTCTCCCACTCGAGCGTGACCGGCAGCGGTAGGTAACCCGGGCGATTTGCCGCGCCCAATACACATGCGAAACACCGTTTCGCCAGGCATGCTGCTCACAAGAGCCACGCCGCCGCCGTGATCGGCCGCGATGCTGTGGGTCAGCGTTAGACCCAGGCCCGATCCCTTGTGCTTGCCTTCACTGACGAACGGCTCGAATAGTGTATCCCTGACGCTCGCGGGGATGCCGTCGCCGTTATCGATCACGTCGATCTGAATGTACTCCTCGTAGGCTTTTACGTTCACGGAAACTGCGGGCGCAATCCCGGCAGAGTGCGGCGCCTGGCATCCATTCAACAGCAGGTTGTAAATTGCGCGCTCGATTTGTTTTCCATCGGCCAGAACCTCTGTTTCCACGGGATCTCCCGGGCTCGCTGATAATGCTACTCCGGCGGCGTCTGGATGTGCGTGCACCATACTCACTGCCTTCTCAACGAGTGCGGCGATCGAATGCTGGCTCCTGCGCGCACCCGAACCTGTGCGGCTGAACATCAATAGCGATTCGAGCAGCTCCGTGGTACCGTTCACCGCCGTGCGAATCTCGGCGAGTATTTCATTTCGCTCCGATTCCGGAAGCCTTCCAGAGGCAAGAAACTCCGAGTTCGCGTACACCGCGGCGAGGTAATGGCGAAGGTCGTGAGAGACGGAGCTTGCCATCCGCCCGATGGTGGCGAGCCGTTCGGATTCGAGCAGGGCCTGATTCGCGTTCACGATTTCGCGACGCATGCCGCCGAACGCGGCGCTCAGTTCGCGCACTTCTCGCGTGCCACGATAGGGCAACAGGTGCGCGCTGTCTCCGCCGGCAAAGGCGCGCACACCAGCCGCAAGCTGTTCCAGCGGGCGCGTTACAAATCGAGACAGCACGACCATCAGGGCAATACCGCTTATGAGCGCCAATAGACCTGCGAGCAGGACCAGCCGATCGATTTCACGAATTGCGCGCCCTTCCTGTTCCAGCGATTTGAGTTCAATCAGGGTGATGGGTGCTGCCGAGCCGGAGGCAAGGTCGCGCGAAACTGCGAGAAACTCTTCGCCTCCCAGCGTCACCGTGAAGGTTCCCGAACGTGCTTGCGAAGACGATATCGAGTGAAGATTCTGCTCGTACCTGGGCGCCAGAGAGCTGGCGAGAAGGTGGTCCCCGGCCATAAAGGCGGCATCGACGTTTGTTGCGCGGCTCAGCTTCTCCACCGCTGCGCGATCGATGGCAAATCCGCTTATCACGTATCCGAGGATTGTGCCTTTAGACGAGCTCCCAAAATAAAGCGGTTGCACCGAACATCCGAAGAGACTGCGGCCGCTTACGAAATACGAGCCTTGCGGGCCCGCCAAAAAGTCGCGCAGATTGGCGCGGAACGTCGAATCCGCTGTCCCCCCGGAGACAAACGCGGCCATGATTTGGCCGTTCCGGTCTGCCAGCGCGAACAGGTCATTTCCGCTGACCTTCCAGAATTCCACGGCGCCGTCGGCAATCGTCCGCTCGTCGCTCGTAGTCATCAGCGCCTTCAGGCTGGGCAGATCGGCGAGGAGCGCATTCTCCCGATCGAGCTGCAGCGCACGTTGTGAACGGACATTCTCAAATGTAGTGACGGAGTGAAGGAGGGCAGAAGAAATGTTTTCTACTATGAGTTTCTGCAGCGGGCGCCGTATGGCCAGCAGGCTCACGAGGGTTGTTCCGGTCGTGATGATTGCCATCGCCAGGATCAGCAGACCGCGGGTTCGTATACCTCGGTCCGTCTGCGACGTACCCGCAAGGGGGACAGAATTGATTGGAGCACTTCCCGCGGCCATCGGGTTACGGGACAAACTTGTACCCGGCTCCATAAATCGTCAGAAGGTGGCGAGGATTGGCAGGATCGGGCTCGAGTTTCTGGCGCAGTTTCAGCATCTGGTTATCGACAGTTCGCGTGGTCGGATAGCAGTTATATCCCCACACCTCGTTGAGCAGTTCTTCACGGCTCAGCACACGTTCCGCATTGTCAGTGAAAAACTTCAGCAGCTTGAATTCATGCGATGTAAGGGTTATCGGGTGTCCGCCTCGAACCACGGTCATCTTCTTGAAATCGATTTCGCAATCCGCAAACCGATAGGTGTTTGAAGCGGCTGGCCGGCGGCGGCGGCGGATTGCAGCCTGCACGCGCGCCATCAATTCCCTAGGGCTGAACGGCTTGGTAACATAATCGTCCGCGCCCAGTTCAAGGAGCAATACCTTATCGACTACTTCTGAGATAGCGCTGACGACGATTACCGGGGTCTCCGGCGAAATAGCCTTGAACTTCTGACATAATTCACGGCCTGAGATATGAGGAAGAATCAGGTCGAGGACCACCGCCAGCGGCTTCCTTGTACGGAATAGATCGAGCGCCGTTTGTCCGTCGCCGGCAGTCAGCACCTCATATTGCTCTGCGGAGAACATGCGTTGCAGCACGCGCTGCATTCGCGGATCATCTTCCACGACAAGGATTGTTCCGAGTTCCTGGGTGGCCGGAAATTCCCTTGCTTCGCCAGGCTCAACTTCCACATCCTTGATCATGTCTTCATTCTCCCTCGAATGCTTTCCAAAGGGGCCAAAGCGGTCCAGAAATGACAATCCCCTTACATTCCGCCGTCGCCGCCTGTACGTGCCGATGCACGCGTGATTCGGTGGTCTCAGGTTCGAGTTGCCGTAGCATACCAGAATTCCGATACGCCCGAACAGGCCAATGTTTCGTAGAGGCTCACGTACTTGTTTCCAATGGTCCGCAGCGAGAAATCCGGAAGCGATACCGGGTTTGGCCGGGGAGATTCGAGGACGGCTCGAATCGCATTCTCATATTCCTGGAGAAGCCCCTCACCCCACCGAACATAATGACACCTGTCTCCACCCACTTCTCTGAATGCTGGAATGTCTGAGCACACCACCGGGCAACCGGCCAACAGCGCTTCGCCGATTGGGAGCCCAAATCCTTCGATTTTCGAAGGCGCCAGCAGCAGGCGGCAATGGCGATAACACCATTGCAGTTCCGCATCGCTCAATCCGCTGAGGAGAAGAACGTTCGCCGCCAATCTCAATTCGCTGATTTCCGCCTGGATGGCCCGGCTATCAGGTCCTTCTATTCCCACCACAACAAGTTGTGAGCTGCATGGGATCATGCGTTTGCGCAAAATGCGTCCGAAGATCCGGATGGCCAGGGGAACGTTCTTGTTCGCCCGATGCTGCGCCACGCAAAGAAAGAAGGTTCTGTCGTCTGGAATTGCGGCAAACCGATCCATCCTGATGGATCGATCGCGCTCCACCACGTTTGGGATCGTTACTGTTTTCCGCGCCTGTGCGGGAAACAACTTCTCCAGGCGGGTCTGCGTCGCTTCCGATACGCATGCCACTGCGTCCACACGTTTGACGCAACGGCGCATCAACGCCTGCGTAAATGGGCGGCTGAGCCTTCCGAAATTTTCGGGAATGTCGAAGGGATAGAGGTCGTGCAGACTCAGCACCGTTGCGCACCGGTAGGCCGCCGATTGCATGGGCGCGGGATATGCGAAGTGAACGACATCCGCTTCCAACTGCGCCGCCACGTGGGGCAGTTCCCTGTAGTACCACACAAGCCGGCTCAGGTTCGCATCCATAAGATCGACGAAATGCATGTGGAGGCGCGGGTCATTCAATTCGCAGGCCTGCCGGAACATTTCCTTCTGCCAAATACCAGCCACGAAATGAACCTTGGATACGACGCTTGTCTGCAGCAGTGCGCGGGCAAGATTCGCGGCATGACGGGAGACGCCATTCATGTGCATCGGAGCCGAGACCGCAGCGATTACCACTTTCACGTCAAATCTCCTAGCGAGCGCAGTTGATTGCGGTGCTCAACACCTTGTCCGGCGTTGCGTTCTGTTGCGTCCTGCTTGCCGTTCGCGCCTCAAGGAATGTGATGGCCGTGATCATCCAAAGCGGAAGCAATAAATCGAAGGGCTCTGCTTCGGCGAATCCACGGACGAGCACGAACAAGAGGAGAGCAATCAAGGCGGTACGCTCCGAGCGATCGGTGACTCGCCGGAACGTGCGCCAAAGGCTCCCATAGATTCCCGCAAGCATTGCGATTCCCATCACGCCGTACGCAAAGAACTGCTGCAACAATTCATTTTCCGCGTGCCTTGCCTCGAACATCTCGCCTCCAAAGGGTGGCGCGACCTTCCACATGGCATCGATGCCGTTTCCGGCGATGGGCCTGCGGATGGCCTGGTCTAACGTCCAGGCCCAGATGGCAGTGCGTCCCGTAAGGGTTTCCGCCTGGTTCCCCGCAGTGGTGTAAACCCCGTAATACGCGTCGAACAAGCCCCAGAAGGAAACGACAAGCACGACCGTACTGAGGGTGATGAGCAACTTCTTACGGCGGCTCAGGCCAGCATCCCGCAACAGCCTGTACCCTTGAGCGACAAGAAACGCCACGAGTGTAGCTTTGCTGAGGCTTCGGACCAGTGTGAGCGTGAGAAACGCCGACGGGATCCGCCATCGGCCGTCCTTCCGGCTCTCGAGAATGCAACACAACAGGACGGAGAGCGCACAGAGGTTTCCGATTTGATTTGTGTTGAAGTAATCCAGATCGCCGAGCCGAAGATCATCCGCCGCCGGCATGAGCCATGCAACAACTGCCAGAATGCAGGATCCCGCGATGAATCCCTTCATTATGGAGTGCGCGCCCTCAGTAATGCCCGCGCTTTTGCACACCAGAATCACGATCACGACGTCGGAAGCCAAAGCTCCCCAGTAGAGACCGGATCCGATGGGCGACACCGTAGCGCTCCAAAGCAAACTGCAGCCGGAAAACCCGAGATATGCGGCGACCCAGCGGAAGGTACTTACACTCCACATCCACCGCACTGGCTTTGACGCGCTTCCGAATGCGTTGAGACTGCAGGCGACCAACAGGATTGCACCGATCGCAAATGTGGCGAATACCCCTGGTTCTGTCCCTGCATCAAACCATCGTGCGGAGATGAGCACAAACATCGCGCGACCAGAGAAGAAGCATCCCGCCGCCAGGCCTAACACTGACATTCTGGTCTCGCGTGTCAGCACGGCGGGCAACCCCTCAGCAGCAAGCGCGCCAACGTTCCGCAATTGGAGGCTTCGCTCGCGCATCATTCCGATCTCCTCACGAACCGGAGAGGCCGGCTCACCGCGTCTGAGGTGGTTCGCGCGACTTCTGCCGCAAAGATGCGACGCGGATCACTCGCATCCATGGCGAGCCAGGAATGCCGCGCGATCAGAAATGCCGCGAACAGAAGGAAGAAGCCCAATGTTAGCGCGAGTGTGAACACCGCTCGCGGCGGAAAGGACCTTTTTTCGGGAATTCCCGGCGCATCGATCACACTCACCGCGGGGACGTCTTTGGCTTCCTGAATGCGCGCAATCTCATACTGTTGCGTCAGCAGATCGTATACCGTCTCCTGCACGCGCACCTCGCGATAGAGGTTCGCGTATGGAACGGCGAGCCGAGGAACCTGCCTGAGCGGCAGGTAGGATTCCGCGCTGATCGGTTTTGCCGAAGCTGCCGCCGCGTCATCCTGGACCCCAAGAGGCGCGGCTGAGCCGCCCATCCTGTCCAGCTCCCTCTTGAACGAGCTGATCCTAGCTTCCGCCGCCCGGACTCGCACATTGCCGTCTCCATAGATTTGTTGCAGAGACTCCAATTCACCCTGGGCGGCAATCAACTCTCCGTTTACTCTTGCTTCGGACTCAACTGTGGCTCTCGTCTGCTCGCGCAGGTCGATGGTGGAGTGCGTGCTCGAAAATTCGCTCATCGCCTCCTGAGCGTGTTCGAGGTTGGCGCGAACGGACGCCAATCTTTTTTCAATGAACACACGCTCCTGGTGCGCGGATGACGTGCTCGTGCGATTCACTACAGCGTTCAGCTCTTCGAGATACGCCTGAACCATATCCCGCGCGCGCCGTGGATCATGATCTTTCACCAACACCGAAATCACGCCGCTCTTCTTGTCCTGTGTAATGTCGGTTCTGTGCGCAAGCACCTTCGCGGCATCCACGCGGTAGCGCTTGTGGTAGACGTGCTGAAGATCGAACCGGTCAATCAGCCGCCCCGTTACAGACCCACTGCGAAGTACATCGACAAACAGAGCGCCGCTGTTGCGGCTTCCCATGAGACCTGCTGCCAGACCGCCCAGGAGTTCTCCCTCCAGCGAGCGCCCGGCGAGGGCAGAAATCAGTGCGGAGCTCGATCCGCCACCTTCGGGGGGCATGATTCGCGCTTCGGATTCGTAGGTCTTGGGAATGATCAGCGAGATCAGCAAGCTCACGACGAACGCGATGCCGGTCGCGCGCAATAGTAAGCTGCGCCGTTCCCAGAGGATTCGCAAATTGCACAGCCAATTCGGAGCAATCATCGGCTCTCGAGTGACGTGATCCTCGCTTGGATCCGGCGTCGTGACTACCACGGATTCAACTGGTGTTTGCATTTCTGCCTACAGTCCCACCACAGCAGCGGCAATAGCGACCGAAGCGGCTACCTGCGCAGTGGCCAGCAGATTTCGCCACACCAGCGATGCGCCGATGATCTTCTGCGGAACTACGACCGTATCTCCAGCCTCGAGTTTCGTCGAAAGAACGTCCCTGTCATGCCAGGTTCCCGAACGCCGTCCGATCACCTCGCCATTCGCGCGAATCACGAAGACATCTTTGCGATTGGCAATCTCCGTGGCGCCGCCCGCTCGCTGCAGATACCATCCCGCGGTCTTGTTCGGAGTAAACGTAATCGCTGACGCGTTGTAGACCTGTCCGCTTACCAGTACGAATCCGGGGCGCTTTGGAATTTTCAATTCGTCTCCGCGTCTAACTTCGACGTCTGCCGCCGTTCCCGCCCAGCTGGCGATGTCCTCACTGATATGAATGACCAATCTGCCGGTGGCCGGCGTGTTCTTCAGCTCAGCGATTACCTGGTCCTGCTGCTGCTGGATCAGTTGCAGGGTCGCTGATGCGTCACTCGATGCAATTCCGGGTGACATGCGCGCCGCTGCCGAGCTTGTCTCAATTTGTCGAACCAGCTCCTCGCGGCTCTTCTCCTCGAGCGCTGCCACTTCGGGGCGAATGAGGACCGCACCCTGCGGATAAGCGGTCGCGCGAAATCCGCCGGCGCGCTTAAGCACATCGCTCAGATGCTCCCCTTCTTGAAATCCATAGCTGCCGGGGTGGCCAACCTCGCCATCAATCACGATGGAAGCGCCGATATCCTCCCATCCTGTCAACTGATGGATGGTCAAAACATCCCCGGCCTTCAGCTGTACGTCCGCGTCTCCTTCGCCTTTGAGCACCGCGGAGCCGATGGCAATATCGCGCCTGCTGACCGATACCCTGGCGCCGTTCACTATTTGGTAAGTGGTGAGGTCTGCGCGATTCAGCAAAGCATCGCGTTTGAACCCGCCTGCGGCGCGCACGAGTTGTGCCGCCGTCATCCCTTCAAACATCGGATACGATCCGGGCCGCTGCACCTCGCCTCGGACCCCGACCATCGGCGCATCCTGCTCATATCGACCGAATACCCTGATGGTGTCGAACGCCTGAAGCGTCACACTCGAATTGCCGATCAATACATCCGGCAGGTTGAAATCAATTGTTTCGGGATGCATGTCCGGAGAAACGAGACGGATGATTTCCCCAGTCTCGGCGGGTTCGGGCAGCAGGTCTCCATAACTGCGCAACACATCGGAGAGCCGCATATTGTCGCGGTAGGCGATTCTGCCCGGACGAGCCACGTGGCCCTGCACGTACACGACGCGATCGTTCACGGGGAGCACGGTCGCAATGTGAATACGATCGCCGTCCTTCACTTCGAAGCCGGCAAGTCTTTCTCGTGTAACAGACGGCTTCTCGTTGACATCCGCATTGATGCCGATTTCTTCGCGGCCTTGATTTGCCACCACCCGCTCCACCGCGATATGCGTCATGGCGGCGGCTACCGTGAGGCCGCCTGCATCCTCCAGCACCTGGGCGAGATTGGTCTCTGTGCGAAGCTCGTAAATTGCCGGGCGCTTGACAGCGCCGAACACGGCAACCTGCGTTCCTACGGGAGGGACAAGGAGGGTATCGCCGCTCTGCAAGCGATCTTCGTCAGAACGGATTCCGTGCAGCATGAAGTCATAAAGGTCGATTTCGCCGATTTGCTTTTCATTGCGGAAGTGTTTGAGGACTCGCAAAGAGCCCACTGCCGTGGGCCCGCCCGCTGCATACAGCGCGCTCACGGGTGATGCCAGCGAGCTCACTTCGTACGATCCCGGCCGCTGCACGTCACCCACAACAAAGATGCGAATGGAGCGGAGCCGAGCAACCGTCACAACTGCATGCGTGTTTCGAAATTGCGACTCGAGTGCACTCTGAATGATCGATTGCGCTTTTCCGAGGGTCACTCCGGCCAACTGGACTACGCCAGCCTCTGGTAACGCGATGCCTCCTTCGCGATCGATCTGGCGCAGCAGATTTTGCGATACGCCACCCCAGATGCTGATGCTTAACTCGTCGCCCGGCCCAAGCACATAATCCGCGCCCAGGGGAACATCCAACGCGCCGGTTCCACGTTCGAGCCCGGGCACGAGCGATGCTTTACGCTCCGGCGCATGCATCGTGAACACATCGGATCCGAAACGCTTGAGATGCGCGGACGCATCAGGTACCTGGGTGTAGAGATCCCGTAAGGAACGCAGATTATACGGCGCCGGCCGTCGCAGTACCTGCGGCTCATCGGTGACGTTCGGCGCCGGCGCGGCCGTCGCATCGCGAGAGGGCCGCACAGATCGATGGGCCGTCGAGGAACGAAGCCCGCTTCGCTTACTGAATGTCTCTGCATCGACGCTATCGTTCTGGCGGCTGTTGGACCCGAGCATCGACAGATCTTCATTCGTCATGTCGGCTAGATTGCTTTCCTCACCAGTACCCTGCGTATCCAGCGCCGACAAGTCGCCGGCGCGGCTTTGCGCTTCCGCAATCTGTTCTTCGGTCAGGTATCCGCGCGCGCGAAGGAATTGCGTCAAGGTCTTCCGCAATTCCCTGCTTGACTCGATGCGGCTGTAAACCTGGTCGTCGGTGATGGAATCCACGGGCACGTCTTGCTGCTGCAAGGTTTCTGCAACCAGCGATTTAACCTCAACCATCGCGTCGGGATTCCGCTGCAGTAACTGAATGAGATCTGCGGCCGGCATGACAGCGCCTGCGGTTTCGGATTCTCGGTCGCGCTGGTCCGCATCGCCGGTGGTTGAAGACTGCGCGTCAATAGACGCTCGGGTTCCTGGAGTTGCCGGATCTGCCTGGGCAGAGGTCGGGTTCGGGATACCCTGGGCATCGCCATGGTGCGCCATCATCCCCAGCCCAAGGGCGAGCAATGGAATGCAACCCGTACGCCCGATGTTCATCTTCCGCATTTCGCCGCTTCCCTTCTCCACCGTGACGCTTCGATTGCGAACCGAATGCCTTCGATCACGTGAAACCGCAGCCTGGTGATGAAATGGCGTATTTCGATGAGGTAGCGCGCTGCCCGCTCCCGCGTTGGCTCCTGCGGTGAAGGCCTGGTGATTGGCGAAGGAAATCGTGACGGGACGAGAATCTTCCGCGTGCTCTTGTGCTCTCCGGGCCGCGACGGAATCTCCTGGCGCAGGAGTGCGTAGAGTTTGCTTGCCACAGAATCGGCCAGCAACAGTTCGCCCGCATATAGCTTCAGCCATAGCACGACGCGTTCAGGAAGCCGCTCAACTTTCCATTGGCCCGGGACGTCGACGCCTCCCAATCCGAAATTCGACTGTGCCAGCCACATGGCAACGCCCATCGCGAGATCTCCGTTGCGCGTCTGCGCGGCGATCTCTTCGGCGGCGATCCAGAAAGCCGTGTCTTCTCGCCGGGCCTCAATGTGTCTCCGAAACTCGAGTACCCAGGACAGCCGGGTATGTTCTCCGCAAAGATGTTTCAACATATGGAGCGCCTGTTGAACAAGGATGTCTTGCGCCGACAGGGTCGCGAGCCGCGCACCTTCGAACTCCCGCATATGGCTTCTGATGAGCAGTTCCGAGTGATCCTCATCGACGTGCAGCTCGAGTGCGCGCTGGCATTGGGCCGAGTAGAGCTTTGCCATATCTGGCTTACCCGTTCGCCCCGCTCTGAATTCCAGGACACTCCCAGTGTCCGCATGTAGCGAATAGCCCAACCGGCTCACGGTTTGACGAGCGCAGCGCAAGCCTCTGCGCGCCACGAGAAAATCGAGATCGGTTTGCCAACGCAATCCCGCGTCCGGTACAGAATGGGGAACGAGGCTGATTCCCTTTAACAGCGCATAGGGGATGCCCGCTGCGTCGAACTGTCTGCCCAGGTACCACGCTTCGCGCAACAATCCGCGCGTTCGCTCGCGATTGCGCTCCATGCGACTTTCAAGCTCCGTGATGATGGAGTGCGGTATGCACGGATACAAACTTTGCCGTCGAACTTCATCAAGAAAATAGAGCGCTATTCCGCTGATATCGAGCCACCACAGTACAGTGGTCCAGTCCGTTTCGCTAAACTCTTCAAGCCGTCTGGCGGCAGGCGCTTCTCGCTTGAACACTGCCAGGATCGCCTGCTTTAGTTGCAGGCTGCGTGGGGATGCGTTGCGGCGCGTGTGGATCGGCATCATGCAAATTCCAGCTCAGTGACTGTACATCTCGGGTTCGCCTTGACTACCGGCCGGCGGCAGATGCCGCAGGTACACAACTATCGACCAAACCTCGTCATCGCTCAGGATCCCTTTCGATCCCGGCATGCCGGAGGGCCAGAGACCGTTGTCGATAATCCACTTCAGTTGCCCATCCGTGTAATCCTGCACCGGCTTTGAAGCAAGCGATGGTACGGGAGGTGACATCCGGTCCGCGAAGGGAACGCCCGTGTTCTGGCCATCGAGCCCGTGGCACGCCACGCAATAATGGGAGAACGCGTCCTTCCCGTCAGCAATGGTTTGAGTTGTGGCCGCCATCGGATTTTTCTGCTTTTTATTGCCAACAAACATGTGGTGCTTCACAGCCCACATCATTCCTTCTTCCGTCTTTCCCGGCGGCGTAGCCCTACACCCGCAAAGCGCAATCGTGAAAATCGTGCTGCTCATCAGAAGTGTGGCCCGCATGTCAACCCACCACGTGCACGGTTAGCGTCATAGTGCCGTGACCCGCGCCGCAAAACACGGAGCAATGACCGATGAAGTCTCCCGTCTTCTCCGGGGTGAAGCGTGCCTCCGCGGTTCCGCCTTTGGGAACCTTTATCTCCACACCGAGTTCGCGGATGCGCAGCCCATGGGGAACGTCGAGGCTCTTGAGAACCAGAATCACTGGTTCCCCCTTCTTTAAGGTGACTGCACCGGAATCGAACGCCCACCGATGCGCTGTTATTTCCACTCGCCTGGGGCTTGGGGGCGCGACATTCTCCGCCTGGATAAACAAACCTGGCGCAGCCAGCACGAGTAACAATGAAATGCACAAAACCTTTAGCATGGATCTCCTGGGCTCTGCGAAAAATTCCCGCTTCGTAAGTCGATTGCTAATCATTTGAAACCAACATTAGAATCGGCCGCTTTATGGCGTGTCATGGGTGTGTCAGGAGATTGTCAGGGCTTTGTCGCCGATGATTTCGAACGAGATAGCTGCCCGATCCGCTGGGCGCTGCACGCGCGAAGTGACAATTCGCTTACATTCACAAGACGGCCTCCTGACACTCCTTTTGCAGAGTCGAGCGAAGCTGGAGGCATGTTTCGACTTCGTTTGTCTCAGCGCGAATTGTCATTGCGCGGTTGTGTACGAATCCTGATAGGCGCAAGTTTGCTCGCCTTCACACATGCCGTCCCAGCACAGGACGTGCCTCTCATCTCCGGGGGCACAGGCTTCGTAACCAGCACAAAGGGAGGAAACACCACTTATATACCCGTGATCTCGCCGCTTCTCGCTGCGCCGGTCGGCAGTCATATCCTGGTCGAGAGCCGCGCCACCATCCTCGACTCGTTCTTTCCTAAGGGTGGAGGACAGCCGGGATACGCGCACGATTTGTTCATGGGCCTCGACTTTCTTCAAGCGGACATCACGGCCAATCGCCACATGACATTCGTCGCCGGCCAGTTCCTCACTCCGTTCGGCACCTACAACGAGCGCCTCAGCCCTATCTGGATCAGCAATTTTGAAGATGCCCCTCTGATCTTTGGCCTGGGAACCATGGGCACGGCACACAGCGTCGGCGGCATGCTCCGCGGATCCGCAGCGTCGGCGCAAAGCTTCAATCTCGATTACGCCGCGTATTTCTCTGCCGCAAGCACGAACGAGCAGTTCAATGCGGAGCGCTCTGCCGGCGGACGCGCAAGTCTTTACCTCCCGGCAGCGCAGCTCGAAGTCGGCGCTTCATTCAACCGCCTGTTGCAGGGCGATGGAGAGAATTTCTCCGGCCTGCATTTGTGGTGGGAGCCGGCAAACTCTTCGTTCCGCCTGCGATCGGAGTTCGCGCGCGCGGCGCACGCTCGTGGCTACTGGATCGAAACCGGCTATCGCCGCGATCGTTTCGGCGGCGACCGCGGCATCTTCACCCGATTCGAGCCGCTGTTCCGCATGCAGCAGACCTTCCGCAGCCTGCCTGATTCAAACGACGGTTTGCCATCCGCAGATACCACACGAGCAGACTTCGGTCTCGATTACCATCTGCCTCACGAAGTCCGGATCAATACCAGTTACTCACGCGAATTCTCTTCCGCCGGGAATCGCAACATTTGGCAGACCGGCCTCATCTATCGCTTTCTCATTCCCACCTGGAGAGGCAAATGAATCCACGAATCGTTTTCGTCCTCGCGGCCGGCACATTCGCAGCCCTATTGCCCCTGATGGCGCAAAAGGGGCCAGGTCCCAAAGCTCCTCCGGCGCGAGTTGAACATGCGCAGTCCGCCCAGTCCGACGACAGTGCGCAAGGACAACGCGTGTTCAAGCAGAACTGTGCCCGATGCCATGACGCCCCGCAGGGCTTTCCGCCCCAGATCAGCGGCACCATTCTCCGTCACATGAAAGTTCGGGCCAATCTCAGCGAGACCGACGAGAAAGCGCTGCTCCATTTTATGAACCCGTAGTAGATATCCCCAAATCAGTGTTGGCGCAAATAACTCGCGACTTCGGTCGCACAGTGAGAACGACATGACCCTAAGAGGTAAACGAGTACTAGTTTGTGGCGCAGGCGGCTTTATCGGCGGGCACTTAGTGAGAAGCCTGCTATCTGGTGGCGCGGCCTCGGTTCGTGCCGTCGATATTAAACCGAAGACCGAGTGGCACCAAGTATTCCCCGAGGCGGAAAACCTGGTCCTCGATCTAAGCGAAAAACGGAACTGCCTGCAGGCGGCCAAAGGCAACTCGGTAGTCTTTCAGCTTGCCGCGGACATGGGCGGCATGGGCTTCATTGAAAGCAACAAGGCCCTCTGTATGCTCAACGTACTGATCAACTCGCATATGCTGCTCGCGGCCCGCGATTGCGCAGCCGAGCGATTCTTCTACTCCTCTTCCGCCTGCGTCTACAACGGTGAAAAGCAAGTGTCGCCCGCGGTCGTTCCGTTGCGCGAAGAAGATGCCTACCCGGCAATGCCCGAGGACGGGTACGGATGGGAAAAGCTCTTCAGCGAACGCATGTGCCGCCACTTCGAAGAAGACTTTGGACTGAAATGCCGGGTCGCGCGCTATCACAATGTCTACGGACCCTTCGGCACCTGGTATGGCGGCCGTGAAAAGGCGCCCGCGGCGCTGTGTCGCAAAGTCATCGAGGCCAAGCTCTCCGGCAAACGTGACATCGAGGTCTGGGGCAATGGCTCGCAAACGCGCAGCTTTATGTACATCGACGATTGCATTCTCGGAACCAGGCTGATTGCGGAGAGCGATGTCCGCGAGCCGTTGAATCTCGGTTCCAGCGAACTTGTAACTATCGATCAGCTTGTCACGCTCGTGGAAGATCTTGCCGGCGTTCATCTCAAGCGCCACTACAACCTGCTGGCGCCCAGGGGCGTGAACGGACGCAACAGCGACAACACGCTCATCGAGCAGCGCCTTGGCTGGTCGCCTTCGACCGCTCTTTGCGATGGCATGGCACGAACCTATCACTGGATTGAACGCGAAATGACCGTGTCTCACCGGCTGCTTCGCCGCACCGGAATTCTGGAGCACTATGCTACCGCCTGATGCGATGGCGTGCGTGGCGCGCCTTTCGGCATCCGCTCCGCGTGAGATGGAGCCCCCATGCGAGATCGACGCACAACTGAGCGCGTGGTCCGCATCGGCGGGGAAACGCGGGTTTGACATTGCTCTCGTACTGCTGTTCAGCCCGGCGCTCGTCCCGCTCCTGCTGTTGATTGCCACGGCGGTCCGCCTGTCCTCTTCCGGCCCTGTCATTTTCCGGCAAACACGCATCGGCCGCTTCGGAAGGCCGTTCACGATTCTCAAATTCCGAACCATGTGCCACTCGGAGTCCGATCAGCATGCCGTCGTCGCGTCGGCCGCGCGTGGACAGG
>Ga0157369_10003938_pt1 | contig 17619 bp, 21 predicted proteins | sample C25metaG_FD_113461 | JGI IMG/M metagenome (GOLD analysis project Ga0157369, IMG submission 113461) | Corn rhizosphere microbial communities from Kellogg Biological Station, Michigan, USA - C2-5 metaG | ecosystem: Host-associated > Plants > Roots > Rhizosphere > Soil | place: USA: Michigan... | reverse complement strand
CCCGTTCCTGAACACCGGCCATCGTCCACGCAAGCCGCGCACCCGCGGGGTGACCGAGATCCGCGGGCCGTACTACTCGGTGATGGGCCGCCGCTACCTCGAGGACGTGCTCGACACGATGGGTGAGCACGTGGACGCGCTCAAGTTCGCGGGCGGCTCGTTCACCTTGATGCCCGAGAACGCTCTCGCCGAGATCATCGGGACCGCGCACGAGCACGACGTGCTGGTCTCCACCGGCGGCTTCATCGAGCACGTCCTCACTCAGGGCCCCGCCGCCACGGACGCCTACATCGACGAGGTGGCGCGCGTGGGCTTCGACATCCTCGAGATCTCCGCCGGCTTCGTCACGATCCCGACAGACGACATCCTGCGCCTCGTCGAGCGGGTGCAGCGGGCGGGCCTGCGGGCGAAGCCCGAGGTGGGCATCCAGTTCGGCGCGGGCGGCGCCACCACTCCCGCCGAGCTCGAGCAGGAGGGCACACGCGACGTCGGCTACGCGATCGACCTCGCACGCCGCTGTCTCGACGCCGGCGCGTACATGATCATGATCGAGTCCGAGGGCATCACCGAGGAGGTGACCAGCTGGCGCACCGATGTGGTCGCAACGATCGCGCGTGAGCTCGGCCTCGAGAAGGTGATGTTCGAGGCCGCCGACCCCGAGGTGTTCGGCTGGTACATCAAGAACTACGGGCCGGAGGTCAACCTGTTCGTCGACCACTCCCAGATCGTGCAGCTGGAGTGCCTGCGGCGCGGCATCTGGGGAACGAAAAGCCTGTGGGGACGCGTCGTCACCTACCCCGCGGAGTGACCACCGCGATGGCGATCGATGTGCGCGCCAAGCGTGCCTATGTCGACGCGGACGCCGGCGATGGCTACCGGGTCCTGATCGACCACGTCTGGCCGCGCGGGATATCGAAGCAGCGCGCCCACCTGGACGAGTGGGCGCGCGAGCTCGCCCCGAGCGGCGAGCTGCGGAAGTGGTTCAATCACCTGCCGGAGCGCTTCCCGGAGTTCCGCTCCCGCTACCGGCGGGAGCTCGCGGCGCACCCCGAGCAGGTAGAGGAGCTGCGCCGCCGCGCGCAGCAGGGCCCGCTCACAATCGTCTACGCCGCCCGCGACACCGAGCACAACAACGCGGTCGTACTCGTCGAGCTGATCCGAGAGGCCTGACGGGACCGCATCGCCGGGGAGACGCTGACGTCAGCGGTGTCGTGGGCGGCTGCAAACACGGATGACCGTGTCGTCTCCTTTTCTTGTGAATCGGGCGTAAGACTTTCGAGTCGCGCAACGCTGGGGGCATATGAGGAATTGCTCTCACGCGAGTTTGGCGGTCGGATCGTGAACGCCGATCTCGGGCGCCGTCTGCTCGCCGAGCTGGTCGGCACCGCGCTGCTCGTGGTCTTTGGCGCCGGGGCGGTGGTCGCGGCGCTGGAGGTGGGGCACGGCCAGCTCGACTACGCGGGACTGGGCATCATCGGCTTCTCGTTCGCCCTGGTGATCGCCGCGGTCGTCTACATGTTCGGCACGACCTCGGGCGCCCACATCAACCCCGCGGTCACGTTCTCGCTGGCGGTGGTGCGCCGCTTCCCGTGGGTTGAGGTGATCCCCTACTTCGTCGCGCAGCTCGTGGGCGCGGTTATCGGAGCGGTCCTCATCAACGCGATCTTCGGCTCGCACGCGAGCGATCTCAACGTGTCCGGCGGCACGGTCGTCGGCGCGGGGTTCACAAAGGGACAGGCGGTGGTTGCGGAGGGGCTCGGCACCTTCCTGCTGCTCGCGACGATCATGGCGCTGGCGGTGGACCGCCGCGCGCCGGCCGGGTTCGCGGGCCTCGTCATTGGCCTCGCCGTGGCCTGCGAGATCATGGTGATAGGCCCGATCAGCGGCGGCTCGGTGAACCCGGCCCGCACCTTCGGCCCCTACCTCGCGACGGACATCTTCGGCGGCTCGACCCCCTGGAGCGAGCTCTGGATCTACTGGGCCGGCCCACTCGTTGGCGGAGCGCTCGCAGCGCTCGCATATGACCTGATCGCCCAGCCCGAACGGGCTGCCGCGGCCGCTGCGGCCGAGGCTCCCCAGGGTACAGCCGGCGACGTCGAGGGCCGGCGGGTCCTTCCGGAGGACGGGCGGGCGGCACCGGAATCGAATCCAACAACCGAAGGGAGATAACCCGTGTCCGGTAACAAGGCAGTTGCGTATATCGAGCCCGGCAAAGTAGAGGTGCAGTCGATCGACTACCCGAAGCTCGAGGTGCAGGACGGGCCGGGCGTCGATCCGGCAAACGTCGGGCGCAAGACGCCGCACGGCGCGATCCTGAAGATCGTCGCTACCAACATCTGCGGCTCGGACCAGCACATGGTGCGTGGCCGCACCACCGCCCCGGCCGGGCTGGTCCTCGGCCATGAGATCACCGGCGAGGTGATCGAGGCCGGGCCCGGCGTCGAGTTCATCAAGGAAGGCGACCTCGTATCGGTGCCGTTCAACATCGCGTGCGGCCGCTGCCGGATGTGCAAGGAGGGCAACACCGGCGTCTGCCTGAACGTCAACCCGAGCGGCTACGGCTCGGCCTACGGCTATGTCGACATGGGCGGCTGGGTGGGCGGCCAGGCCGAGTACGTGATGGTGCCGTACGCGGACTGGAACCTGCTCAAGTTCCCGGACAAGGAGCAGGCGCTCGAGAAGGTCCTCGACCTCACGATGCTGTCCGACATCTTCCCCACGGGCTACCACGGTTGCGTCTCGGCCGGGGTCACGACGGGCTCGACCGTCTACATCGCGGGCGCCGGCCCTGTCGGCCTCGCCGCGGCTCATGCGGCCCAGCTGCTCGGCGCCGCGGTGGTGATCGTCGGCGACATGAACGAGGAGCGGCTCACGCAGGCGCGCAGCTTCGGCTGCGAGACCGTCGACCTGAGCCAGGAGACGCCGCTGACCGACCAGATCGAGCAGATCGTCGGCGAGCGGATGGTGGACTGCGCGGTCGACGCCGTCGGCTTCGAGGCAAGGGGACACGGGCACGGCGCCGAGGAGGCGCCCGCGACCGTGCTCAACTCGATCATGCAGGTCACGCGCGAGGCCGGCCAGCTCGGCATCATCGGCCTCTACGTGACCGGCGACCCGGGCGCCAAGGACGAGGCCGCCAAGGAGGGCAGCCTGTCGATCCGGATCGGGCTCGGCTGGGCCAAGTCGCATTCGTTCACCACCGGCCAGTGCCCGGTGATGCGCTATCACCGCCAGCTGATGAACGCGATCCTCAGCGAGCGCTGCCAGATCGCCAAGGCCGTCAACGCCACCGTGATCACGCTCGACGAGGCACCCCAGGGTTACCAGGCGTTCGACAAGGGCGCGAGCCTCAAGTACGTGCTCGACCCGCACGGAATGCTCGGCGACAAGCAGCGCATCGGCGCGTAGCGCAGCTCACCGGGACGGATACGGCACCGTAGGGCGGCCCCTCTCTCCCCGCCCTTCGGTGCCGGTCCGGCTCAGCGTTCGAACGTGACGCGGTAGCCCCGGCGTCGCAGCTCGGCCAACAGCAAAAGCTGCGCGCGCTCGGGGTCCTGGCCCGCCAGCGTCCAGAGCGGGATCTCAACGGTGCTCCTATCGCCCGCTCCGGCGAAGCGCAGCTCAACGCGATCCGCGTCCTGCACCAGCATCACGTCTGGGAAACGGCTCGCCGGGGGCAGGCCCATCAACCTCAGCACACCCCCCGGTATACCCGGTTTCTTGGCTCCCGTCAGTCCAGGCCGCAGCCCTGAGAGCGGAACGCATCCGCTCGATGAACGCGCCGAACGGCTGTCCGGTTCTCGGGTTCACGAGCTCGGCGGGATCGAACCCATGCTCAAGACCGACGCGGTCCACGAGGTCGAGCGCGAACCGCACCGCGCGGTACTCCTCCTTCGTCATACCTCAGCCCCCCTTGGTCGACGACCCCTATCGCCTCCAGACGCGCGCGAGCCCAAGAATCTTTCGACCGGCGGTATTGGGAGTGCTGCGCCGGTTCGCGCGATCTGCCTCCCGGGTTCCCGACAGTAAGACACCTGCATGCGGCGACGCTGGAGAGGTGCGGACCGCGCATCCGCGGCATCCGAGCGTCACCACCGAACGGAGCGAGCGAGCATGATCGACTTTTCACTGACCGAGGAGCAGGTAGCGCTGCGCGAGCTGGCGCACGACTTCGCGGAGCGGGAGATCCGCCCCGTGGCGTGGGAGTTCGACCGCGACAGCACCTGGCCGCAGGCGGTCATCGAGCGGGCCTGGGAGGTGGGGCTGATGAACCCCCAGATCCCGGAGGAGTACGGCGGGGCCGGGGCCTCCGCGATGGACGGCGTCCTGATCGAGGAGGAGCTCGGATGGGGCTGCTCGGGGATCGGCACGTCGATCTCCTGCAACGGGCTCGCGGCGGCGCCGGTGCTGCTCGGCGGCTCTGAGGAGATCAAGAAGACCTACCTCGGGATGCTCACCGAGGCGCCGAAGCTGGCGTCGTTCTGCCTGACCGAGCCCGACGCAGGCTCCGATGTGTCGGGCATGCGCACGCGCGCCGTCAGGCGGGGCGACAAGTACCTCATCAACGGCTCCAAGACCTTCATCACCAACGGCGGGCATGCCGACTGGTACACCGTCTACGCGAAGACCGACCCGGACGCGGGCCACCACGGCATCTCGGCGTTCGTGGTCCCTCGTGACGCCGGTGTGGTCGTTGACAAGCACGAGGACAAGATGGGCCAGCGCGCGTCGGACACCGCCGCGATCACGTTCAACGACGTCGAGGTTCCGGCGGCCAACCTGCTGGGCGAGGAGAACCACGGCTTCAGGCTCGCGATGATGACGCTCGACCGGACCCGGCCCGGTGTCGCCGCGATGGCTGTCGGCATCGCCCGCGCGGCGTTCGAGTTCGCCGTCGACTACTCGAAGGAGCGCGTCCAGTTCGGCGTCCCGATCGCGATGCACCAGGGAATCCAGTTCCTGATCGCCGACATGGCCACCAAGGTGCACGTGGCGCGCCTTGCCACGTGGAACTCGGCGGTGCTGCTCGACCAGGGCATGCGCAACACGCTCGAGTCCTCCCACGCCAAGCGCTTCGCCGCCGATACGGCGATGGAGGTCACGACGGACGCCGTCCAGGTTTACGGCGGCTACGGCTTCATCAAGGACTACCCGGTCGAGAAGCTGATGCGCGACGCCAAGATCATGCAGCTCTACGAGGGCACCTCGCAGATCCAGCGACTCGTGATCGCCCGTGAAACCCTGCTTCCGCGCCACGTCGAGGCGCTCGCCGGAGTTGCGGCATGAGCGCTCTCGCCCGCGCCGTCGTGCTCGAGCGGACAAGCTCGTGAGCTGACATGGCGAGCGTGGCCATCAATGGCCTGGGCAGGATCGGCCGGGCGGCCCTGAAGATCCTCCTCGACGCGGATGGGCTCGACCTCGTCGCGGTCAACGACGTCGCCGACGCGGACAACCTGGCGTACCTGATCAGGTACGACACCGTGTACGGGCGCTACCACCGCAAGGTCGATATCGCAGAAGGCGCGCTGCTGGTCGACGGCAAGCGGATCTGGTTGTTCTCAGAGCGCGATCCGGCGCAGCTGCCGTGGGCGGAGCTGGGTGTCGAACTGGTGCTGGAGTGCAGCGGTGTCTTCAAGACCGCCGAGGACCTGGAGAAGCATGTTCGCGCAGGCGCGTCTTACGTGATCCTGTCCGCACCGACGAGCTCGGAGGCGGTCCCAACGGTGGTGCACGGCGTGAACCGCCCGGACGGCCGCCCACACCTGATCTCCTGCGCCAGCTGCACGACGAACTGCATCACACCCGTGATCGAAATCGCCCAGCGGCGGCTCGGCGTGGAGCGCGCCGTGATGACGACGGTCCACGCCTACACCGCGGGCCAGCAGCTGGTGGACGGTCCGAGCAAGAGCCTGCGGCGCGGACGGGCCGGCGCGGCCAACCTGGTGCCCACCTCGACCGGTGCCGCGCTGGCCACCACGCGCGCCGTGCCGGACCTGGCCGGGCGCTTCGACGGGGTCGCTGTTCGCGCGCCCATCCCGGTGGGCTCGATGGCGGACATCGTCTTCGACTCCAGCCGGCCAACCACGGTCGAAGAGGTCAACGACGCGTTCCGGCAGGAGGCAGCGACCGCCCGCTACGAGGGCATTCTCGGCGTCTCGGATGATGCGCTCGTGTCCGCCGACATCGTCGGCGACCCGCGCGCCGCCCTGATCGACCTCGAGCTGACCAGGGTGGTCGACGAGACGCTCGTCAAGGTGATGGCCTGGTACGACAACGAGTGGGGCTTCACCCACCAGATGATCCGCGAGGCGCGGAGCACCCTCGGCGTGCCCCGCACCTCCTGACTCGAGCGGCCTGTGCCATGGCGCGCTGGGAGTCGAGCCTCTGGGGTGCATTAGTATCGGCGCACAGCGACCCTGCAAACGCGGTCGGCCGACCGTGTCCAGTGGTGCAGCAGCAGAGCGGAACCTGCCCCGTCGGGCACACGCGCGTGGCCGCAAGCCTAGGTCCGTGGCAAGCGACGGCCATCCTTGGCCGAAGAAAGTCCGCTCATGTTGAAATGCCCCGACGGTCAGCCTCTACCAGTTCGAGGGTCGCGCTCGTCCCGGTTGGCCGGCGCCGCCGCTGCCTCGCGGGCGCCAAGACGTCTACTCGATGCCGAGTCGAGATCGTGGTGCGAGCGCCTGCACGCCGCCGAGCCGGCCCGCGGCCGAGCTGTCGCGGAACTGCACCAGCGGTTGCGCCGTGAGGCGGAGTTCCACATCCGCGATCGCGTTCGGAGTCGAACGGACGTACCCAAAGCCGAAATCGACGATCTCGCCACGGAGGCGGCCGACAGTGCGCTGGCGGTGCTCCTGCGCAAGCTCGACGACTATCGCGGCGAAAGCAGGTTCTGGACGTGGGCGCGGAAATTCGCCGCGCTCGAGGCGCCCGTGAGCATCCGCCGCCGCGTCGGACACGACCGCGTCGGCGTCTCGCCCAACCCCGACCTCGCGCTCGACGTGCCCGACCCCGCTCGATCCGCTCAGGAGCTACTGGAGACTCGCGAACTGCTCCGGAAAGTAAGCGACATCATCGGCAATCAGCTCACCGAGCATCAGCGAAGCGTGCTGATCGCGATTGCGGTCGATGGGGTTTCGCCGCAGAAGCTCGCCGGCGAGCTCCACACGACGCCCGGCGCGATTCACAAGTCGTTGCACGACGCCCGCGTCAAGCTCAGGCTCGGCGCCAGCAGCCTGCGATGAACCCGTTCAGCGCGTGCCGCCCAAGCATTCGCTGGTCAGGGGGTCTTCCCTACAGTGCACGATGTCCAAACACCGAGACATCCTCAAGACGTCGATCTGACCTGGGAGCAGGTCCGTGACGCGATCCGGGCGCTCGAGGGGGCTCGCGTAAGCGTCCGTCTAGTCGGACGCGGCGATCCGGAGACACTCGTCGCGGTCTTCAAGGGCACCCTTGGAGCGCTGAGTCGCGCCAAGGAGCCCACACTGTTCTGGCCCGTGCTCCTCTCGGGCGAGCACGGGCCCGCTGCTGCGCAGGACTCGGAGGCCGGTCTTCGCCCCGATGGCGACCATGTCGAGGACGTCGGCATCTACCTGCGCCCGGATCGCTTCGAGGGCGCCGTCGGGCGCGCCGGGTGCACCGTGCTGGTGGTCGCCCAGGGCCCCGTGCTCGTCAACATCCGCAGGACTTAGCGCTTCGTCGCCGCGCGCACAACGGCGTTCTTACTCCCCGAGCTGCGCCGCCGGTAAGAAGCCGGCGGGCAGCAACGCTGGAGAGATGCGCGTCCGAATACGCGCTGCCCACGACAAGACCACGCAGAGGAGCCACGATGAGGACCGAGGACATCGAGGTGGGCGCCGCCCGCCCGCAGATCTCGCCACAGCCGATCGAGCGGCTCTTGATGGTCGCCGACGCCGCGGTGGCCGCGGTCGATGAGCTGCCGGCTCCGGTGCGCGCCATGATCGATGCGGCGGCCGAGGTCTACGTGATCACGCCCAGCCTTCCCGGCCGGCTCGACTGGCTCACCGATGCCGTGGACCGGTCCCGGCACCTCGCCGACGAGCGCCTGGACAGCGTGCTCGGCCATGTGCGCGCCCTCGGGGCCCACGCCAGCGGGCGGAGGGGCGATGACGTCACGCTGACCGCCTTCGCCGACGCTGTCGCGGAGTTCCAACCCGATCACATCCTGATCGGGTTGCGCAGCTCAGAGCACGCCAACTGGCAGGAACGAGGCCTGATCGAGCGCGTCAGTGAACGCTTCGGGCTGCCGGTCACGAGCTATGCGATCGACTGCGGTGGCCACGCGTTCCTCCCGGGAGCCTGACTGAGGCGGCTCGCCGAGCTGCTCGACCTCCCATGACCGAGCTCCCCGCCCTTGCGCTGCTCCGCGCGGGCCGAACCCCGAGCTGACACTCAAAACCATCGGGCCACGGCCGCATTCACGGCCGGTTGAGGACCCCATCTCAACTGGATCACGCCTGCCCGGTCGAGGGATGGGCAGCCTGGCGACGAGATATGGGGACGGGACCTCATGGGCGCGGCCACCCGTCGGTGTGAGTCTCAGATCAGACGCGTCTGGACCAGCGTCGAAGCAACCGAAGGAGCACCAGCGATGTCAGCTGTCGCAGCAATCAACCAGGACGCAGGCCCGGTCACCACCACCGCTCGCCGCCGGCTCGACGTGAAGTCGCGCGCCTGGCTCGACGCGCTCGACTCGGATGACGCGCGCCGTGACGAGGCCATCGCACGCCTCCACGCGCTCCTGGTCCGCGAGGCTCGGTTCGAGGTCGGGCGACGGACCGCGTCCATGCCCCATCCCTCTGGCAGAGACCTGGACGACCTCGCCGCGCAGGCGGCCAACGACGCCGTGGTCGCGATCCTGGCGAAGCTCGATCAGTTCCGCGGCGACAGCCTCTTCACCACCTGGGCACGTCGCTTCGTGCAGCGCGAGGCACCGGCCAAGCTCCGCCGGCGCCTGGGGCGCGCTCGCGATCTACCCAGCGAGGATGGTTTCGAGCGCGCGCCCATGTGGGCTGTTGAAACCGAAACACCCTATGAGCGCAGCGCGGCCAACGAATCCGCTCGGACGCTCGCTCGCCTGATCGCCGAAGACCTGACCGCGCGCCAGCGCGAGGTCTTGGTCGCGCTCACGATCGAGGGCGAGCCCCCCGCGGACCTCGCCAGACGTCTCGACACGACCACCGGAGCTGTGTACAAGACCCTTCACGACGCCCGTCGCAAGCTCAGGGCCGGCCTCGCAGCCGCCTGACCTCGACCGAGCGGCGTAAGACCCCCCGCCGCGGCGACGCTATGGAGATATGCGAGGCCAGGTCAGATGAAGTCGCCAACGCGAACCGCGAAGCTTGGCTTCCGCGATCGCCTCATCGACACATACATCGAGAGCTACGTCGAGTGGCGCGAGGGGTGTGCCGACCTCTACTGCGCCTATCGACGGTGGACGCAGTCGGAACCACCCGACCGCGATCTCGCGTTCCTCGCGTACCGGGCTGCGCTCGACCGCGAAGAAAAGGCCGCGCTCGTCTATGAGCTCGCCGCCGGACAGCTCGCTCGCCGGGCGGGCGACCGACTCATGGCGGAGCTCTGAGCTCGACGGCCGTCAGGCGGTGGTGTCGGCAGGAGCGTGCTCGGCGATGATCGCTACCAGGTCCGCAACTTCGCGCCGCACGCTGTCGAAGCGGGGATCGGACCCGATCGAGCAGCCATGCCCCATCGCAAAGGCGTAGTCCCAGGACGCCATGAGCTCCCGCAGCCTGCGGCGTGCCTCCTCGAGGTTCACGGGCTTGCTCAGCGGGCGGGACACATGACGAGTATCTGACAGCCGGCGGACGTATCGGCCCCTTCAGCTCACTGCCTCAGGCAGAGGCCGTCGCGAGCGCGCTGCGTTTGCTGTCGATGCAGTCGAGCAGTTGACGGTAGGAGTCGCAAAAGGACTGCACTCCCTCGCGCTCGAGCTCGGCGGTGATAGCGGGGAGGTCCACTCCCGCCGCTGCGGCGTCCGCAAGGGTCTGCGCTGACCCGGGAGGGTCGGAGTCGAGGGTGCGGGCGACCTCGCCATGCTCGGCGAACGCCCGCAGCGTCTGCTCGGGCATCGTGTTGATCACGTTGGGACCGATCAGCTCCGCCACGTAGAGGACGTCCGGGTAGGCGGGGTTCTTGGTCCCGGTGCTGGCCCACAGCGGCCGCTGGGGCTTCGCTCCCAGCCGCATGAGCTTCTCCCACCCAGGGCCGTCGAACTTGGCGAGGTAGCGCTGGTAGGCGACGCGGGCACTGGCAACCGCGACGCGCCCGCGCAGCGGCGACCCCTCCGGAAGCTGCGCGTCGACCTTGGTGTCGATGCGGGATAGGAAGAACGACGCCGCAGAGGCGATCCGGTCGAGGGGCTCGCCGTCGCGCGCACGTGCGGCCAGGCCGCGCAGGTAGGCGTCGACGACCTCCTCGTAGCGCTCGATCGAGAAGAGCAGCGTGACGTTTACGTTGATGCCGCGGCGCGTGAGCTCCTCGATCGCCGGCAGCCCAGCCGGCGTCCCGGGGACCTTGATCATCACGTTGGGCTGGGCCAGCCGCTCCCAGAGCTGGCTCGCCTGGGCAATTGTCGCCGCGGTGTCGTCGGCTAGATCGGGAGTGCACTCGAAGGAGATGAAGCCGTCGCGGCCCCCGCTCCGCTCGTGCGCGGGTCGCAGCTCGCGGGCGGCGGCGCGCACGTCGTCGAGCGCCAGCGCGAAGAACAGCTCCCGGGTGTCGTCCCCGCCTGCCGCGGCCAGGCTGCGCAGCTGGTCGTCGTAGAGGTCCGAGCCGGTGATCGCCTTCGCGAAGATCGTCGGGTTCGAGGTGGCCCCTGTCACGCTGAAGTCGCGAATCAGGCGGGCGAAGTCCCCGCTGGCGAGCAGGCGGCGCGACAGTGTGTCGAGCCAGATCGAGACACCGGCCCCGTGGAGCCGTCTCAGGTTGTTGTTTGATGTTCTGCTCATTTCGACGTCCACCGGCTGGCGCGCACGGGATCGTGTTCCGCCCATACCTTCAGCGTCCCAATCGGCCGTTCTCTTACTCCGGCGTGGTCGGCCGCGTAAGAACCCGCACTCACGCGACGCTGGGGAGGAGCCGGCTTCTCGCGAAGCCCGCCATCCGGTCATCTCGAGTGAATGAGGACACGATGCCGATTGCATTGCGCCAGGCTGAGGTCGTTTGGGACGGAACGCTCGCGGGTGGGGCCGGGGCGGTGTCGAGCGGGAGTGGCGCGCTCGAGCTCCCGGTCACCTGGGCGGCGCGGACCGAGCAACCCGACGGCAAGACGAGCCCCGAGGAGCTGATAGCCGCGGCCCACGCCAGCTGCTTCGCGATGGCCCTCGCGCTCGTGCTGGGGGAGAACCACACCCCACCCGAGCGGCTGACGGTCACCGCGGCGTGCACGCTCGACGAGGTCGACGGCGCTCCGCGGATAACCACGGTCGAGCTCACCGTCCGCGCGCGGGTGCCCGAGCTCGACAAGGTGGGACTCGAGCGCAACGTCGCGCAGGCCGCGGAGCTCTGCCCCGTCTCCAACGCGCTGCGCGGTAACGTCGAGATCACGGTGCGCGACGAAATCGACGAGGGCTGACGCGTTCGGACGGACGGCTACGCGGCGATCCGGGACTACGCTGCGATCGGCGATGGGCGCGCCGTCGCCCTGGTCGCTCGTGACGGCGCGATCGACTGGCTCTGCTCGCCGGACCTGGACTCGCCGAGCGTGTTCGGGGCGCTGCTCGACGCGGAGCGGGGCGGGAGCTTCGAGCTGCGCCCGGAAGCGCCGTATGACGTCGAGCGCCGCTACCGGCCGGGCACGAACGTGCTGGAGACGACCTTTCACACCGAAGGCGGCGCCGCGCGGGTGGTCGATGCGATGACCGTTGCCGGGTCGGGCCTTGTCCCGTTTCGCGAACTCGCACGGCGAGTGGACGGCCTCGCGGGCGAGGTTTCCTTCAGCTGGCGCGTTGAGGCTCGCTTCCGTTACGCCGATGCCGGTACTCGTGTCGAGCGGCGCCTCGGCGTCCCCGTCGCCACCTCGGGGGCCCACGCGCTCGCCGTCCAGTACTGGAACGCGGACGAGTCGGCCACCGAGGAGGGCGCTATCGCGGGGACCATCCATGTGCGCGCTGGGGAGTCGGCAGTGATCGCGGTGAGCATCGCCCACCAGGAGCCGCTCGTCTTCTCATCCCGCGAGGAGGTGGAAGCGCGCATCGAGGCGACCGCCGGCGCGTGGGCCGACTGGTCGTCAGGCCGGGGCTATCGCGGCCGCTGGCGCGACGCCGTCATCCGCAGCGCGCTCGCGCTCAAGCTGCTCGTCCATGCGCCGTCCGGGGCGGTGGCCGCGGCCGCGACGACCTCAGTGCCCGAGGAGCTCGGCGGAGAACGCAACTGGGACTACCGCTTCTGCTGGGTGCGCGACTCCGCGTTCACGCTGGGCGCGTTCCTCGGGCTCGGCTGCGGAGCGGACGCGCGCGCGTACTTCTGGTGGCTGATGCAGGCCTCCCAGCTCACCCAGCCGCGCCTGCGGGTGCTCTATCGACTCGACGGCGGAGCCCGCGCGCCCGAGCGGACGCTGCCACTGCGCGGCTACCGCGACTCCCGCCCGGTGCGGATCGGCAACGCCGCGGCCGCACAGCTCCAGCTCGACACCTACGGTGAGCTGCTTCAGACGGCGTGGCTCTATGCCACCAGCGGGTACCGGATCGACAACGACATCGCCCGCCGCCTGGCCGAGATGGCCGATCTCGTTTGCGAGAGCTGGCGCCACCCCGACGCCGGGATCTGGGAGGTCCGCAGCCAGCCCCAGCACTTCACGCAGTCGAAGATGATGTGCTGGGTCGCCCTCGATCGCGCAGGGGACCTCGCCAAGCGCGGCGTAATCCCGGCCGGGCACGCTCAGCGCTGGCTTCAGGAGGCGGAGTCGATTCAGGACTTCGTGGAGACGCGCTGCTTCTCCGAGGAGAAGCGCAGCTACGTGCGTCACGCGGGCTCCGACGAACTCGATGCGAGCCTGCTCCTGGGCCTGCTTCTCTCCTACGGCGACCCTGGGTCAGACCGCTGGGCTGGAACGATCGAGGCAGTGCGCCGCGAGCTTCAGGACGGGCCGTTCGTGCGGCGCTATACCGGCGAGGACGGCCTCGTGGGATCGGAGGGCGCGTTCTTGACCTGTTCGTTCTGGCTCGCTGAGGCCCTCGCTCGCAGCGGGCGGCTCGAGGACGCCAGCCGCTTGATGGATCAGCTCGTCGCGCTCGCCAACGACGTCGGGCTATACGCCGAGGAGATCGAGCCGGCCACCGGCGCCTTCCTCGGAAACATCCCGCAGGGTCTCAGCCACCTCGCCTTGATCAGCGCCGCGCTGGCGGTCGGGGAAGCGACAGCGCGATGAGCGTCTGGGGCGCCATCGCGGGCGGGTTCGCCGGGACGCTGGTGCTCACCACCGCGCTGCGAGCCGGGAACGAGCTCAACCTCACGCGCATGGACCTCCCCTTCCTGCTCGGCACCGCCTTCACCAGCGACCGCACACGCGCGAAGGCGCTCGGCTACGTCCTCCACTTCCTGGTCGGGCTTGCGTTCGCGCTGATCTATTACGCCATCTTCCTGGCGATCGGCCACAGCGGCTGGTGGCTCGGAGCGATCTTCGGCCTCCTGCACGGCCTGTTCTCCGGCACCGCACTCGTCGACACCCTGCTCCCGCTGATCCATCCGCGCATGGGCACGCGCTCGACCGCGGCCCCGTCGGTCGCCCTTCTCGAGCCGCCGGGTTTCCTGATGCTCAACTACGGGGCCCAGACGCCCCTCGTCAGCCTTGTCGCCCACATCGCCTACGGGACGCTCGTGGGGGGCTTCATCTCGCTGGCCAGTTGATTTCGCAGCGCCGCCTGGATTTCGGAGGCGAGCTATCAAGGGCCTATGCCCGGGCGCCGGCGTCCGTCCGGAGCGGTGAGACGTAGTCGCCGACAGGCGTGCGAAAGCCGACCGCCAGCCTGTTCCAGCCGTTGATCGCCACGATCTGGAACGTGAGCGCGGCGATCTCCTCCGCCGAGAACTCGGCCTCGAGGTCGGCGAACACGTCGTCCGGCGCGCCCGTCTGCGGCAGCAGCGTGAGCGCCTCGCACCACGCCAGCGCCGCCCGCTCGCGCGGACTGTAGAAGGGAGCCTCACGCCAGGCGGCCAGGACGTGCAACCGCTGCTCGTCCTCGCCCGTGGCCCGGGCATCCTTGCTGTGCATATCGAGGCAGTAGGCGCAGCCGTTCAGCTGCGAGGCGCGAAGCTTCACGAGTTCGAGCAGCGCCGGCTCGATCGGGCTGTGCCGAACCGCCTGCTCGAGGCCGAGCATCGCCTCGAACCCGCTCGGGAACGCAGTCGTGTAGTCCAGTCGCATATCTGTTCCTCCATGGTGTCGGCGTGGGTGGGTATTACTCCGGCTCGCCGTTGTCTCGCAGCTGCCACATGATCGTGGCGAGCACGCCGAAGGTCGCGATGAAGAACACGGCCATGACGGGCACCAGGATCCACCAGCTGTTTACCGCGTCGGTCACCCTCACCGCTCCAACGATCGTCAGGCAGGCGACGAGAAAGACCCACAGCGGACGGAGGCCGTCGATTTTCCTGCCACCGTCCGGTCGCTCGGACGCCGGCTCGCGTGCCGGCGTGACCGGAGGCGCCGGCGTGTGCTCCCGGCTGCGCCGGGTCGGCGTGCGAGGAGGTGCCCGCAACTCTCGTTTGGTGTCCTCCGCGCCGCCTGGGCGGTGCCGGGTGGTCTGCTGTGGCGCCGCGGTCATGCCGCCGCCCGTCTCTGCATCGGCGCGGCCTCGCCGGGCTCGGGACTCGTCGCCGCGGGCTTCGGCGCGTGCACGATGACCACGGGGCAGTCGGCGCGGCGGACGCATTGCTGGCTGACGGAGCCGAGCAGCAGGCCGGTGAATCCGCCGTGTCCGCGCGATCCCACAACGAGGAGGTCGCCCTCGGCGGCGGCGGCGATGAGGACCTCCGGCGCGTTGCCCTCGACGGCCCGGCATTCGATCTCGACTCCGTCGCCGTCAAGTCCGGCGGTCGCCCTCACGAGCAGCTCCTCGGCCGCGTTGTGCATTTCGCTGCCGTTGGCACGCGAGGGTGAGAAGCCGCCACCCAGCAGCACGTCCGTGTAGACCGGCGTCCACGCGTGAACCACGAGAAGCCGGCTGCCTCTCAGTTGCGCCTCGGCGGCCGACCAGCGGAGGGCGGCGGCGGCGCTGGCGGAGCCATCGATTCCGACGACCACCACGCCACGCATCTCTTCGTTTGAGTTCTTGTTCTCGTTCATCGTTCGCTCCTTGCGCCGCGGCCTTGCGGGTGTTCGGGGGACGGGGGCCTCTATGGAGCTCCAGCGTCGGATGCCGCGATGGCTCTTACCTCGCCGCTGCGGGCCGCGCGCTCAGGGTAAGAAGCGAGGTCAGCCGGACGCTGGGGCCTAAAGGACCAAACTCCACGCCACGCACACGATCTGTGCCCGCGGCGATGGAAGGAGGAAGTTCAAATGGCCCATTCCACCGTTGATATTCCCCGCGGGCGAAAGGTGGCCGCGCCGTCGAACGGCGATGTCGCCATCGCGCAGGGGCAGCCGGCCGTCACCGTCGCCGCCCACCAGGCGTTCTGGTTGCTGCGGATCACCTTCACGATCGCGCCGATCCTTTTCGGGGCGGACAAGTTCTTCAACTGGAGCGTCCATTGGCCCGACTATCTCGCCAATTGGATCAACACCATCGTCCCGGGCAGCGGTCAGGACATGATGTACGTCGTCGGCGGCATCGAGATCGCAGCAGGACTGCTCGTGGCAGTGGCACCGAGGATCGGCGCGTTCGTCGTCGCCGGCTGGCTGTTCGGAATCGTCATCAACCTGCTGACCAAGAACGCACCCCAGTACTACGACATCGCCCTGCGCGACTTCGGGCTGATGCTTGCTGCTCTGACCTTCGCCCGCCTCGCGCTGGTGATCGTCCCTCTCCGCAAGTCGGGAGCCCTACCAAAGCGGCCCTGGTAACGCTGCGCGGGAGGCGCCGCCGAGCGGTGGCGCCTCCCGACGGCGCGGGAAGGAGTCGTGTGCTCAGCTACGGCGGCTAACTCCCTCCGGACGACCGCGGGCCGCGTCGCCGACCGTTGCACGGGGTCCCGCGCCGGCCGGTGGGCGCCCCCGCAGCGAGCCCGCGTGGGCGCGGGCCGCCGGGTCGCGCCCAGCCTTGATCACGCTGGCGATCGTCGTGACGGTGAGGACGAGCGCGACCACCAGCAACGAGACCGCGATGGAGATCTCCGGCACGGCGTCGTTCTGCGAGTGCAGGTAGTGGAGCACGAGCTTGGCGCCGATGAACGCGAGGATGAGCGCGAGCCCGGTGGAGAGGTAGACGAGCCGGTCGAGCAGGCCGGTGACGAGGAAGTACAGGGGGCGCAGCCCGAGCAGGGCGAACGCGTTGGCGGCGAAGACGACGAACGCCTCTCTGCTGATGCCGAAGATCGCCGGAATCGAGTCGAGGGCGAAGAGGAGGTCGGAGCTGCCGATCGCGAGCAGGACGAGGAACAGCGGCGTCAGGACCCGCCGTCCATCGACGCGGGTGAGAAGCCGTCCACCCTCGTAGTGATCGGTGAGCGGCAAGGTCCGCCGTGCGACGCCGACAAGCACGTTGTCCTCCACCGACGGATCCTGGTCGCGGTGGCGAAACAGCTGCACCGCCGTGGCGATCAGCAGCAACCCGAACAGCAGGAACATGAACGAGAAGGTGGCGAGCAGTGCCGCGCCGAGCGCGATGAACGCCGCCCGCAACACAAGCGCCAGCACGATCCCGATGGTGAGGACCTTCTGCTGGTGCTCGGCGGGCACCGCGAACGTGCTCATGATGATGACGAACACGAACAGGTTGTCGACCGACAGGCTCTTCTCGACCGCGTAGCCGGCGAAGTACTGAGCGCCGAATTCCCATCCGGCGACGAAGCCGAAAACAACGCCGAAGAGCAGCGCGACCGCGATGTAGAAGACTGACCATGCGGCCGCCTCGCGAAAGCCGACCGTGTGCGGTCTGCGCCCGGATATGAGGAGATCGACGACGAGCAGGAGCGCGATCACGCCCACGGTCGCCGCCCACCCGGCTGAGGTCACGACGAGCATCAACCCGGCATTCTCCAGAGCCACCAGAAAATGACCAGCCCCACCGCTGCGACGCGATCGCAAATGGCGGTTCGCCCCTTCCGCAGCGGGCTAGGCGGTCGCGGGTTCTATCCCGGATGGCTCGGCGGCGGCGACCGGGGGGTGCGCCGGTCGCGCCTGCAGGTCGAAGGCCGCGAACAATGCTCGCGCCTCTGCGTAGCCGAGTGCCAGCAACGACTCTCGCTCACGAGGTGGAGGTCGTCGAGTACGAGAACAAACGGCTGTCCGCATGCCACGCAGGCGTCGACTAGCGACGGGACCACCACGCCCTCAAGGGCCGGCTGAGGAACATCGAGGCTCTCCCAGATCGAGTGTTCGAGGTCAAGGATCGAGTCGACTGCGGCCAGTACCGAAGCGACGAGCGCGGCCGAATCGTTGTCGGACGGCTCGAGCGACACCAGCGGCGCCCTCCAGCT
>Ga0157369_10003937_pt1 | contig 17623 bp, 19 predicted proteins | sample C25metaG_FD_113461 | JGI IMG/M metagenome (GOLD analysis project Ga0157369, IMG submission 113461) | Corn rhizosphere microbial communities from Kellogg Biological Station, Michigan, USA - C2-5 metaG | ecosystem: Host-associated > Plants > Roots > Rhizosphere > Soil | place: USA: Michigan... | reverse complement strand
GGCGCGCAGATGGCGGCGCTGTCGCCGCTGGCCGCTGAGCGGCGGATTGAACTGGAGTTTTACGCCGATGATGAGTTTTGCATCGACGGTGTCAGGGAGCGCCTGATGTCGCTAATTGATAACGTTATTGAAAATGCCATCAAATATAGCCCGGAGGGCGGGCGGGTTGAGGTCGCAGTGCGGATGTGTGGTGCATTCACCCAGCTTCGCGTCTCTGATGCCGGGCCCGGTATCCCCGTTGAGCTGCGCGAGCGCGTCTTCGACCGCTTTTTCCGCGATCCCAATCAGATGCAGAGCGGCAGCGGGTTAGGGCTCTCCATCGTCAGGGCGGTGGCGCAGCAACACAACAGCCGCGTTAGCTTAAGCACCTCTGAAGAGGGCGGATTAGTGGTGACCGTTGAGTTTCCGAGCCACACCGCTGCCTGAAAAAAGGAGCTGCTTTGCGAAGCGTATCGGCTTCTAAAGCAGCTACACCCCCCGGGAGAAAAGGGAAGCGATGGATAACATTTCACCCGGGCGTTGTGTCGTAAGGGTTTGTTATTGGTTATGTTTGCTGGTGTAGATGTCAGGCCGGCTAATGGACCAGGTGTAATTTTGCCGGTTCACCGGTTGATAGCCAAACTTTTCATAAAGCCATGGCGCGGTTGTGGTGAATAACACGATCCTACGAAGCTTTTCAAACACCGGGTGACGATGAATAGATTCCATAAGCCATCTTCCCAACCCTTCGCCCTGGTGCTCCTCGAGGAGATAGACATCACACAGATAAGCGAAAGTCGCGTGATCCGTTACCAGGCGTGCAAACCCTATCTGGGTTTCGTGGTGATAAACACCAAAGTTAAGGCTGTTGGCGATTGAAACTCTGACGGTCTCCAGATCGATACCTTTTGCCCATGTGGATCTCGTCAAATAGTGGTGCACTGCCTGTATGTCCAGTTTTTCGTTGTCTGTGCTAACCAGAAAATCATGCATACGCCATTCATGTATCGCTGAAGTGCTCACGCTCACACCTGTCAAAATGATGTCGGGAAACTGCACATTATCACTATCTGCACGCCATTAACCCCCACTGGATCTGGCTGGCTTTTTGTGAAGGTTGAAACGTCAGCACTCAGGCATGCGCTCCGCAGCGGCTCTTTTATGATGCGATGCGCACGCTATTGAGCTGGCCGTAATCCGCGAAGCAGCAGGTTCAGCGCGGCAATGCCTTGCGCAAGGCGCGTATCGCTCTCATCGCTATCGGCAATCCAGAATGCGGCTTCAGCCAGGCTTCCGTAAATCAGCGAAGCGAGCCCCTCCGGGTCGGCTTCTTCAATTACGCCCTGCTGGATCAGATCGCGAATCAGGGCCTGCATGGATTGCACGCAATGGCGCTGTGATTCAGGTGAGAAACCGCCCAGTACGGCTTTGGCATCGCGCAACATAATGCGCTGAAACTCAGGCTCCAGCGCCATCTCAAGGCAAGCGCGGCAACGGCTGCAAAAACCTTCCCACGGATCGGCTGCACTGTCCGAAATCGCCTGTAGCCGTTGATCCATTTCATCATCAATTTGCTCTACTACCGCGGCCAGTAAGCCTTTTTTATCCCCGAAGTGGTAATAGAGCGCACCACGCGTCAGCCCCGCCTGAGCAGTCAGATCATCCATCGAGGTTTCAGCGAAGCCATGCTCTTTAAAAAAGTGGCGGGCAGTTGTCAGCAATGTCGCTCTTGTCTCTTCCATCTCGGCACGGGTACGGCGGACCATGATTTTTCCTTTACATACGCAATGAATGATTATTTACATACGCAGCGTATGAATATAGGATTGTTTTCATACGCCTTGTATGAATTGTCGCTGTGCCACGGCGTTGTGGCAAGCACATGCTACCGGAGAATGAGATGGCAACGCGCTATAGAGACCTTTTTTCTGCCCCTGGAACCGGCCGTTTTACGGCGGCTGGCCTGCTTGCGAGACTGCCATTGCCGATGGCGGGCATCGGCATCATCACGCTGTTTTCGCAAAAGCAGGGCACCTTTGGGCTGGCGGGCGCGATTTCCGCCACGTTTGTACTGGCCTATGCGCTGCTCTCGCCGCAGGTCTCTCGTTATGTTGACCGCTACGGGCAATCCCGCGTTTTGCCCGTGGCGACCGCGATCAGCATTGCCGGCTTTTTCATTCTGATTGTCGGTTCTCACTGGAATGTGGCCAGTTGGGTTCTGTTTCCGGGGGCCTTTCTTGCCGGATTTATGCCCAGCATGTCAGCCATGATAAGAGCGCGCTGGACGGCGCTTTATCGGGGCGATGCGCGACTGCAGACTGCCTATTCGCTTGAAACGGTGCTTGATGAACTGACGTTTATCATGGGCGCGCCTCTCTCTATTGCCCTCTCCATCACCTTGTTTCCGCAGGCAGGCCTACTGGTGGCTGTACTTTTGCTCTTTTCGGGGGTGTTTGCCCTGGTGATCCTGCGTGGCACGGAACCGCCAACGGTGACAACGTCGCGCGCTACGGCGGGAGAGAGTTCAGTCATTGGCATGAAAAGCGTGCGGCTACTGGCTTTGCTGATGGTGGGAATGGGCATGATTGTTGGCACCGTGGATATTGTGAGCATTGCTTACGCCGGAGAGTGGGGGCATCCGGCGGCGGCCAGCCTGATTTTAGCCGCGTATGCCGTTGGCTCTTGCCTGGCCGGGTTGTTGTTCGGTTCGTTACGCTTAACAACCCCACTTAGCCGCCTGTTATGGCTGGGCGGGCTGGCGACCGCAGCAACCACCGTCCCTTTGATTTTCGTGGCAAACCTCACGGCTCTGACCGTCGCCGTGCTGGTGGCAGGTCTCTTCTTTGCTCCCACAATGATTGTCGCCATGTCACTCGTTGAGCGCCAGGTATCAGCACATCAGCTTACAGAAGGCATGACCTGGCTGTTGGCCGGACTGAATGTCGGCGTTGCCCTGGGCGCAGCGATAGCCGGTCAGGTAGTCGACAGCAGCGGAGCGCGACAGGGATTCTCCGTTGCCCTCTGCGCGGGCATCGCCGTGTTGCTGATGGCCTCCCTGAGCCATTTCACCTTGCGTAATCAGAATCATTGCGCCTGACAGGGCGCTCACATAAGGAACTGCATGATGAGTACTTTCTCTGGCGCGACCCAGGTTCGCGGTTTATGGACGCCGGTCCTCGCGGTTGGTCTGGCAACATTCTCTGTAGTGACGACGGAAATGCTGCCGGTCGGGTTGCTGACTTCCATCGCCGCGACGCTCTCTGTCACCACAGGCAGTGCGGGGCTGGTGATCTCTCTGCCAGCACTGCTTGCTGCGTTATTCGCACCCTTCGTAGTTATTGCATCGGGGGGGATCGATCGGCGTTTGATACTGTGTGGCCTGCTGGTGCTGCTGATAGTGGCTAATTTGGCCTCGGCGTTGGCATCCAGCCTGGCCATGATGCTGATGGCGCGCGCCCTTGTTGGCTTATGCATGGGGGGAATCTGGGCCATCGCTGGCGGTCTGGCGGCGCGCCTGGTGCCGGAAAAATCGGTTGGCCTGGCGACATCTATTATATTTGGCGGTGTTGCGGCCGCATCGGTACTCGGCGTACCGCTGGGGGCGTTCATTAGCGATGCGATCGGATGGCGTTGGGCTTTTGGCTGCATGGCGCTTTTTAGCACGCTGGTCCTGGCGCTGCATCTTGCTGTTATCCCGCCGTTGCCTGTTGCTATCTCCGCGAAGGTCTGCCAGTTCATTGCGCAACTTACCAACCGCACATTAGTGGCAGGTTTGCTCCTGACACTGTTGCTGGTTACCAGCCATTTTGCGGCTTTTACCTTCGTACGCCCGCTGTTGATCTCTGTATCCGGATTCCATACCCAGTGGATTTGGGCGATCCTCTTCGCGTACGGTATCGCGGGTATTATAGGTAATTTCCCTGTGGGGATCGGCGCTGCCCGCAATACCACGCGCACGCTGATGATGGTGGCAACTGCACTGGCCGTAACGCCGCTGCTTTTTCTGAGCGCAGGGCAGACGGTTATGGGCGGCGGGGCGATTTTGATTTTCTGGGGGCTGGCATACGGTGGGCTCTCCGTCGGGCTGATGACCTGGATGATGAAAGCCGCTCCCGACGCCGTTGAGATAGCCGCAGCCCTTTATGTCGGCATCTTTAATATTGGCATTGCGACAGGGGCATGGGTTGGCGGGGAGCTTGTTGATGCGTTAACGCTTACCGCGCCTCTGTGGCTTGCCTGCGCATTAGCGATTGCTGCTCTGTTATTAACCATGATGCCGGGTCGTATCTCTGCCCGAAGATAACTGTAACGCCCCCCAGAATCAGGGGGGCATCATCCTTCAGGCACTTTTGTCAGAGCCAAAATGCCATTCAGCGGTGGTCGAAAGCGTTACGAACGGCCCGCCGAGCGTGGCATTGTGATGGCTGATGATGTCTCTTGCTGACAAGCATTCGCTATCCATGGTGGTGTGCGCATCTGAAATCAGCACGGTTTTAAAGCCCCGCTCCGGCGCTGCCCTGCAGGTCGTATCGACACAAAACTCTGTTTTCATGCCGGCAATAACCAGCTGTTTTACGCCTGCCTGCTCGAGGTGATGCAGCAGGGTCGTATCCCGAAAACAGCTGGGATACTTTTTAACAAAAATGGTATCCCGCCCGGCATCGACGTCCATTTCCGCTATCAGTTGCGTTAGCGGGCTCTGCTCTGAGAAGGGCGAGTCATCTGGTCCGGTGTGGCGGGCAAAAAAGATCGGCACCCGATCCTGTCTCGCTTTAGCAATCAGCAGGCAAATATTTTCCAGCACGCTGTCTGCGCAGTGTGGGGCAACAGGGCCACGGAAAAGCCCCTGCTGCATATCGATAACCAAAAGTGCCTTGTCAGATGAAATCATGATGTGTCTCCATTCAGCATGTTATGAACGGAGAGATCGTTTTCCCCGTCCGGTTTGGCGGGGGCGAGGATCTGTTTGTCAGAATTCAGTCACAGATAACTCCACACCGCCGCAAGGCCCGGTGGTGGTGGTCGTGATTGAGTGAACTGACATAATCATTTTCTGGCCTTTAGTGATGCGTTAACGATTAAAACAGCAAAGAGAAAGATGACAGAAGCGCCTCTTCGCTTATAACACCAGGCAAATAACGTTTTCAATCTCTAATCTGAACAACGCTCATTTAAAAATGGCACGAACGGAAAGATGTCATCCCGCCTCCTCATGTATATCTCCCTTCACAGAGAAAAAAGAGGAGATGAAGATGCTGAAAGGTAAAAGAGCGGTTATTACCGGCGGGGGCAGGGGGTTTGGTCAGGCGCTCTGCGTATGGCTGGCGCGAGAGGGCGTTGAGGTCGATTTTTCCGCGCGGCGGGCTGAGGATATTGAGAAAACCTGCGGCATCATTACCGCGGAGGGCGGTGTCGCAAGAGGGTATCTCTGCGATTTAGCCCAGCCTGAATCCTTCTCTCACTTTGCCGATCGGCTTTTAGGGTCAGACAAGCCCATCGATATTTTAATCCTCAATGCTGCGCAGTGGTTGTCAGGCACCTTAGACGAGCAGCCTGCGGCAGACATTATCACGACCATCAACTCTGGCGTGACCGGGTCGATTCTGCTGACGCAAGCGTTGCTGCCGGGACTTCGGCGATCAGAGAGCGCGGATATCGTCGCCATCATCTCTTCATGCGGTATCCCGAACTTTACGGACTCCATTGCCCACCCGGCGTTTTTCGCCAGCAAACATGGACTTAGCGGGTTTATCACGAAACTGTCTCAGCAACTTAGCGAAGAGAATATTCGGGTTACCGGGCTCTATCCACCCGATTTCGAAGTGACAGGATTAGACCCGCTTGCTGCGAGCCAGGCGAAAATGGGCGAGCGTCTGCTGAATGGGCGTTCGGTCTGGGAGACGATGCGTTTTGTGCTGACGCAGCCGCGAAGTTGCCATATCGGCCAGATTTACTTCCAGGGCCCAACCCGCGAAGCGCTGCAACCGTAGCACTTTCAGATTCAGCAAAAGGGAGTCGAATAAAAAACCGGGTTGGCACGTTTACACGCTAAACACCCCAGGGATTATCAACATGACGCGTATCGTGCCTGCCATCGCTCTCGGATTTCTGTTCTGCTCCTGTTCGTTATTTGCCAGCCCGGCTGACTACCGTATTAATTCGCAGGAGACCACCATTACCCTCTCCTGGCAGGCATTTGGCGATATGTCACAGGCCAGGCTGGGAAATGTCACCGGGGATATTGCGCTTAATGCTGGCAACGACAGAGATGACACTGTTCATGTCTCCATCCCGGTAGCGACGCTCAATGCCTCGAATCAGCTGTTAACCTGGCAGATGAAAAGTAGCCTCTTTTTTGACGCTGAACGCTACCCGAACATCATATTCACCAGTAGCCGGGTGGTGGCGCTCGGGCAGGGCCACTATCGGATCCTGGGCACTCTGGCGGTGAAGAACATTGCGCGCCCGGTCATTCTGGATGCTTTGCTGAATGATAAAGCCAGCGGGCCAGAGAACATTTCCCTGCATGCATCAACCACCATTTCACGCTCGGCGTTCAATATGGCCAGTTTCGCGGCGCTGGTTGATGACCACGTGACCATCAATATTGCGATTCAGGCCCGCCTGCACCGGGCCGTCTGAGCTCGCCTTTGATTATGAAAGCGCCGCCTGCAGGGTGAGCGCGTTTTGCTTCAGCTGGGAGGTGGGGTTGCGGCCAATCAACACAAACTGGTAACCACCTGAGTGCCACCAGACAAGGTTCATCTGGTGGCGCTGCTCGTGATTCAGCTCCGTGCGCGCGGGCTGGCTGTCCGGCGAAATGCAGAGCGCCATCGGGCCATAATCGGCATGCATCCAGGCGATCTGCGCAATGGAGGTGGTGTCGTAACGCAGGATGCGCACCATTTTCAGCTCTGCTCCGTGCAGTTCAAGTTGTTGCTCATTCGCCCGTAAACCGATGTCCTGTGCCGTGCGTGCCAGCCCGCGCTGTAATGCCGTGGGCGAGCTGTCTGCATCAAGCAGCGTCTCTGCGCTGTAGAGCGACATATATTGCGCCTCAAGGTCACGAATTTTTTCGCTCTCTCCCAACGTCTTTGTTGCAGGACGTGCCAGATAGCCCAGCCCTGAACCGATCATCAGAAAACTGAGCGAGGCAGCGATCAGCGCCCGCCGGCTGACGCCATTGGCCTTCGCTTCAGTTGCCGCTGGCCGGGCGAGCAGGGTGGCGAGCTGTGCTTCCATGCGTGACTGCGGTGCTTCATTAAGCAGTGGCGCAAAAGCGCTGGCAATCTCTTGCTGGTTGAGCCTTAACGCGTCAGCGCGTGCGGCGAGATGTCTATCCTCAGCCAGCGCGGCCTCGAAACGCCGGGCATCGCTTGCCTCCATTTCGCCATCCAGCCAGGCGACGATAGCCTCATCGCTATAGGGCGCTGTAAATCTGATGGATTTCACTCTCGCTTCTCCTGTACAGGTCGCGGGGCGTGCATAAGCTGGGCAATTTTCGCCCGCGCCGTCGCCAGCCGGCTCATGATGGTGCCAATCGGCACAGATAAGGTATCTGCCGCTTCCTGATAGGTAAAACCTTCGACATAGACCAAAAAGACCGCGTTGCGCTGCGCTTCCGGCAGGTCGCTGACGTGCTGCATAATTTTTTCATAGTGCAGGCGAGCCTCATCCTGCTCATGGGTATCCGGCGCCAGCAATTCATCACTTTCGACGAAGCCCTGCCCGAGGCGCACCCGGCGGGCACGCACATCTGAAATCCAGATGGAGTGCAGGATAGTGAATAACCAGCTGTCGATGCGCGTGCCGGGGGTGAACTGCGCGCTTTTTTCCAGCGCGCGCACACAGGTAGACTGCACCAGCTCTTCGGCAACCTCACGATTGCGCGACAGCACCAGCCCATAGCGCCACAGGCGTGTCAGATGTTCAGCAAGATGCTGGCGGACGTCACTGCTAGTGATTTTTTTATCCTCATACCTTTACTCAGGATCCAGCATGGCTGTTAATTGCCGCTTCGAGATCCCGATACTCCTCGCAACTCTGCCCACAGAGTGCGGCGATGGTTTTCAGTTGTGCTTGCGCCAGGTCAGGACGCCCTTTGATAAGCCACGCTTCACCCAGATATTCCCGCACCTTGGCATACGTGGGATCGAGGGCGATAGCGCGCTGATAATAGCCGATACCCTCATCTGTACGCCCCAATTTGCGCGTGGCGTAGCCGCGATAATTCCACGCTTCAGCCGTATCGCCATTTTTCAGCGTGTTGAGCAGATTCAGCGCGGCCTGATACTCCCCTTTTTTTGCCAGATGATAGGCGTAACGGGTTTTATCTTCATCATTGAGCTGGCCTGTTTTTTCGGGCACGCACTGCTTTGTTGAACTGTCGTACACCTGCCCGGTTGGGCAATCCGGCGTTTTGCTGTTGCTGCTATCGTCGCCGGCGGCAAAAACCGGCGCGCTTAACAGAACAAAGGCCACAGGCAGCAGACGTTGAATCATGGCGGTGGGTAATTTCATGGTGGACTCCAGGTTAACGAAACGCACGGCCGGGCAGCATACGACGCAGCACGCCGTCCCGTAACAGGTAGTGATGGAAAAGCGCGGCGAGCGCATGCACCAGCGCCAGTGAGATCAGCGCCCACGCCACCGTGTCGTGCCACCCAGCAAGGGTATGCCGCAGTGTGGGGGTAATTTCCACCCAGCCTGTCAGGTCGAACAGACCAAAGAACTGGAAAGGCTCATGCTGTGACCAGCGGAAAAGAAACCCGAGCACGATTTGCGTAAAAAGAAACAGATAGAGCGCGGCGTGCATGCCATGCGCGAGCCCTTTTGCCAGAGTGGAGCCTTCAAGCGGCGGCATCGAAAACTGGCGAGAGCGTTGGCTGAATAGCCGCCAGAGCGGGCGGACAACCATCACCAACGCCAGCAGGATGCCACAGGAGATATGCACGGCCTGCAACCCTTTTCGCAGCGGCGTCCCGCGCTCCATCAGCTCCCAGATATGTGCGCTGGCAAAGAGGAAAATGACGCTGGCTGCGGTGATCCAGTGTAGAGCGAGGGTAAAATTATCGTAGCGCTGTCGTGTCAGCGCAGGCGTTGTTGCGGTCATAAAGCGATTCCATCAGTCTGTTGATGATGGGTAAACGCCACACCCTGTGGATCTATTCGATAAAAAATTGTTTTTTGCTTTTTACCCCGGCGAGCGGCGCTAAAAAGTGGCGGCTATCACGCCGCAAAACCGCGAAGCGGTGCGGTTTGTTGTTCTTTAACGCCAACTTTGCCACCATGTCCCCCCAGACACGCGCTGAGCGGTAATGTCGACCTGTTCTGCTACGAGGACCTCATATGAGCAATTTTCATCAACATACCGCCACTAGCCTTAGCGGCGAGCCTGTTCCGATGGCCGACTACGCGGGGAAGGTGGTGCTGGTCGTTAATACCGCCAGCCATTGCGGCTTCACGCCACAATATGCCGGCCTCGAAACGCTCTATCAAAAATATGCCGCCCAGGGGCTGGTGGTGCTCGGTTTTCCCTGCAACCAGTTTGGTAAACAGGAGCCCGGCAGCGCGGATGATATCGCGCAGACCTGCCACATTAACTACGGTGTGAGCTTTCCGATGTTCGAGAAAATTGAAGTCAACGGCGCCGCCGCGCATCCGCTGTTTCGTTACCTGAAAAAGGCGCTGCCCGGTGTACTGGGGGAGCGGATCAAGTGGAATTTCACCAAGTTCCTGATCGGCCGCGACGGCAAACCGCTTAAGCGCTTTGCGCCGTTTACCAAGCCGGAGAAGATGGAAGCCGCCATTGTTGCTGCGCTTGAAAGCTGAGTTCAGCGCTTAATTGGCGGTGTCATTTTAGCGTGCTGGGGCACAGGTAGGGGAGGCAGGCAAGGCGCGAGAAAAGCGTCCGCTATGTGCCATAAGCGGACATCGGTGGGAAGTTTAACCAGTAGTTAGGGTGCAATGGGAAACATAAATACAGAATATCAGTAGCAAACTCGGGAGCATTCATCTTTCTATTAAGTTGAAATGTGGCATAGATTTTAACCATGGCTGTTGTCAAGACCCGCAAATTGACCCATAGTGTTTAAAGCTCAGCGGTAGGGTTGTCCAAACCCTAACAGTGCATCAGCCTTTTGGAGAAAATATGAGGTTTTTTCAGGAAGGAGCATTTAATTGGCGTAGTCTGCAGGATCTACCTAATGCCTCATTCGTATGTGACTACTGCAATATTAATATTTCATCTGTAAAAGGATACAAACTAGGACAGCATGGTGACGGAAGTGGTTCACAGGTTGGCGCTGTATATGTTTGCCCAAATTGTGGTGGTCCGGTTTTTTTCACTCCAGATAGCCAACAGCTTCCATCCCCTGCTCTTGGAAATTCAGTACAACATGTACCCGCTCATCTAACTGAGCTTTATGAAGAAGTGCGGCGCAGTACTGGCGAGGGTTGTTATACCGGTACGGTTTTACTTTGTAGAAAAATGCTAATGAATATCGCAGTCGATCAGAGGGCGAAAGAAGGACTAAAATTTATCGAGTACGTTACTTACCTTTCCGATAATGGATACACGCCACCAAATGGAAAACATTGGGTTGACCATATACGAAAAAAGGCAATGAAGCCACGCATGAAATAACGGTAATGAGCGAAAACGATGCCAAAGAGCTAATCGTGTTTATTGAAATGCTTCTCCTGTTTATTTTTGAATTTCCAAGTATGGTGCCTAACAAAAGTAGCTTTTAGACTAATTAGGGGATCAACTAGGATACCCTTTGCTTCACACCCATTAGGTATGAGTTATACATATGGACCCTAAGAAGCTATTTATTGATGACCGTATGAAGGGCATTTGCGCCTATTGCGGTGGTACGCCAAATTCACGTGACCACGTACCGTCAAAGGTCTTGTTGGATGAGCCATATCCGAAGAACTTACCTGTTGTGGAATCATGTACCTCCTGCAATCAGGGGTTCTCGGCAGCCGAAGAGTACATTGCTTGTCTGATCGAGTGCGTGATGCACGGTACTACGATTCCTAACGAAAAGTTTCGGCCGAAGATATTTGCCACCCTTAATGCTAGACCATCGATTGCAAGTAGAATTGAGAATGGAAAGCAAGCTGATCGTCACGGAAATCTATTTTGGCAGCCAGAAGAAGGAAGTGTTAAAGAGGTTGTTCTAAAACTTGCCCGTGGACATATTGCTTATGAACTTGGCATTCAACGCATTGATGAACCAGAATTTATAGATATTTCCCCGTTGCCTAGCATGACTAAAGAACAATTAGAAATATTTTTCTCGTTAAGCTCAAGTCATCTGTATCCAGAGATTGGTAGCCGAGCGTTTGTAAGTGTGCTCTCGGGTAAGGTCAGCGCTTTTGAGAATTGGTTAGTCGTGCAGAACGGACGATATCAATATGCCATAGGTCAGTCCGATGGCGATTGGGTAAAGATAATAATAAATGGCTACTTAGCTTGCCATGTAATATGGGACTAATAGTGTATAACAATAGGATAAATGAATATGATTGTTGAAGCGACAGAACTCTTAAGTGCTTTTGTAAAAGAAGAACAAGATAAACTTGAAAGCATCAACATGCCACATATGCCAACGTTGGGGAAAGCCTACGAGGAGATTACAAAACACGGTATTAACCAATCATTTTCAATCCCTAAGGGGTTGAATCTCTCTGTTGTTAGCGGATTCATCCGCGTCGGGGAAGAGCAACTACCCAATCAGATAGATTGCATGTTGGTGAAAGGCAAGGGGGATAAATATGGATTAACGGATGAATATATATATGATATAGAAAATGTATTAGCAATATTTGAAGTAAAGAAAACTCTCAACAAAGATGATTTTATCGATGCATATGAACATTTAGCTATCCTAAGAAAGAAATATAGCGAATTTTTTTCGGGAAAAATGGATGCTATGGAGTTGAGGCCAAATATAAATGTGGCTTCGGAAATTTTTTCAAAAATAACAGGTGTAAGTGGCCCAAGTAACTACGATGACATTTTTTATTTGGATAAGGAAAGTCAAGTGTTATTTTACTCGTTAGTAATTGAACAGTTGGCGCCAGTGACAATTATTCACGGGTATGGGGGATATAAATCAGAGAAAGGCCTGAGAGATGTCTTTCTGGATTATTTAGATGAAGATAATTATTTAAAAAACCTTACGAAGAAAAAGAAAAAAGAGGAAGAAAAAAAAGCAGATTCAATTAACATGATTAGAGGCATAAATAGTATTCCGACTCTAATAACTGCAAACGAGTTTTCGTTAGTGAAAACAAATGGTCTTCCTTATTCCTTTTCAAAAGAAAGGAATAAAAATGACTGGGCAGTTATAGCTTCGGGAAGAGATAACCCACTTAGGATTATGCTTGAATTAATTTGGAGTAAAATATCTATTCAGTTCGATATAAGTATGCCATGGGGCAATGATGATCATGTCGAAGGATTAGCTCCATTACTTTATGCTAAGGTTGTTAAAAAAGATGAGTTATTAGGTTGGTACTATAGGTCATTCGAGATTTCCACGAAAAAATTAAAATCGTTTCTACCTTCAAAATATGAGCCGCTAAGAATTTCTAATGGAGCAATACATTTAGTTCGTAAATTGCCATTAATGCCTGATGGATATATAGTAAATGATGAAAATCGAAATGTGTTTGATACAAAAGGATTTGATCTTGATGGGGTGGTTGCGGAGCTAATATCTACATCATATTTTGCACTTAACGGTAGTAATTTGCTCACAATTCATCATACAACATATGTATGCGATTTTAATGAGTATGGTTTCATAGATAGTCAATTTCAGCGGCTAAAGTCATGGTGTGATAATAATGAAGATAATGCAGGAATTATTCATTGCATCATTTTAAGTTGACTTGGTGAAGAGTCCACTTTCGTCAGGTTACGATGTTAATTAGCGTATTCATCAGTAATACAGAGTAATTTCCTTAGGGAAAATTTATGCCAAAAACTTTACAGAGGTTACTCTACTTCTGGCTTTACCATTTCATCTTATCCCACCTACAACAAAGCCCTTATCAACAAGGGCTCCATGACTTTCAGGCTGGATGATGAGGTTATTCAGGCCAGCAACACCTTCATCACGTGGGCACCCTCAGCGCTATTCTGGCCTCGCCATCACGACTGTCCCGGTGATTAAAAGTGTATTCCGGCTAACCCTGTGGGCCATACAGGGTGACGTGCTCCCCTTTGATAAAACACGCCAATGCTAATGATCCCCGTTCCGACTCGATTGCGAACCTCCGCTTTTCGCTCATAGCAGACCTTCAGCTCCAGGAGCATGCCGGCTGGTAGCGCAAAGCGGGCATCACTCCTGCCAATCCGATACGCTACATTCCCTACATCACGGTTCGCCTTCCCAATAATCGACGCCTTTGCCCCTGAAGTCGAGCACCCTGAAACCATCATCTTTCTGATTGGTGGATTTCACTAAATATTTATCCGAATCCGGGTATTCGCACACTTCGGGGAACTCCATGGTGCTGACAGACATATACATCAGCGGCAGGGAGGAGGTGTTGATAATCTGATGCGGCCACGCTTTCCCGGGCGGAATAGTGATAACGTCTCCCTCTTCGATGGCAATCATCCGTTCGGCGATCCTCAGCGTGCCGTTCCCCTTCAGAATGATAAACATCTCCTCCTGAACATGATGGAAATGGAAGGGCGTCGATCTTTTCCCCGGCGGAAGCGTATCCACAGAGGCGCCGAGCTTTTGGGCCAGCGTGCCGGAGGTGAGCGAACCGCCCTCTGAGGCATAGAGAGGCTCCCGCTCAAAACGTACGTCATTTACTTTATTGAAGTTTTTTATGGTGAATGTTTCGCTCACTAGGTCACTCCATAGTTATCTGAGTCCAGCTCAGTTTTTTAATGACACTGATACATTACGCGATCCGTTACTATTTTCACCTTATCCGCTTACTTCTGCTCACGATCGGCGCTATACGCTACTGCTTTCATCTCCTGCAACGCTTCAAGACGGGTTTCCAGCGCGGCGTTGATATTTTCATAAGCCGTGCTGCCGAGCGGCAGGCGAAGCGGGGGGCTGGCAGCGTCCGCCGCTGCAATCATTGCCGCCACGCACTTCTGCGCATCACCTTTGATGGCGAACTCGCCCGAAAGCAAAGTCGCACGCAGTCTTCCCGCGGGCGTATCGCGGTAGGCGGGCAGGGCATCGGCAATATCCAGACCTGCACCGAATTGCGTCGCCGTCGGGCCTGGCTCGACCAGCAAGAAGTCAATGCCGAAGGCCGCAACTTCCTGACGAACCGCTTCGACAAAGCCTTCAACTCCCCACTTCGTCGCATGATAGAGACTGAAATCAGGATAGGCGATCTGCCCCCCTTCTGACGAAACCTGCACAATTCGCCCGCCGCCTTGTTCTCTCAACAATGGGATCGCCGCGCGGATCAGTTGAATGGAGCCGGTAAGATTGGTGGCGATTTGCCGCTCAATCTGGGCATCGCTCAGCTCCTCGGCGGCACCAAACAGCCCGTAGGCAGCATTGCTGACCACCACATCGATGCGTCCCGCTTGCGAAAACGCCGCCTCAATGGTCGGTTTTATCGTTGCCGACTGGCTCAGATCGAGCACGATGACCTGCAAAAGGTCGCCATACTTCGCCGCCATCTCATCCAGCACAGCTCTCTTGCGCACACTTGCAACCACGCGATCGCCGCGCGCCAGCAGCGCTTCACACATCAGGCGACCCAGGCCGCTGGATGCGCCGGTTATTAGCCAGGTTTTCATTATGCTTATCTCCGTTTGATAAAGTGGAAACAATCATAAAACGAATGATTGATGCCATAATCGCCCTGAACTGGAATGAGCTGGTGTGGAATATTCAACAATGAAGCGTCCCTCCTGGAACGAACTGTTAGCGGTGAAAACCGTTGCCGAGCAGCGGAGCTTTAGCCGCGCGGCCGATATGCTCGGGCTGAAACGCTCGTCACTGAGTCACACGATCAAAGGGCTGGAGACGTCGCTTGGCGTGCAGCTCTTTCTGCGCACCACCCGCAGCGTTGCGCTCACCGATGCTGGTGAAATGCTGATGGCGCGCCTGTCGCCGCTGCTGGCTGAAATGGATGAGTTGCTAAATGATGTGAGCGCCAGCGCGCAGCAGCCTTATGGCACGCTACGCATCAGCGCCAGCGATACGGCGATAAGCCTGCTGCTGGAAACGGTGTTGCCGGACTTTATCCAGCAAAAGCCCGGAATTGAAATTGATCTGGTGGCGCAGGGGCAACTGGTCGACATCGTCGAGCAGGGGTTTGATGCCGGCATTCGTCTGGTTGAAGATGTGCCGGGCGATATGATCGCCATTCCTCTCAGCGGGCCGCTGCGCTTTGTAACGGTGGCCTCGCCCGCTTATCTGGCAGGAAGGCCGACAATTGCGCATCCGCAAGACCTGATGCAACACCGCTGTTTGCGCCAGCGTTTGCCTGGCGGAAAACGCTATCACTGGGAGTATCAGAAGGGTGACGCGCAGTTCGCGCTGGATGTGCCGGGTAGCCTGACGCTGAATAACAGCGCGTTAATGGTCGAAGCCGCCGTCGCCGGATTAGGCATTGCCTATGTGCCGGAGCGATACGCCCGCCGGCATCTCGGCGATCGGCAACTAGTGATGCTGCTTGACGACTGGGCGGTGGCGTCAGCAGGGATCGCCCTCTACTTTCCGCAACATCGCCATATGCCCGTCGCATTGAGGCTTTTTGTCGACAGAGTCAAAGCGATGCAGCGTGGCTGAGCCTGTCCCGGGTGAACAAACCGCCACCCAGCCACAACATATCTTTCGCTCAACGTTGTCGCAGCACACCGGGAGGGCATCCATTGATGCGTTTGAACGCACGGCTGAAGGCGGCCTGCGAGGCATAACCCAGACGCTGGGCGACGGTCTCGATGGCGAGTTTCTCACTGCTGATCCAGTGGCTTGCCAGGCGCATACGTAACTCCGTGGCATAGCGTAAAGGGGAGACACCAATGGTGGACTTAAAACGATCGGCAAAAACAGAGCGAGAGACATTCGCCTGGCTTGCCAGTTCGGCAACGCTCCACTCCCGGCCAGGATCGCGGTGGAGCGCCAGAATGGCGCGCGCCAGGCGGGGATCGCGCAAGGCAGCCATAAGACCAGAGGCGTTTTCTCCACCGGACTCGATCCATCCGCGCACGATCATGGACGCGGCCACCTCGGCAAGCCGGGCGAGAATACCGGCGAAGCCAATACGCCCGGAGCAAATTTCACTTTTCATCGCGTTCATGATGGGCACCAGCCCCGGGTAACGCTGCTCCCCGGCGTCAACCACCATTGCTTCAGGCATCAGTTTACCCAGCGCCTGCATCGCGCCGAGATCAAACTCCATACAGCCATAAAAAAGCACCGTGCCTGGCGTCGGATGCGTACTGGGGCAGGTGTCGACCCCATACACGGATTCGCCGATAGGCGCCGCACCCAGTTCATCAATGTGCTGAAAAGTACTCGTTGCGCTGGAGAGCAGTTGATGGCTCGCACCCTGGGGCATAAATACCGCGCTTCCGGCTTTGAGCGCATGCAGCGTGCCATCCCTGAGGCGTAAAAGGACGTCACCCACCGCAACGTAATGGAAATAGGCGTGGCCCGGTTTGGTGTCGAAACCGACACCCAATTCCGGCCCGGTCTGCACACGACGGTACTGAACGCCGCGCAGGCGTAAACCCATCAGCAGCTCACTGATCAAATCGGAGGAGAGGGCAAAGTGTGCTTCTGTGTTCATATCAGGCGTTTCGGGTAAAAATGCAGGACGCAGCATCATAGATCGTCCAGACGTTGAACTCTAGACTTTGGGTGGAAATTTAACCCAGGAAGAGATTGTGATGAGAAATGATGTAACTGAAGCACGATGCGCAAAGGTTAATGAGGGTGAAGGATCAGGATCGGCATGGCTGGCGGTGTTTTCACTGGCAATGGGCGTGTTTGGTCTGCTGACGGCGGAATACCTTCCTGCCAGTTTACTGACGCCGATGGCCTACGATCTGGATGTCACCGAATCGATGGCGGGCCAGGCGGTCACGGTAACTGCAGTGGTCGCGCTGTTTGCCGGCCTGGCCGTTCCCCGGCTAACCCGCAGCCTCGATCGACGAACCGTTCTGCTTGGTTTCACGATCCTGATGATTGCCTCTAACCTGCTGGTTGCGCTCTCTTCGAGCCTGATGATTGTTTTAGCGATGCGCATCCTGCTCGGGATCGCGCTCGGCGGGTTCTGGAGTATGGCAGCAGCCGTCGCCATGCGCCTCGTGCCTGAAAACCGGGTACCGCGTGCGCTTGCCATCATTTTCAGCGGTATTGCTGTCGGGACAGTGGTTTCGATACCGCTGGGCAGCTATCTGGGGGGAATGTACGGTTGGCGCAGTGCCTTTATCGCAGCAACAGCAGTAGGGGCGCTGACGCTGATCGTCCAGCTCTTTACGCTCCCCGCGATGCCGCCGCGCAGCACGGTGAAAACGGCCTCAGTGGCAGACTTACTCCGCAGGCCAGGCATTGCGACAGGCATGATGGGATGTGTACTGGCGCATACAGGACAGTATGCGCTGTTTACCTACATCCGCCCGGCGCTGGAG
>Ga0157369_10003933_pt1 | contig 17627 bp, 15 predicted proteins | sample C25metaG_FD_113461 | JGI IMG/M metagenome (GOLD analysis project Ga0157369, IMG submission 113461) | Corn rhizosphere microbial communities from Kellogg Biological Station, Michigan, USA - C2-5 metaG | ecosystem: Host-associated > Plants > Roots > Rhizosphere > Soil | place: USA: Michigan... | reverse complement strand
GTTCGCCAGCAGGTTCGGGAACAGCCCCGGAAAAACCTCCGGCTCCTCTTCCTCGCCATTGTAGGTGGGCCTGAAGTCGACCGTTCCCTCGTCGAGTCCTGCCATCAGCTGGATCGCGATCGGAGTCAGCCGCGCTTCGGTGTAGCGGTAGGCCGCCGCGTTATCGCCGTCGATGTTGCCGAAATTCCCCTGGCCGTCGACGAGCGGGTAGCGGAGCGCGAAATCCTGCGCGAGACGGACCATCGCGTCATAGACCGACTGGTCGCCGTGCGGGTGATATTTGCCGATGACGTCGCCCACGACTCGCGCCGATTTCTTGTAGGCGCCAGCTGGATCGAGGCGCAGCAAACGCATCGCCCAAAGCAGCCGTCGATGGACCGGCTTCAGCCCGTCGCGAACGTCCGGCAGAGAGCGAGCGGTGATCGTCGAAAGAGCGTAGACCAGGTAGCGCTCGCTAAGGGCGGCGTCGAACGGAGTCTCGATTACGGTGGAAAGGTCAGGGTCGGCCATTACCCTTCGCTAGCAATCGACGGGGCGCGCTTCCAGCGCTTCTCGAGGCTTATTGCGCGGCAATCGGCAGCGGCTGAGGCCAGCCGCCCGCCGTATCCTCCAGCGCCCGCTGCATTTCATCGAGCAGCCATTCGCGGAAACGCTTCACCTTCGGGACCATCCGCCGCTCGGCGGGATACACCAGCCAATAGGCCCAGGCCCGGCTCGAGATGCGATCGCGGAACGGAACGCACAATCGTCCCGCCGCGACGTCGCCCTTCCACAACAGCGGAGTCAGCAGCGCAAATCCTTGTCCCGCCATCGCTGCATGGCCTTCGTCCGCCTGGCTATCGAGGCGGACGCCCGGACGTCGAAAGACGCCCTCGTCAACGGGAACCCCATTGTCGCCGAACCACTGGTGCCACCAATCGTCGTTTGGATTGATCAAATTCAGTTGCGGCAGGTCGCTTGGTTCCAGCTTGCGACCGAGCTTCGCCTCGGTTTCCGCAACACAGTGCGGAGCCGTCATCGGAGTGAAGCTCGACTTGAACAGCTCGTGATGCTCCAGACCTTCCCAATCACCCCGGCCTCCGCGGATTGCGACATCGGCGCAGCCCGATCTCAAATCGACCAGCTCATTGCTCGTCGTCATTCTCACCGCGAGGTCCGGATGATCGATCTGAAAGGCGCCGAGACGCCAGGCGAGCCAGGTGTTGGCGAACGTGTGCGTCGTGGTGATGGTAAGGAGAGTCTCATCCTCTTCGCGATGACTTGCGAAGGCCGCCTCGATCGCATCGAATGCGCCGGATAGTGGCGGAAGCAGGCGCGAGCCGAGCGTAGTCAATCGCGCCCGTCCCTTTTCCCTGACGAAAAGCGGGGCGCCGAGACGCTCCTCCAGGCTTTTCACCTGATAGGATACCGCGGCCTGGGTCATTCCAAGCTCGGCAGCCGCGGCCGTGAAATTCTCGGTTCGGGCGGCAGCCTCGAAGACCCTGACTGCTGCGAGTGGAGGTAGGCGCCTCATCGCATCGCTTTCCAAAAGAATGGGGACCCCGCCGACGTACCGCGTCGACACGCCAATCATAAGGCAGGTTTATGGTCTCTGTCGAGCGTTTGATTGGCGAAACGACGCGCCGAATCCTATTAAGCTGTCAACCGCCGGCGAAGGCTTATCCCTTCCCCTCAGCCCCCATCGCCGGCGGCCCACAACAGGCTAGGAGAAATCGCCATGGCTTATGGCCACAGGATCCGTGCGTTCATCGAAAACGGCCCGGTTGAGCAGGTCGCCAAGGCAGACGCGCGGCGCTCGACCGCCCGCGCCTGGCGCACCCTCGACCAGGCCCGCCGGCTTCGGCTGGTGGAGTGCGCGCTCAGCGCCGCCAACGACCGCATCGACGGCTTCCCGATCGCGCTCTGACGCGAACTAACGGAGGAAGGATGGTTACGATGATCGACGAGTTTTTTGACCGCAGTTACCGCGATGGGCGAGCCCGGCTGAACGCTTCCCTGGCGACCGGGCTCTCACGTCTGACGGAGACCGTAATGAACGCGTTCGATGTCCTGAACCGGATCGAATATCAGGCGCCCTGGACCGCCAGGCCGAAGCGCGCCCGGTGACACTGACCCGGTCGTGAGGAGCGCGGCTGCACGCTCCGCGCTCCTCACTTGACCTTCCTCAATTCCAACTGGCAATCGGCCAGTTTGGCTAATAAAATCAGCTGTTTGTCGAAACGAGGGGTTGCGCGTTAGCCGTCAATCCCTACGCTCCGCCGCGCCGAATCAATCCGGGGCCGGGGAGTAATTTCGTGATTTTGAAGCCGTTCGTTTCGCGCGCCAGCAGCGCGGCCATAGCCATTGCCATCATCGCCAGCAGCGCTCCCGCGCTTGCGGCCAGCGCACCCGCAGCGAAGCCTGCCGTCAACGGCTGGGGCATCCCGCTCACCGACGTCACGCCCGATCCCTCGATCAAGTACGGTAAGCTCCCGAACGGCATGAAATATGCGATCATGCACAATGCAACGCCCAAGGGCACCGCGTCGGTCCGCATGCAGATCGCGTTCGGCTCGATCGGCGAAGCCGAGAAGGAGCGTGGTCTCGCCCACTTCATCGAGCATATGGCGTTCAACGGCTCGACCCACGTGCCCGAAGGCGACATGGTCAAGATCCTCGAGCGTCAGGGGCTGAAGTTCGGGCCCGATACCAATGCCGTCACCGGCTTCGACACCACCACCTACATGCTTGAGCTGCCGCAGACGGACGACCAGCACATCGACACGGCGCTGTTCCTGTTCCGCGAAGCCGCCAGCGAGCTGAAGTTCGATCCGGCCGCCGTTAATCGCGAGCGCGGGGTCATCCTCGGCGAGGAACGTTCGCGCGACAATTTCCAGTACCACCAGTTCGTCGACCAGCTCGGCTTCCAGGTTCCGGAGACGCCCTATCCGAAACGGCTGCCGATCGGCGTCGACGCGGTGCTCAAGGGCGCAACCGCCGACACGATCCGCGACCTCTACCATCGCTATTACCGGCCGGAAAACGCGACCCTCGTGTTCGTGGGTGACGCCGACCCGGCGGCGGTCGAAGCGAAGATAAAGAAGGTCTTTTCGGACTGGAAAGGCGTCGGCACGTCCGGAGCGCCCCTGCCCCGCGGCAAGGTCGATCTGTCGCGGCCGGCTTCGTTCGACACCTTCGTCGACCCGGCGGTGGCGACGACCGTAAATTATACGGTCGAGCGGCCGTGGAAGGATCCGGCGGATACACTCGCCGAGCGCCGCCACAAGATCGTCGAGGCGCTGGCTACCGCAATGTTTAACCGGAGGCTGGCCAAGATCATGAACGCGCCGGGCTCGCCGCTAATCAACGGTGGAATGGGCCTCGACGAGCAGCGCGACGCAGCGCTGACCACCGCCATCACCCTCGCGGCCAAGGACGGCGCCTGGAAGGACGCGCTCGATACGGTCGAGCAGGAGATCCGCAAGGCTCAGAAGTTCGGCTTCACTTCCGACGAGCTCAAGACGGTGATCACCTCCACGACTGGCGCGCTTCACGCTGCTGCTGAGATGGAAGGCACGCGCTCCAATCCCTCGTTGGCGAATGCCATCGTGAGCGTCGTCGGACAGAAGGATTTCATCACTACGCCGAAGCAGAAGGCGGCCTATTTCGACTCCATCGCGAAATCGATCACGCTGGCTCAGGCCAACGCGGCGTTCCGCGAGCTGTGGACAGGGAGCGCCCCGCTCATCCACGTCAGCGACAAGCAGGATATTTCCAGCAAGCAGATCGCCGATGCGTTCAATGCCAGCCGCGCGGTCGCCGTTGCGGCGCCGAAGGAAGGTGCCGCCAAGGCTTTCGCCTACGAGAGTTTCGGCAAGCCCGGCACCGTCGCGGGGGATACGCAGATCGCGGATCTCGGCGTTCGCACCATTCGCTTCGCCAACAACGTCCGCCTGAATATCAAGAAGACCGATTTCGAGGCCGGCCAGGTGCGCTTCCTGGTCCGTCTGGGCGACGGCGTCCTCGACCTTCCCAAGGATCAGCCCGGCCTCGGGCCCATGCTCAGCATGACCTCGACCGCGGGCGGCCTCAAGAAGCAGTCGCTCGAAGACCTCAAGGATATCTTCGCCGGCAAGGTGATCACGCTCGGCGCTGCCGTCTCGGATAATGCCTTCATTGCCGCTGGCGCGACGACCCCGCAGGACCTCGCCACACAGATGAAGGTAAGCGCCGCCTATCTGCTTGATCCGGGCTTCCGTCCCGAAGCCGCGGATAAGTGGACGGACATCGTTCCAATCCTCGAGAAGCAGTTCAATGCTCAGCCGGAGGCGGTCGCGAAGTATCGCCTTCCGATCCTCCTCGCGAGCGGTGACCAGCGCTTCGGAATCCCCACGGCGGCAGTGCTTTCGAAGCGGACATTCGACGAGGGCAAGGCGGCGCTCGCGCCGGTGATCGCATCGGCTCCGATCGAGATCACCATTGTCGGCGACGTCGATGAGCAAGCCGCGATCGCAGCGGTGGCATCGAGCTTCGGGGCGCTTCCGACCCGCAAGCTCAGTGACACGATCGACCCGGCCCTCACAAAAGTGTCGTTCCGCGCCGACCGCAGCCCCATCCTGCTCACTCACGAAGGACCGCAGGACAAGGCCGTCGTTGAAGCCGTGTGGCCGACCACCGACGATTCAGACTATCGCGAGGTCGTGGGTCTCGATGTCCTCAAGGACGTTCTCGATCTGATGTTGACGGACAGCGTTCGCGAGACTTTAGGCGACAGCTATGGGGTCAGCGTCGGCAGTCTGAACTCGGACGTGTTCAAGGGCTACGGCTATATGTCAGCCTTGGCAGTGGTTGCGCCGGACAAGACCGACGAGGTGCAAAAGGCGATCGCCGATGCAGCCCAGCAGCTCCGCGACAAGCCGATCAGCGACGATCTACTGGCCCGCGCCCGCAATCCCGAGCTGGAGAGCATTGCGCATCAGGATCGCGACAACGGCTTCTGGCTCGGCGCGCTGTCCAAGGCCCAGAGCGAGCCCGAGCGTCTCGACCGCATCCGCCAGAGGAAGGCGATCCTGCAGTCGATCACGGCTTCGGATCTGCAAAGGCTGGCGCAGAAATATCTGCAGCCGAACCAGGTCCAGCAGGTCCGGATCGTCAGCAGCAAGCCGGCCACGACCGCACTGAAGTAGGGCGGTCGCGTCAATTGCGATGGAGCGGCGGCTCGCCTATAGCCGCCGCTCCTTTTTCCCATTGCCATTGGAGTGAAGCGAACCGTGGCTCGCCGCCGCCAAATTTATGAGGGCAAGGCCAAGATCCTCTACGAGGGTCCGGAACCCGGCACGCTCATCCAATATTTCAAGGACGATGCGACCGCGTTCAACGCCCAGAAGCGCGGCACGATCAGCGGCAAGGGTGTCATCAACAACCGCATCTCGGAACACATCTTCACCGCGCTCCAGACGATCGGCGTCCCGACCCATTTCATCCGCCGCCTCAACATGCGCGAGCAGCTGATCCGCCAGGTCGAGATCATCCCGATCGAGGTCGTGGTCCGAAACGTCGCCGCCGGCTCACTGTCGAAGCGGCTCGGGATCGAGGAAGGCACGCAGCTGCCGCGAACGATCATCGAGTACTACTACAAGGACGATGCGCTGGGCGACCCGATGATCGCCGACGAGCACATTGCCTGCTTCGGCTGGGCCACGCAGGAAGAGATGAACGACATCGCCGACATGGCAATCCGCGTGAACGACTTTCTTTCCGGCATGTTCGCGGCGATCGGTATCCGCCTGATCGACTTCAAGCTGGAGTTCGGCCGCGTCTATGATGGCGACTACGCCCGCGTCATCCTCGCCGACGAGATCAGCCCCGACGGCTGCCGGCTATGGGACATGAAGACCGGCCAGAAGCTCGACAAGGACCGCTTCCGACAGGACCTCGGCGGAGTCGAGGAAGCATACCAGGAAGTCGCTCGCCGGCTTGGTCTCTTGCAGCCGGAGGAAGAATCGGCGGTCCTGGACCTCGACAGCCACCGCAAGAAGCGGGGCAAATAGGGACCATCAATCGCTCGATACGGACAGCCCCGCGAGAAGCGGAGCGTAGGCAGCGAGCCTGCGGGATACGAAATCGGTAAAGAGCCGCACGCGCTTGGTCTTGCGTGTCTCGCCCTGCGTGAGAAGCCACAGCGTTCCATACAAATGCAGGCCGGTGCCGGGGACCCTAACCAGTAGCGGATCGGCATCTCCGACGAAGCACGGCAGCGTCGTGATTCCGAGCCCTTGGCCGACCGCAGCGAGCTGCGCCTCGGCGTCGGTAACCCTGAAGGGAGTCCCCGTGGTGCGAATTTCACCTTCGCTGGCCCAGTCCGGAATGCCGTGCGTGCTGATGACGATCCACCGGATGGGATCGGGCGCGCCCGCACGCCATGCGGCCAGGCGATCGCCGGCCATATAGACGCCGCCGAACAGCTCCGGTCCCTTCAGGCCGTGAAGATTGAGCGGCAGGGTCTTGCGGTCGTAGACGACGCGGATCGCGACATCGGCCTCCCGGTTGGTCAGGTTCGCAAGCTCGCCTGACGACGAGATTTCCATCTCGATGTCCGGATGCAGACGCGCGAACTCGGCGAAGTCCGGCATGAGCAGATGCGTCGCGAGCGGTGGAGGCAGCGTCACCCGCAGAAGTCCGCGCACGCTCTGGTCGCGGCCGAAGACGCGCGTCTCCAGCAGGTGAGACGAGGCCTCCATCTGGTCCGCGAATTCGAGCACATCTTCACCGGCAGCCGTCAGGCGGTACCCTGAAGGCAGTTTCTCGAACATCCCCGCGCCGAGGCGATCCTCGAGCTGGGCGATGCGCCGCAGCACGGTCGAGTGGTTCACACCGAGGCGTTCGGCGGCGGCCCGCACCGAGCCTCCGCGCGCGACGGCAAGAAAGTAACGAATATCGTCCCAGTCGATCATGGTGCGATCCGGCACCACCGCGAGCGCTTACCTAAGCCCGTATCCAATGCCATCGGCTTCCATCCTTCCTTGAGCCTGCCGAACCATTAGCCCTCGCGGTGCGATTCTGCACCACCGAAGTGCAAACTTCCCCACTGAACGCATGACGCAGCCGGACCTATTTTACCTCTCGACACCAACCCCGGACGAAATGCTCGGGGCAATTGAGGAAGTCGAAAGGACAAGTCATGGGAAAGCTCGATGGGAAGGCTGCCGTCGTCACGGGCGGCGCTACCGGCATCGGCCGCGCCGCAGCAAAGCGCTTCATCGAAGAGGGCGCCTTCGTCTTCATCTTCGGCCGCCGGCAGGAAGCGCTCGACGCCGCTTTGGCCGAACTCGGGCCCAACGCCCGCGCGGTGAAGGGATCAGTCTCTGATCAGGCCGACCTCGACCGGCTTTACGCGGCAGTGCAGGCCGAGCGCGACACGCTCGACATCGTCTTCGCCAATGCCGGAACGGGCAGCTTGCTTCCGCTCGGCAAGATCACCGCCGAGCAGATTGACGAAACCTTCGACACCAACGTGAAAGGCACGATCTTCACCGTCCAGAAAGCGCTGCCCCTGATGGGCGAAGGCGGTTCGATCATCCTGACCGGATCGAGCGCCGGCACAACGGGCGCCCCGGCATTCAGCGCCTACAGCGCGAGCAAGGCGGCGGTGCGCAATCTTGCGCGGTCCTGGGCGGAGGACCTGAAGGGCAGCGGCATCCGGGTAAATGTGCTGTCGCCCGGACCGACGGCCACAGAACTGGCAAAGGAGGCGGTGGGCGAGGAGGGCATGAAGGCCTTTTCTGCGATGACTCCGCTCCAGCGCATGGCCGATCCGGCGGAGATCGGAGCGGCTGCTGCTTTTCTCGCATCATCGGACAGCAGCTTCATGACCGCCAGCGAGGTGGCAGTGGACGGCGGCATTGCGCAAATCTGACACGCAGCGACCGGCCAAGCGCTCCCTTCGATTAGCACAGCGCGGTTGAACCCCGGCAAATCAACATCAGCACCAACGGAGAAGTATCATGAGCTATGCAATCATAGGTTTCGGCAAGATAGGCCAGGCTCTCGCCCACGCCTTCGCTCGCAAGAACATCGACGTTACCGTCGCGAGCCGCCGTCCGCCCGAGGCGCTGGCGCCCGAGGCTCACGCGATTGGACCCACCGTCGTTGCCAAGGCGCTGTGGGATGCGCTCGAAGCCGACACGATCATCCTGGCGGTGCCGTTCGGAGAGCACGGCGAGGTCGCGAAGACCCTGCCGAGCTGGGAAGGCAAGACGATCATCGACGCGACGAATGCGTTCGGAGTTCCCGTTGAAGAGCTGGACGGCCTCCCATCGTCCGGCGTCGTCGCGAAGGCGTTTACCGGTGCCAGGCTCGTCAAAGGATTCAATCACTTGCCTGCGGCCACGCTGGCTGCCGATCCGGTCGTCGAGGGCGGTCACCGGGTTGTCTTTCTGTCGAGTAACGACGACGACGCGATCGCTCCCGTGGCGGCCTTGGCAAAGCAGCTCGGGTACGCACCCGTCACGCTGGGAAAGCTCGACGAAGGAGGCGCGCTGGTACAGGCACGCGGCCGCACCTGGGGCCAACTCATCTTCCAGGATCTGTTCAAGAAGGACCGGTAATCGATCCACGGCCGCCTGATCGACCGAACATCTGAAGGCAACAAGACCGCGATTGAGCGGCGGAGGTCGAGACGCTCGAAAGCGCACTGTCCTACAGCGCCCCGCCTGTGCTTAAGCGCTACCGATGATCCGCTTTCGAGCCTTCGCCAACGTCACGTCCGGCCTCGGTCCTCGCCAGGACGCGCGCGCGTGCGCGCGTTGGACCGTGAACTTTGTGAACTTTCGCGCATCATGAGCCTCCAGCGCGCCCGTGTCGTGACCCTGAATGCCGCGCTCGGTCCGCTCGATTACCGCGTGCCTGATGGGATGCGCGTCGAGCCGGGCTCGATCGTGGTTGCTCCGCTCGGACCGCGCCAGCTGCTCGGCGTCGCCTGGGAGGCGGAGCGGCTGCCGACGAACGAGGTGCCGGACGCCCGCCTGCGGCCGCTTGCCGGCGTGCTCGACGTGCCTCCGATTGCCGCGCCGCTGCGGCGGCTGTGCGAGTGGACGGCCGATTATTACTTGGCGCCGCTCGCCTCTGTCCTGCGGATGGTTCTTCCCTCCTCGGCTGCCCTGGAGGGCCCGAGGCAGCTTACCGAGTACCGGCCGACGGGCCTCGCTCCGGATCGTTTGACGCCTCAAAGGAAGAAGGCACTCGCAGGCCTGGAGGGACGGCAGGGCACGATTCGCGAGCTCGCCGATCATTCCGGCGTCAGCGACAGTGTCATGCGCGGCTTGGTCAACACAGGAGCGCTCGAGGCGGTATCGGTCGCCGCTGACCGCCCGCTGCCGAAGCCCGATCCTGATCACGCGCCGCCCGATCTGAACGACAATCAGGAGGAGGCGGCATCAAGCCTCGTCGCAGCAATAGGCAAGGGCTTCGATCCCACTCTCCTCGACGGTGTAACCGGCTCGGGCAAGACCGAGGTCTATTTCGAAGCGATCGCCGAATGCCTGCGTCAAGGTGGACAGGCGCTCGTACTGCTGCCGGAGATCGCGCTCACCGAACCGTTTCTGAAGCGCTTTGAAGCCCGGTTCGGCTGTGCGCCCGTCGCGTGGCATTCCGACCTCCGCTCGTCGCAGCGTCGCCGTGCGTGGCGCGGCATCGCCAGCGGCGAAGCGGCGGTGACGGTCGGCGCCCGGTCGGCGCTGTTCCTGCCCTATCCGAACCTAGGGCTGATCGTGATCGACGAGGCGCACGAGCCCTCGTTCAAGCAGGAAGACGGGGTCCAGTATCACGCCCGCGACACGGCGGTCATGCGCGCCAAGTTCGAGGACATCCCCGTGATCCTTTCGACCGCGACCCCGCCGATCGAAAGCCGCCACATGGTTGAGCTCGGACGCTACCGCGAAGTCTCGCTGCCCGAGCGGTTTGCCGGCGCCTCCATGCCGGAAATCCGGGCGATCGACCTGACCGAGGATCCGCCGCCGCGCGGCCGCTGGCTTGCGCCCGAGCTGGTGAACGAGCTCCAGGCCAATCTCGGGCGCAGCGAGCAGTCGCTGCTATTCCTAAATCGTCGAGGCTTCGCGCCGCTGACCTTGTGCCGCCACTGCGGCCATCGCTTTCAATGTCCGAACTGCACGGCCTGGATGGTCGAGCACCGGCTGATGCACCGGCTGGCGTGCCACCACTGCGGACACGTCATGCCGCCGCCCAAGGCCTGTCCTGAGTGCGGCGAACAAGACAGCCTTGTCGCCTGCGGCCCGGGGGTCGAGCGGATCGCCGATGAAGTCGCGGAACTGTTCCCGGAGGCCCGCACCGCGATCGTCACCTCGGACACGATCTGGTCTCCGCTTCGAGCCGCGGAATTCGTCGGCGCGATGGAGGCGGGCGCGATAGACATCGTCATTGGCACCCAGCTGGTCACCAAGGGCTATCACTTCCCGAACCTGACTTTGGTCGGCGTGGTCGACGCCGACCTCGGCCTCGCCGGCGGCGACCTGCGCGCGGCCGAGCGCAGCTTCCAGCAGATCCAGCAGGTTGCCGGCCGCGCCGGTCGGGGAGAAAAGTCCGGCCGCGTCCTCGTGCAGACGCATGACCCTGATGCGCCGGTCATCGCCGCATTGGTTTCGGGAGACGCCCCCGGTTTCTATTCCGCGGAGACCGAAGCGCGTCGCGAGGCGGCCATGCCTCCGTTCGGGCGCCTCGCCGCGATCGTGGTTTCCGCCGAGGACGCGGCGGAAGCCGAAGGCGTCGCGCGTCGCATCGGCCATGCCGCGCCGGAAGTCGAAGGCATGGCGGTCTTTGGCCCCGCCCCCGCCCCGCTGGCGATGCTGCGGGGCCGCCACCGCCAGCGCCTCCTAGTCCACGCGCGCCGGAGCCTCGACGTACAGGACGTCATCCGCGACTGGCTCACCGAAGTAGATTGGAGCCCGAAGGTCAGGGTCGGCGTCGACGTCGATCCGTACAGCTTCTTGTAATTGGGCACTTTTCCCGTAGGCTCGCCACACGCCCGAAGCTCGGCGGGCGGGAGGGGGAGGTCGAGTTGTACAGAATCCTGAGCGCTATCCTGCTTATGTTCGCTGTCGCAACGCCAGCACGTGCAGAATGGCAGGAAGCCCGAAGCAAGCACTTCATCATCTACGCCGACGAGCCTCGCGACGAGCTCCGAAGGTACGTCGAACGTCTGGAGCGTTTCGACCAGGCCGTTCGAATCGTCAGGAAGATGAATGACCCGGCGCTATCGGACGCCAATCGCGTTCGGATTTTCGTCCTTCCGAACCAGGGCTCGATCGAGAATCTGTGCGGCTGCAACAACGTCGTCGGCTTCTACATCACCCGGGCTTCCGGCTCCGTCGCCTTCGTTCCCCGCAAGGCCGGTCTCACCAACGACAAATATGACATGGATGCGGACTCGGTCTTCTTCCATGAATATTCGCATCACCTGCAGATGCAGGGTGCGGATGTCGGCCTGCCGGGATGGGCGCGGGAAGGGTTTGCCGAGTTCTTTGCCCGCACCGATCTGCGCGACGACGGCTCGGTCGTGATCGGAATCATGCCGGCGTACCGGGGCTATAGTTTGATGGACAACAACTCGCTTAGCATTCGGGACATGCTAAGCGGCAAGACCACGTTCGATAACTACGCCGAATATGAGGGGATCTACAGCCGCGGCTGGGCGCTGACACACTATCTCGCTTTTGATCCGAGCAGGCGCGGCCAGTTCGATCGCTACATCGAAGGCATTCAGAAGGGTGTGCCGCCGCTCACCGCCGCCGAGCGGGCCTTCGGCGATCTGGATTCCTTGACCGCCGAGCTTGGGAGCTATGTTCGTCGGCCCAAGCTTCCCAGTCTCGTTCTCACCGGAATCAAGGTGGATTCCGCGTCGATTTCGATCCGCAGCCTCAGCCCTGCCGAAGCTGATATCCTTCCCACCTACATCCGGGCGGAGCGCAAACTGAAGAGCGCGGAGCGCGACGTAGCCTCGGATGCGAACAGGGAAGCTTCGAAATATCCGGCCGACCGCTTCGTTCAGGCCGTGCTCGCGCAAGCGGAGCTTAACGCTCACCACTTTGCGGAAGCGGATGCAGCGAGCGACCGCGCGCTTGCGGCGGATCCGAACAGCTTCAATGCGCTCCTCGACAAGGGAGAGGCCGAGATGGAGCTTGCACACGCCGGCGGCCACGGCGACTGGCATTCCGTGCGAAGCTGGTTTCTCAAGGCGAACAAGATCGATCCCGAAGCCGCCGAGCCGCTCGCAATGTTCTACAAGACCTATTTGTATGCCGGCGAGCGGCCGACGAAGAATGCCATCGACGCCTTGCTCTACGCCGTGGTGCTCGCTCCGCAGGATGATTCCGTCCGGTTGATGGCCGTCCGCCAGCTCCTGGTCGATCGTGACACGGACAAGGCCAAGCAAACTTTCGCTCCCTTTGCTTACTCGCCTCATTCGAAGAACGTCTGGCGAGCAAACTCCGAGCGGGCGCTCGCTGCCATGGAGCAGGGAAATGCCACTGAAGCGATGACCCATATCGAGGCGCTCCAGGCGCTGATCGAGAAGGACGATTGATCCCGCTCCAGGTGAGACCTTGATTTCGATCACGTTGCAGCGGGAGGTCGATTTCCGTCTTGTTTCAATGCGTAAGGGCTTGCTAGCCATTGTTCCTCGAGGGGGATTTATCGTGCGTCATCTGCTTCTGGGCGTTGCCCTGGTGTCCTTCGCCGCTCCGGCCAGCGCTGAGTGGTGGGAAGCCAAGACCGATCACTTCATCGTCGATTCCGAAAGCTCGTCGAAGGATGCGCACGACTTTGCCCTGAAGCTCGAACGGTATGACGAAGCGCTGCGTGGCCTTCAGGGGATTGGCGACGACGACCAGCTCTCGGACACCAGCCGCGTCACCGTCTTTCGCTGGGGTCACACGGGCGAGATCGCCGCGCTCGCCGGGAACAGCCAGTCCGGCATTGCGGGCTACTATATCCCGCGCGCAGGGCCGGTCGCCTTCGTTCCTGCGAGAGAATATATCGGGAAGAAGAGCGAGATCGATGCGCAGACGGTGCTGTTCCACGAATATGCGCACCATTTCATGTTTCGCCATTTCGCCGCAGCTTATCCGACCTGGTACGTCGAGGCCTTCGCCGAGGTGAATTCGACGATCCAGCTGAACGACGACGGCAGTTTCAAGGTCGGCGCTCCGCCGCAGGCCCGCGCCCAAGCCCTCACGGGCGGTCTTCAATATTCAATCAAGAAGCTGCTGCTCAACAGCAACCAGCCGGATTTCACGGATGTCATCGCGCGCTACACCTACGGTTGGCTGCTCGCCGACTATCTGACGTTCAGCAAGAGCCGTGCAGGTCAGCTGGCCAAATATCTGAAGCTGATCAACGAGGGAGTGCCGCCGTCGGATGCAGCGCCGCAGGCGTTCGGCGACCTCGATCAGCTCGAGCGCGATGTCATGGCGTACAAGGCCAGAAACAATTACCCGGGCGCGATCGCCAAGCCACTTCACGCCCAGGCACCGGCCGTCGCGATGCGCAAGCTCGGTCCGGACGAGGAAGCGATCATGTGGGCCCGGATTCGCTCTGAGAACGGCGTGACGCACAAGCAGGCCGGCGATGTCGCCGGCGATGCGCGATCGGTCGCGGCGAAATTCCCGACCAGCCTCCCGGTCCTGCTGGAGCTGACGGAGGCTGAATTCGACGCTCAGCAACTCGATGCCTCTGAAAAGGCGGCTGACCGCGCATTGGCGATCGACTCCAATTCGACCAAGGCGATGATCTACAAGGGCATGGTCTATCTCGAGCGGGCAAAGAAGGATCCGAAGCAGGCCGAGACTGCTCGAACCTGGTTCGCGAAGGCTAACCAGACCGATCCGCTCGATGCGACCGCGCTGTTTGATTATTATCGCAGCTATGGAGCGGAAAAGATCGCGCCTCCCGAGATTGCGGTCGCGGGACTGGAGCGGGCTTACGGAATCGCGCCATTCGATTCCGATATCCGGATGGTGCTCGCGCGCCAGCTTCTCGTCGAGAAGAAGGGCTCCGTTGCTCGTCAGGTGCTTCTGCCGATCGCCCTCGCACCGCACGAATCCGAGCGTGCCAAGGCGCTGAACGAAGTCGCGCAGCTTATTCAGAGCGGCAGGACGGACGAAGCTCTAAAGAAGCTCGACGAGCGAATGGCGAAGGAGGAGCAGGACAAGAACAAGGACTAGGCAGCAACCGGCTCAGCTGCGAGGCGGCGGCGGCGCACCCAGCGGGGCTGAACCAGCTCGCCTCTCTTGATCGCCATCCAAAGCAGGTACAGTCCGAATAGGGTTGCAACTACGATGGCAATGATCGAGGCCTCGAGGCCGAAGCCGTTGCCGGTGAGCAGCGGTGGGCCACTCAGCTGGGCGTTCACCATTCCGTGGACCGGCATGCCCGAAACCGGAATGTCGTAGACCTCGCCCTGAGCGAAGTTCCAGGCGGCGTGCAGGCCCATCGGAAGCCACAGGCTCCGCGTCAGCATGTAGGCCGCGCCGAGCATGACTCCCGCTTCGAATGCGATGCCGACCGCAGCAATCGGACTGGCATTGGGATTGAGAAGGTGCGCGCAGCCGAACAGTGCCGAGGTGAGGAGGAGCGCCACCCAGCTCCCGCCCCATTCCTCAAGCCAGCGGAAGAGGATGCCACGGAACAGCAGCTCCTCATTCACCGCCGGAAACAGGGCGGAAGCGATCAGCGCCGGCAACAATTGGCTGAGATCGCCACGGCCATTGACGTGATAGACGCCAATCACGGCCGCGACCCCAACGGCTACCGAAAAGACCGCGAAGCCGGCGACAAGTCCGATCAGCAGGCGGCGCAACGCCTTCGGGTCGCGGTAATCGTCGCGCGGATGTTCGCCCATCCGACGGATGACGAGCTCGTAAATCAGCAGAAGCAGGACGATCGCGAGCACATTGAACTTCAAATCGAAGGTGAAGCCCGGGATCTTGAGAGGCACCAATTTGACGATGGCGGCGGCGATGGTGATCGTGATGATGAACAGCACGATCGCGAGGATCATCGTCACGAGCGGGTAATCGACGATCCGCCGCCACAGCGGCTTGCCGCTGGGTAAAGTCTCCGCCTGCTCCATGAACTGCCCTCCCTTTCGGCCTGTTGAGCCGAACTTGGGGAGGGCGGCAAGCGCTTATTCGACGAGCGGGAGTTCCGGCGCTTCGGTCAAGTGGCCTTCGCTGGCGAGCAGCTTCTTCTTGCGATCGATTCCGCCGCCATAGCCTCCGAGCGAGCCGTCGCTGCGGATGACCCGGTGGCAGGGGATCAGCACGCAGATGTGGTTGTCGCCATTGGCCGTTCCGACCGCACGCACCGCCTTGGGCTTGCCGATCGCCGCGGCGATGTCGGCATAGCTTCGCGTCTCTCCCGCCGGGATCTTGCGAAGCTCGCGCCAGACCGCTTCCTGGAAGGCTGTGCCCGCGACATCGATCGGCAGGTCGGGCATCGCCAGCGGCCGTTCGATCGCTTCGAGCGCACCCTCGACCAGTTTCCTGAGGCTGCCCTCGTCCTTCACGATGCTGGCGTTCGGGAACAGTCGTCGGAGCGACGCCTCGCTATCGTCGAACGTAAGCCTGCAAATGCCCTTCGAAGTCGCCGCGATCAGCATCTGCCCCAGCGGGCTGTCGAAGGTCGTCCAGCGAATGGTCTCGCCGCAACCACCGTCGCGCCATGCCGATGGAGTCATTCCAAGCCTTTCCTTCGCATCGCTGTAGAAGCCGCTCGGGCTCTGATAGCCCGCGTCATACACGGCGTCGGTGACCCGGGCGTTGGCCTTGAGGGCCGTTTCGGTCCGGCGATTGCGGAGCCCGCGAGCATATTCGGCAGGCGATACGCCAAGGTCCCGCTTGAACATGCGCTGGAAATGATGCGGCGCGTAGCCGACGGCTTCTGCCAATTCGGTAAGGCTCGGCGCTTCCTCGGCGCCCTCGATCAGCTTGACCGCGGCGGCGACCGCTTCGCGATCACGGCCGACCTCGTCGGGCTTGCAGCGGAGGCACTGCCGGAATCCGGCGGCTCTGGCTTCCTCCGCCGAGGCATAGAACGTGACGTTCTCCCGCTTGGGCCGCCGCGCGGGGCAGCTCGGCTTGCAGTAAATTCCGGTCGTGTGGACCGCACCGATCACCTTGCCGTCCCACGACCGGTCGCGGCGCATGAACGCTGCCCAGGCGGTGTCAGGATCGAGGCGCGTTACGGTCGCCATTGAGTCCGATCTAGGCGCGTACGGTTGGCGCGCAAGGTTGGCCATGGTCAGTACCTTTCAATCTTTGCAGAGAAGCAGCCCCGCGTCGCGTTGTGCGCGTGGATCGTCTCGATCTCAGGGTTGGCGAAAAGCTTGCGGATCCCCGCGTCCGCCTCGCCTGGCTGAGTGAGAATTGCGTCAGCCATCATCCCGTCCTTGTCGAAGCCGCGGAGCGACAGCACCCGCTTCTGGAAGACAGGCGGAACCTCGTCGACATATTCGCCGGCCTGCTCGGCCCCTTCGGTCACGAAGATGGCGTGTGTTGCACGGTAGGGATTCGCCACGTCGTGGCTCACATGATTGAGCAGCAGGACGCTCTCGCCGATTTCCCGATCGGTCAGGCTGACCCGGCACGGAAAGGTTGGCTCGGTGACGGCCATCCGGACGATCCCGCGCTCGGCAAGCTCGTCATCGGAAAGCCCATAGAGCGGCTTGTAAGGCGCCGGATCCAGCCCTGTGATTCGGTAGGTCATCAGGGCGGTTTTAACCCTACGCGGAATTGCACGCTTCCGCTCGCTTGCGGTCAAACATTCCGACTGTAGATTTGGGCTTGTGGAGAACACGGACACTGGCCCGCCTGTCGATCCTCCGGCCGAGACTGCGGGCCGCTCGCACCATGCGTTCGGCTGGCGCTACATCATGGTCGAGCTCACAATCGTCACTGCCGGCTTGTTCATCGCGCTCATGCTGAACAGCGTCGTCGAATGGGTCCACCATAAGCAGCTGGTCCGTGACGCGCGCCGGAACATGCAGCACGAGATCGGCCAGAACCGGCAGATCATCCGAAAGGACCTCGTCGATCTCAAGGCCACGCTCGGACGGGTGGAAGCGAACATCGCCCAGCTTCATCGGATGCTCCGCGACCCATCTGCACACGGGACGCTCAGCACCGAGATCATCTATAACGGACTCGACGACGCCGCCTGGCAAACCACGCGGAATACCGATGCGCTCTCCTACATGCCCTTTGACGAGGCGCAGCGTTACTCGGACCTCTACGGTACGATCGATTATGTGAACGGGCGGGCATTGACACTCGTCGACACGAATTTCAATTCGATGGCCCCTGCCGAAATGGGCTATCCGACCGGCCAACTTCCGCAGCAGGAGATCACGTCGATGCTGCGCGGAAGCGCCCAAACCAAGATCAATCTGATCACGCTGATGCAGATGCTCCAGCAGCTCGACGGACAGCTGGCGAAGGAGAAGGGCGCGCCGGAATAATCGGCGCTTAGCCGCCTTGCATCGCCGCGCACCCCTTGCTACGGGCCGCGCAACCCATGGGGGCGTGTCGGGGCTAAGCCCGTGGCAACGCCCCGTTTTTCGCATGGGGGCACATTTTCCG